>JGI1357J11328_10000540_pt1 | contig 31065 bp, 16 predicted proteins | sample Subgrocontami54m_FD_11328 | JGI IMG/M metagenome (IMG submission 11328)
TAGCGCAGGCGCCTCGCCTGCAATTCATCCCTCATGCTCCACCTGAAAAAGTTGCGCGTAAACGTGACTATAATGGAACGGTATCCCTGAAGGAGAGTTTGCCAAGGAGAGTTTGCCGTGACGACAGGAAATGAAAACAGCGCACGAGAAGTAGACCTGGAGGCGGCGGCCAAACTCATCGCGGCCCTGGAACAGGATCTGAAGACAGTCCATGGTGACTCCCGCGATATTCAGCGCCTGAGAGATGAAGTGGAAACGCTAAAAAATGTGCTCAATTCCCCGGTGCGCAGGCACCACTGGGTGAAGGAGGGGCTGCACAGCATCCGTGAAGTTTTCGAGCACGCATTGGACTCGGCGGTGGCCAAGGGCTTGAAGGGCAGCCAGTACGTAGCGGAAATCGGGCGGATATTGGGAATGTGACCTGCCTCACGATACCGGAATAAATGGGACGCACACCTTTAATGAGAGAAGATTGGTGTGTTGTACCCGGTTTTACGGACACCTCAAAACGAGGCCAGGCTCGCAGATCGTCGAATCGGCAGAGACGATTCCTGATTATCCCGAACTCGATCGCGTCGTTCCGGAGATTGGCAACAGCACAATCCGCGAGCGTTAACCGTCGTCAAATCTACAACGTGCGCAGGCATGCTATCTTGGCGTTTTTCGAATGCTGCGCATGAACCCCAAATTCCTCTCTGAATTGCTGCGCCGCGCTGCGCCGACAAACATGCCGCCATCGCAGCGCCGCCGCGCGGTGCTGCGTATCGCCACCGGACTCGCCGCATCAGCGTTGATTGCGCCGGTGGCGTTGCGCAAAGCGTGGGCGCAACCCCGCTTCAGCGCGTATCCGTTTACGCTCGGCGTGGCCTCCGGTTCTCCGCGCGCGGATGGCATGGTGCTGTGGACGCGCCTTGCGCCGGATCCGCTCGCCGGTGGCGGCATGGCGCAGGAAAACTTCGGGCTTGGATGGGAGCTTGCCGCCGACGAAGGGTTTCGCCGCATCGTGCGCACGGGCAGCACGACCGCCACACCCGCGCTGGCGCACAGCGTGCACGTGGAGCTGTCGGGCCTCGAACCCGCACGCTGGTACTGGTACCGCTTCACCGCGGGCGATGCAGTGAGTCCGGCCGGCCGCACGCGCACGGCGCCTGCACCGGATGCCGCAGTTGACCGGCTGCGCTTTGCGTTCGCGTCGTGCCAGCAGTACGAGCAGGGATACTACGCAGCGCATCGCCATCTGGCGGCCGAAGATCTCGATCTCATCGTATTCCTCGGCGATTACATCTACGAATCATCGTGGGGCCACAACCACGTGCGCAAGCACGACGCCGGCGAGCCCTACACGCTCAGCGAGTATCGTAACCGTCACGCGCTCTACAAAAGCGATTCCGATCTGCAACGCAGCCACGCCATCGCGCCGTGGATCGTGACGTGGGACGACCATGAAGTGGACAACGATTACGCCAACGACCGCTCCGAGGACCTCGACCCGGAATTCCTCGCGCGCCGCGCCGCTGCGTACCAGGCCTACTACGAGCACATGCCGCTTGCACTGCGCGCGCTTCCGCGCGGCCCGGACGCGCAGATCTACGACCGCTACGCGTTCGGCGATCTCGCGACCTTCTTCGTGCTCGACGACCGGCAATATCGCTCGCACCATGCGTGCCAAAGACCCGGGCGCGGCGGCAGCAATGTCGTCGAGGACTGCGTCGAACGCCTCGCGCCCGGCCGCACCATGCTCGGCGCCGCGCAGGAAACGTGGCTCAGGGACGGTCTCGCCCGCTCGCGCGCGCGGTGGAACGTGATCGCGCAACAGACGCTGATGGCGCAGCACGACCGCAAGCCGGGCCCCGGCCGGAGTTTCTGGACTGACGGCTGGGACGGCTATCCGGCCGCGCGCGCGCGCCTGCTCGACGACATCGTACAGCGAAAACCGTCAAACCCGCTGGTGATCGGCGGCGATCTGCACTGCAACTGGGTCGCCGATCTCAAGCCCGATTTTGACGATCCGCAGTCTCCGGTCGTCGCAACCGAATTCTGCAGCACCTCGATCACCTCGCAGGGCCCCTCGGCGAAGCAGGTGCAGATCACGCTCGCGGAAAATCCCCACCTGCGCTACGGCAACGGCGCCAAGCGCGGCTACGCAAAAATGGAGATCCGGCGCGATGCCTGCACCGCGACGCTACGCGCGCTCGACAGCGAAAAGCGCGCGGACAGCGAAATTTCGACGCTCGCGACTTTCATCGTCGAAAACGGCCGGCCCGGGGCGCGATGGGCCTGACACCCGCGGGCACCGCGCCAGGCGATGCTCAGTCGGCGCGGCTCGCCTTGATGATTTCCGCGCGCAGCTCGTCGTAGTTTTTCGTGACCGGGAACTGCGGGAATTCGGCGATCACGTTCGCGGGCGGGCAGAACGAGGGAGCATCACCGCGCGCCGCTGCCGCGCTCACCTGCGCCATGCATGCAACCCTGCAAGTACGATGCTTGGCCGTTGCACGCGATCCTGCCGCTTACCTGCCCCCGGGTTCCCGACATCACCGGAGCGAAGAACACGTGACCTGGCGCACAGAAAAAACCTTCGGAGCTGCCGGCGTGCGGAAACACGCTTGCTTCGCAATAGTACTTGGAATAGATTACATGGCAAATGATCGATAATTCCGCTCAGTACTCGCCCGAATCGCGGTAATTTTCCGGCGAAGGGGACGCCGACATGAACATCAAGCCAGTTATGCGCGGTCCGGGACAGTTTCCACATCGGATCCCGGTGCATCGGCTCAGCGAACCGGAATCGCGCCGGAATTGATTTTTCTGTCGCTTCAGTTTTCAAGGGGTTTCGTTTGGTAGAAGATCCTCCTCTCGTCATCGACCTCGACGGCACACTTCTGCGCTCTGATCTCTTGCTAGAGACGGGGCTCGTGTTTCTTCGTGACCAACCACACCGGTTCCTCGCTCCACTGCAGTGGCTAATGCGAGGCAAGGCGGCGCTCAAGCACGAACTCGCTTACGCGACGGACCTCGATGTTTCCGTGCTGCCCTACGACAAAACGGTCATTGATTTCATCGAGACCGAGCGCAAGCGCGGTCGGCACGTGGTGCTCGCGACCGCGAGCCATCGCCGGCTGGCTGATCAAGTCGCCGAGCACTTGCGGCTCTTCGACAAGGTGATCGCCACCGATGCCAATCGCAATCTCTCGGCACGTGCCAAGCGCGACGCGCTGGTACAAGCATATGGCGAGCAGGGTTTCGACTACGCTGGAAATTCGCAAGACGATTTATCGGTGTGGAGCGCGGCTCGCCAGGCCTATGTTGTAAACGCGACACCGACGGTCGAGCACCGGGTGCGGGAGTTGGGCAACCTCGCGTTGGTATTAAGCTCGGAAAAACCGGCCATTCAAGACTGGATTAAGGCGCTGCGCCTACACCAGTGGCTAAAGAACCTTCTCATCTTTGTGCCGCTGCTGGCAGCCCACCGCTATACTGAGTTGCCGCTGGTAATCGATGCGCTGTTCGCGTTCCTGTGCTTCGGGTTGTGTGCGTCCAGCGTATACATTCTCAACGACCTGTTCGACCTTCGAGACGATAGGCATCACGCCCACAAGAGATCCCGGCCCTTTGCCTCCGGTCGACTCTCGATCAAGTCGGGCTTGACCGTCTTTCCTATTCTGTTAGTAGCCGCTTTCTCGCTGTCAATCTGGCGGTTGCCACTCGCGTTTGCGGCCGGACTCGCAACATACTTTACGCTCGCTCTCGCTTACTCGTTTGCGCTCAAGCGAATCATGGTCATAGATGTCATCATGCTCGCGAGTCTATATACCTTGCGCATTATGGTCGGGGCGGTTGCGCTGGGCATTCAACTGAGCTTCTGGCTGCTGGCATTTTCAATGTTCATGTTCCTGAGCCTTGCCTTGGTAAAACGCAATGCGGAACTCTTCCAGGTGCGCGCCCAAGGCCGTGTCGAAAAGGCCCGTGGTCGCGGCTACTTTCCCGACGACTTGCAGATGATCGCCGCCCTCGGTGCTGCATCCGGCTACATGGCCGTCATGGTGCTAGCGCTCTACATCAACGATGCATACACCACGCAGTTCTACAGACGCCCTGAGGTAATCTGGCTGGCCTGTCCACTTGTTCTCACCTGGATTAGCCAAATCTGGATGCTTGCCCATCGGGGCCTTATGAACGAGGACCCGGTACTTTTTGCGATTCAGGATCGCGTCAGCCTCTCGATTGGTGCGCTACTGGCGCTCGTGTTCTGGGCAGCCACATGATTACTGCTCGACTGCTGTCCTGGGGCAACTACCCGCCGTTTCCGCAGGTGCCGCTGGCCTGCCACTGGCGCGGTGATCTTCCCGACCAACTGGCACTGTCGCGACAGGTACACGGCACGACCCTGCCTTACGGCAGCGGCCTGAGCTACGGCGACAGCTGCCTCGCCGCAAGCGATCACGTGCTGCACCTGCGACCGCTCGACCGATTTGTAAGCGCTGACTGGATTGCCGGCGTCCTCACGGCCGAGGCGGGAGTGACCCTGGAGGAGATCTTAAGCGTGGCGATCCCGCACGGTTGGTTCCTCTCGGTCACACCCGGGACGAAGTACGTCACTTTGGGAGGCGCCATTGCCAACGATGTCCACGGCAAGAACCACCATCGGCGCGGCACGTTCGGCCGACACTTGCGGCGGTTCGGGCTGCTACGGTCGGACACCGGTCGTCTAACCTGTTCGCCCGGGGAACACACCGAGCTCTTCAATGCGACCGTCGGTGGGTTGGGCCTCACTGGTCTTATCGAGTGGGCCGAGATCCAACTCATGCCGATCCAAGCGAGCCAGATCAAATTCGTGACGCAGCGGTTTGACGACCTGAATGAATTTTTCGCGCTGTCGGCCGAACTCGACGAGAAGCACGAGTTCTGTGTTTCATGGATCGATTGCGCGGCCCGTGGCAAGTCAACCGGCCGGGGTATATATATGGCTAGCGATTTCGCGAGTAGTGGAACGCTTACCGTCGAGACGTCGCACAAGCTCACAATCCCGTTGACCCCTCCCATGTCTCTCGTCAACAGTCTGTCGCTTCGAGCCTTCAACAAGCTTTACTGGCGCAGGGCGCCGCGTGCCCGGAAGTTCGGCCAAGTGGATTACGATTCTTTTTTCTACCCGCTCGATTCCATCTTGCAGTGGAACCGAATCTATGGACCGAAAGGTTTCCAACAGTGCCAGTACCTGATTCCCGGGTCCGAGGCCCGATCAGGCATTCATTCGTTGCTGGCCGCCATCGCCGAGTCGGGCACGGGCTCTTTCCTTGCAGTCCTCAAGCGCTGTGGCGATGTCCCCTCGCCGGGCCTGCTGTCATTCCCGCAACCGGGAACCACACTTGCGCTAGACTTCCCGCAGACCGAACGGCTGGTTACCACGCTGTTTCCGCGACTTGACGCCATCGTGCGAGAGGCTGGCGGGCGCATGTACCCGGCGAAGGACGCCCACATGAGTGGAAAAGACTTTCGGCGGAGCTACCCGGCGTGGAGTCAGCTCGAGGCCCTGCGCGACCCCGCGTTGCTGTCCCGATTCTGGAAACGCGTGACTCAATGAAAAATATTCTTATCATCGGCGCTACGTCCGCGATTGCCAGCGCATGCGCCCGATTATGGGCGGCGCAGGGCGCCAGCCTGTTCCTTGTTGGGCGAGACACCGGCAAACTGGAGGCGCTTGTAGCAGATCTTGGCGTGCGCGGTGCGGCAGCCGCGCACGCGTGGCCAATGGACGCCACCGATGTGGATGCTCACCCGGCGATGCTCAAGGCGGGCGAACAAGCTCTCGGGAGATTTGACATTGCGCTGATCGCCCACGGCACATTGCCCAATCAAGCGGCCTGTGAGGGCGATGCTGCCCTCACGCTTCGCGAGTTCACAACCAATGGGACTTCGGTAATCGCGCTATTGACGGTCCTCGCGAACCATTTCGAACGGCAGCGTAGCGGGGCCATCGCCGTCGTCACCTCAGTGGCAGGTGACCGCGGGCGGCCCAGCAACTACGTTTATGGCAGTGCCAAGGCGGCGATATCGGTCTATTGCGAGGGATTGCGGGCGCGCCTGTTCAAGGCCGGCGTGTCTCTAACCGACATCCGACCCGGCTTCGTTGCCACTCCGATGACTCAAGGATTACCATTGCCGGCCGCGCTGATGGCTCAACCAGGAGCTGTGGCACGGCGAATCGTGGCCGGCATCGAGCGCGGAGCGGACGTTCTCTACACTCCTGCGTTCTGGGCGCTGATCATGGCGATTGTCCGAAATATCCCTCGTCCCGTCTTCAAGCGGATGAAGTTATAACGATGGCGCCAGTGCCTTCAACCAATGCGGAGAACGGGGTAAAGCTGTTTCCCGGCTGGCGCCACCATGCGTTAGTGTGGTCGGTGATACTGGCTGCGTTCGGCTACCTGGGCTTTGCGCTCTGGAGCGGGTGGCGGGATGTAGCGAGTGCTGTCGGGAAGGTAGGCACTCTCGGAATCGCGGTGGCGCTGTTGCTGTCACTGGCTAATTATGGGCTTCGATTCGTCCGCTGGCAGTCGTACCTCAAGGCGATGGATCATCCGGTACCATGGTGGCCCAGCTTGAAAATCTACCTTTGCGGATTCGTGCTGACCACGACACCCGGAAAGGCGGGCGAGGCACTTCGCGGAGTATTACTGAAGCGCTGGGGAATGCCCTACCCGAAAAGCCTTGCCGCGTTCCTGAGTGAACGGCTGTCCGACCTGCTGGCGGTCGTCGTACTGACGCTCTTCGGAGCGACGGTTTACCCGGCGGCACAGCCCATGATAGCTATCGGAGCGGGCGGAGTACTTGGGATATTCCTGATTCTATCGAACCAACGCCTGCTTGAACGTCTGCGGGTAGTGATTCGGGGTAAATCACGAATTTCCTCCCTGCTATGCCACCTTCTCCAGATCCTGCAGCAAGCGCGGCGCTGCCATGCGCCGATGCTGCTGGCAGGAGCGACCGGGTTGAGTCTGGTCGCATGGGCAGCGGAAGCGTGGGCTTTTTTCCTGATCCTGCAGTGGATGGGCCTGGAGATTCCGCTGACATTCGCCGTGTTCGTCTATGCAATATCCATGCTCGCAGGGGCCTTGAGTTTCATGCCCGGCGGCTTGGGAAGCACTGAAGCGGTAATGGCTGCGCTGCTGATATGGAAAGGAGCTGGCAGCGCAGACGCGATTGCTGCGACGATATTAATCCGGCTTACAACATTGTGGTTTGCGGTGGGTATCGGCGCACTGTTTGCTGGCGGGGCCTGCACGACGAGTAATATTCATGAAAGACCAAGCGGATGAGTTCCGGGAATTCAGTCCAGCGTTAATGGTTGTTTTTTGCAACCGAATTCCTGTTGCAAATAACTACCCTTCGCATTCCAAAGCAAATATCAAACCGCGCCAGAAAAGGCGTGGTCGAGTGTAACGAAGCTCCTCGTATTTTAAATGAGGAAACGGCAACAACGTATGACACCGTGTGAACTTATGACTTCTCCCGCAGTAGGACTTTTTTCGCTTGGAAATGCAATAATTGAGCGCAGAAATACCATGTTTTCCAGCGCTATGCTCGATAAAGTTGAATCCGCGCGAAGCCGATGCGCGCAACCTGACCCTCGAAAGAAAGATATTGAATCTCCTGTGACTATCTTTCTACGATTTCGTTGTACAGGAAACTCTCGGGGAGAGGCCGGTGTCGGGTGCAAAATCTGGTATGTGGAACGCGCCGAGCGGCGGGTGCACACTATACGTGCACGGACGCAGAATCCAGAGTCGAACTCCATAATATGCGCCGTACGGCGTCCACAAAACTAGGCCAGCGTATGAACATCGAACACTCTTATCCGGGGCGCGAAGACTCGGCGCCGCATCCGCGGTGTCCCAATCTTCTCTTCATCGTATTAGCGCTGTTTATTCCGTACGCAGCGTGGTTCGTCTGGAGTTCCAGCTTCGTAATCGACGGCACCCGGTACTTCTGTCTGTTTGACGATGCCATGATTTCGATGAGATATGCGAAGAATGCAGCGGCGGGGTTCGGGCTGGTCTGGAACCGTGGCGAAGTGGCCATCGAGGGTTACACGAATCCTCTCTGGACCGTGCTCATGATGCTGCCCCACCTGTTGTCGATTCCTGCCGCAAAGATCTCGCTGGTGGTTCAGGTCGCCAGCATAGCCTGTCTTATCGCGAATCTTTGGTTTGTTCAGCAACTGGCAGACCGATTGACTTCGGGTTCGCGTGGATTCACGTTCGCGGCAATTCTCCTGGTCGCGTTTTACTATCCGCTGAACTACTGGGCCATCGAAGGAATGGAGGTGGGGTTGCTCGCAGCCATCGTTTCAGGGCTCGCGCTGCTTGCAATACGAAGTATTGATGAAGAAGCCTTCCACGTCTGGGTGTACGTGTTGATGGGGATTGGCCTGCTTACCCGCATCGACATGGTCGTTCCAAGTGTGGTGGTGTGGATATTCCTGCTCCTGCTTGGACGCAAACACCGCCGGCAGCACCTCTTGGCGGGAGGGCTAGCCATCGCCGGCACCCTTGGCGCGACAACGTGGTGGAGGTGGATGTACTACCAGGACTGGCTTCCCAATACGTATTACCTGAAGATGGAAGGATATCCAGCGTGGGCACGAATAACGCGTGGGATCATTCGATATGGTTTTTTCCTCTGGTGCCAGAACATATTGCTCACGGTCATGGCGTTCTGGACGGTTGCCAGACAACCTACTCGCGTTTCCGTGCTCCTAGCGACAATGTTCCTGGCTCAGTCCGCATACAGCATCTACGTGGGCGGTGACGCGTGGGAGTGGTTTGGCATAGCAAACCGCTACGTATCGATAGTCATGCCTTTGTTCCTGGTTCTGCTGAGCGGATCGGCTTGTGCTCTCTGGCGAAGGTGGGAGCATGAGTTCCGAGATGTGTTGAATCGGCTTCGACTCTCCCAGCGGATAGCGACGGCCTTCGGCGCATTTGTCTTCCTTACCGTCCTGACGACTCTTCAGACGTTTGACGGAAACGTGCGGAATCTCTTACGTCTCGTCTTCATCGACGAGCCGATGCATACGTCGGACAATCGAAATAAAGTGCAAAGTGCCTTGCTAATTCGTCGCATCACGGAACCCGACGCTCGGATTGCCGTGCTCTGGGCAGGAAGCATGCCGTATTTCGCAGACCGCCCGGCGATCGACATACTCGGGAAAAGCGATCGCCGAATCGCGCGACTCGCAATGGATGGCGCAGATAAACCAGGGTTGTGGCATTTTTACCCGGGTCACCTCAAGTGGGACTATGCGTATTCGATCGGTGAGCTTCGTCCCGACGTGGTTACCGGAGTTTGGCGAAGGCCCGATGACGCAAAAGCAGTGCTGGCGCTTGCGTACGAGGAAAGATTACAGCAGCAGATTGGCCAGGATTTCTACCTCCGAAGCGCGTCGACACGTATACGGTGGGACGAGGTAGCTCGCCTCGAAAAGCAGACAAGATGATCAGATGCCGGCGTTGCCCCCGCTCGCCTTGATGATTTCCGCGCGCAGCTCGTCGTAGTTTTTCGTGACCGGGAACTGCGGGAATTCGGCGATCACGTTCGCGGGCGGGCAGAACGAGGGAGCATCACCGCGCGCCGCTGCCGCGCTCACCTGCGCCATGCATGCAACCCTGCAAGTACGATGCTTGGCCGTTGCACGCGATCCTGCCGCTTACCTGCCCCCGGGTTCCCGACATCACCGGAGCGAAGAACACGTGACCTGGCGCACAGAAAAAACCTTCGGAGCTGCCGGCGTGCGGAAACACGCTTGCTTCGCAATAGTACTTGGAATAGATTACATGGCAAATGATCGATAATTCCGCTCAGTACTCGCCCGAATCGCGGTAATTTTCCGGCGAAGGGGACGCCGACATGAACATCAAGCCAGTTATGCGCGGTCCGGGACAGTTTCCACATCGGATCCCGGTGCATCGGCTCAGCGAACCGGAATCGCGCCGGAATTGATTTTTCTGTCGCTTCAGTTTTCAAGGGGTTTCGTTTGGTAGAAGATCCTCCTCTCGTCATCGACCTCGACGGCACACTTCTGCGCTCTGATCTCTTGCTAGAGACGGGGCTCGTGTTTCTTCGTGACCAACCACACCGGTTCCTCGCTCCACTGCAGTGGCTAATGCGAGGCAAGGCGGCGCTCAAGCACGAACTCGCTTACGCGACGGACCTCGATGTTTCCGTGCTGCCCTACGACAAAACGGTCATTGATTTCATCGAGACCGAGCGCAAGCGCGGTCGGCACGTGGTGCTCGCGACCGCGAGCCATCGCCGGCTGGCTGATCAAGTCGCCGAGCACTTGCGGCTCTTCGACAAGGTGATCGCCACCGATGCCAATCGCAATCTCTCGGCACGTGCCAAGCGCGACGCGCTGGTACAAGCATATGGCGAGCAGGGTTTCGACTACGCTGGAAATTCGCAAGACGATTTATCGGTGTGGAGCGCGGCTCGCCAGGCCTATGTTGTAAACGCGACACCGACGGTCGAGCACCGGGTGCGGGAGTTGGGCAACCTCGCGTTGGTATTAAGCTCGGAAAAACCGGCCATTCAAGACTGGATTAAGGCGCTGCGCCTACACCAGTGGCTAAAGAACCTTCTCATCTTTGTGCCGCTGCTGGCAGCCCACCGCTATACTGAGTTGCCGCTGGTAATCGATGCGCTGTTCGCGTTCCTGTGCTTCGGGTTGTGTGCGTCCAGCGTATACATTCTCAACGACCTGTTCGACCTTCGAGACGATAGGCATCACGCCCACAAGAGATCCCGGCCCTTTGCCTCCGGTCGACTCTCGATCAAGTCGGGCTTGACCGTCTTTCCTATTCTGTTAGTAGCCGCTTTCTCGCTGTCAATCTGGCGGTTGCCACTCGCGTTTGCGGCCGGACTCGCAACATACTTTACGCTCGCTCTCGCTTACTCGTTTGCGCTCAAGCGAATCATGGTCATAGATGTCATCATGCTCGCGAGTCTATATACCTTGCGCATTATGGTCGGGGCGGTTGCGCTGGGCATTCAACTGAGCTTCTGGCTGCTGGCATTTTCAATGTTCATGTTCCTGAGCCTTGCCTTGGTAAAACGCAATGCGGAACTCTTCCAGGTGCGCGCCCAAGGCCGTGTCGAAAAGGCCCGTGGTCGCGGCTACTTTCCCGACGACTTGCAGATGATCGCCGCCCTCGGTGCTGCATCCGGCTACATGGCCGTCATGGTGCTAGCGCTCTACATCAACGATGCATACACCACGCAGTTCTACAGACGCCCTGAGGTAATCTGGCTGGCCTGTCCACTTGTTCTCACCTGGATTAGCCAAATCTGGATGCTTGCCCATCGGGGCCTTATGAACGAGGACCCGGTACTTTTTGCGATTCAGGATCGCGTCAGCCTCTCGATTGGTGCGCTACTGGCGCTCGTGTTCTGGGCAGCCACATGATTACTGCTCGACTGCTGTCCTGGGGCAACTACCCGCCGTTTCCGCAGGTGCCGCTGGCCTGCCACTGGCGCGGTGATCTTCCCGACCAACTGGCACTGTCGCGACAGGTACACGGCACGACCCTGCCTTACGGCAGCGGCCTGAGCTACGGCGACAGCTGCCTCGCCGCAAGCGATCACGTGCTGCACCTGCGACCGCTCGACCGATTTGTAAGCGCTGACTGGATTGCCGGCGTCCTCACGGCCGAGGCGGGAGTGACCCTGGAGGAGATCTTAAGCGTGGCGATCCCGCACGGTTGGTTCCTCTCGGTCACACCCGGGACGAAGTACGTCACTTTGGGAGGCGCCATTGCCAACGATGTCCACGGCAAGAACCACCATCGGCGCGGCACGTTCGGCCGACACTTGCGGCGGTTCGGGCTGCTACGGTCGGACACCGGTCGTCTAACCTGTTCGCCCGGGGAACACACCGAGCTCTTCAATGCGACCGTCGGTGGGTTGGGCCTCACTGGTCTTATCGAGTGGGCCGAGATCCAACTCATGCCGATCCAAGCGAGCCAGATCAAATTCGTGACGCAGCGGTTTGACGACCTGAATGAATTTTTCGCGCTGTCGGCCGAACTCGACGAGAAGCACGAGTTCTGTGTTTCATGGATCGATTGCGCGGCCCGTGGCAAGTCAACCGGCCGGGGTATATATATGGCTAGCGATTTCGCGAGTAGTGGAACGCTTACCGTCGAGACGTCGCACAAGCTCACAATCCCGTTGACCCCTCCCATGTCTCTCGTCAACAGTCTGTCGCTTCGAGCCTTCAACAAGCTTTACTGGCGCAGGGCGCCGCGTGCCCGGAAGTTCGGCCAAGTGGATTACGATTCTTTTTTCTACCCGCTCGATTCCATCTTGCAGTGGAACCGAATCTATGGACCGAAAGGTTTCCAACAGTGCCAGTACCTGATTCCCGGGTCCGAGGCCCGATCAGGCATTCATTCGTTGCTGGCCGCCATCGCCGAGTCGGGCACGGGCTCTTTCCTTGCAGTCCTCAAGCGCTGTGGCGATGTCCCCTCGCCGGGCCTGCTGTCATTCCCGCAACCGGGAACCACACTTGCGCTAGACTTCCCGCAGACCGAACGGCTGGTTACCACGCTGTTTCCGCGACTTGACGCCATCGTGCGAGAGGCTGGCGGGCGCATGTACCCGGCGAAGGACGCCCACATGAGTGGAAAAGACTTTCGGCGGAGCTACCCGGCGTGGAGTCAGCTCGAGGCCCTGCGCGACCCCGCGTTGCTGTCCCGATTCTGGAAACGCGTGACTCAATGAAAAATATTCTTATCATCGGCGCTACGTCCGCGATTGCCAGCGCATGCGCCCGATTATGGGCGGCGCAGGGCGCCAGCCTGTTCCTTGTTGGGCGAGACACCGGCAAACTGGAGGCGCTTGTAGCAGATCTTGGCGTGCGCGGTGCGGCAGCCGCGCACGCGTGGCCAATGGACGCCACCGATGTGGATGCTCACCCGGCGATGCTCAAGGCGGGCGAACAAGCTCTCGGGAGATTTGACATTGCGCTGATCGCCCACGGCACATTGCCCAATCAAGCGGCCTGTGAGGGCGATGCTGCCCTCACGCTTCGCGAGTTCACAACCAATGGGACTTCGGTAATCGCGCTATTGACGGTCCTCGCGAACCATTTCGAACGGCAGCGTAGCGGGGCCATCGCCGTCGTCACCTCAGTGGCAGGTGACCGCGGGCGGCCCAGCAACTACGTTTATGGCAGTGCCAAGGCGGCGATATCGGTCTATTGCGAGGGATTGCGGGCGCGCCTGTTCAAGGCCGGCGTGTCTCTAACCGACATCCGACCCGGCTTCGTTGCCACTCCGATGACTCAAGGATTACCATTGCCGGCCGCGCTGATGGCTCAACCAGGAGCTGTGGCACGGCGAATCGTGGCCGGCATCGAGCGCGGAGCGGACGTTCTCTACACTCCTGCGTTCTGGGCGCTGATCATGGCGATTGTCCGAAATATCCCTCGTCCCGTCTTCAAGCGGATGAAGTTATAACGATGGCGCCAGTGCCTTCAACCAATGCGGAGAACGGGGTAAAGCTGTTTCCCGGCTGGCGCCACCATGCGTTAGTGTGGTCGGTGATACTGGCTGCGTTCGGCTACCTGGGCTTTGCGCTCTGGAGCGGGTGGCGGGATGTAGCGAGTGCTGTCGGGAAGGTAGGCACTCTCGGAATCGCGGTGGCGCTGTTGCTGTCACTGGCTAATTATGGGCTTCGATTCGTCCGCTGGCAGTCGTACCTCAAGGCGATGGATCATCCGGTACCATGGTGGCCCAGCTTGAAAATCTACCTTTGCGGATTCGTGCTGACCACGACACCCGGAAAGGCGGGCGAGGCACTTCGCGGAGTATTACTGAAGCGCTGGGGAATGCCCTACCCGAAAAGCCTTGCCGCGTTCCTGAGTGAACGGCTGTCCGACCTGCTGGCGGTCGTCGTACTGACGCTCTTCGGAGCGACGGTTTACCCGGCGGCACAGCCCATGATAGCTATCGGAGCGGGCGGAGTACTTGGGATATTCCTGATTCTATCGAACCAACGCCTGCTTGAACGTCTGCGGGTAGTGATTCGGGGTAAATCACGAATTTCCTCCCTGCTATGCCACCTTCTCCAGATCCTGCAGCAAGCGCGGCGCTGCCATGCGCCGATGCTGCTGGCAGGAGCGACCGGGTTGAGTCTGGTCGCATGGGCAGCGGAAGCGTGGGCTTTTTTCCTGATCCTGCAGTGGATGGGCCTGGAGATTCCGCTGACATTCGCCGTGTTCGTCTATGCAATATCCATGCTCGCAGGGGCCTTGAGTTTCATGCCCGGCGGCTTGGGAAGCACTGAAGCGGTAATGGCTGCGCTGCTGATATGGAAAGGAGCTGGCAGCGCAGACGCGATTGCTGCGACGATATTAATCCGGCTTACAACATTGTGGTTTGCGGTGGGTATCGGCGCACTGTTTGCTGGCGGGGCCTGCACGACGAGTAATATTCATGAAAGACCAAGCGGATGAGTTCCGGGAATTCAGTCCAGCGTTAATGGTTGTTTTTTGCAACCGAATTCCTGTTGCAAATAACTACCCTTCGCATTCCAAAGCAAATATCAAACCGCGCCAGAAAAGGCGTGGTCGAGTGTAACGAAGCTCCTCGTATTTTAAATGAGGAAACGGCAACAACGTATGACACCGTGTGAACTTATGACTTCTCCCGCAGTAGGACTTTTTTCGCTTGGAAATGCAATAATTGAGCGCAGAAATACCATGTTTTCCAGCGCTATGCTCGATAAAGTTGAATCCGCGCGAAGCCGATGCGCGCAACCTGACCCTCGAAAGAAAGATATTGAATCTCCTGTGACTATCTTTCTACGATTTCGTTGTACAGGAAACTCTCGGGGAGAGGCCGGTGTCGGGTGCAAAATCTGGTATGTGGAACGCGCCGAGCGGCGGGTGCACACTATACGTGCACGGACGCAGAATCCAGAGTCGAACTCCATAATATGCGCCGTACGGCGTCCACAAAACTAGGCCAGCGTATGAACATCGAACACTCTTATCCGGGGCGCGAAGACTCGGCGCCGCATCCGCGGTGTCCCAATCTTCTCTTCATCGTATTAGCGCTGTTTATTCCGTACGCAGCGTGGTTCGTCTGGAGTTCCAGCTTCGTAATCGACGGCACCCGGTACTTCTGTCTGTTTGACGATGCCATGATTTCGATGAGATATGCGAAGAATGCAGCGGCGGGGTTCGGGCTGGTCTGGAACCGTGGCGAAGTGGCCATCGAGGGTTACACGAATCCTCTCTGGACCGTGCTCATGATGCTGCCCCACCTGTTGTCGATTCCTGCCGCAAAGATCTCGCTGGTGGTTCAGGTCGCCAGCATAGCCTGTCTTATCGCGAATCTTTGGTTTGTTCAGCAACTGGCAGACCGATTGACTTCGGGTTCGCGTGGATTCACGTTCGCGGCAATTCTCCTGGTCGCGTTTTACTATCCGCTGAACTACTGGGCCATCGAAGGAATGGAGGTGGGGTTGCTCGCAGCCATCGTTTCAGGGCTCGCGCTGCTTGCAATACGAAGTATTGATGAAGAAGCCTTCCACGTCTGGGTGTACGTGTTGATGGGGATTGGCCTGCTTACCCGCATCGACATGGTCGTTCCAAGTGTGGTGGTGTGGATATTCCTGCTCCTGCTTGGACGCAAACACCGCCGGCAGCACCTCTTGGCGGGAGGGCTAGCCATCGCCGGCACCCTTGGCGCGACAACGTGGTGGAGGTGGATGTACTACCAGGACTGGCTTCCCAATACGTATTACCTGAAGATGGAAGGATATCCAGCGTGGGCACGAATAACGCGTGGGATCATTCGATATGGTTTTTTCCTCTGGTGCCAGAACATATTGCTCACGGTCATGGCGTTCTGGACGGTTGCCAGACAACCTACTCGCGTTTCCGTGCTCCTAGCGACAATGTTCCTGGCTCAGTCCGCATACAGCATCTACGTGGGCGGTGACGCGTGGGAGTGGTTTGGCATAGCAAACCGCTACGTATCGATAGTCATGCCTTTGTTCCTGGTTCTGCTGAGCGGATCGGCTTGTGCTCTCTGGCGAAGGTGGGAGCATGAGTTCCGAGATGTGTTGAATCGGCTTCGACTCTCCCAGCGGATAGCGACGGCCTTCGGCGCATTTGTCTTCCTTACCGTCCTGACGACTCTTCAGACGTTTGACGGAAACGTGCGGAATCTCTTACGTCTCGTCTTCATCGACGAGCCGATGCATACGTCGGACAATCGAAATAAAGTGCAAAGTGCCTTGCTAATTCGTCGCATCACGGAACCCGACGCTCGGATTGCCGTGCTCTGGGCAGGAAGCATGCCGTATTTCGCAGACCGCCCGGCGATCGACATACTCGGGAAAAGCGATCGCCGAATCGCGCGACTCGCAATGGATGGCGCAGATAAACCAGGGTTGTGGCATTTTTACCCGGGTCACCTCAAGTGGGACTATGCGTATTCGATCGGTGAGCTTCGTCCCGACGTGGTTACCGGAGTTTGGCGAAGGCCCGATGACGCAAAAGCAGTGCTGGCGCTTGCGTACGAGGAAAGATTACAGCAGCAGATTGGCCAGGATTTCTACCTCCGAAGCGCGTCGACACGTATACGGTGGGACGAGGTAGCTCGCCTCGAAAAGCAGACAAGATGATCAGATGCCGGCGTTGCCCCCGCTCGCCTTGATGATTTCCGCGCGCAGCTCGTCGTAGTTTTTCGTGACCGGGAACTGCGGGAATTCGGCGATCACGTTCGCGGGCGGGCAGAACGAGGGAGCATCACCGCGCGCCGCTGCCGCGCTCACCTGCGCCATGCATGCAACCCTGCAAGTACGATGCTTGGCCGTTGCACGCGATCCTGCCGCTTACCTGCCCCCGGGTTCCCGACATCACCGGAGCGAAGAACACGTGACCTGGCGCACAGAAAAAACCTTCGGAGCTGCCGGCGTGCGGAAACACGCTTGCTTCGCAATAGTACTTGGAATAGATTACATGGCAAATGATCGATAATTCCGCTCAGTACTCGCCCGAATCGCGGTAATTTTCCGGCGAAGGGGACGCCGACATGAACATCAAGCCAGTTATGCGCGGTCCGGGACAGTTTCCACATCGGATCCCGGTGCATCGGCTCAGCGAACCGGAATCGCGCCGGAATTGATTTTTCTGTCGCTTCAGTTTTCAAGGGGTTTCGTTTGGTAGAAGATCCTCCTCTCGTCATCGACCTCGACGGCACACTTCTGCGCTCTGATCTCTTGCTAGAGACGGGGCTCGTGTTTCTTCGTGACCAACCACACCGGTTCCTCGCTCCACTGCAGTGGCTAATGCGAGGCAAGGCGGCGCTCAAGCACGAACTCGCTTACGCGACGGACCTCGATGTTTCCGTGCTGCCCTACGACAAAACGGTCATTGATTTCATCGAGACCGAGCGCAAGCGCGGTCGGCACGTGGTGCTCGCGACCGCGAGCCATCGCCGGCTGGCTGATCAAGTCGCCGAGCACTTGCGGCTCTTCGACAAGGTGATCGCCACCGATGCCAATCGCAATCTCTCGGCACGTGCCAAGCGCGACGCGCTGGTACAAGCATATGGCGAGCAGGGTTTCGACTACGCTGGAAATTCGCAAGACGATTTATCGGTGTGGAGCGCGGCTCGCCAGGCCTATGTTGTAAACGCGACACCGACGGTCGAGCACCGGGTGCGGGAGTTGGGCAACCTCGCGTTGGTATTAAGCTCGGAAAAACCGGCCATTCAAGACTGGATTAAGGCGCTGCGCCTACACCAGTGGCTAAAGAACCTTCTCATCTTTGTGCCGCTGCTGGCAGCCCACCGCTATACTGAGTTGCCGCTGGTAATCGATGCGCTGTTCGCGTTCCTGTGCTTCGGGTTGTGTGCGTCCAGCGTATACATTCTCAACGACCTGTTCGACCTTCGAGACGATAGGCATCACGCCCACAAGAGATCCCGGCCCTTTGCCTCCGGTCGACTCTCGATCAAGTCGGGCTTGACCGTCTTTCCTATTCTGTTAGTAGCCGCTTTCTCGCTGTCAATCTGGCGGTTGCCACTCGCGTTTGCGGCCGGACTCGCAACATACTTTACGCTCGCTCTCGCTTACTCGTTTGCGCTCAAGCGAATCATGGTCATAGATGTCATCATGCTCGCGAGTCTATATACCTTGCGCATTATGGTCGGGGCGGTTGCGCTGGGCATTCAACTGAGCTTCTGGCTGCTGGCATTTTCAATGTTCATGTTCCTGAGCCTTGCCTTGGTAAAACGCAATGCGGAACTCTTCCAGGTGCGCGCCCAAGGCCGTGTCGAAAAGGCCCGTGGTCGCGGCTACTTTCCCGACGACTTGCAGATGATCGCCGCCCTCGGTGCTGCATCCGGCTACATGGCCGTCATGGTGCTAGCGCTCTACATCAACGATGCATACACCACGCAGTTCTACAGACGCCCTGAGGTAATCTGGCTGGCCTGTCCACTTGTTCTCACCTGGATTAGCCAAATCTGGATGCTTGCCCATCGGGGCCTTATGAACGAGGACCCGGTACTTTTTGCGATTCAGGATCGCGTCAGCCTCTCGATTGGTGCGCTACTGGCGCTCGTGTTCTGGGCAGCCACATGATTACTGCTCGACTGCTGTCCTGGGGCAACTACCCGCCGTTTCCGCAGGTGCCGCTGGCCTGCCACTGGCGCGGTGATCTTCCCGACCAACTGGCACTGTCGCGACAGGTACACGGCACGACCCTGCCTTACGGCAGCGGCCTGAGCTACGGCGACAGCTGCCTCGCCGCAAGCGATCACGTGCTGCACCTGCGACCGCTCGACCGATTTGTAAGCGCTGACTGGATTGCCGGCGTCCTCACGGCCGAGGCGGGAGTGACCCTGGAGGAGATCTTAAGCGTGGCGATCCCGCACGGTTGGTTCCTCTCGGTCACACCCGGGACGAAGTACGTCACTTTGGGAGGCGCCATTGCCAACGATGTCCACGGCAAGAACCACCATCGGCGCGGCACGTTCGGCCGACACTTGCGGCGGTTCGGGCTGCTACGGTCGGACACCGGTCGTCTAACCTGTTCGCCCGGGGAACACACCGAGCTCTTCAATGCGACCGTCGGTGGGTTGGGCCTCACTGGTCTTATCGAGTGGGCCGAGATCCAACTCATGCCGATCCAAGCGAGCCAGATCAAATTCGTGACGCAGCGGTTTGACGACCTGAATGAATTTTTCGCGCTGTCGGCCGAACTCGACGAGAAGCACGAGTTCTGTGTTTCATGGATCGATTGCGCGGCCCGTGGCAAGTCAACCGGCCGGGGTATATATATGGCTAGCGATTTCGCGAGTAGTGGAACGCTTACCGTCGAGACGTCGCACAAGCTCACAATCCCGTTGACCCCTCCCATGTCTCTCGTCAACAGTCTGTCGCTTCGAGCCTTCAACAAGCTTTACTGGCGCAGGGCGCCGCGTGCCCGGAAGTTCGGCCAAGTGGATTACGATTCTTTTTTCTACCCGCTCGATTCCATCTTGCAGTGGAACCGAATCTATGGACCGAAAGGTTTCCAACAGTGCCAGTACCTGATTCCCGGGTCCGAGGCCCGATCAGGCATTCATTCGTTGCTGGCCGCCATCGCCGAGTCGGGCACGGGCTCTTTCCTTGCAGTCCTCAAGCGCTGTGGCGATGTCCCCTCGCCGGGCCTGCTGTCATTCCCGCAACCGGGAACCACACTTGCGCTAGACTTCCCGCAGACCGAACGGCTGGTTACCACGCTGTTTCCGCGACTTGACGCCATCGTGCGAGAGGCTGGCGGGCGCATGTACCCGGCGAAGGACGCCCACATGAGTGGAAAAGACTTTCGGCGGAGCTACCCGGCGTGGAGTCAGCTCGAGGCCCTGCGCGACCCCGCGTTGCTGTCCCGATTCTGGAAACGCGTGACTCAATGAAAAATATTCTTATCATCGGCGCTACGTCCGCGATTGCCAGCGCATGCGCCCGATTATGGGCGGCGCAGGGCGCCAGCCTGTTCCTTGTTGGGCGAGACACCGGCAAACTGGAGGCGCTTGTAGCAGATCTTGGCGTGCGCGGTGCGGCAGCCGCGCACGCGTGGCCAATGGACGCCACCGATGTGGATGCTCACCCGGCGATGCTCAAGGCGGGCGAACAAGCTCTCGGGAGATTTGACATTGCGCTGATCGCCCACGGCACATTGCCCAATCAAGCGGCCTGTGAGGGCGATGCTGCCCTCACGCTTCGCGAGTTCACAACCAATGGGACTTCGGTAATCGCGCTATTGACGGTCCTCGCGAACCATTTCGAACGGCAGCGTAGCGGGGCCATCGCCGTCGTCACCTCAGTGGCAGGTGACCGCGGGCGGCCCAGCAACTACGTTTATGGCAGTGCCAAGGCGGCGATATCGGTCTATTGCGAGGGATTGCGGGCGCGCCTGTTCAAGGCCGGCGTGTCTCTAACCGACATCCGACCCGGCTTCGTTGCCACTCCGATGACTCAAGGATTACCATTGCCGGCCGCGCTGATGGCTCAACCAGGAGCTGTGGCACGGCGAATCGTGGCCGGCATCGAGCGCGGAGCGGACGTTCTCTACACTCCTGCGTTCTGGGCGCTGATCATGGCGATTGTCCGAAATATCCCTCGTCCCGTCTTCAAGCGGATGAAGTTATAACGATGGCGCCAGTGCCTTCAACCAATGCGGAGAACGGGGTAAAGCTGTTTCCCGGCTGGCGCCACCATGCGTTAGTGTGGTCGGTGATACTGGCTGCGTTCGGCTACCTGGGCTTTGCGCTCTGGAGCGGGTGGCGGGATGTAGCGAGTGCTGTCGGGAAGGTAGGCACTCTCGGAATCGCGGTGGCGCTGTTGCTGTCACTGGCTAATTATGGGCTTCGATTCGTCCGCTGGCAGTCGTACCTCAAGGCGATGGATCATCCGGTACCATGGTGGCCCAGCTTGAAAATCTACCTTTGCGGATTCGTGCTGACCACGACACCCGGAAAGGCGGGCGAGGCACTTCGCGGAGTATTACTGAAGCGCTGGGGAATGCCCTACCCGAAAAGCCTTGCCGCGTTCCTGAGTGAACGGCTGTCCGACCTGCTGGCGGTCGTCGTACTGACGCTCTTCGGAGCGACGGTTTACCCGGCGGCACAGCCCATGATAGCTATCGGAGCGGGCGGAGTACTTGGGATATTCCTGATTCTATCGAACCAACGCCTGCTTGAACGTCTGCGGGTAGTGATTCGGGGTAAATCACGAATTTCCTCCCTGCTATGCCACCTTCTCCAGATCCTGCAGCAAGCGCGGCGCTGCCATGCGCCGATGCTGCTGGCAGGAGCGACCGGGTTGAGTCTGGTCGCATGGGCAGCGGAAGCGTGGGCTTTTTTCCTGATCCTGCAGTGGATGGGCCTGGAGATTCCGCTGACATTCGCCGTGTTCGTCTATGCAATATCCATGCTCGCAGGGGCCTTGAGTTTCATGCCCGGCGGCTTGGGAAGCACTGAAGCGGTAATGGCTGCGCTGCTGATATGGAAAGGAGCTGGCAGCGCAGACGCGATTGCTGCGACGATATTAATCCGGCTTACAACATTGTGGTTTGCGGTGGGTATCGGCGCACTGTTTGCTGGCGGGGCCTGCACGACGAGTAATATTCATGAAAGACCAAGCGGATGAGTTCCGGGAATTCAGTCCAGCGTTAATGGTTGTTTTTTGCAACCGAATTCCTGTTGCAAATAACTACCCTTCGCATTCCAAAGCAAATATCAAACCGCGCCAGAAAAGGCGTGGTCGAGTGTAACGAAGCTCCTCGTATTTTAAATGAGGAAACGGCAACAACGTATGACACCGTGTGAACTTATGACTTCTCCCGCAGTAGGACTTTTTTCGCTTGGAAATGCAATAATTGAGCGCAGAAATACCATGTTTTCCAGCGCTATGCTCGATAAAGTTGAATCCGCGCGAAGCCGATGCGCGCAACCTGACCCTCGAAAGAAAGATATTGAATCTCCTGTGACTATCTTTCTACGATTTCGTTGTACAGGAAACTCTCGGGGAGAGGCCGGTGTCGGGTGCAAAATCTGGTATGTGGAACGCGCCGAGCGGCGGGTGCACACTATACGTGCACGGACGCAGAATCCAGAGTCGAACTCCATAATATGCGCCGTACGGCGTCCACAAAACTAGGCCAGCGTATGAACATCGAACACTCTTATCCGGGGCGCGAAGACTCGGCGCCGCATCCGCGGTGTCCCAATCTTCTCTTCATCGTATTAGCGCTGTTTATTCCGTACGCAGCGTGGTTCGTCTGGAGTTCCAGCTTCGTAATCGACGGCACCCGGTACTTCTGTCTGTTTGACGATGCCATGATTTCGATGAGATATGCGAAGAATGCAGCGGCGGGGTTCGGGCTGGTCTGGAACCGTGGCGAAGTGGCCATCGAGGGTTACACGAATCCTCTCTGGACCGTGCTCATGATGCTGCCCCACCTGTTGTCGATTCCTGCCGCAAAGATCTCGCTGGTGGTTCAGGTCGCCAGCATAGCCTGTCTTATCGCGAATCTTTGGTTTGTTCAGCAACTGGCAGACCGATTGACTTCGGGTTCGCGTGGATTCACGTTCGCGGCAATTCTCCTGGTCGCGTTTTACTATCCGCTGAACTACTGGGCCATCGAAGGAATGGAGGTGGGGTTGCTCGCAGCCATCGTTTCAGGGCTCGCGCTGCTTGCAATACGAAGTATTGATGAAGAAGCCTTCCACGTCTGGGTGTACGTGTTGATGGGGATTGGCCTGCTTACCCGCATCGACATGGTCGTTCCAAGTGTGGTGGTGTGGATATTCCTGCTCCTGCTTGGACGCAAACACCGCCGGCAGCACCTCTTGGCGGGAGGGCTAGCCATCGCCGGCACCCTTGGCGCGACAACGTGGTGGAGGTGGATGTACTACCAGGACTGGCTTCCCAATACGTATTACCTGAAGATGGAAGGATATCCAGCGTGGGCACGAATAACGCGTGGGATCATTCGATATGGTTTTTTCCTCTGGTGCCAGAACATATTGCTCACGGTCATGGCGTTCTGGACGGTTGCCAGACAACCTACTCGCGTTTCCGTGCTCCTAGCGACAATGTTCCTGGCTCAGTCCGCATACAGCATCTACGTGGGCGGTGACGCGTGGGAGTGGTTTGGCATAGCAAACCGCTACGTATCGATAGTCATGCCTTTGTTCCTGGTTCTGCTGAGCGGATCGGCTTGTGCTCTCTGGCGAAGGTGGGAGCATGAGTTCCGAGATGTGTTGAATCGGCTTCGACTCTCCCAGCGGATAGCGACGGCCTTCGGCGCATTTGTCTTCCTTACCGTCCTGACGACTCTTCAGACGTTTGACGGAAACGTGCGGAATCTCTTACGTCTCGTCTTCATCGACGAGCCGATGCATACGTCGGACAATCGAAATAAAGTGCAAAGTGCCTTGCTAATTCGTCGCATCACGGAACCCGACGCTCGGATTGCCGTGCTCTGGGCAGGAAGCATGCCGTATTTCGCAGACCGCCCGGCGATCGACATACTCGGGAAAAGCGATCGCCGAATCGCGCGACTCGCAATGGATGGCGCAGATAAACCAGGGTTGTGGCATTTTTACCCGGGTCACCTCAAGTGGGACTATGCGTATTCGATCGGTGAGCTTCGTCCCGACGTGGTTACCGGAGTTTGGCGAAGGCCCGATGACGCAAAAGCAGTGCTGGCGCTTGCGTACGAGGAAAGATTACAGCAGCAGATTGGCCAGGATTTCTACCTCCGAAGCGCGTCGACACGTATACGGTGGGACGAGGTAGCTCGCCTCGAAAAGCAGACAAGATGATCAGATGCCGGCGTTGCCCCCGCTCGCCTTGATGATTTCCGCGCGCAGCTCGTCGTAGTTTTTCGTGACCGGGAACTGCGGGAATTCGGCGATCACGTTCGCGGGCGGGCAGAACAGGATGCCCGCATGCGCCTCCGCGAGCATCGCGGTATCGTTGTACGAATCGCCCGCGGCAATGGTGCGGAATTTGAGCGTCTTGAATGCCTTCACCGACTCGCGCTTCTGCTCGCGCAGGCGCAGCCGGTAGTCGCGCACGCGGCCCGCGTCGTCCACGATCAGCTCATTGCAGAACAGCGTCGGGTAGCCAAGCTGGCGCATCAGGGGTGCTGCAAACTGGTAGTAGGTGTCGGACAGGATCACGACCTGGCAGTAGCCGCGCAGCCAGTCGAGGAACTCGCGCGCGCCCGCGAGGGGCCGCATCCCGTCGATCACCTTCTGGATGTCGGGCAGCCCGAGTCCCTCGCGGCCGAGGATCTCGATACGCCCGCGCATCAGCTTGTCGTAATCGGGCTCGTCGCGGGTGGTTTTCGCGAGCTCCGGCAAGCCGGTGCGTTCTGAAAACTCGATCCAGATCTCCGGGATCAGCACGCCCTCGAGGTCAAGACAAACAATCTGCAACGGATTCTCCAGCGGGTTTCATTACGACTGCATTTCAGCATTACCATGCCCGCTCACAGCTCAGCCTTGATTCCCGCCTGCGCTGGAATCACGAGTTGGAATGCGACACCGACTTGTGCAGAGGCTCTTTAACGACGTGTCGCAGCCTCATGCGTGCGCTACTGGAGCTTGATGCCCGCCGCCTTGATCACTTTGGAGTATTTGTCGGTCTCGGTTTTGAGCAATTGGGTGAGCTCCGCGGGCGTAGTAGTGAGCGCCGCGGCGCCGTTGCGCTCGAACTGCTCTTTCATTTCCGGCGATTGCGCGATCCCGGTCAGCTCGGTTTGCAGCCGTTTGAGAATCGGCGCGGGTGTGCCTTTGGGAGCGAAAAATCCCAGCCACAGCGACGCATCGAAGCCGGGATAGCCGGACTCGGCGACGGTCGGCACGTCCGGCAGCGACGGCGAGCGCTTCGCGGTGCCCACCGCAAGCGGCCGCAATCGTCCCGCCTTGGCCTGCGCCAGCACCGCGGGCATGCTGCCGAACAGCGCCTGCACCTGGCCACCCACCGTGGCGGTGTTGGCCGGGGCGTTGCCGCTGTACGGCACGTGCACGATGTCGATGCCCGCCGCGATCTTCAGCATTTCCATCGCCAGCTGGGTCGTGCTGCCGGTGCCCGCCGAAGCGAAATTGAGCTTGCCCGGCTGCGACTTCACGAGCGCGATAAATTCCTTCAGCGAATTCGCCTTTACGCCGAGATTCACCACCAGCAAGTACGGCGTGGTTGCGACCAGCGTGAGCGGCGCGAAATCGCTGATCGGATCATACTTGAGCTTGCTGTAAACACCCGCCGCGATAACGTGCGTGGTGGTAGTGCCCATCGTCAGCGTGTAGCCATCGGAATTGGCGCGCGCGGCGATTTCGGTGCCTATGGTGCCGCCGGCGCCGCCGCGGTTGTCGATCACCACCTGCTGGCCGAGCCGCTCGCCGAGTTTCTGGCCGACCAGACGCGCGATGATGTCGGTCGAGCCGCCCGGCGGAAACGCGACGATCAGGCGGACCGGCTTGGTCGGATAATTTTGTGCGACAGCCGCGACCGGCAGCAGCAGGCACAGCACGGACAATGCGGCGCGGCGGATTCCATCTGACATGCGGTTCATTTTTGATCTCCTGGTTGGTTCATTTCGCGGGTGATTTTAGCACTTCGGGGTTCACGACGTTGATCGGCTTGCCGGCGTGGTAGGCAAGTATCTGGTCGAAGATATCGACGAAATGGATTTCGAATTCGTCGCGCCCCACGTACCCGATGTGCGGCGTGCATACCACATTGTCCAGCGCGAGCAGCGGATGGCGGGTGTCGAGCACCGGCTCGTCCTCGTAAACATCGACCGCCGCCATACCCGGACGGCCGGCGCGCAGCGCCGCCTCCAGTGCGCCCGGCGCTATCAGGCCGGCACGGCTGGTATTGACGATAAGCGCGGTCGGCTTCATGCGCCCAAGATCGGCGGCGGTAACGATGCCGCGTGTGGCCTCCACCAGGCGCATATGCAGCGATATCACATCGCATTCCTCGAAAAACGCCTGCTTGCTGCGCGCAACGCCGTAGCCGTCGGCGCGGGCGCGGGCGAGTGAGGCTTCCCGCGCCCATGCTTGCACTTTCATGCCGAACGCCCTGCCGTATCCCGCAATCACGCTGCCTATCCTGCCGTAGCCGTAAATGCCCAGGGTCTTGCCGCGCAAACTGGCGCCGACGCCGATCTGCCACTTACCCGCCTTGAGCGCGGCCATCTGCTGGGGAATCTGCCGCAGCGCGGCGATGATCAGGCCCCACGTGAGTTCCGCCGTCGCGTACGACGGCGAGCCGGCATGCAAATCCGAGGAAACGATTACGCCGCGCCTGGTGCAGGCATCGACGTCAATATGCGGATAAACGCTGCGCTGGCTGATGAGCTTCAGCTTGTCGAGGCGTTCGATCAGCGGCGCGCGGATCGGCGTGCGCTCGCGGATCAGCACCAGCACTTCGGTGTCCCTCAACCGGGCCGCGAGCGTATCGACGTCCTTGGTGTGGTCATTCCAGATCGTGACGTTATGGCCGGCAAGCTTGCTGTAGCACGCCAGCGTCCTGACCGTGTCGTGGTAATCGTCGAGTATCGCGATGTTCATGTTTTTTCCTGATTCAGCCAGCCGCTCGCCTTGGCCTGCGCAAGCACATCATCGACGATCTGCGGCGCAAGTCCGACGTAAGTCGTCGGATCGAGCACCGTGCGCAGTTCCTGCTCGCTCAGCGCCTCGCGCACCTGCCGGTTCTCCAGCAGCGACTTCTCGAACGTGATCTTGTGCTCCACGCCGTGCATCGCCGCTTCATACACGAGCTCGTGCGCGGACTGCTTGCCTACCTTGTCCGCGAGCGCGAACATCACGCGCTCCGACATCAGAAAACCGCCGAGCAGATCGAGATTGCGGCGCATCCGGTCGGTATTGACCGTAAGTCCTGCCAGCACGTAACGCGACTGCTCCAGCATCACGCCCATCATCAGGCACGCCTCCGGCAACGCCTTCCATTCCATACGCCACGCCGCGCCGTCGCGCTCGTGCTCGACGCACATCGCCTCCTGCATCAGCCCGACGCTGTAGCGGATCGCACGGCTCACCGACACGATATTCTCGCACACCGAAGGATTGCGCTTGTGCGGCATGGTCGAGGAGCCGACCTTGCCTTCATTGAACGGCTCCTCGAGCTCGCCAATTTCGTCGCGCTCGAGATTGATGATCTCGTTGGCGATCTTGCCGAGCGTACCCCCGATCAGGCCCAGCACGCTTACGTACTCGGCCAGCCGGTCGCGCGCCGGCTGCCAGTTGATGTCGGCAACACCCAGCCCCAATCGCTGCATCACGCGCCGGTCGAGTTCGATTCCCTGCGGGCCGTAGGACGCCTTGGTGCCGACCGCGCCGACCAGGATGCCGACAAACACGCGCGGTTCGAGCTGCCGCATGCGCGCGAAGTGGCGTGACATTTCCGACAGCCACACCGCACACTTGTGGCCGAACGTGATCGGCAGCGCCTGCACCGCGTGAGTGCGGCCGGTCATGGGGGTATTCCGGTAGGTTTCGGCAAGGCGGTAGATTTCACGGCCGACGCCGCGCAGATCGCGCAGGAAAATCGCATGCGCCTGCCTGACCTGCAGCACCATGCCGGTATCGAGCACGTCCTGCGTAGTCGGGCCGAAATGCACGAACTCGCCAAAACCACCCGTGCAGAGCTGCTGCAGCGCGCGCAGTGCCGGCACCAGCGGATGCTTGACGCGGCGTATCTCCGCCGCGACGGCTTCGAGATCGACGTTCTCAACGTGCGCCCGGGCGGCGATCTCCTCCGCCGCCGCAAGCGGAATGATACCGAGTCCGGCCTGCTCAAGCGCGAGCGCCGCCTCGAAGTCATACCATTTTTGAACGCGGTTTTCGTCGCAGAATATCGCGCGCAGCTCGTCGGTACCCCACAAATGCCGCAGCAGCAACTGGTCGAATACGCTGGATGCCATCAGGCGCGCTCCACCGGATGCAGCCCGCACCGGTTGCCGTACGTGACGCCTCGTGCTCTTGCCATGCGTGGACTCCCCCCTGGAAAATACCGCCAGGCGCTTACTCGGCGCGCAGGCCGGCCTGCCGGATCACCCGCGCCCACTTGTCATGCTCGCTCTCGATGAACGCCGCAAATGCCTGCGGCGTATTGCCGACCGGATCGGCGCCCAGCCCCAGCAGCCGTTCCCGCATCTCCGGCTGGTTGAGGATGCGCACGATCTCGACGTTCAACCGATTGACGATCGCGCGCGGCGTTGTGGCCGGCGCGACCCAGCCGAACCAGCCGACCACCTCAAAACCCGCGAAACCCTGTTCCGCCATCGTCGGCAAATCGGGCGCCAAAACCGAGCGTTGGGCGCTGGTGATCGCAAGCGCCCGCACCCGTCCCGCCTTCACCTGCGGAATGGCGGCAAGCGCGATACTGAACAAAGCTTGCACCTGCCCTGCCATCACCTCGCCCAGCGCCGGCCCGCCGCCTTTGTACGGCACGTGTATGACCTTGACGCCTGACATGAGTCTGAATTGCTCCAGCGCCAGGTGCCCGGAAGTGCCGTTGCCGGCGGAGGCAAACGTGAGTTGTCCCGGGCGCGCATTCGCCAGCGCAATCAGCTCTTTGACGGAAGTCGCAGCAACCGCAGGATGAACGATGAGAATGTTGGGCACCGCAATGCCCTGCGTGATCGGCGCGAAATCGCGGCGCAAATCGTATTTAACTTCGCGGTAAAGACTCGGATTGATGGAAATCCCGGCGGCGACCAGCACGAAAGTGTAGCCGTCCGGAACCGCGCGCGCCGCCATTTCATACGCGATATTGCCGTTGGCGCCGGGCCGGTTGTCGATGACCACGCTTTGCCCGATCGCCTCGGCAAGCCGGGGACCGACCAGCCGCGCCAGGGTGTCGGCCGGCCCGCCCGGCGGCACCGCGACTATCATGCGAACCGGCTTGGCCGGGTAAGGCTGCGCGAAAGTCTGCTTCATCCCGGAAAATACGGCCAACGACGCGATCAGAATGCACTCCATGCGCTTGCGCGCCGTTTTCCTGGCGGCCATCGCTGTTCCTCGATCAGATTCCGTGTTCCTGCTTTCAAATTTGAAACCGACGCTTTTCCGCTTTACCGCACCGCGTTCTACGGAGGCGAGCGGGGTCCGCTCAGCCGTCATGCCGTGCCCCTGCCCAATTCCCAGCACCGGGTGTTCTCGATGAAGCCGATCTTCGGATAGTAGTCGGCGGCGTCCGGGGCTGCGATCAGCCTGATTTTGCAGCGGGGGCCCAGCTGGCTTTGTGTATGCGCGACCAGCGTTTTTCCTATGCCCGAGCGCTGGTAACCGACGTCAACCGCGAGGTCCGCGAGGTAGCACGCGTAGTGAAAATCAGTCATCGAGCGGGCAACACCGACCAGCTTGGCGCCGTCCCACGCCGTCACACAGAGATTGGAGTTTTTGACCATGCCTTCGATGCATGCGCGGTCGTCCACCGGCCGTCGCTGGGCGAGTGTGGATCGGCTGAGCACGTCGATAAACTGCTCGGGAGTGATCGCGGCGTTAATCCGGTAATCAATCATGGCACCTGCCATTCTCACATGTTCCGCCGCAATACACGTTCACTTTACCCGACAGCGCGGGTGCAGCCCGTCCACGCCGGCTACCGATCAGAGTACCGGACGCTCGACACATAGCGCGGCCAGCTTCGAAGGTAGATCCGCTCGAGCAATGGCAATGCGAGTGAGCCCGCCATCGCGACGCCAAAGGCCGTAAGCGCCAGACTCTGGCTCTGCACCCAATAGGCCAACGCGGCCAGCACCACGATCGCCCCGAAAACGAACAGCACCAGGATTACCTCCAACCGGTGAATATTGAGCTGCAGCGCGTTCTTGCAGTAGGAACATTCGATCTCCATGCGGGCCACGATGGCCTGGCTCAATTTACGCCTTTTCAGATCCGCGCTGCAGACCGGGCACCGGTGGTCCATCTCGAACCCTGACAGAATGCTGAAAAATTGGCCGTCGATGAAAAAAATGCCATTCCGGCGCAATCCGGACAGGGCGTTAATAGATTTCCCGGCATCGCTTTTTGAAACACGCGATTTGTCGCGTGCTAGTATATCGGTTTGGCGATTTCGCGTATTTCCGATGGAAAACGAGTTGCTGCGCCAGCATGACGCCCACATCACCCATCTCACGCTGAACCGGCCGCACAAGGCCAACGCGCTGTCGGCGTCGCTGGTCGAAGCGCTGCTCAATTCGGTCGAGTACGCGTACACCGACGGCACGCGGCTACTGATCCTGGACGGTAACGGCAACAACTTTTGCGCCGGTTTCGACTTCACCGGGTATCTCGAGGCGGCCGAAGGTGACCTGGTGCTGCGCTTTATCCGTATCGAGCATCTGTTGCAGCAGCTCCACCACGCGCCGTTCACGACGCTGGCGCTGGCGCACGGCAGGAATTTCGGCGCGGGCGCCGACATGGTGTGCGCGTGTAACCTGCGCATAGCCGCGCCCGATGCGACGTTTTGCATGCCGGGATTGCGTTTTGGCGTCGTGCTCGGCGTGCGCCGGCTAGCCGGCCGCATCGGCGCCGATTTCGCGCGCGCGATGCTGGCGACGGGCAGCACCGTCGCCGCCGATGAAGCGCTGCGGATCGGGTTTATCACGCGCGTCGCCGCGCAGTCCGAATGGCCTGCGCTGATTGCCGCCACGCGCAAGGATGTTGAAGTTCTGACGCTGGCGGCGACTGCGCGGCTGAACGAGCAGACCGTCGCTGAAACGCGCGCCGCCGATATGGCCGCGCTCGTTCAGTCCGCAAGCGTGCCGGGACTGAAGGAACGCATGAGGATGTTTCGGGAAGCTAAGAGCCCGTAACATAATGAAACGCACGTGCGTTGCGGTCCAGAATTGGTGATGGCAAGGCGCTCGATGCAGCCAATATCCAGAATATTGGCAAGTCGAGCAACGATGCTAGCGCCGATTCTGGCCGCAACCCCGAACAACATTAGAACCAACACCTT
>JGI1357J11328_10000556_pt1 | contig 30635 bp, 24 predicted proteins | sample Subgrocontami54m_FD_11328 | JGI IMG/M metagenome (IMG submission 11328)
CAGAGCATGTATGGATAAATCCACCGCTAAAAATCGCAGTCGGATTTGGTGGCTAACTCATGAAAATATTTGTCTCAAAAGTATTGGCAAGTTCCGCAGGTGGAGAAGTATCGGTCGGACTACTTGAGTCTGACTTGCAGCCCGCTAACATCATAGCAGTGGAAAGCAGAAAGAAAAATTCAACAAGTTGTAAAACTTTCATCGCTTGCTCCTTTCATCTATTGTGTGGCATTATTTCATTCATTTCTTGATGTGTGCGACAATACCAACAAATAATCCAATAAAGCCTGTCAGGGGCCATCATATTCCTCCACCCCAGGGCCACCATATTCCCCACCCCACCCCGCTGGTTCGGTTACTTGGCAACAGTATAGTTTATGATCTCTTCATAGTCAAGTGTTTTGTTTCGACGACGATGAAGAGGAAGATGGTCTAAGCTTCTTCCTGTAGGATTCTCCATTGATTGTGATCTGATGTGCGTTGTGGGCGATGCGATCCATGAGGGCATTAGCCATGATCGGATCAGGAAAGATTCCTTCCCAATCGCTTATGGCCCGGTTGCTTGTGAGAATCACTGACTTCTGCGAGCTATAGCGGGCATCGACGATGATGTAAAAGTACTCGGCTGACTGCTGGTCGAGCTTCTTAAAGGCAAAGTCGTCGAGGATCAAGAGATCGGCCATTCGTAAGGGTCTCATCCTACGGTCGAGTACGTTGGCAAGATCAGCCTGCTTGAGCGTGTGGAAGAGTTCCTGGAAGTTGAAGAACTCGACGTGCAGGTATTTTCGGCATGCGGCATGAGCGATTGCCTTGGCAAGGTGAGTCTTTCCGGTTCCAGTAGGCCCGAGCAAGAAGATATTTTCCCCTTTCTCAATGAAGTGACACTGGGCGAGTTCCCGTATCTGGGACGGTTTAATCGAAGGGTTAAATGAGAAGCTGAAGCTTTCCAGAGTTTTGCTTGATTCGGCGTGTGCCCGGATGAGCAGCCGCTCAAGTTTCCTGTTCGAACGGACCTCGAGTTCATCTGTAAGGAGCATCGCAAGGAACTCGGAAAAACTCAGGCCGTTATTTTGTGATTCCATGAGCCTTAGTTCAAGTGTGTCGGCTATGCCGGAGAGCTTCAAAGCTCTCAGCTGCGTCAGAAGCTGTGCTGGATTGGGGGACATCGTGGTTCTCCTTTTGTAATGATTGAGATGGATGATTGTAGTAGTTGATGGTTCGAAGAAAAGAGCGTGTCTCCCCACATAGGGGGCAGTTCATTTTGACGGTCAGTTTCTTCCATGCAGCGCAGTTTCTCTAAGAACGCTTTAAAATGTTTCGGAGAGAACACGCTTGCCGGATTGATTTCACCAGCGGCACGCTCAACAAGGCCAGCAGTGAATGCTTTTGCCACTGTCACGACTCCCTGAGCGCGGCGGAGGTTCATATACGCATGAGGAGTGAGGATGCCACGTACAAAGCCGGCAAAGTGGGGACCGATCTTCGCCGCTTCGTCTTGAAGATACTTGGGAACTCCGCGGTCGAGAACCGCCTGGAAGTTCTCTGGAAAATCTTTCTGGTCAGTCTGACGATTTCCTTTCAGGGGAATCATGTGTTGCTTGATAAGTTGTTCCTTGGAATAGACTTGGATGGTGTTATGAGTGACTTTGACCCATAGTTTCTTCCCGACATAGGTGTAAGGAACCGAATAGCTTTTTTTCAATACCTGGATGTAACAGTCTGGGTGAACGGTTGCTTCCCTCCAGAATGCAATTTCAAATGGTTCCTGGGGCAGAGCAAGCAACACTGGCTGTTCCTCTTCCAGGAACACAGGGTAGGGTTTACATCCCGTTGTGCCGTGCACTCTCATGCCATATCCTCCTTCGAGCCAGTGAAGTATTTTCTCGTTGAGTTCTGGAAGTAACGCGGTTGGATAGAGTACACGGAGTTCTTTGAACTTCTCCCGGATTGTTTTGACATCGGCCTCTACTTTTCCTTTGTCCTTGGGCTTACCGGCGCGAGCCGGGTCAAGGAAGCAATTGTAATGCTTGGACATCTCGGCATATGTGCGGTTAAAATCGGGATCATACAAAGAAGGAGAGATAACGCCTGCTTTAAGATTGTCGAGGACTACAGTCGCCGGGACGCCGTGAAAAAAAGTAAAGGCCTTCACATGCGACCGGGTGAAGCTCTGCTGATTTTGACTGAAGGTGAACTCGACAAATTTATGACGGCTATAGGAAAGCGTAGCAATGAAGGCGTAGAGGGTTCTCAAGCTGCTCGTCAGAGGGTCAAAAAGCCGACCCACTTTGCCGTAATCGATCTGGAGCTGACTTCCGGGCTCGACTTCGATGCGACAGGTCACCCCTGTGAGTTTCAAGGCAAGCGTATTGCATCGTACGAAGCGTTTAAAGCTCGTATAACTGACGTGGTCTCTGAGATTCAGGGTGGTTCTCCCGAAGAACATTGAAAGCCGATTTAGGCTTCAGTCCCTTTTTTGTTACCAGATCAATCAGTTCATCGCGGTAGGGTTCAAGGCGAGCTTGCTTCGCAGATGATCGTTCGTTTTCCCGAACGAGTTCCTGTAGCAGCGGAAGAATCTGTTGTTCGTCAACAACAGATCCCTTTTCAACTACTACACCCTTCGAGCGGAAATAGTTGAGATACTTCCGGATCGTTTTACGGTCGTAGCCCAGTGACCGGGCAATTGACCTAATCGTCTGCCCGGCCTGGATGCGACGGACGATTTCCCAGATTTCCATAATGCGGATTCCTTTGAATGCCACTTCTTGTATGCTCCTTCCATCTTTGGTGAGTGAAGGGCATAAAATGGCATTAATGGTTGATCAATCAAAGGAACCAGGGGGGTGGGGGAATATCGTGGCCCTGAGGTGGGGGAATATCGTGGCCCCAGGGGTGGGGAATATGATGGCCCTATTCAGCCCTCAGGTGGGGGAATATCGTGGCCCCCGACAGATAAGATTCTTAATCCACCATCGGGCTCGTTCTACGTGGGTGATATTGCAGGCAGCACCGCAAATTCATTCAACGTAGCCGCTGCATCTCGGGCTGTGGCATGCGGCGGGACATGCTATTACCCTCAGTGGTGCGCAGTCTGGCAAGAAGGAGCTGCCTCTCCCAGATCGATCAAGTATAGTCAAGGCTTATGGAATTCGTCCACTCATAGCATTGATTGGTCAACACCGGTGACGATTTCCACGATCCCGGGCAGCGATAATATCAATCCTGTCGTTGTTATTGATGGCAGCAACAACTGCTGTATCGCATGGGTGTGTTTGGACGGCACCACTTGGAAGATTAAGTTTCAAAAAAGGAATTCAAGCGGCGCCTTCATCGCCGGAACCGACAAGGAATTGTCCATGTGTCCTGGGGTTATCCCTTCGACAGCTGCGCTTACGTCCCATCGTTACGACACGAGCAACAAGGATAACCTGGCCCTTACCTGGGCATTGAGCACTGGCGGGGTGGCAGCTGCACTGTTTAACGGCACGACCTATCAATGGAACAGTCCATTTTTGCTTTCACCTTCGGGGCAGGCGGTAAGTCTGAGCCAAAGCAAGACGGGGGGCGCTTCTCGGTATGCGCTTCTGCTCTCTCCGTCAGGACCATTGTACGCGCTTTCGACCATAGCACTCCCGACAAGCGCCCCCGTGCCTCCCGCACCATCATTGGTCTCTCCTGCCAATTTCAGCACTAATGTTTCGTCAACCCCGACACTAAGCTGGTCTTGCATGATTGGTGCTGAATCCTACCTCGTCCAACTAAGCTCCATGCAAGATTTCAGCGTACTCGATGTGGATGAATCGAATTACCCAAGCACGAGCTACAACGTCGCAGAGCCTTTGCTCCCTGGGATCACATACTATTGGCGCGTGCAAGCACAAAACACCAGTGGCACGGGTGAATGGTCATCACCAGCGTGGAACTTCGCCACAACGCCTCCCAACGGTCTCTACGCCCCGAAGCTCTCAGGCTCAAACTACCTGTACCAAGGCTCATACCGTCCGCGGCTCAGCTGGTCGGCGACAGGTACGACCTATAAACTCTATCGCTACATCTGCACATACCCCGGTCCGCATTGTTCTGATTATACTGGCCAATTGTTGGTCTATCAGGGAACCGCACAATCGTTCATTGATTATGGAGTCTTCATAGACAACTTGGACCCGAATCGCGTCGTCTACTACTATGTCTACGCCTTAAACAGCTCTGGTCAGTCTTCCCTCCGCTCGAATAAGGTTACCTATAATGAGCATCTGTATTGGAAAGCGGGCGTACACGGGGAAAAGGAGGAATTGCCGACGGAAACCGGCCTTGCACAGAACTATCCGAATCCCTTCAATCCCACGACAAAGATCGAATATCAGCTTGCGGTGTCGGGATATGTGCGCCTTTCGATCTTCAATATCCTCGGTGAAGAAATTGCCCGACTCGCTGACGGCGATCATGCGGCAGGTTATTACACTGCCGTATGGGATGGTGGGGCAGCACCCAGTGGAATATACTACGCTCGTATCGCCGTGACGGATCCCTCACGCAACGAGCTTTATCGGCGAGTGACAAAGTTGCTGTTAATGAAGTAATAGGTGGGTGGTTACGACATCCGGCTCTGGATGACTCCGGAGCCGGATTTTTTTATCTCTAACGCGAACTACAGCTGAATCTCGATAAGTTGCAACAATTCATCCGTTTTCAAAAAATGTGTTATCTGGACACTGGTAGGAACCCTCCAAGGCCCACCATCACACGATCTTTCACCAAAGCGCGAAAATCTCGAGACATTTGAGAGTCATCCCAGATGAGGAGTTATCATCAAGTGTTTACTCGGTTTATGGAGCAAGCCGATCTTTAGAGGAGCGTCCCTTCAATCATCGTCGTGGCCCTCCCGCTGAGATGGACACGGTCTCCTTCGATCCGGACATGCACGACACCGCCGCGAGGCGAGGCCTGATAGGCTATGAACTCCCGTTTGCCGAGGCGGGACTGCCAGAAGGGTCCAAGGCAGCAATGTGCCGAACCGGTCACCGGATCCTCGTCGATGCCCGACCCCGGAGCAAAGAACCTTGAAATAAAATCATATCCCTGCGTCGACGCGCGACTCGTCACAATGACACCCCGGACGCCGAGCTTCCTGAGGAGAGTGAAATCGGGCTTCAACTCGCGCACAACACTCTCCGACTCCACCTCGATGAGATAATCGAATTGATTCTTTCCGCAGTACAATGCCTGAACGCCGAGCGCATCCAGCAGGTCGGGCGGCCCGTTGGCCGCCTGCTCCTTCTTCGCAGGGAAGTTCAATTCGATGTATTCCCCTTTCCGCTCCGCCGTGAGGAGACCGCTCCGCGTATGAAAGCGTGCCGTTTCGTCATCGCGAAGACGACCCGCCGTCCAGAGGACATGCGCGCTCGCCAGCGTCGCGTGACCGCAGAGATCCACCTCGACCGTCGGAGTGAACCATCGAAGATCGTATCCATCCTGACGGCCGACCAGGAAAGCCGTTTCGCAAAGATTCATCTCCATCGCGACCTTCTGCATCCATCCGGCATCCATCGCCTCGGGCAGGAGACAGACGGCTGCAGGATTGCCGCTGAACGGTTCGCTCGTGACGAACGCGTCGACCTGGTAGATCGGGATCTTCATCACCGCAGTCAAAGTGCCCTCTCATGCAGTTCGCGTTTGAATTCAATGTAAGAATAGATAACGACAACGATAACGGTGACAGCGAACGGTACAAGGATAAAATACAGCATCATCGATTGAAACATGATGCCCGCAAACGTGATCATGCCGGTGATCTTCAGCAGAATCCCTCCCAGCTTGTTCGTCTTCTCCCAGACCTTATCACTGCTCAATGTCCACGGTGTCCGAATACCGATGAACCAGTTTCGTTTCGTATGCTCACAGAGGATGCCGATGTAGTAGAATAGCAAGCCCAAGCCCACTGAAAGGAGAAAACCCGGCGCGAGTCGGTGACCAAGGTTCCAATAGACGATGTACAATTCCAGGAAGATGAGGAAAACGAAGAAGAGAATGACGAGCCTGTCGTAATACCGGCGAAACTTGGAGATGTTCTCTTTCAGCGGATCGATGCACGGAATGAGCATGAATATGATCGTCAGAGCAACAAGTGCAAACGGGATGAAAAACAGCGCAAAGAACTTTGAGGAATAACCGTCGACTTCGCCATGGACGTTCCAATGTGAAGCGACCTGATCCGGGAGCGCCGGATAGAAGTACCACCCGAGGAGAAAGGAAATTGCTACAAGCGCCAGCATAAGAATGTCTGAAACTTTCATATTCATGCCTTTCCTCTTATGGAACGAAGCTACTTTTTCGGGAGTATCACGTCGTATACATTCGAAGCATTCGGGCTTTTCTTCCCCCCACCCTGCCATTCGCCCGCCGTCGCTCCCACCTCACGAAATTCTCCCACTCCCGCACCGCCGTGGTCCTCCTGCGCCCCGACAAGGAGTGCGAAGCGCCACGACGGGGTCGGCGCGCCGAGAAGAGCGATGGGAAGAGAGAACGTGATGCTCCTCGACTGAACATCACCGAGCGGGGTTCGGCGATCGTCCGGAGCAGGGAGATATTCAGCGATAATTTTTCCCTTTGCATCGGCGACCCTGACCCCACCGCCGATGTAGATGATCTCCTCGTACCCAAAACTGCTGCCAAATGTATACTTCGAATTCATGCCGGCCTTTGTCAGGCCGGATCCGATCTTTCCATCTTTATCGATCGCGATCGCCGCATAGGTGAGCTGGAAGCCATATTCCGGATGCCAGCCGGGATTTGAAAGTTGCTGAAACTGCAAGTTTAAATAGATGTTCTGTTGATCTGCCGATACGCTGAAGTGTCTAATGTCGAGACTCCCCGGTTTGAGACTTCTCGTGAGCGGATACGTATAGCCCGCTCCTCCCTTGTCATCTCCCTGCGGATCGCCCGCATTGTAGAGCATCCGCGCCGACGTGTTCGTCATCTTGATTTCCGAATTCACCAGCATGCGATGCTGCGGCCCTTTGAGCGCTTTGAGATCAGATTTCACCGATGGCTGCGCCAGGTGAATGCCGGCGAAGGACGATGCGCCAATCCCCGCGTCAGTGTAGTCCAGAGCCGATGCAGTCGTCAGGCGGCCATCCCTCCAAACACCTTGCTTGTCGAGACGATAGTTCAACCGGCCGCCGGGCGTGAGGAGGCTATTATAGAATGCGGTCTGAAGATGACGTTCACCACTGGCGATACCGAATTCCAGCGGATTCCGGATCATCACGTTCACCTCCCGTGAGCCGTTCAGGGATCGTAGGTCCACATAGAGACTGTCACCTGCCCGGCGATATGAGACTTCGATCCTGCCTGACGGGAGAGGAAGGATGAACGCGGCATGAGAAATCGATTTCGGCAACGCAGGTTGAATCACGATGGACGCCGGGGATGAAACTGTAATGCCTAAGTATGATTGATACCAGCTCCGAATGAACTCCGCCAGACTCCACGCCTGTGAAAAAGCGCCAGAGAGTCTCGGTTCATCCTCGCCCGGCCGCGGCACCGCATCGAGCAACTCGGAGAGCGTTCCGACGGCACCGCGATCAAGGATCTGATGAACCATGTTTTCAGTCACCTGGAAAGCGAGATCCGACAAACCGTGGCTGGCAGCGATATCGATCCATCGTCCGGCAAGCCATGTCCAGACGATGCCATTGTGGTATGCAGCGTCGGGAACATAATATGGCGGATAATGATGATAAGGATGAAATTCGGGATCATCCTGAGAGAGGGAAGCGACACCGTACGGATAGACAAGCGTTTCCGTGACCTTTCTGAATAATTTCGCGTTGCGGGCACCTTCTTCGTCTGAAATTGCATTGGAAAAGAAGGATACGTCAGCCAGTTGATTCGGCCTGAGCTGGTGATCAGGCGATCCGTCGGGATTGAGATGATCGTAGAAGAGACTGTTGGCCGGATCAATAAAGTACCACTCAAAATTTTGGTCGACGCGGGAGGCGGCGCGCGACCATCGCACGAGATCCGAATCGGATGATCCCTTCAAGCCAACGGCTTCACCGAGAGATACGGCTGCCCGCAATTGTCCATACCAGAGGCCCTGAATATCGTTCGCGCGATTCCCTCTCGGGCTCCACGCGCCATCCATTCCTGCGGCATCCATCCAAGTCTCAGCGTCGTCATGGGTGAGAAAACCGAGACTGTCGCAGTGATAGTTCAATGTCCCTTCGATCGCGCGCTTCACCACCGGATACATCTCGCGGGCAAAGGTGGTATCACCGCTGTAACTCAGGTACTGAGCCAGTGCGATGGTAAATAATGGGGTCGCGTCGGCGGTATTGTATGATGTCGAATTGGTTGTCACCTGATTTGGAATACGGCCGTACGTCGGGCTACTCCTGTCGGTGTCCTGCCATTCAGCGAACGAGCGGAGGATCTGTTTGGCCTCGGAATAATTTCCCGTCACCAGCGTCGCCCCGGGGAGTGAGATATAGGTATCTCTTCCCCAGTAGTTGTCGAACCAGGGGAGACCGGCAAAAATTCCTTTGCCCGATTGGTTCATGATGAGGGCATCGATGGAAATCTTCGCCCAGTTCATTGCCTTGTCGAACCGCTCATTGTCGGTGCTGAGATAGGAATCATTCAGGAGCCGTTCCATGCGGCTCTTTCGTGCCGTGATCAGAGAGTCATAGTTCCTTGCGACCAGCCGCATCACGGCGATCGCATGCTGGGCCGAGTCGCCGACAGCGATGACCGCAACATGTTTTGCAAGCGGCTGCACCGTACGGGTGTATGCCGGTGAAAAGTTGTCTCCGATGACCGTTGAGTCGTAGAAGCCGCCCGTCCAGAGGTTTTCGTGAACCCAGGAGACTGCAACCGCGGCAGGATAGTTCTGATCGGGGGTCCGGGAGAGATGATCTTTGTGGAGAAGAAGAAGAACATCTCTGTTGAAGTTCATGACGTAATCGTCCTCGTTCCGGGCGTCGCTGAACATGGGATAGATACTGCATTCCGTCCCCTGGACATGGTTAATTTCCACGACCAGGGCATTGATCGAATCGAGGAGCGTCACCGTCTCTTCGATGCCGTTCGGATAAAGCCGCTTGAGCTGATGCGGGTAGACCGTGACACTCACCGCATCCTTTTTCAAGAGAGGCCGGCCATCGACGGCAATTCTGTACTCCTTGAGCATCTCCTTCGACATGATTCGCCATCCCTGCCACCCGTTGCGATGCGCTCCGTTCGTCTCGTCATAAAAAACCCCTGCCTGCTTGTTTGTGTAAGCCACTTCACGCGAGGTTCCTTTGACTTCGATCGACAGATCGTCGGCCGAAATGGGCGCGTGCTGAGCAACCGGTTGGCCGATTGCCGGAAAACAACAAAACAACGTTGCGAGAATAATTTTCATAAAAAATAATCGCTTAGATGATTTCTGATGCGTGAAATTGGAACCACGGGTTGTCGATCATACATTCAAAGATAATGAGATTTGGGGATTTAGGCAAAAGGCACGTCGGCAGCTTCTGGCTCTGCATAGTTCACTCAGACGTGCAGAAGCTCAGCGGCGGCGGCCAACTTTCTACAAAGTTCGGTCTTGAATTGCTGCTTGATGAGAGGTTAACCTTCCCAAATCTACAGATAGCCCGTCGGCATCTGTTTTTCTCGGCTTGAATGCAAAAGAAGTAATTGTGTTGTCAGGCTTGATGTGGCTCGGATCAATGAGGATTCTGCGAAGAAGTCCATCCTCCTCTCCGATGATTTCCGCCGAGATGGCATTTGCTTTAGGACGAAAGCCAAGCTGAGAGCTGAGAAAGGATTTGATCTGAGAGAGTGCCTTCTTCCAGACACTCCACACCTTCAAACTTCGCATACGAAGAACCTCCCTTGTTATCCAAGGTAATTTCAATTGATTTAGCGCCCCGTTTTAATTCAACGAGAATTTCACCGTTTGGACCAGGAGCAGTAAAAAAAATCGGTAATCGCCTCTTGTCAAGAGCCTTAACGAACGAGAGGGCATTTTGCAGAGCGATTTTCGATGGTGGCTCCGCGCCGTAACTATCCCAGTTCTGCTGCAGGTTGGTCAAGGTCTTGAGTTTGGCTAGTATCTCTTGGCCTACATCGGATAACGTTTCAGCTTGGACAATTATGATCGACGATGCTGGCCGTATTGCATACTCCCACACTGTATAGTTACTAACGGCTGATGTACCCCATCCTTGTGGTTCGTACGAAATGATTGCTTCACTGAAGGGTGTCATAGAACTCCTTTCGAATCATTCGCTTAAACAGGTCTGAAGTTATAGAATGCGCCTTTGATATCCAACCATAGGAAACATTTCTGTCTTATTCCTCTTCTCCAAGTTCCTTCCCCATGCGATATCCCACCTCTCGCCAAAAAAAAGAGCAGTTTGGCGGGACGGAAAAGGCACCGCTTGATATCGTAGTTGCCTGCCCGCCGTGCTTTACCTTTCGGCGGAATGAAATCCAACTCCTCCGGCGTAAGGCTCCCTGGGGCGGGATAAACTTCCAGCTTGTACACCAGTTGGTCCATCTCTCGATCCAATGAGGTCGTGTCCGTGTCGGATTTCCCATCTTGGTGTGTCTGTCCGATAAATGTCCGATATCCTCATAGCCCTTACTATGGCCTTTTCCATTGCAACGATTACGCACTCTGCGTTACGCAGCACGGGTGATTACTCGTTACTTATGCTGCGAAGCCAAAGTCGAAGAAAGCGATCGAGAATAATATATGAGCCGTTCTCGTGATCAACAAGGTCTTTGTCAAGCAATGAACGAACTACACGCTGTGCGCTTGAAGCTGACCCCAAACGATGCCGCTGGAGAAATTCCGAAGAGAAGGGTTTTGCTTTATTCTCTTCCATAGCCAGCGCTCGTAAGTACCGTTGCTGATTAATTGTCAGTGATTCCCATAACACTGTATATGTATAGCGTTCTTTCTCCAAAACTGTCTGTAACGCCTGCTGAAGGATAATCTGACTTACTTCACCATGTGGCTTACAGAGTTCCCAGGCGACATTGCAAAGATACTGTGTGTAAAAAGGATGTCCTTGTGTCAGCTCAATGAGGGTGTGGGTTAGTTGCGAAGAGATTTTCTTTTGAGTACGTCCGAAGCGTTCCCGCACGAAGGGCTGCCAATCCGCCTCGCTGATGGAACCGAGTGGGAATTGTGCGGCAGACCGATATAGAGGACGTGATCCTTTGAGAAACATCTCCCGGACGACGTGTTTCCTGCTTCCAAGAAAGACATATGAAATATCCTTTTGATGCTGAATGACACTTCGCAACTGTCGTTCGATGTCGTCACGACCATACACGAGGATTTGCTGAAACTCATCGAAAACGATGACGACTTGTTTACCGCTCGATGCAATTTTTTCAGGCGCTGCGAAGATTTCGTCAAGTTCCGGATCAAGTCGTGTCGATCGTGTTACACCAAAGGAGAGGGTTGGAATCCCTTGGTCGTCAAGGGTAATGGACGGCTTCAGGTGAGAAAAGAGCCGCTTTGATGTTTCCACTGCCTTCTCTACGTTTGTGCTCAGTGCTTCACTGTACGCCTTCGCAACAGTTGTAATGAACGATACATCACTGTCAGTCTTCCAGAGATCGATATAGGCAGTGACAAACTTGTGTTTCGGCAACTTCGCAAGCGCAAGCTTCACGAGTGAGGTCTTACCATACCGCCGCTCTGAGTACATGAATGCCCGCCCGCCGGATTGCATGAGTCTAAGTAACTCGGTCAATTCCTTCTTGCGGTTACAGAAGTCTTCTTCCTCAACAACGCGCCAATATTTGAACGGGTTTCCCATATTACGCATCATGCGTTACGCAATATGCGTAATTTGTTCCTTCAATGCAACCCAAGTCATTGCTTCCCCAACACTCGACGAGCCTTCCACAATCGCATTCTCCTCCAGCTTGTCCGCTGGAGTCCCGTTTTGTGGGACGGAGCTGGGCGTCAGTTTCCCGCCTTCCGCCAAAGAACGGGCGGACAGCCTGGCGGGACTCATACTACCTCCCACTTCGATCAGGAGGTACGAGATCTCCACCGCGGCAACCCGAGGCTTGTACTAGTCATTCAGAAAACGCCGATCGACAAGCTCCATCTATTGCCTGCTAATTTCAGCCTGAGTGACCTCGATGCGAGATTGACATTATGTATGAATTTCAGGCGGGCTCAAGATATGGGCAAGTTACAAGATAAAACGATAACCTCTCATTTTTTGGACTGAAAGTATTTTTTCAGAGGCGTCCAATAGTAATCGACCCACCCCTGCTTGTAATTCTCCGCCTGAGCGGCCGGCACATTTTTTTGGGTCAATCGCACCTCGGTCCCACCGGCTTTCGGTGTAAACGTAAATTCGATCAACGAAGGGGCATAGCCCTCGGGCCATTCTGTCGTTTGCCATTCCTGGATGATCCGCCTGCCGTTCTCCAGACGGATGTTCTTGCCGGAAATGTAGCCGTCCCACGCCGTAAATTTGCCTCCCACCCTGCGATCACAGGTCGCCTTGGCGCCGGTGAACGCGGAGTGTTTTTGTTCGTTGAGGAGGGCATCGTAGATCTCGACGGGAGTGACCGGAATAAATTCCTTCTGCTTAATGGTTTTCGTCCTCGGCCTTGCCTTCCTGGGTGCGTGCGTCTTCTTTGCTCTCAATTTCATTCCTCTGGCGACCATAGAAGATACTCCTTTCGCTTGTGGATTGTCGTTGCCCGAAATTTCACCGTTCGGAGGAAAGAATGCCTTACCCGTCTGATGCATTCCTTGACAAAGAATATAGTGAGTAGCCCTATGAGTATCAATAGCCTGGCGGAAATAGTTTCATTTTGCCCGGAGACTTGTGAAAATAAGATTTTTTGAGCGATTTCATCCTTTGTGGATGAGACGATGCGTGTGAAATTCGTCCTGTCGGAAATTGCTGACAGTTGTCGTTCAGAAGCAGTGTACAGAACCGATTTCAGGTGTATCTGGAGAACAACCTGAAGGAGATTCACCGGGCAAATGATCTTCTGCCGTGAGACGTGGGGGACGATATGAATGATGGACGCGTGTGGTTACGGCAGTCGGTCGACGATATCGGCGGCGAGATGCTGGATTTTCTCGACGTAGATGATCCCGCCGTCCACGAGCGCCTGATCGGACCAGAGAAGTTCACCGCCTGCGACGTCGATAATATAAAATCTGACCGAGAGTCGCGATATGCGCTGGACGCCGACGCCACCGACGGCGACGCTGGACGACGATCCGGCTTCCTTTATTCGCTGCGTGACCGAGACATTGAAGCCGCTGACGAAGACGATGCAAACCGTATTGGCCCCCGAGCGCTCTCCCAGAACGGCGGCATCCTGGATCACCGTCCGTTCACTGCCCGCCTCCGGAGAAGTCTGAATCAGCGAACGATAGACAGACGTCAGCGACTGCCGCGTGAGCGTGTCACGTTCAATTTCCGCATCGACATAGAACGGGGGACTCCCGACCGGCAGGTGCTCCTCGTCGGTGTGCTGATCTGCGAATGTTGACACATGCTTGAATACCTGGCCTTTGCTCACGATCAGACCGACAGACGTGAGCAGGGTCCTGTCCACAGGATATCCTTTCTGCCTCAATCCTTCCGACAGCGCCAGGAGAATCGAGTCACCCATCTCCCTGTTCCAGAGAATATCGATCTTGTTCGTGTCGCCGACGATATCATCGACGATGAACACATCCGCCAGGAGCGTGGTTCTCCCCGCCGGCATTTTCTCCTTTGCGAAGTTCGGAAAATACTTCAGGGGAGAGGCTCCACAGCCCGACATTGCCACGACGAGGCCGCACACAACGGCAAAGACGAGAAGTCTCATGAGTATCATAGTGGCACAACGCCAGGGGCAAAGAAAAGTAGAAAAGAGCATCGATTGAAATCGTTGGACGGCCGGAATGCTATTTTTTCTCGACCGCCTCCAGCACTCGCAGGAAATTGCCTCCAAGAATCTTCTTCACATCGCGTTCAGTATAACCTCGCTTAAGCAGCTCCCGCGTGATATTGGGAAGAAACGTGACATCGTTCATGTCAAGCGGCGTGACACGAATCCCGTCGAAATCCGATCCGATGCCGACATGATCGACCCCGATAAGTTTTGCGATATAATCAAAATGATCCATGAGCGTCTGGAGCGACGGTCTGATCGGGTTGTACTTCTCCATCATCAATTCCGCCACGTATTGTTCGCTGATGAAGTCATCCCCCTTGACTGTTCTCCCGAGAGAATCGACCAGGGCTTTGTTCGCCTCCAGCATGGCAGTTTCCTTGCCTGCGTATGTGCTGTCGATGAATCCGGGATTGAAATTGATGAACACGACGCCGCCGTTTTTCCCGATCGCTTTCAGCTGGTCATCCTTGAGATTTCGCCGGTGAGGACAGAGCGTCCACGCCGAGGAATGGGAGGCGATCACCGGTTTCCGTGTGGTTTTCATGACGTCCCAAAAAGTCTGTTCACCGACATGAGAGATGTCGACGATCATCCCCAGGGCATTCATCTTTCTCACCACTTGTTTGCCGAACGCCGTGAGCCCCTTGTGCGGAAATTGCGCGGAGGGATTCGTTTCGTCCGACGCCGAGGTCGCCCAGCTCGTGCTGTTGTTCCAGGTCAGGGTCATGTAGCGTACTCCGCGGCGATAGAAGTGTTCCAATTTCCCGAGGTCATCATCGATCTGATGTCCCCCCTCCATGCCAAGCATGGCGACAAACTTCCCTTCCCTGACAAACTTCGCGATGTCGGCCGACGTCCGGCCGAAGGCCACCTGCACCGGATTCCGTTTCACAAAGCTCTCGATCGAATCGATCTGCTCGTTCGACTGGTCGTAATACGGCCTCGATTTCTTTTCCGGCGGGACCCAGATGGAGAAGAGCTGCACATCAAGCCCCCCCTCCCTGAATCGCGGCAGGTCCGAATGGCCATGATTCGTCCTGCCGGAAATATCTTCACCATTGAGGATGCGCTGGACAACGTCGTTATGGGTGTCCACCACCACCGCGTCGAAGTGGATTTTCCGATCATCAACTCCCTGGCCAAGCACGGCGTACAAAGGGAGAATCAGAAGGGCAATTGAGAGAATTCGAATCTTCATGGCAATGTTCCTTTGGATCGACGACAGCAGTTCAGCCTGCCGGAAACACGGTTCCCGACCTTGACGACGAATCAGTGGAAAACAACAAGAGACTCCTTCGCTGCTGAAGAATATGCAGCGAAGAAGTCTCTTTTCAGGTTACGGAAAATATGGCCTATCCGCCTTCAGCCTCTTTCGCCTTCTGCTTAATTTCCTGGATCTCCTTGCGAATGTCTTGCGCCTTTCTCTTCAATTCATTCATATGCTTTCGGACGCGAGTACCGGCGGACTTGTTGCCTTTCTCGTAGAACTTGATGAAGTCCTTCTCAAAACTACCCAGCAAGTCACGCAACTCTGTGAATCTGCTCATAGGATCCCTCCATGTTGTGATTGAATTTACCCCGTCGTGTAACTAACGGGTCCCCTAAGGGTTTATTTAGATGATTTTTTTTTAACTTTCGCTTTTTCTGCTCCAACGCACCCTGATATTCGGCGTAGAGCTTGCCAATAAGCTCCTCGCGCTTCGCATAGAGCCGTTTCAACGGCCTCGGGCTTACTTTCGCCAGCGCGTACGACGTAAGAATGGGGAGCGCAACCGTTGTGTCGAGATAAGCGACAACCGCGTCGGGGAGTCTATCCGGGTCAACTTTTCCCCAAGTCACCGCTTCCCCCGGCGTGGCCCCAGAGAGGCCGCCTGTGTCGGGCCTTGCATCGGTGACCTGGAGATAATAATCATGCCCCTTCTCCTGAATCTGCAAAACTTCCTGTATCTGCGGTTCGGTCTGAAGGACGAAATTCTTGGGTGACCCTCCCCCCATGATGAGGACGCCGCTTTTACCCCCTTTCCTCTTTGCATCAAGAACGATCGCGGCAGTTTCATTGACGTCAAGAAGCACATCGATTCTGATGTTGGATCCGCTGAGAGCCGCCTCGGCGATGTTCATCCCGATAGAACTATCCCCGGGGGAGGAGGTGTAGACGGGGATGCCGCAGCGATAGGCCGTGGCCATGACACTACTATGCCTGATGCCGATTATTTTCTCCCGCTCGGCAACATAACGACCCAGCCTGTAATGGAGCTCCGCGGTCCCCATTTCTCTCTGAAATTCAGGCAAGCGAAGCAGTTTGCGAAAGAATGCGTCGGTCGTGAGGAGCACCTCGTAATCAAACAGGACATCATAGATCCTGATGATCCCCTGCTGCCTCAACATGCGATCATCGGCAAAAGGGCTTCCCCTGTGGAGAGAATGACCGATCGCAAAGTGCGTATCATGATAGAGATTCGCCCCTGTGCTGACGATCCAGTCGACAAATCCCGCCTTCATGAGAGGAACAATGCACGAACCACCGAGTCCTGCAGGCGTCAACGCCCCTGTAAGACTCATTCCAATGGTAACGTCGCGTTTGAGCATCTTTTCGGCAAAGAGATGGCACGCTTCGCGCAGCCTTCCGGCATTGTAAGCCTGAAAATAATCGTCGACCATCTGCGTAACCGAAATATTCTTCGGTATCGGCTGTGGAACGATTGGCTTACCTTTGAGAAATTTATGCTTAACGTGTTTCATCTCATACTTCAAAAGAAATGATCTTTATAAGATCAATGATGCACAAATATAAAAAAAATGCTGAATTATGCAAGAAAAATCTTTTGAAATTTGAAGATTTTGGGGGGTTGATTGGAATTAGTGCGATTTGGGCATTTTTGGCAGTTTTCTAGCCACACATAAGGCTTCCACCATTGACGTTGAGCACTTCACCGACGATATTATCAGCCAAATGAGAAGCGAGGAAAACGATCGGACCGGCTATCTCATTGGGAGCGGGGATCTTCCCTCTTGGCATATTTTTGAGGATTTCGGTCTTCATTCTGGAGTTTCGGAAAACATGCGCGGTCATGTCGGTCAAGACCCAGCCAGGCGCGACACAGTTGACCCAAATGCCAAATGGGATCAGTTCGATGGCAATTGATTTTGTGAATGAAATGATACCGCCTTTTGAAGCGGCATAGTGTGAATAAAATCCCTCTCCTTGCTGGCCGGCTGTGCTGGAGATATTGATGATCCTTCCATAATTTCGTTGTTTCATGATCGGGGCAACGAGGCGGCACATATTGAAGACACTGTTAAGATTTATCTTCATGGTCCGTTCCCATGACGCCGGTTTCATACGATCGATCGGGCCAAATTCCCAGATACCCGCGCTGTTCACGAGGATATCGATGCGGCCGAATCTGGTCATGATACGGCTGACCGCCTTCCGGCAATCTCCGAATTTCTGGAGATCGGCTTTCACAGCCATTCCTGACCCTCCTGATGATATGATCTCATTGATTACTTTTCCGGCGGCATATTTGTCATTGCGATATGTAATCGCCACAACGGCTCCGGCCTGGGCGAATTTTTTTGCAGTGGCAGCACCTATTCCTCTGGAGCCGCCGGTGATGAGTGCGACCTGATTGGTAAGATCGATCATATGGGCATTCCCTGGAAAATGACGTTTTGACGAGATCGTCTACAAGATAGATGAATTTGAGAAGATTTACCATCGATGGTGATTCTTCTTGACTCTGAAGAGACTATTTCTTATATTTAGACTAAATCTAAATTATCATCCGGATGGACACCGACGCCGCTAAAGAGACGCTCGCACAGTATCTCAGGGAAAAGAAGCTCCGGCCGACAAGGGAGCGGTTCCTTCTGCTGGAAGAGATCATGCGGACAAGCGGCCATTTCGATGCCGACGAGCTGTTCGCGGCGATGAACGAAAAGAAGCTGAAAGCCTCGCGCGCCACCGTCTATAACACGCTCGATCTCCTGGTCGACTGCGGCCTCATCTCGAAATACAGATTCGCGGACAATCACTCCCGGTATGAGAAAGCCTTCGGGCGCCCGCGCCACGATCATCTCATTTGCCTCCAGTGCGGCGATATCATCGAATTCGTCAGCGATAAGCTGGACAGGATCCTGCGCGAGGTGAGTGAAGAGAAAAAATTCAGACAGCGGAATTCAACACTCCAGATCTTCGGCATCTGCAGTAAATGCCAGTGCAAGAAAAAATAAGCCGGCTCAGGACGGCAGAAGATGATTGAATCACTGATCATAGCATTGCGGGAAGGAATCGAGATTGCCCTCGTCATCGGCATCCTCGTTGTCTATCTGAAGAAGATCCGGCAACCCTCACTGATGACGTCTGTCTATGCGGGCCTCTTAGCAGCCATCGCCGCGAGCATCGCCGGAGCCGTGATCCTCCAGAAGCTCGCCATCGATCAGGAATCTCTCGAAGGATTCTTCGAGCTGGTGGCGGCGGTCTTCGTCATCTCGATGATTCTCTGGATGTGGATGGCGGCGAAGAAAATCCGCACAGCGATCGAAACGAAAGTCGACGCCATCGTCGACGTCGCGCGCCGCGGGAAGATGCACGTCGCAATCTTCTCGTTCACTTTTTTCATGATCCTCCGTGAGGGGATCGAGACAGCCGTCTTTCTTCAGGCGGTGGCGCTCAGCGCCGGCGGACTATCGAGCGTCCTCGGGATCGTCATCGGCTTCACCGTGGCAACGATCTTCGCGGTGCTCTTTATCCGCGGCAGCCTCAGAATCGACATCGCGCGATTCCTCAAGGTGACGGCCGTGACACTTCTCATCTTCACGTGTCAGCTTATCGCGAACGCCCTGCACGAGTTCTATGAATACGGAATCCTCCCCGCCAACCCGAGGATGATGGCCATCCTCGGTCCGATCGTTCAGCACGACGTGCTGTTCGTGGTCGCCATCCTCAGCATCCCTGCGTTCATGCTGATGATCCCCGGACGACAGAGCCCGGAGGTCTCATCCGGGCCCGCACAGCGGCGATGGCAGCTCTCCGCAGGCGTCGCCACCGTCGGGATCATCCTGTTTCTGGGTGTGGGTGAGTTGTTCTCGACCAGTCATGACATCAACCTCGCCTCCGAACCGCTGTCCGTTCCGCCATCCGGAATTCTTGAGATCCCGGTGTCGAACGTCAACGATGGAAAAATCCACCGATACACCATCAGCGACGATGGGCTGGAAATCCGATTCTTTGTCCTGCGGACCGGGTTAGGAACATTTGCCACCGCCTTCGACGCCTGCTATGCCTGCTACAGCTATGGACGTTATTACCTGAAGAACGGTGAACTGATCTGCTCACAGTGCGATGCCCCATCCCCCATCAGCAAATTACACCAGACCGCGGAAGCCGGGCCGCCCGACGAAAACAATTCCGGCTCCATGGAGGGAAATGGCTGTGCGCCGATTTATCTTCCCTCCAGGATGAACCATGGAATTATCGAGATCAGGCTTGCAGATCTCCAGCATCAACGAAAGTATTTTGATATAACTCAAGATACCGAAAAATAAAAAATGCGTCGGCTCTCCGGGAAGAGATAGTACGACGCACTTCACAACGATCATCATCTCTGAGAGGAGTATCCCGACGCAAATGTTGACCCGTTACGGCGTTCTTGTCTTTTCCCTCACCTTTCTCTCCCGCACGTCATCGCCGGCACAGCTGCAGGAGTCGACGACCATCGGCGGCTACGGAAACGCGTTCTATCAGCGTGACGCCAACCAAAAAAAATCTACTGCTGATGTTGAACGATTTGTGTTGTTTTTGGGACATTCGTTCAACGCAAAGACCTCGTTCGTGTCGGAACTGGAGATCGAAGACGCCAAGGTGAGCGGCGGCGAAACCGGCGGAGAAGTTGCGCTGGAGCAGGCCTATTTGAAATTCAATATCGATCCGGATCATTATTTCACTGCCGGACTTTTTATCCCGCGCATCGGAATATTGAATGAAAACCATCTGCCTAACACGTTCAACGGCAATGCACGGACGCAGGTGGAAACGTTTATTCTTCCCTCAACGTGGCGTGAACTCGGTATCGGATTTTACGGAAGCATTAATTCGGGCCCCTTCAATTACAGCGCGGCGATCGTCAATGGGCTGAACAGCGAGGCATTCGAGCACGGGAGCGGAATCCGTCAGGGACGGTTCGAAGGAAGAAATGCATCTGCCAACAATCTGGCGATAACCGGAGCGTTGCAGTTTAACATCGGGAACATCAAAACGCAGGTGTCCGGTTACTATGGAGGGTCCGTGGCCGCGGAACCGCAGCAGGCCGACACGTTGGGACTCGCGTCGGGGATGTTCGGGACTCCTGTCATCGTCGGAGAAGCCGACGTGCAATTCGAGTCGGGCGCTTTCAGCGCGAAAATTCTCGGGACGATCGTTTCAATTCCTGATGCCGCCAACATCAATCGTGCCTACGCTAACAATGCTCCCCAGACCGAATATGGCGCCTATGCGGAAGTCGCGTACAACCTTTTCCAGAACATCGAGGAAGCGAAACCGCAGCAGCTGAATCTCTTTGTCCGATACGAAAAACTGGATATGAATGCATCGATACCGTACAACGGAACCATCGACGCGACGCTGAATCAAGGCCATCTGACGACAGGATTGAGCTATCTCCCTCTCAACAATGTTGTCCTGAAGGCGGACGTGCGCTTCGTGCGCACAGGCAATCAGAACCCAGCCATATCATCCGGCCCGTATGAAACCAGCAACACATTTATCACACTCGGTTTCGGATTTTCGTTTTAGGGGATTGATGGAACGACGGGATTTTCTCAAAGCATCGTGCTCACTCTGCATGGCGATCAGCGCCGGGGCGCTGACAGCTGAACTCTCTTCCTGTTCATCTCTTCCGGTCTACAGAACGGCGATGAACGGCAACGCCATCACCGTGCCGCTCTCGCTCTTCGGAGAGGGGGACGTTCATATCATCAGAGCGGACAACTACGGGTACGATATCGCTCTCAGGCAGGAGCAGGATGGAAGTTATCTTGCGTTGCTTCTTCTTTGTACGCATGCCGCGACCCAATTGACCTCTGTCGGTGACGGCTACTCCTGCAACCTCCACGGGAGCAAATTCGACAGGCATGGCGTCGTGACCCACGGACCGGCGGAACGACCGCTGAAAAGGTTCCCGACCGGGGTTTCCGCCAACTCGATCGTCATCTCCCTCGGCTGATCTTTCAAAGTCTTATCGAGGAAGACCGTGCAACGCCTCAACCTACTTCACGAGCATCATTTTCATGACAGCCCGCAAATTTCCATTTGTCATGTGAACAAAGTAGACACCGCTCGGCAAATTACCGGCGTCGAAAGCAAACTCGTGCTGGCCGGCTGAGAAATTCCCTTCGGCCAATTTTCCGACTTCCCTGCCGGCAGTATCATAGACTTTCACGGTCAGGTGATCGCCGCCCGTGTAAATCCGTATCCTGGTGGTACCGTTGAAGGGGTTCGGATAGTTTTGATACAAGTGGAATTGGCGCACAAGAGGATCACCTGCGTTCTTTGCCCCCACCAGCGGCAGCGCCTGAAAGTTCTTCAACAGGACATTCTGCAATTCCTGATCCGGGACGTTGAACCAATCCGAAAGAATCGATGCGTAGATCGATCTGAAGTCGAACTGCATGGGGATATTATCGTTCCCTGTCGCTGCAGCGGGAATCACCGGATTGCTCCCGATGACGCCTGCCGCGACATACTTGCCGAACAGAAACACCGGAGCCGCCGTCCCATGGTCGGTGCCGAGGCTTGCGTTCGACTTGATCCTTCTGCCAAACTCGGAGAACGTCATCCCCACGACCCGTTCCTCAACTCCAAGGAGCCTGAGGTCATCCTGGAATGCGTTGATCGCCGTCGAGAGTCTCCCGAGCAGCGTCGCGTGTGCGCCGAGCTCGGTTGCTGCGCCGTCGACCTGGCCTGAATGAGTGTCGAACCCCCCGATGCTGACGATGTAGAGCCGTGTTTTCAATCCGCCGGCGACGAGCTGTGCAACAATCTTCAGTTGATCCGCGAGCGAATTCTGCCCGGCCGAAGGATAGAGCGTCGATTTGTTGACGGCCTTCCCGGCCGCGTCTTTGATTCTCGTTGTGTACTCCTGCGTCTGCTGGACAACGTGGCGCACGAAGGTCAACTCATGGCCGGCGCGTGTGTCCGGCGCGGTATCGACCACACCGGAGACCAGTTGATAAAATGAAGTCGAGCTCGTGATGGCGATCCCCATCTGGACGTTGGGCCCCTGAAAGCCGGTTGTCACGACTGATCCGATCTGAATGGCGAGAGGATCGGGCGCGACGGTGTTTGGATATCCGAGAGGGTAATCGGGATACTCCTCGTCGAGATAGCGCCCCATCCATCCGCTGGAGAGATATTGGTTTGAATCGGCCCCGCTCAGCCAGATGTCGGTCGCCCGGAAGTGGGAAAAATTCGGGTTCGGATATCCGACGCTCTGAACGACGGCAAGCTTGTTTGCCTTATAGAGAGAATGCAGTCCGGTCATCGCAGGGTGCAGTCCGGTCGCGTCGGTAAGCTTGAGCACTTTGTTCTCGGCGATAGCGATATTCCCTCGCGCCTGCATGAGGCTTGGATATTCGTCGAGCGGGATCACCATGTTCAGCCCGTCGTTGCCGCCATTGAGCTGGATCAATACCAGCACATGGTCGGTTTCGGCCGCCGTCCCGATCAATTTTTCAAGCAGCGGCGAGCGGCCGAACGCCCTCACCGCGTAACCGCCCAGGACAAAAGGCACGATGGTGACCGGCGTTGCTCGTCGTATAAAATCGCGTCTATTCATACGTCATCCCCGCATTACGATAACTGATACTCAGCCATGTTCATCATGAACTTCAGAAGCGCCTGGAGCTTGCTCTTCACCGCCGAGAGTTTCATTGCGTTCGTCGGATCACTCTTATACGAGGCCCATTCAGCCGTCCATTCATAATCCGGCAATCCGGGAATCAACGTGTCCTTGAGAAACGCTTTCTGATTCGGGGTGATGGGAATCGCAAACATCAACCGGGCTGCCTCATCGATAAGAACATTGGGATCGGAAGGGTCCGAGGTCGCATTGGCGACGGCGATCGGATCGATGACGACCTGAACGCCGTTTAGGGTATAACCCGTGTTCCCGATGAAGCGATCCGTAAACTGATTGCGCCGCTGCAGCGTGTCGGTGTTGATCCAGATCTCATAAAATTGCGGCTCCTGGTAATATGCCGGCCAGCCGGCGACGTTCGGCGGGTCGCAGAGATTCATCTGCATGCTCGACGCACGCGCCCTGACGTAGTCCCACATGCCGTATTGCGTTATCAGGTTGTCAGCTGCCGGAAACACGACGTTGAACTGGCGCATGGTCCCGATCGTCACATCGATCGGATTCTTCAGCATGCAGCCGACATTTGCCGGATCAAAAAAGTGGGCGCTCTTCAACAGCGCGCTGAGAACGGGTTTGAGCTCGTAGTTATTGCTTCGAAGCAGGTCGGCAAGAGGGGCGATGACATTGGCCTCTGCCGCGTCATCGACGACATAATACACGAACCACCTGTAGAGCTTTCGGCAGATGAACCTGGCCGTCTCCGCTTGCGCAAAGATCATGTTGATGAGGTCATCCACCTCAGCGGCGCCGGTGGCGTCCGCACGTCCGGTGATCACCGTGTTTCCGTACGCCGGAGAAAATTGCTTGTCGTTGGGATCGTGCCTCGTCGGCGTAAAATAAGAACTGATGTCCGTCCGGCTGTCCCTCCACCCCGTCAACACGCGAGCGGCCGCCTTCACGTCATCTTCGGTGTAGTTCGTGTAGTTGCCGGGCGCAATCTCCGGCCCTTTGCCGATCGTGAAGAGTTCCTGAAGCTCGCGGGCATGGTTCTCATTGGGATTGGTCTTCGTGTTCGTGTTCCCGTTGAGATAGCGAAGCATCCCCGGATCGAGAGTGACGAGGCGCGCCAGCTCCTTAAAGTTTCCCCAGGCATATTGACGTAACAACGCCTGCTGTTTGTACATGAAGCGTGAATCACCAACATCTGCCGATTCCGAGACGAAATGGTTATGGAGAAACAGCACCATTTTTTCTCTCAGGGAGATTCCCTGGCTCAGCATGAGACCGATCCAGTACGATTTGAGAGAGGCGTTCCGTGAGCCGTCAGGATTGTAATTCGGATTGTTCGGGTCCGTATACGGCGCCGTTACCCAGGTTTGTCCGACGGGAACGCCTGTGTCGAGAGAGTTGACGTTCAACGGAGGATCAGGAAGCGCGACATCGGCCAGAAGGAGATCGACCGCCTCGCCCGGTGTTATTTGGAGAATCGAAGCGGTGTCCGGACGCGTTGCGCCGAATGTCGTCCGCCGCAACAGATGGGCCGCCTGCTCAAAATCCCAAGTGCCTGCATAGGGTTCCAATCCGGTCGACGTCCGTGAAAATCTCGGAACAACCTTGTTCGCGAATTCGCTGACGCCCTGTGGCGTCTTTTGCTGCGCTTTTTCTTCCTGCTCTACGGCCGCTGCCGCAGCCCGTGACAGGAAATCCCGTCGGTCCATAAGAAAACCGCTTAAAATGGTTTTAAAAGAACGATACTATTATGATGGTAACACCAACCACCCTCTTGCAGTTCAATATAGCATATGGAAAATATCTTTGGTAAAAGAGCGTGATTTGCAGCACAGAAAGAATTTCTGATTCCTCTTTTGCAATCCATTCCCAAAAACCTTACATTTCTTCCGAAAGGAAACCACATGGCTGACGAACCGAAAGCACCCAGAGAACACGAAATCACGGAATCGAGCGTCATAGAAGCGATCCAAAACGTCTATGACCCGGAAATCCCGGTCAACGTCGTCGACTTAGGTCTGATTTACGATGTGAAGATCATCGACGATTGGGTCGGCGTGAAGATGACGCTGACGACGCCCGGTTGCGGCATGGGGGGCGCCATTTCCAATCAGGTGCGTGAGCGTGTCCTTGACATCCCCGGGGTTCACGAATGCGATGTGCGCATTGTCTGGGAACCGGCCTGGGATCCCTCGATGATGTCCGAGCCGGCGAAAAAGAAGTTGGGGATGGCGTGATTTCAAGGTGATGGGTAATAGGTGATGGGGCGCCTGCATGAAGGATGATCTCTCTCTTTGGGCGACCGCAACGGGCGTTGCCGCTGTCTTTGTCTGGTCCGTCATTGCTCCACACGATTACTTCACATGGTTCCTCGAAATTGTTCCCGCCATCTTCGGGATCACCATTCTCATCCTCACCTATCGGCGGTTTCCTTTGACATCTGTTGTCTATATATTGGTGGGGCTTCATGCCATCGTACTCATGGTCGGCGCTCATTATACGTATGCGGATGTTCCTCTTTTCAATTTCATCCGCGAGACCTTCCATCACTCGAGAAACAACTTCGACAAGCTTGGACATTTTGTCCAGGGCTTCGTACCGGCAATTGTCGCCAGAGAAATCCTCTTGAGGACATCGCCCCTCAGACGCGGAAAGTGGTTGTCGTTTATCGTCGTTTGCATTTGCCTCGCGATCAGCGCAATCTACGAGCTTTTCGAGTGGCAAATCGCGGTCGTAACGGGCAGCGCGTCGGATGCATTCCTCGGTTCACAAGGCGATCCGTGGGACACGCAATCGGACATGGCTTGCGCGTTGTTGGGCTCGATGACGGCTCTGTTGACGGTCGGGAAGTTGCACGACAGACAACTAATGGAAAAGACCGGATGACCTTGCCTATCAATTTGAAGGTCCGCAGAGCTCCTTTGACCCACCAAGTTGCTTTGAATCGCTTCACCTTGAACCGCTGAAGATCGAGTAGAGATGTTCAGGCCGCGACGCAGCATTTCGCTAAACATTGAAGCGAATGAACACAATGTCGCCGTCCTCAATGGCGTACTCCCTCCCCTCAATCCGGAGAAGTCCTTTTTCTCTGACGGCCTGTTCCGAGCCAAGCTGAGCGAGCTCATTGTACTTCATCACTTCTGCCCGGATAAACCCTTTCTCCATATCCGAATGGATTTCGCCCGCGGCCTGAGGCGCAAGCGAACCTTTCTTCACCGTCCACGCCCTTACTTCCTTCGGACCGCACGTAAAAAAGGTGATGAGATCGAGGAGTGCATATCCTTCATGAATAACCTGATCGAGTCCGGATTCCCGAACGCCGAGACCATGGAGTAATTGTTCCCGCTCGGAATACGGCATCGCGGCAATTTCAGCTTCGATCTTTGTGCAGGCAACCACGACCTTTGCCCCTTCCTTCCTCGCCAGCTCACGGACTCGCTCAACGTAGGTATCCTCTCCTGTGAGATGCTTCTCGTCGACATTCGCGATGTACATGACCGGTTTCGCCGTCAGCAGATGGAGATCACGCAGCCAGAGCTCTTCGTCCGCGGTGGCCGGTCGCTCATAGATCGCCAGCCGCCCGCCGGCAAGATGTTCTTTCACCCGCGCGTAAAAATCGGCCTCCGCACGGATCTTTCTGTCGCCTCCTTTCCCTCTTTTCTCGGCATCGGAAAATTTCTTCTCCACGGTTTCGAGATCTTTCAGGATGAGCTCGGTCTCAACGATCTCAATGTCTCTTCGTGGCTCCACACCGCCGTCGACATGCACGATATTTTCGTCTTCAAAACATCGTACGACGTGGCAGATCGCGTTCACATCCCGAATGTGGGACAGGAACTGATTCCCAAGGCCTTCCCCTTTGCTCGCACCACGCACAAGGCCGGCGATGTCGACAAATTCGATGGCGGTCGGGGTGATTTTTGCGGGTGTATATATCTCAACGAGCCGGTCGAGCCGCTTGTCGGGAACAGGGACGACGCCGACATTCGGATCGATGGTACAGAACGGGTAGTTCTCCGCCGCCGCGCCGGCAGCGGTGATGGCGTTAAACAATGTGGACTTCCCGACGTTGGGAAGTCCGACAATTCCGCAGTTAAATCCCATGGATGAATGAGTTTGTGAAATTGAGAGGTGACCGGAAGAACGGCAAAACGCTGTTCAAGGTAGTGAAAATTTCGCCGGCATCCAAAGCCCGACACGCCTTCAGAGAGAGACGGGTGCGGACATAGTGTGGATTTGGGGTTTGGGGTTTGAGGTTTCAGGTTTGGGGTCAACGGTTAGTGGTTGGAGGTTCCAAGTTTCAGGTTTGAGGTTTTAGGTTTAGGGTTTGGCGTCGGAGGTTCGAGGTTTCAAGTTTCAGGTTTGGAAGGAAGGAATGTGCGATGCGGGATGCAGCCACCGTTGACTGTTAACTGTTAACCGCTAACCGCCCACACTCTCTGCTCAGTGCTCCGCGCTCACGGCTCTGCGCTCCAAGCTCTCCGCTATCTCACGAGTATCATCTTCTCAATTGCAGTAAATCGGTCGGCTTGCAGCCGATAAAAGTATATTCCGGTAGGCAAGTTCTCAGCATTGTACTCTACCGATTTCCACCCAGCGTGCTGGTATTCATCGACGACGGGCGCAACGACTTGACCAAGCACATGAAAAAACCCTCAAACGGACCCAAGCACTGCTCGGCAAAGCATAATTGAATCGGGTTGTCGGGTTGAACGGATTGGGATAATTTTGTCCCAGCGAAAACTCTCGCGGCGGTTTGTTCCACTCGGAAGCCACAGACGCTTGCTTGAATGAAAGAACCATGCAATTGGTTGGTGCGACATCATGGGGCTTCATTTCAAGTCTCAGCTTTGAACTTCTCAGCCGAAACAAGACATCCGGCCCCGAATCGCTCAGGAGCCGGATGTCCTATGCTGGCCATGACTTTACCGAATTACTGTCATCTTCTTAATATCAGTGGATGATCCAGCCCGGAGGCGGTAGAAGTACAGAGCACTGCCAAGGTTGCTCGCATCGAAGACTACGGATTTGTAACCAGCCTCCTGAAACTCATCTACAAGAATTGCTACGTCGCGGCCGAGGACGTCATACACCTTGAGCGTGACATGAACATCTGCAGGCAAGTAATACTGGATCGTTGTAAGTGGATTGAATGGATTTGGATAGTTCTGAGCAAGTCCGAAGCTTGTGGGTATGGTAACTTGCGAGAGTCTTCCACTGGATTTCCCCAATGTGCTGCTCGTGGAATTATCCCCGCAGAATAGCTCGATCACCTCGCGCAAATGCGCAGTCCCGGTCGGATTCAGAATCATGCCCCGATCTTTCATTTCTCCCATTGCCCGCTCCGCCAAATTTATATCGCCTTTACTCGCAAGAGCGTTGACAATCTCCGATTGGCAATGGAACCAGAGCTCATCATCCGGATTCTCGGACAGAATCTGCCTGGCAAGGAGGATTGCTCCGCCGAAATCCATCTGATTCATCTTGTTACCGACAAGGTATGCGGACACGAGCGATTTCACACCTGCGTCGAGTGATGCTGAATTTCTTAGATTCTCGAGATAGGTTTCCCAGGTCGTCAGTAATGACGTTTGATATACGCCACCGGGCCCAACCAAACCTGCTAACTGACCAAGCGCATCGCGGGCATCTTCACGGCTACCTTGAGTTATGCGGTCCTGTAATGAGTGCACCAAATCAGCCGAGCTGAAAGTTGCGGAGACCGTCGGGCTCAGCTTTGGCAGGTTCATCGGCTGCATCATGCTGGCAAGACAGTTGGAGGCATCTACAGGTCCAAGGAAGCAAGCAGGATCCTGTGGACAAGCGTTCCATCTGGTGTATTGGGCAGAGACCGTTGTTGCAGTAGCATTCTTGACCAAATAACAATTGCCCTTTACAGTATTTTGGCCACCTCGTGGATTACCCTGGTACGTATCTCCCAGGAACGCACCACCAGCAAGTATATTGATCTCGTTGTAGCTGTTATTCTGTAAAGTATTATACCCCGGTAATGTCCCGTCGGGTGTGAAATAAGCGTATGCCGTTGAGCCGTTGATCCAGACACCGTCGTGCGTGTTGCCGGTGACTGTCGTGCTTAGCAGGTAGGACTTCCCACCATTAAAATGAACAATTCCCCAGAGGAGATTGTTCTGAATCGCGGTGTAATTGAAATCGATCCGGGCGTTCTGAATCACAGCACCACTTCCATTATCATTGCTGATGACACAATTCTTCACGAGCACCGCATTCGCGGTGAGGCTTGTGTTGACTGCGCCCACACCGTAGTCCCGAGAGTTGTGCATTGTACAATTTTCGATTGTGTTTGCAGAGGTGTTGTTCACATAGACGCCGTATGTCCCATAGTTAAAATTGCAGTACTTGAGCGTGTTCGGTCCACCTGTGAGTTTCATATAGTACCAATCACCTGGTGCAGCCGGTGAACTGGCGGATGTAAAAGTGATCTGGCTTGATGAAGTTCCCACAGCGTTTAATCCACCTGTGACAGTCAATTTGCCCACCCCATTTGTGGCATCTACCTGCACAAATGTTCCGGCATTGATCGTCATAGCTGAGTATGTGAGAATCCCGAGCATGTATATGTTGCCATTCCAGGGCGAAGCGGGATTCTTGGAAACGGTCGTACCGTACACATCTGATCCCCAGCCGTTCCGCCAATCATTCCAAACAGGAAATATCTGGCCTGAAGTGGCTGCAAGCCCCATTGACTTGGTGGTCCAGTAATAATTGATTGGCTGGCTCGACGCGGACGTAACTCGAACGGGTGTCTTCCATGCGCCGCCTGAGTTCGTTGAATGGATGAAATAAACGTCGACCAGAGCGCAATAGCCATCGTGATGAGCGAAAGAGATCGTGATGACTCCTGAAGCGTTCAGAGTGAGGCAGGGCCAGAATTCCCGTTTTGTCGCACTCGTACCGATCGTATTCCCAACGACAACAGGTGTGCTCCATGTCGAACCGGAATTTGTCGATTTCGCAAAGAACAGATTTGGAGAAAAATCATACGGCCCCTTCGCGTCCTGATAGACCATGTACACGTTTTGAGACCCAAGATCTGCGGCGATCCAGGGAATATTGTAAAGGACTCCAGTATAGTAATTGCAATCCCACTGGATATTTTGAGTGAAAGCTGGAAGCGTTGTTATCATCGATCCAAAGCTCGTCCCGTTGGTCGATACCTTCATTCTCCATTGCGAGCCACTATATACTAAGCCGCCATCGTAGTATCCCCAAACCACATATACATATCCGTTTTGACCGACAGCCGGCATGGGGGCTTCCAGCCAAGTCGCTTGGAGGGTGTTGAGCGGGCTGCCGACGTGCTGATTTTGCAACGTTACATTTGCATTTGCCCCAATGGAATTATTTTCATCAAGCACTATCGGAGGTGACCAGGTTGCGCCGTTGGTCGAGGAATAGGAGAACATCACTTGTGAATGGGCTAGAAATGGGCTGTCCCCTGCGATCCAGGTTGCGTATAGCCATCCGTTCCTAGCACCTCCTGTGTTATCGATTGCTATGAAGGGCTTGTCGTGGATCGGGTAGGTAATGTCTGCAGATGTGAGGTTGACATCCGCCCATCCCAAGCCATCATATCTGTCGGTGTACGAAACGAAGATGTCCTCTCTGCCAGTGTTTGTGTTCTGCAACCCGTACGAGTAGAAGATTCGTCCGCTCGCGTTGATAACACAGGTTGGATCGATTAACCCATTATTGTATCGAGTTATATTGAAAAGGTGTGTAAACTCTGATCCGGTTTGGATCGGGTAGAAAATAAAGCGGCGCATCCGTATCTTGGGGTGTCCTAAACAATCATACAAA
>JGI1357J11328_10000569_pt1 | contig 30167 bp, 18 predicted proteins | sample Subgrocontami54m_FD_11328 | JGI IMG/M metagenome (IMG submission 11328)
AAAACGAACGGTTGCGGGTGCCAAGCGACTATGCACCTGACTGGGCCACTTGGCCTAGTCGATACAGTCGTGGTTCCTTTCCGCAACCATTGGATTGATAATCCTTTGCGACGAATAAATTGGGCGACTAGGCCACAATTCACCGACACTCCACACACACACATGATTGTTACCCGGTTTTGAACCATGCCAATTCTTGTCATTTCTGGGTGACAGAGTGAACGCTGTAGGGACTACACTTGCCTGTCATGTGATGCCGACATTTTTTTCGATGTAACATTGGATGGATTAAGGGGATAGGAAGTTGAGTGCGTGCCAACTGTGTCGAAATCCTGTCGTCTCGAAAAGCACCTATGCCTGTGCGCATTTGTGAACCATGCCAAAAGCGACGGCAGCCGGTCAATTCTGGCCCATCTGGGCGCGGTTCTGCTTGACAGCTTGGCGCAGGAACCTGTAGCTTAAACTCACCTAACCGCACAAACTCGTGGAATTCTGCCGTGGCACGCGTGCTCGTCATCAAGGGCGCCGATGAAGGTAAGCAGTTCGAGCTGGACGAGGCGGTCGTCTCGGTAGGCCGCGACGGCACCAGTCGCATCCGCTTGCACGACACCGAAGTTTCACGCCGCCACGCCGAGTTCCGCGCCAAGGACGACGGCTACGTCCTTGTCGATGTTGGCAGCGCCAACGGCACCTTCGTCAACAACCAGCGCATCACCGAAGTTCCCTTGAAGGCCGGCGACCACGTGGCGATCGGGCAGACACTGCTCGTGTACAGCACCGGCAGCACTGCACCCCCCGCGGCCGAGACCAGCGATCTGGCCGAGAAAATCAGCCTCATCACGCGCCCCGACCTGGAGCTGTCGTCGGCGATCATCAAAACGATCAGCGAGGCGGAAGGCAGCCGGCTTTTGACCAAGCCGGACGAGGCAGCCTCGCCCTGGCTCAAGAACGCCCTGGCCAATTTGGCGATCATGTACGAGGCGAGTCAGGCGACCAGCCACATCCTCGACCTGGGCGAGCTGCTCAACCGCATTTTGGAGCTGGTGTTTCGCTCGGTGCCGGCCGACCGCGGCTGCGTGGTCTTGACCACCGAGACCGGCGCGCTGGCCCCCAAGGCGCTGCGTTGGCGCAAGGAATCCGAGCGGCAGGAGCTGTTCCAGCTGAGCCGCACCATCGTCGATCACGTGCTGCAGGAACGCGAAGGTGTGCTGGTGTCGGATGCCGCGCGCGACGAGCGCTTCAATACCGGGGAGAGCATCGTCCGCTTCGGCATCCGCGAGGTCATTTGCGTGCCGATGCGGGGCCGGCATGAAACGCTGGGCGTGCTCTACCTGGACACGCAAATCACCGCGCGCGCGCGCGCCAAGCACAAGACCGCGCTGGGCAAGTTCACCGAGGATCATCTGGCGCTGGCGATTGCCGTCGCCCACCAGGCCGCACTTGCCGTCGAAGAGACGCGCTATCACCACGCGCTGGTGCAAGCCGAGCGCCTGGCGGCCATCGGCCAAACCATTGCCGCCCTGTCGCACCACATCAAGAACATTTTGCAAGGCCTGCGCAGCGGCAGCGAGATCATCAAGATGGGCCTGGACGAGAAGAACGACAAGCTGGTCCAGCAGGGTTGGCGCGTGGCCGAGAAGAATCAGGGCAAGATCTACGATCTGGTCATGGACATGCTGAGCTATTCCAAGGAGCGTGTGCCCGCCGTCGAGCCGACGAATGTCAACGATGCCGCCAAGGACATCGTCGAACTGCTGCAACCGCGCGCCCACGAATTGCACGTCCACCTGGAGCTGAGCTTGGGTGAGAATCTTCCGCAAGTGCCCGCGGACCCGGAAGGCCTGCAGCGCGCCTTGCTCAATATCGTCGGCAACGCGATCGACGCCGTCGAAGGCCGGCCGGAGCCCAAGGTGACCGTCGGCACGCGCGCCGACGATCAATGGGTGCGCATCGTCGTGCTCGACAACGGCGTCGGCATCGCGCCGGAGAAAATGGCCGACATCTTCAAGCCGTTCGTCAGCACCAAGGGCGCGCGCGGCACCGGCTTGGGACTGCCGGTGAGCCGCAAGATCCTGCGCGAGCACGGCGGCGACCTGATCGTGCAGAGCCAGGTGGGCGTCGGCAGCAAGTTCACCTTGCGCTTGCCGCTCAAGAGCCCACTGACGCAGGATTTCGCCGCCACGGCGGGAGAGATGCCGGCGTTTCGGCCGCCGGAAGAGGAGTGAGCCGTAGTACGGGCGGCTCGCCTGCACATTCTGTTCGTTTTCAAGTCCGTGCAGGTGAGCCGCCTACACTACGGCAGCTTGATCGGCACGTCCATGCGTTTGGCGCCGCGCACCAGGTTCAGCGTCACGCGGTCGGCTAGTAAGTAGTTGCGACGGACGTAGGCCAGGAATTGGTCCACGGTCATGTCCAGCGCCAGGCCGTCGACGCCGAGAATAACGTCGCCCTCGAGAACGCCGAGCTTCTTGGCGCTGGGCGGCACCGGTGCATCCTGGCGAAACGCGAGCCGGGCCGGCGCGAGTCCCAAGTTCTGCTTTGCCTTCGCGTCCAAATCCGTGCCGAACAGCGGCAGCGACGGCAACAAATCCATCAGCGACGGCCGCCAGGTGAGGTTGGTCTTCTTCCAACCATCGGCGAGTTGCAGTTCGGCCTGCCGCGCTTGGCCGTCGCTGTTCCAGGCGATGGCGATGGCGGCACGCGCAGGCGCTTTGTGCAGTGCGAATTGCGCGTCGGCAAACGAATGGACCGACCGGCCACCGAGACTGACCAGCGTATCGCCGGCGCGCACGCCGGCCTGAGCCGCGGGCGAAGACGCAGCCACGGACTTGACGCGGTCGCCCTTGTCCAAATCGAGGGTGATACCGATGTTTTCCGGCAGCGGATAAACCCAGCGGGTTTGCGGGTCCCAGCCGCCGTCGCGATCGGCCTGCACGCGGAGAATTTCCTTCGCCTGATGGCAGTGGATGCAACCGCCTTTGGCGTAGGCCTTGTAAGCGGGAACCTTTTCCATAACGAGCGGCGCGGCAGGGGGCGGCGCCGCTTGATTCTTGGCACGATGGGTCGCCAAGGCAGATTCGAGAGCGTAGCGCAGCCCGCGAAGGGTGTTGCGCGTGTCCGCACCATGACCATCGCGGCCGCCGAAGCGCCCGTAGACATGGCCATCGGCATTGAGGAACAGCGCCGCCCAGGTGAGGTCCATATCGAATTCGAAGAGATTCAAATCGACGCCGGTAATGCGAATAAGACGGACGCGGACGAACTGTTTGGCAGCGTCCTCGATCTGCTCCAGACGGACAACCTGCCCGTCAAAGTGGTAGCAATCCCCTCAGGGTTCGCAGCGGAAGACGACGAACAGCGGTTTGCCCGACTGCCGGGCCTCGGCCCGCGCCGCCTCCCACGAGGTGTGCCAGCCGTACTTGCCGGCGTTCTGCCCCTTGTTCTGAGCCAAGGCGCACGGCGCCACCAGCGACAACCCTGCGAATGCCATCATCCAGCGCAGCATGTCATGATCCCTCGGGAAAAATCGTTTATCGTTTAGCGCTCACGGAAACCGAAGATTCGCATTACTTGCCATCTCCGCCCGCCTTCAGCACCTCCACCCGATGCACCTGCGGCCCATGGTTGGTCGAAACCCATTCGAGCAGCAGCCGGCTGCCGACGGTCAGCTTGCCGAATGTTTTGAGGACTTCGGGATCGAAGCCGGGCTTCGGTTCGCCGAGGTAACGAGCATAGTATTTGCGGGCCTTCTCTTCGCCGTCGCCGCGCAGCTCGATGAACTTGTCGCCCTTGCTGACGAGAATGCCGATCGACTTGCCGCCGCGGGCTTCCTTGTCGCCTTCCGTTTTCGCGCCGGGCGGCAGATGCAGCACCTTCACTTCCACGGCTCGTAAGCGTTCCTCGAATTCCCATTTCACCTCGACACGGCTGCCGACCTTGAGCTTGCTGAACACTTCGAGCATCTTCTTGTCGGGCCCGCCGCCCTGCGCCGGCGCCCCGCCGACCCAGTGGGGCACATACACGCGTGGCTTTTCCTCGCCGTCCGCCTTGACCTCGATGGATTTCTTCTCCTTGCCCACGCCGACCAGGATGCCGATCACCTTGCCGTGCTTGCCGGCTTCCTTTTTTTCGTCCTTCTTGTCTTGGGCGGAAGCTGCGCTGACATTCAATAGCAGCGCCGCCAGCAAACTACACGTGGTCACGATCCGCAACATCGCTGAATCCTCCGATTAACCGGGCGCCAAGGGGGAGTGCCTTCCCCAGCCGGACAGCGGGGAAATGGTAGGAATGTCTATTGTTCCTTCTTTTGGACGTTTTGTCCAGCGGATGTTATTCAACGAGCCGACCGGAAGCTGCTTGCAGTCGCCGCCGAAGGGGGGATAATGAAGGCAGCTACTCAGGATGAGCATCATGGTCGCCAAACCGTGCCTGTTGGTGGTGGATGACGAGCCGGACCTCGTGCAGAGCGTCAAGGACCTCTTGCGTCTGGACTACCAGGTGTTGGTGGCGACGCGGGCCCGGGAAGCCCTGGCGCTGATGGCGCGGGAAGATGTGCACATCGTCATGTCCGATCAGCGCATGCCGGAGATGTCCGGCGTCGAGTTCTTGAAACGCGTCAAGGATGCCTTTCCCGACGTGATCCGGCTGTTGTTCACCGCGTATGCCGACCTGAGCACGGTCGTCGACGCCATCAACCAGGGCAACGTGTACCGCTACATTTCCAAGCCTTGGGAACCCGACGAGCTGAATATCGTGCTCAAGCAAGCCGTCGATCAGTATCGTTTGCAGACCGAGCGCAAGCAGCTCATCAAGGAAGTGCAAGAGAAGAATCGGCAGCTCGAGGCGGCCAACCTGGAACTGCAGCGCGCCAACGAGCTCAAGCGGTCGTTCATCAAAGTTGCCAGCCACGAGCTGCGCACGCCGCTGACGCTGGTCTTGGGTCTGTCGGAATTCGCCCACAAGCAAGGCCGGCTGCCGGCGCCGATGGACGACTGGCTGGCGCAGATCTACCAGGCCAGCACCCGCCTCAACGATCGCGTCGATTCGATCGTCAAGATGCAACTGGCCGGACAGTTCGAGCGGCCCTTGCGACCCGCCGACGTGCGGTTGGACGAGTTATGCCGCGGCGCCGCTCAGGAAGTGCACACGTTCATTGCCGAGCGCAAGCAGCATTTGACGCTTGACCTGCCGGAGGGCCTGGGCAGCGTGTGCGTCGATCGCGACAAGATGCACGACAGCATCGTTGAGCTTTTGATCAACGCCATCAAGTTCACGCCCGACGACGGCGCGATTCGCGTCGAAGCGCGCCGCCCACCGCAAGGCGGCGCCGTCATCGCCGTCAATGACACCGGCCAAGGCATCGAAGAAGCCAGCCTGCCGCACCTCTTCGAACCCTTCTTTACCCGCTTCGACGTGTCCCGGCATTCCTCCGGCACCTTCGAATTCGGCCGCCGCGGGCTGGGGTTGGGCCTGACCGTGGTGGACGCCTTCGTGAAGATGCACGGCGGCCAGGTGCGCGTCGCCAGCAAACTCAACGAAGGCTCGAAGTTCACGATCTATCTGCCGGCTTCGGCGCCCATTGGTGGTGGTGCATCGCACTGGACGATGTGACCAAGACACCGCGAGCCGGGAGCGTCAGCGACCGGAGTACGGGGCGTCCGCACTCCTCCGGTCGCTGACGCTCCCGGCTTGCCTTTGCGCATTACGCCATGATCTCCCGCACCACGCGCCCATGCACATCGGTCAGGCGAAAGTCGCGGCCGCTATAGCGATACGTCAATCGTTCGTGGTCCAAACCCATCAAATGCAACAGGGTCGCGTGCAGATCGTGAACGTGCATGCGGTTTTCGACGGCCGCATAGCCGAACTCGTCCGTGGCGCCGTGGACATGGGCGCGTTTGACGCCGCCGCCCGCCAGCCACATCGTGAAGCCAAGGTGATGATGGTCGCGGCCCTTGCCTTGCGCCGTCGGCGTCCGGCCAAACTCGCCGCCCCACAACACCAGTGTGTCTTCCAAGAGGCCGCGTGATTTCAAATCTCTGAGCAGCGCCGCGATGGGCCGATCACTGGCCCGGGCGTGATTGCGATGGTTGGCAATGTCGCCGTGATCGTCCCACGGTTGGCCGTTGCCGTAATAGACTTGGATGACGCGTACGTCGCGCTCGGCTAATCTTCGTGCCAAGAGGCATGCGTTGGCGAACTCGCCGTCGCCGTACAGTCGGCGCGTTGCCTGTGTTTCGCGGCCAATGTCGAACGCCTCCTGCGCCTCGGCTTGCATGCGATAGGCCATCTCCAGCGCCGCGATGCGCGCCTCGAGCTGCTCGTCGCGGCCGCGCTGTTCCAGGTGCGCCTGGTTCATGCGCTGCAGCAAATCGAGCTGATTCCGCTGCTCGGCCGGCGCCAGGTAGCGATTATTGACGTCGCGGATGATCGTGCGCGGATCGATCGAGCGGTTGTTGATGTGCGTCCCCTGGTAGATGCCCGGCAAAAAACTATTGCTCCACAATTGCGGCCCGACGACCGGCCGGCCCGGACACAGGACGATGAATCCCGGCAGATTCTGATTCTCCGAGCCGAGCGCGTAGGTCAGCCACGAGCCCATCGACGGCCGGATCGGCTGCATGTTGCCGGAGTTCATCAGCAGAAGGCCCGGTTCGTGGTTGGGATTGTCGGTGTACATCGAGCGAATGACGCAAATGTCATCGATGACGCCGCCGATTTCCGGATAGATTTCGGTCGCCTCGATGCCGCTCTGGCCGTAGCGCTGCGTTTTGAACGGCGAGCCAAGCAGGGGCGTCGTGTCGCGCCGGCTCATGCCGTTGCGCACGCGCTCCGGCAATGGCTGCCCCTCGTAGCGCGTGAGCGCCGACTTCGGATCAAACGTATCGACATGCGATGGTCCGCCGTTCATGAACAGAAAGATGAGCCGCTTGGCCCGCGGCGCGAAGTGAGGCACCTTCGGGGCGAGCGGGTTGACGGTGGCCGGCGGCGCCGCGGCGAGCAGACCGGCGTCGGCGAGGACGTTGGCCAGACCGACGGCGCCGATGCCGCCGCCGAGGCGGCAGAGAAGGGAACGGCGTGTGAAAAGTTTCATATTATTTGTCATTTGTCGTGAGCCTTTCTCCTTGCTACAGTTGGTTCTTCGCCAGATACTTTGCGCGTAGTTCAGATAGTAATTCACCTGAATCCTTCTTCCAAAGCGTCCATCCATTTGCGGTTGTCCGCGTCTTGCTACCGGCATCCTGCATCGCATACAGCGCTGCGTAGCTCGGCGCACTGAACACCTTGCCAAGAACTTCGATCCCGCCGTCGTCATGCACTATCCCCACATACGACTTTTTCTCGCCGTTGCGTGGCTTGTAGCTCATCGACAGCTTGTCGCCTGTTTTTAGGAGATTCATTTCGATAAGGTCCGACACTGTTACGTTGTACCAGGACTTTTTTGAGCTTTCCGCCTGCTCATCCTCATCAGTATCCAGCGTCGGTTTGAATTCCTCGGGCAACTCATACATGAGTGATTCTGGGTTTCCAAACTCCACGAGTTTTCGCACAATCCAAAGTCTGACGACGACTTTCAACGTATTAGCCCACTCCTCCAAGTCCTTGGTCACGGAGTCAATTGGCATGCCAATTATTGGTTTTGTATCGAAGATCTCACCGAGAACGCTTCGTACGTCGAGCGCATGGATCCCCTGTTCGGTGAACTTCTCCATCAGCTCTTCGTTTTCATGTACTTGTGCGACAATGAGGTTGATCAACATCTGCTTTGTGACCGGGTTCGTGGCTGCAACCAGTTGTTTGGCGATTTGAGGCGCGATGTGACCCCATACGCTGTGTTTGCTCAGTTCGGCTTCCACTATGAACCATCGCCGGGCCGCAAGGTCGATGGCAAATCCATCAGGAATGGTGCCGAAACCGTCATGCGTCGAGATCAGCGACTTGGGAAGGTAAATCGAATTCGGTCCAAAAAGGTATTCGGTGTTTTGAACGACAACCGATTCCAACTCACCTTCGGAATCGAAGGCCGCTTGAATGAATTTCTGGTTGTTGAAGATGATCACGGCGAACCTCGACGAGACTATTCCGCCAGCAGATCTTCCGAGAGCAGCATCTCCACCGTCCATGGACATTTTTTCGGGAACGTGTCCGCAGGCAGTCCCGTGTCACCGCTTGCGCGTCCCACTGCCCGCTTGTAAGCCTGCGGCAGCACGTCGTCAGCATGGTTTCGCAACGTACGGCTCTCAAAAATGTCCGCAAGTTCTTCGCTCTGCTCTTTGATCGTGGTGCGCCAACTCGAGGACCGCTTCCTCTTTTGGTGTGTCCACTTGAGCAAGTGCATGAGAAGCACCGTCATGCGGCTTTTCACCTCACGTTTTTCGCGAATGGCCATGTCGGTGAGAAACTCCTGCAGATGCGCGTAATCCAATTCCTCGCTCTTGCCTTCGGCGATAAGTTCCGCCATGGTCTCAAGCCAGGCGATTTCATCCGACTCGTACAGGTCCGCCAGTGACTCCGTCGCCAGTATCATTGGAACATCCCTCCGTTCCGATCCAGCAGGTCCGCCGATCATAACCTTAGCGATCAAGCAAATCATCCGCCAGCAACATTTGCACCGTGTAGGGACACGCGCGCGGAAACTCAGTCGTCGGCAGGCCGGTCTCCAAAACGGCATCGTCCACAGCATCGCGATAGACGGCGGCAAGCGCGTCGCCGGCGTGCTTCCGCAGGACACCGCTTTTGAGCATCTTCGTCAATTCCCGGCGCTGGTTGACAATCGTTCGGCGCCAGCTTTTTGACCGCTTCTTTTTTTGATGCGTCCATTTCAGCACGTGCATCATGAGCACGCTCAGGCGGCTTTCAACCTCGCGTTTGTCGCGATTGGCCATGTCGGTCAGGTACTCCTGCAAATGGGCATAGTCTACTTCGTCCTGCTTGCCCTCCGCAATGAGTTCCGCCATCGCCTCCAGCCAAGCGGTTTCGTCTGCTTCGTATAAATCGGTCAAAGCCTCTGCAGTCTGGATCATGACCTGGCCCTCTTCACGTTGCCGAATTCTGCCGATGTCATTGTAGCCGCAAGTCGGTGGTTGCATGAATTCCGTACTGCGGCTGCGCGCTGCGAGTACAAAACGACAAGCAAGCGCTGCTCAATCCACATACATGAACTCATTCGTGCTCAGCAACACTTGCGCGTACTGTTCCCAGCGTGTCAACATCGGCGTTCCGCCCACCGGAATTGCTTCGAGCGTCAAATACTCCAGACCCATCTGTACCTCGCGCGGCGTCGCGGATCTGCCATACAGCAGCAGGAACGCGTGCCGAATCCGGCCGGCGTCGTCGTTCGCCGCCGTCGCCAGCCGTGCGGCCAGCGCCTTGGCGTTGCCGATCAGAAATTCACTGTTGAGCACGTACAACTGTTGCAGCGGCACGGTCGTCACGGTGCGCTCATCGGCGGTGATGTTCGGATCGGGGAAGTCGAACAAACGCAGCAGCGGATTCAATTCGTGCCGGCTCACGCTGCCGTAGAGGGTGCGCCGACGATTCTCCGCCGCCGCAAGATCGCTCGACGGCCCGCCGAGGCCGCGATCCAATTTGCCCGCCACCGCCAGCATCGCATCGCGCCAGGCCTCGACCTCCAGCCGGCGCCGGGGCATGTGCCAAAGGAGGCGGTTCTCGGGATCGATCGACTGCGGATCCCCACCGCGCGCGTTGCTCGCCATGGGGCTTGTCTGCTGACTACTGACTACTGACCACTGACTATTGACTCCTTGTTGATACGTCGCCGACAGCAGAATCATCCGATGCAGCGCCTTCACCGACCAGCCCGATGCGATGAACCGGCTCGCCAGATAATCGAGCAGCTCCGGGTGCGTGGGCCGTTCGCCGAGTTCGCCGAAATTGCTGGGCGTGCGGACGATGCCCTTGCCGAAGTGATGCTGCCAAATGCGGTTGACCATCACGCGGGCGGTCAGCGGGTTGTCTTTCGATGCGATGGCGTTCGCCAATTCGAGCCGGCCGCTGCCGTGGGCGAATGTCGGAGCGTTATCGTGCGCCCAGATCGTCATCATGCGGCGCGGCGCCTCTTCGCCGAGCATGTTCGGGTTGCCGCGGATGTGCACCTTCATGTTGCCCGGCTTGCCTTCCTTGACGGCGTGGATGAACGATTTCGGCGGTGCCGGCGCCTTGTTCTTGTCCGATCCCTCCTTCGCCTTGGGCGCTTCGATCGGCTCGCCTTCCGTGCCCGGCTCCAGCGAAACTTCCACATATTCGGTGCTGGCGATGACGCCGGCGAGGGAATAGTAGTCCTTCGTCGAGATCGGGTCGAACTTGTGATCGTGGCAGCGGGCACAGGCGACGGTCAGGCCCAGCAGGCCGCGCGACAGCGTGTCGATGCGATCGTCGATCTGGTCGAGCTTCTTGGGGTCGCCGTAATACACCGGGCCGAGTGAAAAGAAACCGAGGGCGGGGAGGTTTTCGATTGACGATTGCGTGGTGGATTCTGATTTGGTTAGCCGCGACGCGGCAGCGGAGCGCGGCAGCAGGTCCGCCGCCAATTGTTCTTTGATGAAGCGGTCGTACGGCATGTCATCGTTGAACGACTTGATGAGCCAATCGCGGTAGCGGAAGCCTTGCGGATACTTGCGCGCTTGGAAGGTGTGCGCCTGATCCTCGCCGTAGCGCGCGACATCGAGCCAGTGCCGCGCCCAGCGTTCGCCGTAATGCGGGGACGCCAGCAGCCGATCGACCACCCCCTCAATCAGTGCTTGCCGTTTAGCGCGCCCGTTCTCCCACGCCGCGACAAACTCCTCCACCTCGGCGGGCGTCGGCGGCAACCCGATCACATCGAAATACATGCGCCGCAAAAGCGTCCGCGGATCGGCGGCCGGCGCCGGCGCTAGCCCCTTCTCATCCAACTTGGCGACGATGAACGCATCGATCGGCGTCCGCACCCACCTCCCCTTGGTCCCCCCCTTGCGAAGGGGGGGATACAGGGGGGGTGGCGGATCGGCAATCGGTTGAAACGACCAGAACGCACGATCCTCGGGGGTGATCTTGAAGCCTGCCTCCTTCGCCATCGGGCGAACCACCGCCGTGGTCTGCGGCCAGGTTGCGCCTTGCTTGATCCAGTTCGTCAGCGTGGCGATTTCGGCAGCCGCGAGCTGGCCCTTGGGCGGCATCTGCGGCTCGTCCGTGTAATTGATCGCCTTGACGAGCAGGCTTTGCTCCGGATGGCCGGGCACGATCGCCGGGCCGGTGTCGCCGCCGTGCAGCATGCCGTCGCGCGAATCGAGACGCAACCCCGCCTTCTGCTTCTTGGGACCGTGGCATTCGAAACAATGGTTCGCCAGGATCGGCCGCACCGACTTTTCGAAGAACTCATTGGCGTTCATCGGCGGGTCGGCGGCAACGGCGGGAGACTTTGTCCAGAAGATCAACGCCAGACCAACCAAGCAGGCGGCGGCATACCGACGACTACGCATGGCAGAAGCGCCTCGGTGGGATGGAGGGCAAATCAGGTGGGACAGCGCGGACAATAGACTATTAAACACGATTGTCGGCCTCTTTGCCGCAGAAAAATGAGGAAACTCATAAAATTGCACCCATCGCCCACGCCGCGGGATGAGCGCAGCGAATCCCGCGGGTTCCCGCCCTCGAGGTTTGCTCATGAAAGTCACCTGGCACGGCATCTACCCCGCCGCGACAACCCATTTCCACAACGACCAAGCACTGGACCTGCCCGGCACGCTCAAGCACCTGGATGAGATGCTGGCGGCGGGCATCGACAGCGTCATCATGCTCGGCACCGTCGGCGAGAATTGCTCGTTGGAGTACCGCGAAAAGCTTGAAGTGCTGCGCGCCACCGTCGAGCATGTGGCTCGTCGTGTGCCGGTTTTGACGGGCGTAGCGGAATACACGACGGCGCTGGCGTGCCGCTTCGCCGCCGATGCCCAGAAGATCGGCGTCGATGGCCTGATGGTGCTGCCGGCGATGGTTCACACCGCTCTTGCACCTCGACACGCACGTCAAGCTGGTGCAATACATCAAGGTGGCGACCGCGGCATGCGGCCTGGGCTCGGAATTGACACGCGCCCCGCGCCTGCCGATTGCCGGCAAGGAACGCGAAGAGGTGTTGGCGATCATTCGGCGGGCGCTGGCGACACGACCAACAACCGTTTAGCCCCGGTTCGCAGAACCGAGGCGGACACCGTCCCTGGCGGAAATCGGAATCCACGGTCGGCGCGACCCCCGCCCCGGTTCTTCGAACCGGGGCTAAACGATGAAGCGCACCATCATGCACCGCATCCACGTCATCGACTCCCACACCGGCGGCGAACCGACGCGCGTCGTCGTCGCCGGCGGACCCGATTTGGGCCGTAGTCCGCTCACCGAACGCCGCGATCGGTTGCGACCCGCTGCTCAATCGCGAACTCGGCTGCAAGATTCCGATCCAGCCCGGTAAAGGCTATTCGATCACGATGCGCCGGCCCGCGAAGTGTCCGACGCTGCCGCTCTTGTTCGAAGAAGACCGCGTCGCCGTCACGCCGATGCAGTCGAGTTATCGCCTCGGCTCGACCATGGAATTCGCCGGCTACGACAGCACGCTCAACCGCCGCCGGCTCGCCCTGCTGACCGAAGGCGCCCGCCATTACCTGGACGAGCCGGCCGCCGAGCCGATCGAGGAAGAATGGTTCGGTTGGCGGCCGATGACGCCGGACAGCGTACCGATCATCGACCGCAGCCCGACGATGAATAATGTGCTGATCGCCGCGGGCCACAACATGCTCGGCGTGTCGATGGCGCCGGCGACGGGCAAGCTGGCGGCGGAGCTGCTGGGTGATACGCCGCCGCACCTGGATGCAAGTCGATACCGGTTGGCGCGTTTCAAAAATCAAACACTAATCCAAAACTGATCCCCTGCGCCCAGTCTCGATCTGCCCATCAAAGAAATCGGAGGCATTTCGCTGTTTTCTTGCGTCGCGAGAAAACGCCGGCGGAATCACGGTCGGTCGCTGGCTACCGGAGGACCGTGACGATTTCGCCATGCCGCTTTTTCAAGACCAGATCGCGGAACGGGCCGCCATCCTCGACGAGATACCAGTTCAATCCGACACCGGATTTGCTGAATAACCGGTCGATGGCGCGGTCGTTGCGCACCGTCGCGCCCATGAGTCGTGCCGAGCCATTGCGGCCGTTTGCCAAGGTGCCGTCCAGGTGATGAACGCGCGTCGGGTAGTTGGCGTCAGTGCGACCCCATTCGGCGAGGATTTGGTCCAGGGCCGCGAGCTTTGGCGCCATGCCCGGGTCGGCCGGGCCGCTCCAGCTGTACGCCAGGATGCCGCCGATCAGGATGTTGTTGGTGTTGCCGCCGGCGAAAAGCGAATCGGCGCCGGCGCCGCCCGTCAGCAAATCGCGACCGAGGCCGGCAAAAAGCATGTCATTGCCCGCGCCGCCATCCAGGACATTGTTGGCCGTGCTGCCGCGCGCGTCGAGCATGTCGTTGCCAGCGCCGCCGAACATGAACACCGGCACGCGCAGCGAACGCGTGATGCCGTTGAAGGTTGCGGTCCGAATCACGATCTCATCGTCTCCTCCCTGACCAAAGACGACGATGTGGCCACCGGCCGCGGCAGGAGCGGCGACAAAAGTCGTCTGAGTCTGAATGCGACCTCCGAGGAACCCGCGCGTGATGGATTGGATCGTAACCCGGATGTTGCCCCGGAGATTCGCCGGCTGTAGAGTGATGCGATCGTTGCCGTCCGTGCCCTTGATGACCAGGTCGGTGGCGTTGTTGACCAAAGTCGTCATGGACTGGGCAGTTCGCAGGGACGCCTCCTCGTGCCCGACGCGATCGCTGGCCACGCTGTAGAAGCGATAGGCATGACCGACCTGGCCCGTGAACCGCGCCGAGGTAAAGGGGGTCTGGTTCTGGAAGATCGTGAAGGGGCCGCCGTCGTCGGAAACGAAGACGTTGTAGACGCCGACGCCGGCGCCGCCGGCATCATCCGTGCCGGCCCAGTTGACCGTGAAGGTTTTTTCAAGCGTCTGCGCCGGCAAGGAAGCGACGCTGCTGGTCGGATCGCCGTCGTCGATGGTGTTCACGTAGGGATCGGTGTCGATCGGAGCGTTGGTGTCGAAGACGATGCGCGCCTCGGCATTGATCCGCGTGCCGGTCGGCAGGTTGGCCTTGGAGCGGACTGAGTAATTGACAAAGCCGTCGCCTTCGCCGTTCGCCACGTCGGGCGGCAGGAACCCGGCGAGCGGGTTCTCCGGCACGTCGCCGGTCGCGGGATCGAGGGTCGAGAAGGTCCAGGTGACCATGCCGGTCGTGAGATTGATGCCCGCGTCCACGTCGACCGTGAGCGGAGCGCCGCCGATGTTGGCCGCCGCCGGCAGGTCGATCCGGGTCTGATACGACTTGCGACCTTCGGGAACGCTGATCCTCACGTTGCCGAAGCCAAAGTCGCCGAGCTGGAACGTGTTCCAATCGAGGTCCGCATCGAGCTGCTCCGTGATGACGACCTTCTGGGCCGGCGCGTTGGCTGTCGCCTTGTTTTCGTAGTTGATCGTGTAGGCCATGTCCTGGTCGGGCGGCAAGAACTGCTGCGGCCCGTCGCCGGCGGGACCGATGATGTTGTTCGGATCGCTGGACAGGGCGAGGCCGATGTTCCAGCACAAGAGAAAGAAGAGGCCATTGAGAATGGCCCCTGCCGCCAGGCCCGCGAGGAGGCCGGGGGGGCCGGCAATTGCGCCCACGGCGATCGCATAAGCAATGGCGCCGCCGTAGACGCCGCCGGCAAGCGCGCTGGAGATGACGGAACATAGGCCAGCGAGGCTGAAACTCTTGGCGTCTTGCTTGAAGACCTCGTCGCGCGCGTCCTTGGCTTCGGGGTGGTTTTGCTGCGCCGGGCCGAACAGCGAGCTGCTCAGGGGCGACTGACCGTAATACACGTCGGCGTAGAGATCAAATGCTTGCGGCGTGACGAAGGCCCCAACAGCGCCGCCCCCAGCGCCGCCGGCGAGGCCCTTGGTGAAGCCGCCCTTCGCGGCCGCGATGGCGTTTGTCGAGGTCGTCAGTTGGTTCGCGCTATTCTGAACCGGCGGCGGCGTATTCTGCGTCGTGGTCGGCGTCGTCGACGTACGCGGCGGCGTTCCTCCCGCGGGCTGGGCTGCCGGCCCATTTCCGGATTCTGGAACAACGGGGTTGGGGGGAACAGAAGTGACAACGCCGGTGGGCTTGGTAGGCGTCGTGCGCGGCGGGTTGTTCCCTAAATTGATCGGATTACCGTTGGCATCTGTCGGATTGACGCTGACTCCCGTGCGATTCGTGCCTCGAAAGGCGTTGGCCTGGTTCTGTGTTGGCGCCTGGGGCGTGCGCGTTCCCGATTGTTGCTGCGCCCATCGGTTGGTATGGTCGGTCGTATACGTCTTTTGGCCTTGCGTATAGCCATTGGTGTCGGTCGGCTCATGAGGGACGCCCAGCCCGGAGGGATCGGCGCTTGAGACCGGGTTATTTTTCACATACCGGTACAGGTTGAAGTCACCGCTGGTCAAACCCGCCGGGTCCATCTGAGTGAAGCGACCCTGGGACGGGTCGTACCAGCGGGCGCGCATGAAATAGAGTCCGTCGGCGCCGTCCGTCACCCCGAGCTGACCGGCGAAGGTGAACGGATTGGCAATCGTCTCGCTGGCCGACAGTTTTTCGCCAAAGGGAAGATACGAGTAGGAATTGAGCACCGCGCCGCCGTTGCCTGTGAGCTGGGCGGTGTTGCCCGAGGCGTCGAAGTTATAGAACCCTGCGTTGCCGCCCGCATCGACCCGTGCCGCGAGACCGAGGCCGTTCAGGTAATGAGCCTGGACTGCGCCACCGTTGTCGAATTGGCCGGCCACGTAGCCCAGTCCGGTTGGATCGATGAGCTCCCAGGTCCTCTGGCCGTTCTTGACCGTCGCCACGCGATTGCCCAGCGCATCATACTCGTACGTGAACGTGTCGGTCGGCGTCACCGTCGAGATCAGTCGGCCGCGCACGTCGTAACCGTAGGTTGTCGTTCCTGACGCGTCTTGCTTGGAGATGAGGTTGCCGTCGAGATCGTAGGCAAAGGTTGTGGCGCTGGCCGTCGCGTACTGGTTGAGGTTGTTGACGCCATAGTTGATGGCGCCGGCGCTGCTGTCGACGGCCGAGATGCGATTGCCCGCGGCATCGTACTCGTACTGAATGCTCCGGCCGCCGGGCAGGATGACCGAGGTCAGTTGCCCCAGCGCGTCGTATTCGTAGCTCCGCAGTCCCTCCAGGGTGTTGACGTCCTTGATTCGGCCCATGGAATCGTAGGCGTACTCGAACATCGACGACACGCCGCCGCCTTGGCCCAGGTTTGTGAGCCTTGTAAATCGCCCCTGCGCGTCATACTGGTAGGTAGTCGCCGTCCCGTTGGCCATGTCCTTGCGGCTCAATCGTCCCACGGAATCGTAGGTGTACCCGATCATGACCTGATCGGCCGTATTCCGCAGCTCGCGCATGCGCCCAAGAGCGTCGTAGGTGTAGCGCCACGTGAAGCCGGTGTGGTCGGTCATCCGGGTGCGTCGTCCCGCCCCATCGTAAACGAAATCCAGGAAATGGCCGCCGGGATAGGTCACCTTGGTGATTCGATCGGCGGCGTCATACTCGAACGCCGTCGTGCCGGCTGCATTCGTGGCTGTGAGAAGGTTCCGATGGGCGTCATAGGCGTATTGGACGAAGCTGCCGTCGCTGCCGTTCTCGGCGCTGACAATGCCCGACGGGCTGTACGTGTACTGGAAGCTGAACCCGCGCCGATTCGTGCCCGTCTGGAGGCGGCCGAAGGCATCATGGGTGCTCCGTTCGCGGCTGCCGTCAGCATAGATCGCGGCCGTGGGGTTGCCGTTGGCGTCGTACTCGAAGGCGGTCGAATTCCCCAGGGGATCGCGGAAGGCGAGGATTTCGTTGTTGGCGCCGAAACTGATGTCGAACTTCGCGCCCAAGGGGTTCGTCGCGGCGGTCGGAGAGCCCTTCGCGTCATAGCGGAACGTGGTGGTGAGCCCGCCGACGCCGGTGGTGCCCAAGAGGTTGCCGAACACGTCGAACGAGTGGCGCACGACCCGGCCCAGCGTGTCCTTGACTTGGCCGATCACGCCCTGCTCGTTCGGCGACAAGGTTGCGGTCATGCCGTCCGGCCCGGTCACCGTCGTGCGGCCTAGGGCATCGTACGAGAATATGACAGGCTGAGCGCCCCCGTCGAGCGTTTGCCGTATCAAGCGTCCGCGGCTGTCGTAGTCATAGAAGATGTGTGTGCCGTCGGGGTTCGTGACCGACGCGATCGCGTGCTCCCGGGCGGCGCCCTGGCCGGTGACGTACGTGTACGACTTCACGCCATCGGCGTCGGTGATCTTGATGAGCCGGCCGGCGCCGTCGAAGTCGTAATCCACTGTTCGTCCTACGGGATCGGTGACCCGGCTCACGAATCCCTGAGCGTTGTACGCATAGGTGGTTACATCGCCGTTCGCTTCCGTGATGGTCGTCAGCCGATTGCCGACATAGCCGCCGGTAATGCGCCGGCCGTTTCGATCCTCGGTGAAGCTCCACTTTCCATCGGCGCGGAAGACGATGGTCGAGCCCTGGACTTCGTGGAACTCGAAATGATCGCCCTGCTTGACCAGGACAGCCTGGTCCTGCTCGAGTCCCTTGTAGGATCCATCGGTCTGACGAATGAAGGAACGGAGCATGCCGCCATAAGAGATGGTCACATTGCCTTGAGCGCTTTCGAGCGCCGTGATGTCGCCGGTGGGACCGGGCCGGCCGCGGCCCATGGCCGTGAGCTGATGGCGCTGGCTGATGTCGCCAAAGCCGTCGGCCACAAGCAGCAAGTAGCGCATCAGGCGATCGGCATCGTAGGTGTACACGCCCTGAGCGCTCAGGTACGTGGCGATGTTGTCGAGCGCGGTATGGAACCCGCCCGCGCTCGTGCCGACGTCGGCCACGAAGTTGGCGAAGATCGCGTCCCAGGCGGCGGGCGGCACCACGGCGGGGCGGAGTCTGTCCTTGAGGCCATTCCAATCGATGGGGTCGAAGCCATTGGGGATCGCGGCGTGAAAATCTCCCATGACGCCGCCGGGACTAGCCGGCGCCGCGATGATCTTGACCGTATCCCGCACGCCCGGGGGCAGCACGCCGGCGGGGCCATTGCGGTTGATCAGCAGGATCGGCATCCCTTCGCCCTGGAAATCGTTCTGCTCCGCGAGGCGCAGTTTGCCGCCATCGACAAACAGGATCATGAGCGGTGCGGGAATGTTCGTTTCGCCCACGTTGGCGTAGTCGATGTAGATGGTCGCCTGTTGGCCAGGTCGGATCGACCCAGGGCGGCGAACATTGGTCGTCAACGTGCCCACGGGCCCGGCGTTCACCGTGAACGCGTTCGGCGTGTCGAGGATGGTGCCGTCGGCTTCGGTGCGGATCGCATAGGAGCCAGGCGCCAGTCCCCGAAGGTCGAGCACGGCAAAGAGCGTATTGGCATCTCGCAACAGCAACTGACTGGCCTCTCGAACCGTGGCGCCGGGGCCGACCAGGCTGACCTTGGTGAAGTCGGTGAATCCCGTTCCCTTGAGCGTCACCGTCACCGTGCCCAGGTTGCTGCCGCGATTGGGGCTGGCATCGAGCACGGCGAAGGCGATGCGCTGCGGCAGGATGCTAAACGCCTGCCCCGCCCCGGCGCCTTCGCGCCCATGCACCAGCACATAGTACGGCCCCGCCTGCGGGCTGCTGATCGTGAGCTGCCGTTGTAGTTCCAACAGATTCGAGGCGGTGAAATCGAAGTTCGTGCGATCGGGCAATTGGCGGTAGCGCACGAAGAACTCCGCTTCCAGGGGAACGGCAAAGTTGGCATTGAAAATCACGTCGCCGCCGGCCGGAACGTCGAGCCGGAAGAAGGCGTCTTGCCCGTTCATGATCGTGCCGTTGGTCGCCGTGCCGAAGGTCAACGACGGGATGCCGACCTGGATGGTGTTCGTGGAAGCGCCGAAATTGTTGCTGCGATCGGTTTCGGGAATCAGGCCCCGGCTGTTGGCCAGGACGATGACGTGATAGCCGCCGTCGATGACGCCGGGCAGCGGGGCGGTCAAGCTCTCGCCGTACATCCCCAGGGCCGCGACGCCGCCCATGTGCGTCACGCGGCCGAGGAGCAAGTCATCGGTGCTGTAGGTAATGTCCTTGGACAGGTAGAGCGAGTCGACCCAGCTGCTGAACGAGGGGGCGTCGATCAGGTTCTGGACGGTGTAGTTGATCGTGACGTCCTGGCCTGGCACGGCGTTGGCGGGGATATTGAACGGATCGACGTCGAGGTCGATGGGCGTCGGCGCGGTCGTGGTGAGGACGACCTTGTCGTTGAGGCTTTCGATGAAGAACGAGCCGGCCGCGCCGGTGAATTGCGTGAAGTCGCCGGTCTTGGACGCGAAGTGCATGACTTCGTAGACGTCGCCGGTGTGCGGGCCGAAGCCGCCCACGAGATTGATGTTGAGTTCTCCGGCGAGGTTGGCGGCGGCGGTGGCGTTCACCTGCCCGAACTGCCCGGTGTTGGGTCGATCGCCGATCTGGATTCCCAGCTTGGGAAGCAAGGGGCTGACTTGCGGGGGATTGTTATTCGCCATCAGCGCTTGAATGTCGGCCCTGCTGAGGGCGCGGTTGAAGAGCGTCACCTCGTCGATGATGCCGTCAAAATGAGCGCTGATTGTGTTCGGAAAAGCGCCGATGCCGGCCGCGAAGCCGCCGGGAATCACCGAGCCTGAAAAAAGCGGCTGGGCGTTTTCCGCGACGCCGTCGAGGTAAAACGTCATCCGGCCGCCGAGCTTGGTGATGGCGACGTGGTGCAACGCCGTGTCGTTGATGCGCATGTTGCCCGAATCGATGTCGCCGATGAATGATTTGAGCGACAGGCGGCCGTCATTCAGGATCCGGAACGCCGTGCCGTTGGAGCTGGGGCCGTAGGCAAAGATCGGGCCGCCGGTCGCCGTGCTCGCGCGCCGGACCCAAGCGGCAATGGTGAAATCCACCGGCCGGAGCGCAGCCTGATTGCCGAGGGCAACGACGCCGTCGCCGGTGAAGTTGAATCCTTGGCCGAACTGTCCCGCCGCGAACCCAACGGCGCCCGTGATCGTGCCGTTGATCGTGCCGGCCGAGGTCATGGCGTCGCCTTCGCCGCGCCACCAGCCGATCAAGGTGTCGGCCGTCGCCGGTTGATTGTACTGGCCGTTGACAGTGACGATGCTGCCGGGCCCGGCGGTCAACGCGCCGGTGTTGGTGAAGTTGCCGACCGTGTTGAAGTCGCGCCCGCCGGCGAGCGTCAGGGAACCTTGATTGCTCGTCAGACTATTGATCGCGGCGAACACGGAGTTGGGCCCCTCGAGCGTGACGTCGCCGTTGTTGGTGATGATGTTCGTCCCGGCCGGGAAGGCCAGGGAGGAAAAGGCGCCGATTTTCCAGGCGCCGCCGTTCAGGGAGTTGGAATTCGATTGGAAGACTTGATCGACGATCGACAGGGTTCCGGAGAGGACCTCGATGGTGCCGCGGTTGTCGAGCTGGATCGACCGATTCGAGCCGTCGTGCCGCAGAGAAGTCGTGCCGAGGCCGTTGGATTTGCGCAACGTGCCCCGGTTCGTGAAGCGCACGGGGCCGAGCGAGGCGTCGTTGACGACGACCAGGCTTGTGTCGCTGCGAAAATCCCAGAGCCCGTTGTTGACGATGCCGGTGTTGGCGTTCAGCCCGAGGTCGCCCGTGCCGCTCTGAATCACGGTGCCGTTGTTGGTGATGTTGGCGCGCACGAAGTAACCCGTGCCGTCGATGTTCAGTTCGCCGTTGTTGACGATGGGGCCCAAAAGCTGGCCACTCAGGTAGTGGAACACGCTGGGCGGAAAGTTGAGGATGGCCGGATTCAGGTTGTCGAATGTGCTCAGGATTGAGGTCAATTCAATCCTGCCCGTGGTTGTTGACGTGTAGGAGCCGACCCAGTTGAACGTGTCGAAGGCGGCATTGAGCTTGACCGTGGCGCCGGGCGATAGTTCAAACATGCCCCCGGTCGAATTGCCGCCGCGCAGGAAATTCCAGGCGCCGGACTGGACTTCGATGACGCCCGTGGCGGCGTTCTCCAGACGAGCCGTGAAGTCGGCCGTGCCGGCGCCGGCAGTCTTGCGCAGCCGGCCGGCGTTGATGAAGCGACCCGGATTGCCGAACTGATCCGTGCCGGAGAGCTTGAAATCGCCGCGGTGCTCGAAGATCGCGCCGGCTCGATTGTCCAGCGTGACGCCATTCAGGCTGAATATTCCCGGTCCCATGTTGATGATCGTTCCGGTGTTGATCAGACCGGTGCCGAAGAGCGCTTCACCGACGGCCCCGTCGATGATCAGCGTGCCGGCATTGACTGCCGTGGTGGCACTGCCGACGACACTGCCGCTGCCGTTACTGCCGATTAGGCCACCCGACCAGTGCAGCAGCCCGGCCGGGAAGTCCAAGGTTGCGTGGGCCCCGTCCACGCCGCCATTCACGGATTGCCAGGAGCCACCGGCGAGTTCGACTTTGCCGGCGCCGGCGCCTGTGTAGTTGCCTGTGATCGCAACATCGCCGGTGAATTTCAAGAGAGCCATGGCGGAGGCTTTGAACATGCCCCCCGTGCTGAAACCGCCGCCGGCCAGATTGAGCGTCCCGGCTTGGACGTCGATCGTGCCGCCCTGGTTGTTGACGTTGCGCGTGAACCTGCCTTCGCCGGCACCGCTGCTCCTACGCAGGATGCCTTGATTGTTGAAGGACTGGACTTCTTGCGTGCCGCCGTCGCCGATGAAATCGTAAATCCCGCCGGGCTGATTGTCGAACACGCTGCCGCCGCCGCTGGCAATATCGAGAACCCGGCCGCTGCCCGTTTGGATCATCATCCCGGTGTTAATGATGTGGGCGAACTGCGCCTTGTCGGCGTCGCCAAAGATGGTCATGGTTCCGGCGTTGGTGAACGGCGAATTGCCGCCGGCGCCAATGTCGCCGCCGATCCAGCGCAGGAGGTCGCCTTGCAGGTTGAACGTCGCGCCGGCGTCGCGCGTCTGAATGTCGCCGTTGAAATTGACATGGCCCCCGCCCATGCCCGTGTAGTTGCCGGTGAAAAGCAGGTTACTGGTGAGGTTCAAGGCAGCGCCGGTTGAGGCTTGCAAGACGCCGCCGGTGCTCAATCCGCCGCCGGCGAGGTTGAGTGAACCCGCTTGCACGTCGATCGTGCCGCCCTGGTTGTTGAAGTTGCGCGTGAACTTACCTTCGCCCATGCCGGCGCTTCTGCGAACCGTGCCTTGATTATTGAAGTTCGAGACTTCCTGCGTGCCGCCGTCGCCGATGAAGTCGTAGACGGCACCGGCCTGGTTGTCGAACCGGCTGCCCTGGCCCGATCCGCCATCGATGACCCGGCCGCTGCCCGATTGGGTGACCATGGCATTGTTAACGATCCGGCCGGCGATCCCCTTGTCGAGGTTGCCTTCAATCGACAACGTCCCGTTGTTGATCAACGAATTGCCGCCGTTGATGATCCCGCCGGACAGCCAGGTCGCACTGCCAGTCGCCGAGATCGTCAATGGGCCGTTCAAAAAGAGATTGGCGCCGCTCAGCGTCAGGCGGCCGTCGATCAGCGACGCGGTTTGAAACTGCAGGGATCCCGCGGTCACATCGACCGCGTCGAGGCTATGCAGGCTATTGACGACACGACCGTCACGCACCGTGACGGCGATATCGCCGGGTTGATCGATGGTGACATCATCGCCCGAGTTGGGCACATGGTTCAAGCCTGTAGAGGCATCGAGCCAGTTGCCGTCCAAATCCCAGAAGCCGCTGCCGGGATTGATCCACGACACGGCGTTCAGCAGCTCGCGCGCTTCAAGCTGCTCGAACAGCGGCCGATAGTGCTTGAAGAGCCTTCGCCGCACATTGCGGGCGCGCGTTCGGGCCGAAGAGTCGTTGCAAGAATTGTTTTTCGATGCAGGCATGGTGTGATTCATGGCGAGTGTTTCCACCTCAGGGAACAACATGTCCCAGGACAAGCGAATGATTGGCGCCGAGTGTTGCAATGCAGTTGAAGTGACGGCTGGGTATGCCAAGACTACGGCCGGTACGGGAAAGCCCGCCCGGCTGCTGTCATGGCGCACATCAGACTGGCTGCATCCAACTACGATAATCGATTTACGTTGATCTGCAACGGAAAAATCCTGAATATACCGACAGTTTCCAGGTTTGGTTCTCGAAAGAAACCCGGTTTCTCCGAAGAAACCGGGTTTCTAAGGGATTGCACACTTGCATTTCTTGGGGGAAGCCCTTTGCCTTTGAACGCCGACCCTGCTGCTTGCTATGATAAATGGTTCCGACAGTCCGACCTGCGGATCGCCGTCCGCGGGCTATCACGATGAGGTTTCCGATGGCGGAGCAACCCCAAACCCCACAGTCCGGCGCCGACATCCTCGTGCAATGCCTGGTCAATCACGACGTCGAGGTCGTCTTCGCCTATCCCGGCGGCGCCAGCATGCCGCTCCACCAGGCGCTGACGCGCTTCCAAAATCGGCTGCGCACCATCTTGCCGCGCCACGAGCAGGGCGGCGGCTTCATGGCCGAAGGCTACGCGCGCAGCACCGGCAGGGTCGGCGTCTGCATGGCGACCAGCGGGCCCGGCGCCACGAATCTCGTCACCTGCCTCGCCGACGCCAAGATGGACTCCGTGCCGATCGTCGCCATCACCGGCCAGGTCGGCACGCCGGTCATCGGCACCGACGCCTTTCAGGAAACGCCGATCGTCGAAGTCTGCCGACCGATCACGAAGCATCACTATCTGGTGCAGCGCACCGAGGACATCGCGCGCGTGATGAAGGAGGCTTTCTACATCGCCTCGACCGGCCGGCCCGGCCCCGTCATCGTCGATGTGCCCAAGGATGTGCAGAACCGCAAGGTCGTGCCCGATTACGATCCGCCCATGAACCTGCCCGGTTATCGGCCCCAGCGTGAGATCAAGCGCGACCAGCTCGAAGCGATCCTCGCGCTCATTCGCCAAAGCAAGAAGCCGATCATCTACGCCGGCGGCGGCATCATCCTGTCCGGCGCCGCGCCGTGGCTCAAACAATTCGCCGAAAAGACCGGCGTCCCCGTCGCCATGACCGTCCACGGCCTCGGCGGCTTCCCCAGCGAGCACTACCTGTCGCTCAACATGCTCGGCATGCACGGCAGCGTCTACGCCAACTACGCCGTCAACGAAGCCGACCTGCTCCTGGCCTTCGGCGTCCGCTTCGACGATCGCGTCACCGGCAAGGTCTCCGAGTTCGCCAAGCACGGTAAGATCGTGCACATCGACATCGATCCGTCGGAACTCAACAAGATCAAGTCGGCGACGTTGCCGATCGTCGGCGACATCGGCCAGGCGCTGCGCGATATGGTGCAACTGATCGACAAGGATCCGAACGTCGTGCCCAAGCCAAGCCACTACACCGATTGGCAGCGGCAGATCGACGTGTGGCGCGAGCAGGAGCCGTTCAAGTACAACGATCGCGCCGACGCCATCATCCCGCAATACGCCATCGAACGGCTCTGGCAGTTCGTCAAGCAGCGCGGCCTGCTCGACGACACCATCGTCACCACCGGCGTCGGCCAGCATCAGATGTGGGCGGCGCAATACTGGAAGTTCAACACGCCGCGCACTTGGTTCACCAGCGGCGGCCTGGGCTCGATGGGTTTCGGCCTGCCCGCGGCCCTCGGCGCCCAGGTCGCCCATCCGCTCAAAACAGTCATCGACATCGACGGCGACGGCAGCTTTTTGATGAACGTGCAAGAACTCGCCACGGCCTATTGCGAAAAACTGCCGGTGAAAGTGCTGCTGCTCAACAATCAGCACCTGGGCATGGTCGTGCAGTGGGAAGACCGCTTCTACGAAAGCAACCGTGGCCACACCTATCTCGGCGCGGGCTTCGACCACAAGCCCTACCCCGACTTCGCCGCCATCGCCAAAGGCTTCGGCTGCGGCGCCCGCCACGTCGTCAAGAAGGAAGAATTCGACGACGCCCTCGAAGAAATGCTCGAAACCCCCGGCCCATTCGTCTTGGACGTGCTGGTCCCGTATCAGGAGCACGTGCTGCCGATGATCCCCGGCGGCATGACGGTGCGCGACATCATCAAGGCGTGAACGTTTGTGGTTCCGACGCCTTGTCGCTGCTCTTCCCGTCCGTGGCGCCCAGCTCGAAATGAGGTTGGTCTTTTTCTTGCCAATCGGCGTCATCGGCGAAATCTGCGGATGATTGCTCTTCGCACGGCGGATCGGCTGAGCAACAAGATTCAAATGGTGTCAGCTAAAAGGAGAATCCAATGTCCGCGACAGCCACAACCCGCTACCTGCGCCGCGATCCGCAAGACATCCAGCCCTGGGCCGAAACCTGCGGGCAGATCCGCTGCCTCGTCGAAGAGAAGGACGCCGCCGCCGCGGAAGTCCAGATGGTCGAAATCCACGACGCCAAGCTGCACTACCACGAGCGCACCGACGAGTTCTACTACATCATCGCCGGCCAGGGCACGATGCGCGTGGACGACGACGAAATCGAACTGCACCCCGGCGTCGTCGTCTACATCCCGCGCGGCGTCAAGCACAAGGCCATCGGCAAGCTGACGGTGCTGACGGTCTGCATCCCGCGCGGCGTGTTCCAGGATGTGCATGAGTTGGAATGATGGCCGGGGCTTAGCGCGTGGCGGCCTTGGATTCGGCACTGAAGAATTTCTCCGCAGATTTCGCAGATTTCGCAGATGAGGAGAAGAGTCCCCTGCTCACTTTCCCATCTGCGAAATCGGCGAAATCTGCGGATGATTGATGACGGTGTGCATCCCGCGCGGGGTTGCGAGAATTTCCTCGGTTTCTTTACCGAAAATCGTGATACCATAGGTATTCAGTGGACTGCTCAAGTCAGCGAAGGAAGGAGGCAAAGCAGTGATGGTTCAAGCACGCATCGAGCAAGGCCGGGTGGAAGTCCGGGAGCCGATTCCCGCCGAATGGGAGGGACAACTCGTGAAGATCACGACCATGACGCCGGACGATCCGCTGCCCGATCTGGAGGAACGACTGGTGGCGCTGCACGCGCTGGGCCCGATGGAATTCGACCCGGGCGAGGCGGAGTCGATCGCCGGCGCCCTAGCTGAACTCAATGCCGCCGGTATGATCGCGATGGATGCACTCGCAGGTGGCAAGCCTTGACAAAGTACCTCCTCGATACGAACCATCTTTCGGCTTATCTCGATCAGAAGCCCGCGCTGGAAAAACGCATCGACGCCGCTCTGCGCGCCGGCGATCGATTTGGCATCTGCCTGCCGGTGTTGTGCGAGTATCGCACCGGCATTCGCTTGAGCAAGCGTTATCGCCAGAATCTCGCGCGCTTGCAAGCCGCACTCAACGTCTTCCGCCTTTGGCCAGCCGACGAATCGACGGCCGTTGTTTTCGCCGAGATTTTTCAAGAGCTGCGTGCCGCCGGCAAGATGTTATCGCAATTTGACCTGCTGATCGCCGCCTATGCCCGCCAGCAAAGTTTGACCTTGCTCACCGCCGACCAGGATTTCCAGCCGGTCAATGCTCTCAAGGTTCAGAATTGGCTGTAGAAAACACGTTGTCATTGCCCCGCTGCTGCCAAATCGGGTATCGTATACGCCGCCTTAAGCATCGACGCTGCGGCAGGCACGAAAGCCTGCCCCACGCCACAGATTCATCGGAAAGGAGCCGGCCATGGTCTGGGCACGAAGGATCGCATTGCTGCTCGCCACACTCTGCACGGGCGGGCTGATTTGGGGCCAGACGCAACTCCCGCCGATGCGGACGCAACCGGTCAACGACATCAATCCGCGACCGCTCGCGCCGCAGCCGAAGCTGACGGGCAACGCCTGGACTTATGACGAAGCGATGGAGGCGCTGGGCCGGCATCCCGACAACGCCTATCTGCACTACGTGGTGCTGCAACTGGCCCGCAACCAGGGCAAGCTCGACGAGCTGCGCAAGGAAGGGTTCTTTGCCAATCGCCGCCAGGGCCGCCAGGTCGATTTGTTCAACCTGTTTACGGGAACGCACGCGATACAGGAGAGTTTGCAGCTTGATGCGATGCTGCCCGCAGATCCGAACACAATCGGGCTCCAAGACCAGTGGCCGCCGCGGGTACAAGGGGACGTTCGAACCGTCCAGGAGACCCATTGGAAAGAAGTCACTGAAGTGGTTCCCAGGACAGCGAAGTACACCGTCTTGAAGGACGGAAAGACTGTCGAAATGCAGAAAACCGTCAATGAAACCGTCGTCAGAAAAGTGCCGTACACCGTGACAAGGTACGTCACGGTTACGAAGTCACAAGCGGCGATTGCCGACTTGGCAAGCGATCCGCGCTGGCTCTTTTCGTCGACCGTCGCGCCGTGGGCGCCGTTTCCAGCTACCTTTAGTTGGGTCGGAGGCCAAACGACATGGCCGAACTGGCCAACGAACCCGGTTCTCCTCCGACTCGTCAATCGGACGAAAGACACGTCGTCCCAAAAACTGCCGCTCGCAGACATCGCCGGCCCAACTCCCAAAAGCCATCCCTGGGAGAAACTGTTGGCCGGTCGTTCGCCGAAGGTGTCGCCGCTGGCCAAGTGCGTCCCGGAGGATTTCTACCTGGCCGAGTTTCGCTCGGTCAACAAACTGCTCGATGTCCTGGCGACCGGCCAGGAATGGGCCGGCTACTTGTTCCCCCAAGCCGCCCTCGACGCCACCGATCAACGCACGCGCGAGCGGATGCAGACTCAACTTCTCCTGCAAACGCCGGAAATTCTGCGGCCGTTCTTCGATCAGGTGGTCGAGCGCGTCGCTGTCACCGGCAGCGACATCCATGTCAAGGAAGGCAGCGATGTCACGTTTCTATTCCAACTAAAGCAACCCGCACTTTTCCGCGCGCACACCGAACTATCGTTCGCTCAGGCCCAGAAGGCGACCCCGGCCGGCAAACGAATGACGGGCGAAATACTGGGCGTCAAGTACACGGGCCTGGTGACGCCGGATCGGCTGCTGAGCGTCTACGTCGCCGAGCCGAAGCCGGACCTGCACGTACGCAGCAATTCGCTGGTCGGCTTGCGTGGCGTGCTGCTCGCGATCCAGGGCAAGAACGCCGACGGCAAGCCGATGCGCAGCCTCGGCGCTTCGCAGGAATTCCAGTACATCCGCACGCTCTGGCCCGATGGCGCTGCCGAAGAAGACGGCCTCGTCTATTTCTCCGATGCGTTTGTCCGCCACATGGTCGGGCCGCAGCTCAAGCTCGCCGAACGCCGCCGGCTGGTGTGCTACAACCACCTGCGCATGATCGGCCACGCTGCCCAGCTTTACCGCACCCAGTTCGGCATCACGCCCGGCTCGCTCGACGCACTCGTGCAGGCCCAATGCTGTCCCGGCACGTTCAACGAGGGCGACTTGAAATGTCCCTGCGGCGGCAAGTACACGCTGTCTGCCGACGGCATGACAGGCGTCTGCTCCGTCCACGGCACGATCGAATTCCTCACGCCGTGCTGCGAGTTGCCGCTTAAGGAGGTCGCGCAGGAAGAAGCCGACGCGTACAAGGGCTTCATCGACAATTACAACGAGTATTGGCGAACGTATTTCGACCCGATCGCCGTGCGCGTGCAAAACACGCCCAAGAAGCTGCGCGTCGAAACGATGGTCCTGCCGCTGATCGACAAGTCGATCTACACCGACATCGCGAAGGCCCTCGGCGGCAAATCGGTGCGACTCGGCGCCCAACCGGTGGCGAAGCGCAACCTGTTCAGCATGCATTTGCATTTCAATGGCGAAGAGCTGCTGAACAGCGAGCTGATGAAAAACCTATACGGTTCGTGGTCTGGCAATGACGTGGACACCTTGGCGGCGCCATATGTGCCTGCGTCGATCATGGCCGTCAGTCCAACAGGCGGGATTCCGGGCGCTTTGCCCTGGCATCCGCTCTGGTTGCTGGCGCAAAACGGCGGTTTTCTGCCCGCGATCACGCCGCGCGATCCGGCTGAGGATCGGCTCGCCGCCAAGGGCGAAGCGATGTTGAAGCGTGGCATCGGCGATCAGCTCGGCGTTCATCTTTACGACACGCCGCTCACGTTCGACATCAACTTCTCCGAAGGGCTGGGCGGGTTGTTTAATCCACGAAGCCAAGACGCCATGTATGCCGGCATCGGAGTGCTCGCGGCGGGGTTCTTCACGCCGTATTATGTGACGCTGGACGTGCGCGACACCAAGGTCGTCGATGAGTATCTGGAGGAACTCGAACGCTACGCCGTGAAGCAGGCGAACGATGTGAGCAGTCTTGGTGCTCTTGGCAGTTTTGACCCCCGGCTCAGGTTTTTCGGAGTGAAGACGCGAGCGGGCTCGGCGATGCGCGCCGCCGAATTCCGCCTCGGCCCATGGCGCTACCATATCTATTGGGCGCGTTTGGACAATCAGCTCGTCATCACCAATCAGCCGTACGTCTTCGACGATCTGCGCGCCGCCGCAAAAACCCCGCAGCGCCCGGCGGACGTCAACAACACCGGCCACGCCCTGATCCGCTTCCGGCCCGAAAACTGGAACCAGGCCCTCACCGGCTACCAGATCGGCTGGGCCGCCAACAACCGCGAAGCCTGCGTCAAAAACCTCGGCATCCTCTCCGGCACCGCCCGCGCCTTTGATTCCAAAACGCAATCACAAAAGGTTGCATCCTGGGACGACCGCACGCGCCAGGTGCTCGCCGATGCCGCCAAGCTTCACGGCGTCCACTGCGCCTGCCCCGACGGCGGCCGCTACGAGCTTGCGAAGGATGGCAGAAGCATGACGTGCGGCGTCCACGGCTCGGCCGATAGTCCCCAGCAAAACGACGCCCCGGCCGCTTCAAGTCCGCTGGCTCGCCTCATGCGTCAATTCGCCGACTTGTCGGCGACGCTGACCTTCCGCGAAGAAGGCTTGAACGCGGTGCTGGTGGTGGAGAAGAAGTAACGGCTCAGTTCAAGCGGATTCGAAGTCCGTTGCAACGGGGCGGCATGGTTCAAAGCGGGGTAACAAACTTGTGTGTGGCGTGAACCGCAGGTGTTGTTGGCTAAGTCACAAACGGTGCGGTCTTTTCTTGCGAAAGGAGGACCTAATCCTACCTGGGCG
>JGI1357J11328_10000590_pt1 | contig 29417 bp, 27 predicted proteins | sample Subgrocontami54m_FD_11328 | JGI IMG/M metagenome (IMG submission 11328)
GAGGTCGGGGCGATTATCCTTCGGAAGTTCGGGGGACACCTTATTTAATTCCCGAGAGATAAGTAAGGTGTCCCCCGAATACCCGAGAGATAAGTAAGGTGTCCCCCGAATATGTCCCCGAATACTTGTGTCTCCCGAATACTTGTCCCCCGAATACTGCCATTAATGGCATTGACCTGCCGATAATCTGTATTATGGCCTCCGATTATCCTCATGATTGCCATCCTCCTTGATAATTTCAAAGAAGTCCGCAATACGGATGACCTTAATCCCCTCGAAGGCAACAAGATCAAGAAGATGTTTATCGCCTGTCACAATTACTTTCGCGTCGGCCCCTTGCGCGCATTCCAGAATCCGGTTGTCCGGTTCATCCGCCAGGATGTTGATCTTTAGCGAAGGTTTGATAACCTTCGCTGTTTTAGCAATATGCTTGATAGTTGCCTTGATAAGCTCATCCCGCCAATGAAACTTATCGCGCAGTTTCCCTGCCATTTCAGTCAGAATGGCGACAGATGTACAGACCTCGACTCTGCCTTCCAAAGCAAGCTTCCATGCCTGTTCCGCCTTTCCGCCTCTGGTAATGAAAGCGGAAATGTAGACATTCGTATCGAAGACGACCTTTTGCACCTTATCGTCCCGCAAAGATGAGGCGTTCGATTTCCTCTTCCGAGATGTTCAGTTCTTTTGCTTTTTCAACACCATAATCCTGAAGGGCAAAAAACTCCTTTTTTAGCTTCTCCTGTTTGTAGAAAAAAAACATTTCGCGAAACAGGCCGCTGATCGTCTTCCCTTCCGTTTTGGCGATTTCTTTATATTCCTTAGCCGTATCGGGGGAAAGAGAGAGACTCATAACTGCACGCTGACGTGTTCCCATAAGTACCTCCTTTGTATGACATGGTATGACCATAGCAGAGTGGAACAGCAAAGGCAATACGCAAAGACAATGAGAATTCGGGTTCAACGAGTTAAGCCATTTCCCAGGGATTAAAGACTTTTGCCTGACAACGCGTCATGTCCTGCACATTGCGTGTGACGACGATAAGACCGTGGACATTGGCGGAAACGGCGATCAGGCTGTCGACCACTGGCAGTTTCTCGCCTCGCTTCTCCGCCTCGCCCAGCAGCGTTCCCCAAGCCCAGGCAATTTCCGTGTCGATCTCCACAAGCCGCTGTCCGAATCGTAGCGCAAGATCATTGTTGACCCATGATTGCAGTTTTTCTCTTTTCTCGCCGTCCGGCAGCTTGGCGATCCCTTTGTTGAGCTCTCCGATGGTCAGTACGCTCAGATACATTCTGCTCTCATCGCCGGCATCCATCCAACGGATCACCGCTGGGTGGGGCTCCTTCTTCACCAGCTCCGAGATCACACAGGTATCCAGAAGGTATTTCATAGCAGAATCTCTCGGGACACGTCTTTGCTTCTCTCAAGGTCGAGTTCCGTGTCATAGAGAGGGGATTGCCTAAAAAATTCGCGCAGAGATATACAGGGACGGGTGAGGTTTTGAAATTCCTCGAAGGAAACTACAACGACGGCGGGCTTACCGCGCAAGGTAATAGTTTGCGGTCCCTCCCGCAGTGCGTGATCAACAACCTGGCTCAAGCGGCTTTTCGCCTCCTGCAATTGCCAGGAGGGGTCTTTTGTCTTCATATTGGTTCTCATCATATGATCCCCCTTTTCTGTCTAGTCAGACCAGACATTTTGACTTCCTGTACCATATGGCCACTCATGATCGCAATAACATTTTTACAGTGACTGGGGTCACCCAGGTCTTATTATTCGTAATCTGGGGACACAATACTAGTTTTTTAGTAACTATTCAGCACAATGTCCTTTGACATTCATAAATGCGGGGTACTTTCCCTGAAACAGCAGACGCAGGGCATCTGACGCAGGGCATCTGACGCAGTGACGCCTTGTTTTCTGCAGGTTGACAGATAGCTCCGGATTCGGCAGAAAGTTTTTGCACCCTCCTTTGACCGAAAGCAGCCGGATATCTTTTGTTGAACCTTGGTCATTCAGAGATCATTTTCAGCTTGGTTTATATGAAAATCCCCCCATCCCCCCTTTCCCAAAGGGGGGTAAGGGGGGATTTTCATGCTTCGTTGTGCCCGCTTCGGGCATGGGTGTTATTTGAAAAAGGTACGTTTTTTTCAACCATGAATCGTAGCGTTTCGTTTTCGAAGTCCCGCAGGCGTTCCAGAAGATTTCTTGCTTTCGATCGGGCCGTTTTACCTTTTTTCTTTTTCCCTGTTTCATCTGGCGGCGGACATTCTTGATCAGCTTCAAGCAGTAGTTCCCGGTAACGTTTTCGGTACTGCTCCGAATCTTTTGTTTCCAGGCAACCTCCTGCATCATGGGTGGCCTGGATGATTTCCTGCAGAAGGGTAATCATCCGCTCTGCCCATTTTTGCTTGTCCTGCTCTACGGCACGTTCAAGCTCTCGCAGATGATGGGCATTGCATAATGCATGTGAACCGCCATATCTGAAGTAGGGCTTCCAATGATCGTGGCAAATTATGCCTTGGTAAGCTGGCAGTATCCCCATCTCGTCCATGGCTTCACAGCCTCGTTTGGAATGGGGATAAAAGAAGGTGAAGTTTTGATTCGAGACATTATGGAGCCAATGTTTGGTTCCACCGATATTGATGCCGGTTTCGTCGCTATGAGCCAGGGGTGATGACGTAAGCTTCTCTTTTACCCATGATTCAAAGAATTCGAGGCGCTCAAAGGCATTGTTGTTAAAGTTGCTGATCGAACCAGCACTGACCGGAATACCTATTTGATCCTGAAAGTGATCCTCGATACGGTTGTACGGAATCAACTGAAACTGGGACATATAGACGGCATTGACCTTGATCCCGATACCGTATTGCACCGGTCGGGTAACGTCGTTGGGAAAGGTCGCAACGTAGCGCTTGCCATTTTGATCTTCCAGAATCTCGGCACGCCACTCGGTAACAAACCGGCTGATATCCAAATCGGCAACTTGGCGGGTTTCGAATCCAACTGGCCGGTAGTCCCCTGGTGGTAGGGTGTTTCTATCAACGGGAATCACTTTGACCAGATCCGGATCGGGAAAAGGCTTCAACGTGGTTCCGTTATGTCCGTGCTGTCCGCCTGGCTTGCGCGCTCCCGGTTCCTTGGATTCTTTCTGGCGATTGGGATCAGATGACGGGGGCTTGCTGCTATTCTTGCTGTTGAGTCCTAAACGGTTGGCCAAGATGGTAACCAGAAGCAGGATCACCTCAAGGCTGGCCTTAAGTGCCGGAGAGATGTTAACCTCTTGCGCAATAAGATCATTGACCCGTTTTATGGCTACGTCAACATTGATGTTCTCAACCGTCATGCTGCCCCCTGTGTTTGTGCTGAGGCAGTATACCACAGGTTTTTAGAACAGACTTTTTGTCGTCAGGATCTACGGTGACGCGTTATATTTCTTCGTGCGCGAACGATCCCATGGGGAGATTTCGCAGGCACAGCAGGTAGTGCGCAGTGACTTAAGATACTACCTTGAGCAAGGTGTTGCCATGTGCTGGATTTTTAATATTTCTCAAAAAAACCGTGTCAAGCACTTTTTTGCAAATAACGTAAATTATTTTGCTGAATAGTTACAAAAAAGTTATTATAAATGCATCAGGTTGACGCGGAGAAATGCGGGGCGCTTTACTAGTTTAAATAAAAAAGGCACTCACGCGATATTCGCAAGTGCCTTCAATTTATTGGCTCCCCAGCGCGGACTCGAACCACGGACATGGTGGTTAACAGCCACCCGCTCTACCGACTGAGCTACTGGGGAATATTTTTATCTACAACTGGTGCAGATGGCCAAGTTCTCCACCGGCACGCCCGCTTTTTCACTTATAAATTTTAGCTGATCTGTCGGCGCGAAATAACGGCCGCAGGTCTTGCAGGCAGTCATCTGGAACGTCCGGCCCCATATCGTCCGGGTATCCAGGGTAGTCTTCATTTCGATGTGACCCGTAGGACACACATAGGCGCAGGCGCCGCAACCGATGCAGGCCGGAGGATCCTCCTTGAAGGGGCGGCCTACGACTTTATGGGACCCGCGGTAGGACAAGCCGATGGCGCACGCGCCCACAATCTGTTCGCAGGTCTTCACGCACTGACGGCAGAGAATGCATTTACCCTTGTCCGTGTCGGGCACGAAGCGCGCCTGTGGTTCCACACCCATTTCCCGGGCCAGCTCCTTCAATACGTCCGCCTTGGGATTCCTCGCCATGAGGAGTTGCAGAATCAGGCGGCGGACATTCAGCACCCGCTCGCTCGTCGTATCCACTTCCAGACCTTCTTCCACTTGATAGAGGCAGGAAGTAACTACTTTTGTGCGTTTGCCCTTTTTGATTTCCACCGAGCAGAACCGGCAAGCGCCGGATTGTTCCAAGGCTTCGTGGGAACAGAGGGTCGGTATCACTATGCCATTTTCACGGGCTGCCTGCAAGATAGTTGCTCCTGCGGGGGCCTCAATTTTTTTGCCGTCTATGGTAATATTTGCCATCTTCATACCCTTATTGAACGTTGATTGCGTCGAATTTACAGCTCTCCACGCAGGCGCCGCACCGTGTGCAGGTCGCCTCGTTAATGACATGGGTTTTTTTCTTTTCTCCATGTGCGGCCCCGGTGGGGCATACCTTTGCACAGACACCGCAACCAGTGCAGTTGTCGGCGTTGATGCTGTATGAAATGAGCGCCTTACAGACACCGGCGGGACAGCGTTTGTCCTTGATGTGAGCCTCGTACTCATCGCGGAAATATCTGATAGTGCTTAAAACCGGGTTGGGGGCGCTGCCGCCGAGGGCGCAGAGGGAACCGTCCTGAATCGCCAGGGACATTGTTTCCAGTAATTCCACATCGCCTTCCCGCCCTTTACCGGCGCAGATATCTTCCAAAATGTCCCGCATGCGGCGGACGCCTTCCCGGCAGGGCACGCATTTCCCGCACGATTCTTCCTGCAGGAAGGCTAGAAAATACTTCGCCACATCGACCATGCAGGAGCGGTCGTCCATGACGATCATGCCGCCCGAACCCATCATGGAACCAGCTTCCGCAAGCTTGTCGAAATCCACCGGCAGATCAAGAAGGCTTTCGGGGAGGCAGCCGCCTGAAGGCCCGCCGGTCTGGACGGCCTTGAATGTTCTCCCCTTGGGAATGCCGCCGCCCATATCATAGATGATTTCCCGCAAGGGCATGCCCATGGGCACTTCCACGAGGCCTGTATTGTTGATTTTCCCCACGAGGGAGAAAATCTTGGTGCCCTTGCTTTTCGCCGTGCCGATCGCACTGTACCATTTCGCCCCTTTGTTAATGATCAGGGGGACATTGGCCCAGGTTTCCACGTTGTTCAAGACGGTGGGTTTATCCCAGAGCCCTTTTTCCACGGCGTGGATGTACTTCGCGCGCGCTTCCCCGGCTTTACCCTCGATGGAGGCGAACAAGGCGGAAGATTCACCGCAGACAAAGGCGCCGCCGCCCTTGCTTAAGGAAATGTCGAAATCGAAACCCGAACCCAGGATGTTTTTGCCCAAGAGGCCCGCCTGGCGGGCGTTTTCCAGGGCCATGGTCAGATGCATGACTGCCAGGGGATATTCGTTGCGCACATAAAGGAATCCCTGACTAGCGCCGATGGCGTAGGCGCCGATAATCATGCCTTCGATGACGCTGTGGGGGTTGCCTTCCATCAGACTCCGGTCCATGTAAGCCCCGGGATCACCTTCGTCGCCGTTGCCGATCACATATTTTGGCGATCCATGCGCTTCACGACAGGATTCCCATTTGACGCCGGCGTGAAAACCGCCGCCGCCCCGCCCCCGCAGACCGGCATCCTTGACTTCCTTGACCACTTTTTCCGGCGTCATCTGCAATGCCTTGGCCAGGGCCGCATAACCGTCCAGGGCCAGATAATCCTCAATCCGCGTGGGGTCGATCATGCCATTGGAACCAAAGATGAGCCGCTTTTGTTTCTTATAGAAGGGGACGTCTGCTTCTTTTTCTATTCGTTTGCCCGTGGCAGGATCGCGGTAGAGGAGTTTTTCCAGCACCTCGCCGTTTACGACAGTTTTGTTAACGATAGCAGCAGCATCATTCACCTTCACCTGCTGATAGAAAATATTCTGCGGTTGGATGATGACGAGGGGGCCTTTTTCGCAGAAGCCGAAGCAGCCCGTGGCCCGAACTTCTACGGCCAGCTTGTTTTTGGCGATCTCTGCCTCCAGGGCTTCCTTCACACTGATGCACCCGTAACCACGGCAACCCGTTCCGGCGCAGATCGTTACTATTGGTTTTTTGGGATCCCACTTTTCTTTCAGTTTTTTCTGGAGTTGGCGCAAGGCCGTTGCGTTGGCAATCTTTTTCATGATTTTTGCGCCCCTTTCTTCAGCGGCCCGATAACCTTGTCCACTTTAGCCATGGTTACCTGCCCGTGGTACTCTCCGTCCATTACCATGACGGGGCCGAGGGCGCAGGCGCCGACGCAGTTAACGGTTTCCAGGGTAAATTTGCGATCGCCGCTTGTTTCGCCCGGTTTGATTTCCAGGGTTCTTTCCAGTTTGTCGAGGATGCCCGCCGCACCGCGGACGTGGCAAGCCGTACCCACACAGAGTTTAACGATATGCTGGCCCCGTGGTTTAAGGCTGAAAGCCGTGTAGAAAGTCGCCACCTCGTATATCCGCGTGAGGGGGATGTCCATTTCGTGGCTCATCAATTTCAGCATGTCCACAGGCAAATAATTATATGCCTCTTGTAAATCCTGAAGAATCGCCAGCAGGGAACTCGGTTCGCAGTGGTAGCGGTCGATAATTTCCTTGAGCCGTTTACTGTCCTCTTTTTTCACAGTTGACCTATTCATCAAATCACCATCAGCAGTATTTTATCTTATTGATTATATCTCATCCCAGGATTGGGAATGCTCCACTTTATTGAGCAGCTTCCGGTACTCCATGTTGACCCTGTCCTGAATGAACTTAATCTGATCCGGCCCGAGATGACGAAATCTTCCTTGAAGTTTCAGATAGTCTTTCATGGGACGCAAGTCTTGCTGCGGCTCAATTGTCATGCGGTACTTGCCGTTTTCCACTTCATAGAGAGGGAATACACCTGTTTCCGTCGCCATGCGTGCCAGCTTCATGGTATGTTCCGAAGCAGAGCGCCATCCCGTGGGACAAACGCTGAAACAATGGATGTAGGAAGGCCCCTTGACCTGGCGCGCTTTTTTTACCTTGTTCATGAAGTCGAGGGGATAACCATGGGAGGCCGTAGCCACATATGCGAGATTGTGGGCCACCATGATTTCCGGAAGATTCTTTTTCCACGTGCTGTTGCCGATGCTCACCTTGCCGGCGGGCGCTGTTGTCGTTGCCGCGCCGAAAGGCGTAGCGCTGGAGCGCTGAATGCCTGTATTCATATACGCCTCATTGTCGAAGCAGACATAAAGCATATTGTGACCCCGCTCCATGGCGCCGGAAAGGGCCTGAAGACCAATATCCATCGTACCGCCATCCCCGCCGATGGCCACGGCCTTGACATCTCGGTCCGCGATCTTTCCCTTGCGTCGCAAGGCCTTTAGACCGGCCTCTACACCGGAGCATACTGCCGCAGCGTTGGGAAAAGCCACGTGTATCCAGGGAAGTTTCCATGCTGTCGTGGGGTAGAGGCTGGAAACCACCTCCATACAGCCCGTGGCATTGGTGATTACCGTATCCTTGCCCAATGCCTTACACATAAGGCGCACGGCCAGGGCCTCGCCGCATCCCTGGCAGGCACGATGGCCGGGGCAGAAATATTCTTCCTTGTCCGTCAGTTTCGGGGCATATAAATCGAAGTTTTCCACTAATTTGACATTGTTTGGCATACTCATGCTTCCCTCACTCCGTAGAATTCGTAGGCTTCCCGCTTCTTTTTCCCGCCACTCTTGCCTGCTTTAAGCAGGATGGCGCTGAAATCTTCCCTGGTCATGTCGCGGCCGCCGAGGCCGATAAGCTCGTTGATGACGGTGGGGCGGTCAGGCAGGTCATAGAGAGCGGAACGGACTTCCACGCCCAGAGGGCCTCCGCCTGCTCCAAAAGAAACAGCCCGGTCGGTCACGATCAGCGTTTTTGCGCCTTTAACGGCTTTCCTCAGCTCCTCCCGTGGGAAGGGACGCCAGAGTTTTAGTTTCAGCAAGCCCACGGGGATTCCTTTGCTGCGCAGTGCATCGATTGCCAACTCTGCTGTTTCTCCCACGGAACCCATGGTAAGGATCAAAACCTCAGCCCCTTCCGTCTTGTATTCCTGAATGGGTTCATACTTGCGGCCGAAAAGCCTTTCCCATTCTTTCCAGACCTCCAGGATGACTTTTTTTGAGTTCATCAGAGCCGCATCTTTGGCCTTCATTACCTCGGTAAATATTTCGGGCATACCGATGGTGCCCATGGAAACAGGCCGGTCCGGATGGAGCGTCGCATAGGGTACGAAAGGGGGCAGGAATTTATCTACCTCTTCCTGGTCAGGCATCACCAGCGGCTCTACCATGTGGGTGAGTTGGAAACCATCCATGTTGAAATTTACCGGCAGCATGACATCGCGATGCTCGGCAATCTTGAAGGCCTGAATGGCCATATCCACCGCTTCCTGACCATTTTCCGCAAAGAGGGAAATCCAGCCGGCATCACGTTGATACATGATATCGCTATGGTCGTTCCAGATGCTGAGCGGACCCGATATCGCCCGGTTCGCAATAGACATGACGATGGGGAGCCGCATGGCCGAGGCAATGGGGATAATTTCCGTCATATACATCAAACCCTGGGAACTCGTGGCGGTAAAAGTCCGCGCCCCCGTGCCTGCGGCACCGACAACGGCGCTTAAAGCAGAGTGTTCTGATTCAACCGTAATGAATTCCGCATCGATTTTCCCATTCGCGACGATATCCGAGAGGTGTTCCGCCACATGGGTATTCGGAGTGATGGGATAAACAGCCGCCACATCAATCCGGCATAAGGCCACAGCTTCCGCTACCGCAACTGCCACTTCCATACCGATTCGTTTTGACACGGCTTATTCCTCCTCCACCATTTTAATGGCCAGAGGCCAGCACTCGTGAGGACAGATACCACAGCCCTTGCAATAGTCAAGATTCGCCGAGAAATATCCGTCCGCATCTTCCGCTATGCATCCTTCCGGGCAGACGATGTAGCAGAGCCCGCACTTGATGCATCGAGACTTATCCAATACGGGCCGTTGCGACCGCCAGCTTCCGGTATGGTACTCACCCGCGCTGCCGGGCTCGAATACTACACAACCCAGGTTAACGCTCCGCCAATCTTCTGGCCATTTATTTGCTCCCATTACTTTACCTCAAAAAAGTCTTTTTAGTTGATCTCTATTTCTTCATAGGCTCTTTTCATCGCCGTCAGGTTCTTCTGGGCAATTCTCCCGAAGCGATGCTCCACGGGCCCGCGCATGGCATCCATTTCGACCACGTTTGTCGCTTTGATGAGAGCTCCCAGCATGGTGGTGTTGACGATGGCGACGCCCAGTTCCTGGCGGGCGATGGCCAGGCCGTTCAAGGTGCCCAGGCGGCCTTTATAGGCGAGAGCCTTTTTGATCGCCGCCCTGGTTTTGGATGTGCAGATAATTAATGTGCCTTCAGGTTTTAAGCCCTCTGTGACGTTTATCACACCCACCAGTCCCTCGTCGAGAACAACAACGACATCGGGATGGTAGATGCCGGAACGGGCCTTTATCCGTTTGTCATCGATGCGGTTAAACGCCGCTACTGGCGCCCCTCTTCTTTCCGGGCCAAAGCTGGGGAAGCCCTGGGCAAATTTACCTTCTCCAATAGCCGCCAAGGCGAGTAATTCCACGGATGTCACCGCACCCTGACCGCCTCTTCCATGCCATCTGATCTCTAACATTGAATAAACTCCTACTTTAACGTTTGATATTTTCCTTCATGGGGAACTGCGTCGATGAACCAGCTTAAGAAATTGCTGTAAAGGCACCTTGTTAAGCGGAAAAACGTCGTAAGAAATATTATAAATATTTTGCTATGTCAATAATTTTTTTTTGACGACGGTAATTAGCGTTTCCCTTTCACAGGCAGTCTTGGTGGTTAAGGCGCCGAATTAAGAGAAGCTGGTGACGTGCCGGTATGTGGGGGCAGCCTTCAACCCCGTCGGCCCAACACTTCGTAAATCTTTAATGTATCGGGGAATTCTCCGCTGTTATAGACATCCCGTTCCCGCACCTCAGGATGAGTGTCGCAAAGGGCTCGGAGAGTTTTTTCACTGATCAGAATTCCGTTGGGCAACGACCGGGTCATTTCCTGAATTTTGAAAACAGCGTTAACCGAGTCGCCGATGACCGTATAATCCATTCTCTTTTCGAAGCCGATATTGCCTACCACCGCTTCACCCGTATGGACGCTGATGCCGGTAATGATCGGCCTTTCCAGTTCCCCCACGAAATGGTCGTTTATCGAGCCTATGGATGCCTGCATTTCCAGGGCTGCGGCCACGGCATGATCGGCATCATGGATATCGGAAACCGGGGCGCCGAACAGGGCCAGGAAGCCGTCTCCCAGATACTTATCTACGATGCCTCCATGCTTAAAGACAATTTCCCCCATGATGCCGAAAAAATGATTAAGGATGGCCACGGTCTTTTGGGAACCCAGGGTGCGGGCCAAGAGAGAAAAACCCCGAATGTCGATATTCATCAGGGTTATGGTCTTCAGTTCATTGGCCGGTGGTCTCCCGCCATCATTGTCATGGATGATCTTGTCCACGATCTCCTTGGGAACGAACTTTTGAAACATGTTCCGGATACTGCGTTCATGTTCCGTTGCGGAGAGGGTTTCCTGATAGAGGCGGGCATTTTCCAGGGCAATACTGACGGTCGTGGCGATGGATTGCAGCAGGCGCATATCGTTGTCATTGAAGTCGCCCCCCAATTTATTTATTACCTGGATAACCCCGATTACACGGCTTTGGGAAATAAGGGGAACACAGAGGACAGAGCGGGTGGAAAACCCGGTGCGCTTGTCAAATTCAGGGGAAAATTGTTTCGATTCCAAGGCATTCCTGACCATAATCGGTTCGCCACGGGTGGCGCAGTAGCCTGCAATCCCCTGCCCCAGTTTCAGCCGCAGATTCTTGAGCGCATCTGGCGCGCCCTTTTCCTTGACGTTAAAGCTCACATTGAAGGTCAGTTCATCCTTCTCCAGCAGCAGGAGTGAGCCTGCCTCCACCTCCAGTGTTGCCCGGATCAGGTCCATTGTGTGTCCCAGAACTTCCTGCATATCGAAGGTAGAAGCGGCCAGGAGGCTGCCAATTTGTTTGATGAGCGTCATCTCCTGATCCCTTTTGATGATCGAGGCCGACAGGCGGTCTTTTTCCATGGCCAGCGCTAACAGATTGGCCAGAGCCTCATTCCGTTCCGGTGGGCCGTCAAAGAAGCCGCGCAGCAGGCCCATTGCCAGGACTCCTTTGATGCCACCCGCCGTAAGAGGGTAGAGCAGACAGGAATGCAGACCGCAGCTTAAAAAAAGCTCCTGTTCAACAGGGTGGGACAACGGGGAGAGATTACTTACATTTATGGTGAGCCGTTGTTTGAGAACCTGTTCCAGAACGGTGTCGGCGTAGGGATAGTCCTTTTGCTGCGGCATGGAGACGTGCATATCGGCCAGGAAGGCCACCAGGCTCATATGGCCGGGATTATTTTCATTTTCCACCAGGATCATGGCTACATCGAAGGGGACATCTTCGCGGATCTTCTTCAGCAGGGCTTGCAAGCGTTCGCTGTCCCGGAGACTGGAGGTCAAGATGGCATGCAGGTCATTCAATACCTTGAGATGCAACTCATTGACCTCATACTTTTTCATCAAGGCAAGATTGTCATAGGTGAAGGCGGCGCTGCTCAAGAGCGGGCTTAGAACCGCGATATCATCCTGGGAAAAGGGGAGCGATGATTCGCGTCGCGACAGGTTCAGTACGCCAATAACCTCTTTGATGCCTTTTAAGGGCATGCACAGGAAAGCCTTGGCTCCGTATTGGGCACGGTTGGAGCGGGCAAAGCGGAAGTCTGTCTCAATGTCATCCACCAGGAGAGGGGATTTATTGATCACGGCGTATTTGGCGATGCTGTCCGCAAAAGCGACCCGGTCTCCTTTACTCAACCTCCCCTCGTGCCCGATGTTGGCCTGCATGATAAATGATTCCCGTTTCGGTTGCTCCAGAATCAGGACGGAACCGATGTCAGCATCGGCTAATTTCATGGCCCGTTCCAGGGTTACATAGAAAAGGTCCTCCGTATCAAAGGTGACATAGCAAAGGTCAGAGAGTTCTTTCAGGATGGAAATCTGCGAAACACGCCGGTCCAGATTACGGAAGCTGCCGTGCAGTTCCTTTTCCAGGGTGCGAAAGGACTGGATGATGCCCTGTGTTTCGCTGAGATTGCTTACTGGGACGACGTCTTTAAGGTCTTGGGCAATTGTTTTTTCCATGCCCTGCGAGGTAGTCCGGATATCGTCGAATATCTTCCGGATGATGTTATATCCGGCAAGCGCGGAAATCAGCAGGGCCAGGGCAACAAAAGGAATAAGATTATCCTGTAACAGATCGTATTTGAGGATAAAATACGCAAAACCCAGCAAGGGAAAGAGGAAGAAAAAGGCAAAGGCCACACTCAGCGAGTGGTGGAGCCCCTTGTTTTCCATGGACAAATTGTCAGATATTTTTCGCCAGTTCATTTTCTATTTCATCACCGTACCCTTCATGCCCGCGAGACTATACTACATAAGAGAAAAAACTTAAAGATAAGAAGATCCTTTTACAAACCGTTTTTGGAAATATGGTCGATCCAGGGAATCGGTGCATATTTTTTTGCCTCGGCCCGGCGCGTGGATGAAGCGATCACCGCCGATGTAAAGGGCCACGTGCGAGACCTTGCGGCCTCCGGCGGCGTGGAAAAAGATGAGATCACCTTCTACTAAACGGTCGCGCGTGACGGGGCTACCGGCATTGCTTTGCTCCTGGGAGGTGCGGGGCAGGTCAAGGCCGTTTAGCTGATAGACGGTCATCGTCAATCCACTGCAGTCAAAACCGTCATTAAGCCCGTCGCCGCCCCAAAGGTAGGGCACGCCAATGAAGCTGCGCGCCGTTTTGACAAGTTCCGCCCGAAGTGCGGCAGGGTTGATGCCTGCCCGGGCGGCGGCATATTGTCCGGGGCTGACGACGTAATAATCGGCAATGACGTCTGTTTCCTGAAGCGATTTAGCGCGTTTAAGGGCGTCAGTACGGGTGGTAAAGTTGCCGAAGCGCACCTTAAAGAGGCCCTTTGCGGCCAAAAAATAGGTGGCATCCACACCTTGCCCACGCAGGGCCTCTGTCAGCCGGGAGGCATTTTCCACCCTGGCAAAGGCGCCGACCTGAACGGTATAGCCCATGCGGGCCAGGGCCTTTTTTCTTGCTTCCCTAATTTCCCGGCACGGTATGTTGGGGCCAGCGCATTCGACCAAGAAAAGGAGGGCCAGGATAGGGAGAACTGTACCACTCCTTAGCCCTTTACCGGGGTTGTAAACCATGTGAATCCTTTTCTGCACCCCAGTGGTCCATGACATAATGGCGAGCCTCCTCCACAAAATTGAGCAGGCCGTCTAGCTGGGCGTCTTCCACCTCTTGCAGGATCTTGGCAAAAAGAGGACCGGGCTTAAAACCCAGCTCTATCAGTTGATGGCCCGTGATCAGGCGCGGTGGCCGGAGTTTCTCCGCCGGTGTCTCCTGCAGTTTGGTCCGGCAAAAATCGTAGTTATCCAGCATGCCGTGGCTGCCCAGACAATCGAGACGGTGCAGCTCCAGGTGGAGCGGAAAATCAGGCATTCTCAAAAAACGTTTCAAACGGCTGGGGCGCATCTGCGGAACATTCATAAACATCATATGCTCATGAATCAAGGCCAATACCGTTTCCATGTCCGCTCCGGAGAAGCGGAGTCTCTCCATGATCTGGCGGGCAATTTCCTCTCCCCTTTGCACATGGCCGTAAAAATGGACGCCCCTTGCATCAACAGTGCGGGTTACCGCTTTGCCCACGTCATGAAGCAACACGCCCCAGGCAAGTTGCGCCCCTACTCCCGATGGCGGCAGTAAGGCAAGCATTACCAAGGTATGCTCCCAGACATCGCCTTCTGGGTGAAATCGGGGGGGCTGCGTGATGCCGATGAGTGACTGGACTTCCGGGAGAATCTCCCGCAACAAGCCGGTCTTTGCCAGCAGCTCCATGCCCCGCCGCGCGCCCGGCCGCGTGATGATCCTGGTCAGTTCTTCCCGTATCCGCTCGGCGCTGATCCGGTGGATTGCGTCGGCATTTTCCTGGATCGCCTTGAGGGCATCGGCATCAATCTCATAATCGAGACCGGCGGCGAAACGCACTGCCCGGAGCATCCGCAGGTGATCCTCGGCAAACCGCTGTCGCGGATTACCGATGGTGCGCAGCAGGCGCCGCTCGATATCTGCGCGGCCCCCCACATAATCGAAGACCTGTCCCGTCTCGGGATCCATCAGGAGGCCGTTAATGGTGAAGTCCCGGCGCCGGACATCCTCTTCTGCCGTGGCAGGCTCGACACAGGTGGGATGGCGGCCGTCGAGGTAGTCCTTCTCCGTGCGGAAAGTGGCCACTTCATACTTTTCGCCGCCTTCGATAACCAGCACGATCCCGAAGCTTATCCCCAGGGGGATGGTATGGGCGAAGAGTAACCTTATCTCCTCCGGCAGGGCGGATGTGACGATGTCATAATCCCCCGGCAGGATGCCGCGGAGCAGGTCACGGACGCAGCCGCCCACAAGGTAGGTTTCGTGACCGGCGGAGCGCAACCGGCGCAGGATAACGTGCAGCGATGCCGGTAAGGCCGCCAGTCTTTCCCGCAGGACGGACGTCAAATTTTCACGGGCGTGTCCGTCCCCAACTTGATGGCGCATAGTTCTCCACACATGGTGCAACCTTTTTCCTCGGCCTTAGCGCTGATTTCCAGCAACCTTTCCGCCTTTTCCGGGTCGAGGGCGCTGTTGATCTGTCCCTGCCAATTCAGTTCCTTCCTGTTTCTGGCCATGGCGAGATCCTTGGCCATGGCCCCGGGCAGGCCTTTGGCCAGATCGGCAATGTGGGCGGCAATGCGGGATGCCATGACCCCTTCCCGTACATCTTCCAGGGTTGGCAGCCGCAGGTGTTCGGAAGGTGTGACGTAGCAGAGAAAATCTGCGCCGGCGGCGCCGGCAATGGCCCCGCCGATCGCAGCGGTAATATGGTCGTAACCGGGCGCAATATCGGTGGGCAAAGGGCCCAGCACATAAAAAGGCGCGTCATTGCAGATGCTTTTTTCCAACCGGATGTTAGCCTCTATGTCCTGAATCGGGACATGTCCCGGCCCCTCGATCATGACCTGCACGCCTTTTTCCCTGGCCTTTTTCGCCAGCTCTCCCAGGAGGATAAGTTCCTGCAATTGTCCCCGGTCGGTGGCATCGGACAGACATCCCGGCCGCAGGCCATCACCCAGACTCAACACCATGTCGTAGTGCCGGGCAAGGGTCAGCAGGCGATCATAGTATTCGTAGAGCGGATTTTCCTGGCCGCTGCACTTCATCCAGTTGGCCGTGATGGAACCGCCTCGGCTGACAATTCCCAGCAACCGCCCCTGGGCATTAAGACAATCCAGACTCCGGCGTGTCACGCCACAGTGCACGGTGAGGAAATCCACCCCGTCGTCACCGTTTTCTTCGATGACGGCAAAGAGGGCATCAGCCGTCATGGCCGTGACGGCTTTGCCCTGGGCAATCATGGCGGCGGCGGCCTGATAAATCGGCACGGTGCCAACGGCCAGGGTTGAAGCCTGCATGATCGCCTTACGGATGGCGGCCAGATCGCCGCCAGTGGAGAGATCCATCAGTGTATCGGCGCCCGCCGCCGCCGCCACCTGCACCTTGGCAAGTTCCAGCTTCCAATCGGCATGATCGCCGGAGGTGCCGAGATTGGCGTTGACCTTGGTCCGCAATCCCTTGCCCACGGCCAGTGGCTTAATCGAGGCGTGCCGGTTGTTGCGGACGACCACAATATTGCCAGCCGCCACGCCGGCCCTGATAAATTCTGGGGATACTCCTTCCTGCGCGGCGCAGATCTCCATGTCTTCCGAGATTTGTCCGTTTATTGCCATTTCCAGTTGGGTCATCTTTTATCCTCCCGGCAGTCTCAATCTGCCGTTCCTAGTAATATTAAAGCAATGTTTACGAATGCATCAATCTTATCCTTTGCACCGGAGGGGAGCCAGATGGTTGAGCGGCCCCTGACCTTTGCCCAACTGCCAGGCATGCCGGATCGCCTCCGTGACATAGTCCTTGGCCCTGGCCACCGCCTCTGGCATGTCATAGCCTGCGGCCAGGAAAGTGGCAATGGCTGAGGCAAAGGTGCAACCCGTGCCGTGGGTGTTCTTGGTGTTAATGCGTGGCGCTCGGTATTCATGAAAGTTGCGGCCATCGTAAAGAATATCAAGCGCCTCTGTATTCCTGCCCGGTAGATGCCCGCCCTTGATAAGAACATTGCCCACCCCCGTTTGACGTATGATCAGGGCCGCCTTCTTCATATCGTCCGGGCCGGTGATGATGATGCCGGATAAAATCTCTGCCTCGGGGATGTTGGGTGTAACCAACTGGGCAAGGGGCAGCAATTCTTCCTTCAGCAGGGGGATCGCGTCCGCATCCATGAGCGACTCCCCCCGTTTGGCCGCCAATACCGGGTCTATAATGATCCTGGCGAGTCCGTAGGTTCTGATCCTGGCGACCACTGTTTCCAAAACTGCCAGGTTCGGCAGCATCCCGGTTTTTATCGCATCAAAACCAATGTCCGCAGCCAAAGCATCAAACTGCCTGGCCACGAGGTCAGGCGGCAGGGCAACTATCTCCTGTACGCCCAGCGTATTCTGGACGGTCAGGGCCGTAATTACGGTCATGGCAAAACCGCCCAGGATGGTAATGGTCTTCACGTCGGCCTGAAGCCCCGCCCCGCCGCTTGGATCGGAGCCCGCGATAGATAGGATGCGCACCGGCTTCATCCTAATCGCCTGCAGGGAAGTGGGCCGGTTGGTGATATTTCACCAGCAAAAGGCTGCCGTTGGCTACCGAAACGACGGCGCGGTCTGCGGCCAGCAGATTGCTGATCCCGTAGGGTAAACCGACCTCCATCCTGCCTCCGTTAAGGGGATAGGTAAAACCCTCCAGTTCTATCCCTGTCGCCGGGGAGGCAAGGGGGAAAAGAGAAACCGTTTGGCCGACCAAACCTTCAATCACCGTGCTCTTTGTAATGACGGAAACTTCGCACCATTCATCGACCAACTTGGTTGGAACACCTTTGTTCGCCCCCGCTGCCAGGAGAGAGATGTTGGCCAGGGTGTGATCTATTCTGCCCCCCATGCCTCCGTATATTCTTACTTCTCTGGGCAACAACTGCCAGGCATATTCCAGGGCGAGCTGAGTGTCCGTTTCCTTCTTTTCCCTTGGGTGGCGCCTGATGTGGCTGCCTCTTTCCATAAAGTGAGCCAGGATTTCCGGCGTCAGGGAATCCATATCGCCGATGATTACCTGCGGTGTCATGCCCAGATTTTTGAGGTGACGAGCGCCGCCATCGGCACAAACAAGCTCGCCAGGACAAAAGAGCGCCGTCTGCGCCCGGAAAAAATCATGGCTGCCCAAGGAGCCGCCGGCAATAACGAAGATACAACCCGTTTCCTCCGCCATATTTAACTTCTCTCAGCCGTTATCTGCCTGTTTACTTTAATAATTTGCAAGAAGCAAGCAGATTTAAACCTGCCTTTGAGCAGTGTGCGCGGCAGGGAAAAGGCGTTATCCATTTTCATTCTAAGTCCTTTAACCCGAAGAGTTCCATGGCGTTCTCCGTTGTGGCCTGGGCAACTTCCTCGTAGGCGAGGCCTTTCAGCTCGGCTATCTTTGCCGCCGTCTCGGCTACATAGGCCGGTTCGTTACGCTTTCCCCGGTAGGGTTGCGGGGCCAGAAAGGGGGCATCCGTTTCTATCAGCATGCTGGTCAGGGGAACATATTGCACCACTTGCCGCAGTTCTTCCGCTTTTTTGAAGGTGACCGTGCCGGGTACGGAGATGTAAAACCCCAAATCCATAAATTTTCCGGCCATGTTACGGTCGCCGGAAAAGCAGTGGATTACCCCGCGCAACTCACCCCGCCGCACGCCCAACATCGCCAGGATTTCCTGGTGCGCCTCGCGGTCATGGATGATGACGGGCAAGTCTAGTTCGGAGGCCAGGGCCAGTTGTTCACCGAAGCTGGCGATTTGTGTCTGCCGGGGTGACCGGTCATAATGGAAATCCAGTCCGATCTCGCCGTAAGCCACCACTTTATCCCGGACGGCCAGTTGCCGGAGCGAGTCATATGTTTGGTTATCTATATCCTTTGCATCGTGGGGATGGATCCCCAAGGCGACATAGACCTCGGCATAGCGGTCGGCGAGACCCAGGGCTTTTTCACAGTTGGCAAGGGTCGTGCCTACGGTGATCATGAATTTGACCCCGGCCTGCCTGGCCCTTGCCACAACAGCGTCCCGGTCAACCTCAAATTCATCCATTTCCAGATGGGTGTGTGAATCAATTAGCATCGGCGCAGCCTAAATCAGAATGAATCTCGGTGTCAACCATTTTTCCCTCGACAAAAAACTCACTCAATGCTTTAATGGGCCGTTAGTTAGGGGGTTGGCAGATGTTCAAGGATGTTATAATTTGTCACAGAGGTGATTCTCTCCATGAACTCGGGAAAATATAATAAATTATGACCACGGCAATCGTTGTCCTGTTAATACTCATTCTGACGAACGGTGTTTTTGTCATGGCGGAGATTGCCCTGGTTGCTGCCCGTAAGACCAAGCTCGATATCGATGCCCAGCAGGGCGACAAGCTGGCAGAATTGGCGCTCGAAAATTCCCTGGCGCCGGCCAGGTTTCTCTCTACCGTCCAGATCGGCATTACTTTGATCGGCATCATTACGGGGGTTTACAGCGAGGAGATTGCGACAGGGGTGGCCTCTTTTTTGGCCGATTCAGGGTTTCATCCGGCTCATGTCCGTTCGCTTGCCCTGATTGCCGTTGTGTTCCTGGCAACCGTCGCTTCCATCGTGATCGGTGAGCTGGTGCCAAAACAGATCGGCCTCACCAACCCGGAAGGGATCTCCAAGGCTATGATTCGTCCGCTGCTCGGTCTGGCCTATCTACTTCATCCCGTTGCCTGGATTCTTGCCCGTTGCAGCGAGGTGATTGTTCGCCTGATGGGGATCAAGCCCTCCGCAAGTTCCAAGGTGACGGAAGAGGAAATCAAGGCCATGGTGCAGGAAGGCGCCGAGGATGGCGAGGTACAGGAAATCGAGCAGGATATCGTGGAGAGGGTCTTCCATCTGGGTGACCGCAAGGTCAGTTCCCTGATGACGCATCACTCCGACATGGTCTGGCTGGACGTCCATGATTCCTCTCAGCAACTGCTGGATAAAATCAATGCCGAACTCTATTCGGTCTATCCCGTCTGCGAAGGGGACTTGGATCGGGTCTTGGGCGTAGTAACTATCAAGAACCTTTTCCACGACAACATCGGTGGCGATGCTTTTCATATCGCAGAGCAGATTGAGCCGGCCCAGTTTGTGCCGGAAACCCTTTCCGCCTATTCCACCCTCGAATTGTTCAAGAGGAACAAGATTCATTACGGGCTGGTGGTGGACGAGTATGGTTCGACGGTGGGTATGGTGACGTTGAACGATATTCTGGAGGCCCTCGTGGGAGACTTCAATGAACCAAATTCCGACGAGCCGCAGATCATTCAGCGCGAAGACGGCACCTGGCTGGCGGATGGGGCTATGTCCTTCTATGAATTTGCCTATGAGTTCGACATCAAAGGCTTTGATAAAAGCAAAATTAAATTCGACACCTTGGCTGGCCTGGCGATCCATGTCCTCAAGCGTATTCCCCACCCCGGCGAAAAATTTACCTGGCAGGACTTTGAGTTCGAGATCGTCGACCTCGACGGCAACCGGCTGGATAAGCTGATTATCAAGAAGATAAATTAGGGGATGGGGGAGAGCTTCATCATACGCTTGACGGATGCGGGCATCTCCGCGGCGGCGCTTTTGATGTGCTCGCCCAGATAGGAGTGGTTAATCAAGAGGTCCATGACGGACCGCATAAACTCCTGCTTTCCGGAGCTCAGGGCGGCAAGCCCCGCCATCTTCGCCATGTAAAACTTCTTGGTCGTCTCCAGCAGTTCCTTTTCCAGTTCGGCGCGGGTCATAGCCAGCGGTTTGACCACCGCCTCCACCAGGTTATAGCGGCGAAAATCTTTGACCTCGATATGATCTTTCAGTGCGCCATATAACTCTGCATAAGGCCAGGGGGCAATGGCCAGGAAAAAGGCCATATCCGGATTATAGTGTTTTGCCAGCTCCAGGGTTGCGGCAATGCTTTGGGGTGTATCCCCAGGCATCCCCAGCACGAAAGAGGTTTCCGTCACTATGTCCTGGGCGTTGACCAAGTCTATCGCCTTTTTGGATTCGGCCACCTGGAAATCTTTCTTAAACATGTCGAGGGTCTGCTGATCCGTGGCTTCCACGCCCATATAAATATGTACAATTCCGGCCCGGCGGTATTTTTCCAGGATATCTTCATCTCGGATGATGTCCGGCACCCGCGTTTCCATCAGGAGATCGATGCCCGGCCGGCGTGCAATCAGCAGGTCCAGGATGCGTTCCCACCTGTTCCGGTCCAGGGTCGGCGTTTCGTCGGCGAGCATGGCCACATTGACGCCGTATTCCCGGTTCAGCATGATCAATTCTTCCACAAAATCTTCCGGGCTCCGGCCCCGCCAGCTCCGCTCCCAGAAAAGCTGTTGCGAGCAAAAACTGCACTGCTGATTGCAGCCCCGGGAAGACGAAACGACGGCCAGCAGGGAATCCTTTTTCGGCCGGTAATAATAGTCGGACCAACGGACCAGTTCCCAGGCCGGTTGGAGGTTATCGAGGTCGGTGATCAAATCTCGCTTGGGAGTCGCAAAGGGCGCACCGTCTTGCCGGAAGGCAATCCCCTTGACCTTGGTCAAGTCACCCCCGGCATTGAGGCAGTCCAGCAATTCAGGCAGAGTGGCTTCTCCCTCGCCCCGCACGACAAAATCGAGGTAGGGGGCATTTTCCTGCAAAGCTTCCCTCCAGAGAAAAGTGGGATGGACGTTGCCGATGATGGTGAGGCAGCGGGGGTTGGCTTCCTTGGCCGCCCTGATGACTTCGCAGGCATCGGGATAGCAGGCGGTAATGGCGCTCAGGGCCACAAAATCAGGACGCTGCCGGGCGATCCGGGCGGCGATCTCCGCATGGGTGTGGAAGAGCGACATGGCATCGTAAAGCTCCACGTCGTAACCGGCCCTTTTCAGGGAACCGGCCATGTAGAGCAAACCCAGGTTCAGCCAGCGTCCCGCCGATTCGACGACGCCGCTGTGATAAGGGGGCGTGACAAGCATGATGTTTTTTTTCAGCGGGGCCATTATTTAAAGTACTCCGAGTGCAATGAATTGATGAGAAAGGGCAGGAAAAAAACGGTCATAATGGAAACAAAATAACATAAGGACAGGAAGAGCGCGCCCTTCAGGCCCCGCCAATTAAAAAACAAGCGCAAATGGAGATAGCTGCCCAGGAGCAGCCAGGTAATCAAAGACCATATCTCGACCGGATCCCAGCCCCAGTACCTGCCCCAGCTTTGCTCCGCCCAGATCGCGCCGGCAACGATGGTTACAGTCCAGAAGCAAAAAGCAAAGGCTGTGAATTTATAGATGTATTCGTCAAGAATGGTAACTTCGGGCAATCGTGAGAGAAAAGCAAAATCGCTTTTCCTGATCTTTAGAAAATAGACGATCAAGAGGGCGATAGCGATCAGGAAAGCGGCGACGGCCAGTTTAGTGACCAAGATGTGGGCGACCAGCCAAACGCCTTTATAGCCGCTGGGCAGTCGCTTGATGGCATTGTTGGAAAAAAGCGCCACGACGGTCATGAGAAAGGAAAAAGGCAGGACAAACATCCCCGTGAACCGCAGGCGCTGATACCTGAAAAAAACAAAGAGGAAGGACACCAGGGTGATCCAGGCGTTGGATGACAGCACCTCGTATTTGAGGAGATAGGGGCCGTGATATACATAAGACCAGCGAATGACAAGCGCCAGGCCGTGGGGGATAAGGCCGGCAATGGTCAGCTTCATGCCGTAACCGTAGGACTTTTCCTTCCGAAAGACCGCGCCCTGCACAAAAAAGACGGCCGCCGCGATATAACTGCCGACTGCCAGCCAGTGCAGGATGACCTCATATTTGAACAATGCTAAATTTTCCATGGCGCCACTCCGTTTATCGTTTCCCGCAGCTCTGCCAACAGCAGTTTTCTGCCGCGGCGGCAGGACAGGTCGACAGCCACGATCAGGCTGCCATCTGCCGCCGGGGCGAGGGAGAGAAGGATCGTCTGCGGTATCAGCATGTATAGCATAAATATCCCGCCGATGCTTACGAAAAAGCCCAGATATACCAGAGGGAGCGCTTTATTTTCTCTGAGGATGAGACCGCTCCAGCCTCTCACCTCCGTAAAGCGGAAGTGACGCCCCTCCACTACGGTCTCTTCCCCCGGTGTCAGCGTGGCATATTTGATTTCCCGGGCATCCCGGAAAAACCTTACCTGCAGCAGGGGGGTGCGGGGATAAGGAGAATTACCCCGCACGTCCGGATAAAATTTGAAATCACAGATGTAGCCGGTCAGAGGGAAGTCGCTTTTTCCCACCAGGGGTTTTCCCCGGTCGGTCATATCAAGCGAAAAATAGGCGGGCACTGCCTCCTTTTCCCCCTCCATGAGGGATAGCTTCACCGTATAACCGTAGTAACCGGATTGGTATATTCTGACGGCGCCCACCGTTACCGGGGTTCCCTTGTCCAGGATGGCGTGATGTTCTCCTTTGCCGTCATAAATCACGATATCGTTTATCAGCTCCTTTAAATCTCCCGTATCCCAGTAAGCGTGGCGAAATTTCTGCAAGTGCAGCCGGAAGCCCGTCTCAAAGCCGGTAGTCCAGGGGCCGTTCTCGACAGTGATAAAATCCCCGGTCCGACCGGAGAAGGTATCCCCTTCGATCAATTGAACAAAACCTCGTTTCTCCAGGGCATAGGTAAAAAAAGCCGCGATGACCAGGAGGAGCAGCCCGGTATGGAAGACAAGGGTTCCCCAGACGCCCCAGCGGTTTTTGCGGAACACGAAAATATTCTCCGTGTCCCCTGTCGTCCCTGCGGGGCGAAATCCTTTGTTCCGCAGATGTTTGTTCAGCATTGGCAGCCAGGCCTCGGCCGTATTGCCTTCTTGGTCCTGAACCGTCCCCGCGGCCTTTATGATAAGTTCCCCCGGCGCGGGCAAGTTGACCGGGGGGGCAGCAAAGAAGGCAGCCTTTGCTCTGCTGAACTGCCCGGCCAGGGAATAGCCGAGCGACAGCATGAAGCCAAAGGAGGTCACTAAGAACCAGGGCGAGGTAAATATCCGGTTCAACCGCAACGCATCTATCAATGAAAAGTCTGTGGGGTTGTCGGCCTGCCATCCGGCGGAACCGGGATTGAGGGCCGGTAGCTGTGTCACCGTTACGCCGATCAAACAGGCGCTGAGGGCAAGTATAATCAAGCAAACCGGGCTTTTGGGCGAGGTGAGCAACCCTTTTGCAAAATTTTTTATTTGGCTACATCTCCATGTTTTTATCCAAGATACTTCTAATCCTGAGAAGAAAATCCTGAAGAGGAACCGGTTTGGCAATAAATTCCATACCGGTCTCGGATATCCCTTTGGATGTCAGGATGTCTTGTGCATAGCCGCTCATAAACAGGGTCTTCACTTGCGGCGCAAGCGCCTTGATCCGTTGATAGGTTTCAAGACCGTTCATTTTAGGCATGATGACATCCATAATGATCAGCGCCACGTCATCTTTATGGATGTTATATTTTTCCAAACCATCAATGCCGTTTTCGGCGCTGATGACCCGGTAGCCATACTGTTCCAGAAACTCCTGCAGCATTTCCCGGATACTTTCATCGTCTTCGATAATGAGGATTTTTTCCCTGCCCCGTAGAGATTTTTCACTCTTCCCGAAAGGTAAGGCGGTCTGTTCTCCCTCTTCTTTGCTGGTATGGACGGGGAAGTAGAGTCGAAAAGTCGTCCCCCAATCCCCTTCTTCTTTTGTGTAAACTTTAATAAAACCGCCATGCTGCTTGACAATGCCATGCACCATGGATAAGCCCAGGCCCGTGCCGTGATATCGCTCTTTCGTGGTGAAAAAAGGGTCAAAAATATGCGCCAGGTGCTCATCCGCAATGCCGCTTCCCGTATCGCTGACTGATAAGGACATATATGGCCCCGGATCGATGCTATACCTCTGGGCCGACGCTTCATCGAAAAACGTCGGGGCCGTGGCAATGGTCAACTTCCCTCCCTGCGGCATGGCGTCTTTAGCATTGGTGACGAGGTTCATGACCACCTGGTCAATTTGACTGGCATCGGCAAACACAGGCGCCTCATCCTGGCAACATCTAAGGGTGAGCTCGATGTCCTCCCGGATAATGCGTTTCAACATACCGTAAAGCTGTGATAACTGCTTGTTCAGGCTGAATGGCTGCCTATTGGTGATCTGCTTGCGGCTGAAAACGAGTAGATTGGAAGCCAGGTTCTGGGCCTTTTCGGCAGCGCCCAGCACCTGGGTTATGTAGTGGTGGCTCTTTTTGTTTTCTGCCGATGTTTCCAGTTGGAGCAGCGACAAATACCCCGAAATGACCGTTAAAAAATTGTTGAAATCGTGGGCGATCCCTCCGGCCAGCAGACCCAGCGACTCCATCTTCTGAGCCTGCTGGAGTTCCCCCTCTAATTTCGTGACGGCAGTAATGTCCCTGTTGCTTACCCTGCGGCCGGCAAAACGGCCGTCGATAATGATTGGCTGGCAGCGGTGCGAAAACCATTTTTCTTCCCCACTTTTTGTGATAACCCGGAACGTCATTTCTTCCGTTATATTTGCCGAGAAGTTGGCCATATGCCGATCGTAGATGTTCCGGTCGCCGTGATGGACAATATCCCTTATAAGACCGGGGCATTGGTCCAATTCCTCCTGCGTATATCCCGTAAGCTGTTCACAGGAAGGGGAGTTGAAGATCAAGCGTGCGCTATTTTCATCGATCCAGTACTCCCAGTCGGCGGCAAATTCGTAAAGCTTGCGGAAATTATATTCGCTTTCGGCCAGCTTTTTGTGGCCTTCTTGCAAGGCCTGGCTCATGATATTGAAATTGCGGGCCAATTCACCAAATTCCGTTTTGTCATTGTAGGTGGTCATCACACCGAGGTTGTTCAAAGCGAGCATTTTTGTTGCCTTTAAAATCTCGTTCAAGGGTGTGGTGACTCTTTTAAATAAGTAAAATGCAACCCCCATGGCAAGAAAAAAGGAAACCCCCATGGTGGCGAAGAGGATGAACTTTGCATTCCTAATTTTCTGGAGGGTGTTTTTTGTCTGTTCCTCAATTTTCAGACTGGCCTCAAAGGCCATCTGCTGGGCGCTTTCCAGCACCCGGTTGCCGGTTAAGGCCGCGTCCTGCCTATAGGCTGCCATTATTTTGGAATTTGCCCTGGTTGTTATGTAATAACCAAGGGCGGTCTTATAGCTGCCGATCAAGCCTTGCAGCCCCAGTAAACGCCGGGATAAGGATGCGTCATGGTGGCATTTCAGGCAGCTTTCTATCGAGCTGTCCAGTATTGCCACATGATTTATGATTGCTGTCAGTTCCGGCGCCACTGGCATGCGCAGGGAAAACAAATCCGTTTGGACGGTCTGGATATGAATGATCAGGTTTTGCCGCATCTGTTCTACCCGATGCAGTTCAACAATGCGCGCCAACCGGCCGGTGGTGTGATCCACCAAGATCCAGGCCGTTCCCGCGCCGAGACTGAAGAACGCAAAGACCGCGCCCAGAGAGACAAAAATGATTTTCTTCATTTATTAACGTACCTGTAAGTAATCATGTCAATATCCGCTTGTTTGGCGATTTGGAATACCGGTTGATAAGCGCTGTTGTCGCTCGGGATAAAGCGCAGGGCATGAAATTGCTGCAGGGCTTTGAGGCCGGCGGGATTTTTATCCATCCCGACCAGAACGTTCCGGAGCTTGCGCTTTAGCTCGGCGCTTAAGTCCTTTCTTACCCCGAGTCCGTTCGAGGGCACCATCGGCGAGGTGGCGATGATGTCGAGCCTGGCGTTTAAATCGGGGTTCTGGCCGGCAAGGAGATTATAAATGGTATCTTTCGCGCAGCCGACATCCGCCTTCCGGTCCAGCACGGCCTGGATGGCGGCGTCATGGCTGCCGGCAAAATAGCTTTCCCGGAAATAAGCGTCTATGTCGCCAACCCCCTGCCTTTTGAAGTAGGCCAGGGGAAACACATAGCCCGCCGTCGTGGCTTTGTCCACGAACACGATCCTCTTGTGCTTCATATCCCGCACATTCTTGATTTTGCTGTCTTTCCGTACGAAAATATAACCGCAATAGGTGGAATTGCCGTTCAGATTGACGGGTCTCGCCAGAAATTCTACGCCCAGTTTTTGCATGGCCAGCGCCCCTGTAAAACTCCCCCAGAATGCGCCGTCCATGCCGTCCGACCTAAAATTATCCATGATATTTCCGTACCGCATCAGGATAACGAAATTTATTTTGATGCCCGTTTGCTTTTCTATGTAATCGCCCAATACCTTATATCTTTCCCTTTGGGTAAAGACATTCTGTTCCGGGATCAGGCCGATCTTCAGCTCCTGAGCGCCCAGCGACAGGGGCAGCAGGATGGTTAGACAACATGCCATGATAATTGCTTGCTTAAAAATATTCATGTATTATCCTTATTAATTTATTTCGAACCACGCAACGCTACCGGCCTGTGCTTGTGATACCGGCGCAGGCCGGTATCCAGGGCCATTTCACCTTCATCCGCCGGGGCCGCCCCAGTGAAAATCGGGGCGGTATCCAGCCGCTTAAATAATTTCATCATACAAGTCCTGCCAGGTCGGATTCATGCTCTCGATCAATTTCAGTTTCCAGCCCCGTTTCCATTCTTTCAAAGCCTTTTCCCGTTCAATCGCAGATACCATGTTTTCGTGCAGTTCATACCAGACCAGATTGTGAACGTTATAACGCTTCGTAAATCCCTCTGCCAGCTTGTTCTTATGCTCCCACACCCTCTTGCCAAGATCTGACGTTACACCGATATAGAGGGTGCCATTCCTTTGGCTGGTAAGAATGTATACAGCAGGTTGCTTTACCATACTTTCCTGGATGCCGGTTTTCACCGGCATGACGGGAAAACCGCCATACCTCTTCTTCACCCCTGTCATACCGGCGCAGGCCGGTATCCAGGGCCATTTCACCTTCATTTATCCGCCAGGGGCCGCCGAACGGACTGGATGCCGGTTTTCACCGGCATGACATGCTGTCTGCCCATCCGCGCCTTTCCGGCAGAAGCCGGAATCCAGTTTCCTGTCTCTCTGGATTCCGCTTTACACCGGCATGACATGCCTGCTGGATCAGGGATCATACCCCCCCTGATTTGAATGAGTCATACAGCCGGAAACCGTGCTGTAGCAATTGCTCTTAGAATAATTGGAAGGGCTTGAAGCCTTTTTGAAGCCGCGAACCACCAGCTTGTCATAGGTGCCGACGCCGTTGTAATTATACGGAGCGGCTTCTCCCACGTATCCGATTAACCGTGACCTTTTTGCCCCGTGCGGGACGACGACGTGACATAAAATGCACTTCATGCCCCCGGAACCGGATAATCTGGTGTCGTGCTCATTGTGGGCAACATTTGACCATGTACCCCCCGAATAGAGGGAATGGCAATTGACGCAGAATAAATTTGCGCTCCAACTGTTTTGATTGTTTGTTATGTCATTCAATGTCCAAAGTCCGCCCGAAGCGTTGACGGGCCAATACTTTGCTGATCCTTTCAGCATGAAATTATAGGTAGAACCGTGCGGTCCGTTGGGATCGGTGGTATTTTCACTATTGGCGCCGTGACAATCGGAACAGTACATGGTCTGAGTGCCCCGGTTGGTTTGCCAGTTTGGCGTGCCCGACGCTAACTGGGCGGCGGCCAGGAGTTTGGGAGCGTAGCTGCCCGTCTGATTGTTCAAACCCGTTTCAATGGGATGGGCCGATTTGTTTGCCGGGTTGAACTCCCAGGCCTGGTCGGTAATGTAGGCGCTGGAAAGACCGGCCCAGGAAGCCACGGGGGTAGCGCTGTTCCTGATGGTAAAATAGGAGTGGCACTTATAGCAGATCTCATATTCCTTAGTGGCAGACGCTACGGCAGTATAGGTTGTCCGGGCCGTCCAGATTGCGGCGCTGCCGGGTGTCACACCGGGCACGCCGGTCAGCGCGCCGGAATTGGAAGTAAGGTTCGAAGTGCTCGTAATGGACGACGGATACCAGGCACTGGCTGCCACGCGGTGGGGCGCACTCTTGGCCTGGTGCGGATTATGGCAGTCGGGGCATTCGGCATGGCGGTTGCCGGCGCCGAGCAGAGTATAATCCAGCACGTCGAGATTTTTATGCTTTCCCGCAGTAGCGATGGCGGGATGCACCCTTGTCCGGCCCAGGACGGTCTGGAGATTATTCTTGGCTACGGTCGTATTGGCGCCGTGGCAGGAAGTGGCGGTGGGTGAAGTACCCGCATTTGCGGGGCTGAAGCAGGTGTTTTGTTCCACTTTCCTTAACAGATAAGGCGTCCCCAGCCCGGTATGATTCTTATGGCAGGCCATGCACGCGGCCTGGGCGATCGTGCCCGTAGGGATGGGTTGGGTCTCGCCGGCAGGGTTGTTGACCGTTACGGTGGACGTGCCATGACTGGCGGTCGCCCAACCCGTCTTGGCGTGACAGGCGGTGCAAAGGGCGCCGCTCACATTGGACACCACGAGAAATTTCGCGTTGGTGTCATTGTGGGGGTCGTGGCAGGAGGTGCACTCCACATAGCCCTTGATCGTCCCGGAGACGGTGCCGTAGAGTTTTACTCCCGTGTAGGGTTTCGGATTGATGGGCGGGGCGGTGGCGTTCAGTTCCATGCCCCGTGTGCCGATGGTCGTGAAGGAACCGGTATCGTATTTAATGGAAACGGGGTGGTCGTTGCGCAAATCCGTGCCCAGATAGCCGGCGGAGGTGGAAAGCATCTTCCCCTGCGCGTCAACGCCGCTCATCCCGAGAGGCGAGCCCTGGGCAACCCCGCGCACCACATAGACGGAGCCCACAGCGACCGTCCCGTCATGACAGGAAAGGCAGAGGCGGGAACGCTGGCTCA
>JGI1357J11328_10000591_pt1 | contig 29409 bp, 26 predicted proteins | sample Subgrocontami54m_FD_11328 | JGI IMG/M metagenome (IMG submission 11328)
GGGCTGCCACATGCGCTCGCCCTGGCCTATGGGAATCTCCAGATCGGAGAACGCGAGCATGCGGTAGGCGGGGGGTGCAAAATCCTCGCGCTTGACCGCATAGAGCAGGTCCAGCACCTGCTGGTCCAGCACCTCCCACGGACGGATTTGGTACTCGATCATGTTCAAACGGGCTTGTTCGATGCTCATCGCAGACATGGCAGATCGGCTCGCTCAGGTAAGTTGAGGAATGCGGATTTTAGCATCGTTTGCACCGCTTTCTTGTGACGCTTGTCACATCCCCTGCGCCGCCTGGGCAGGCGGGGCGGCGGGGCCTGCCGCCGCCGCAAGTCCCAGTTGCGGTGCGGCCCCCAGACCGGCGACAGGTCCGGATTGCAAAGCAACGGCGATTGCGGTACCTTGGCTGCCTGACGTTAGGGGTCCTGCGCGCGGAGTTGAAACCCGCGGCGCGGGTGAGAGAGTCCCTTAGAACCTGATGCGGATAATGCCGCCGCAGGGAAGCGTAAGCAGACCTCCCTCCTGCCTTCGCCCCTGCGGTCCCTAGGAGCGACCTATGAACGCCAACCCGAAATTCATCGCCGCCACCGCGCACGTGGACGACGCTGCGGTCCGGCCGCTGCCGAACTCGCGCAAGGTGTATGTGCACGGCAGCCGGCCCGACATCCAGGTGCCGATGCGCGCGATCAGCCAGGCTGACACGCCGGCTTCCTTTGGCGCCGAGAAAAATCCGCCGGTCTATGTCTACGATACCTCCGGCCCCTACACCGATCCGGGTGCAAACATCGACATCCGCGATGGCCTTGCGCCGCTGCGCGCGAAATGGATAGAGGAGCGCGGCGATACCGAGACGCTTTCCGGGCCGACCTCCAGCTTTGGCGTCGAGCGCCTGCTCGATGCCAAGCTCGCCGAGCTGCGCTTCAACCTGCAGCGCAGGCCGCGCCGCGCCAAGCCCGGCATGAACGTGTCGCAGATGCATTACGCGCGCCGCGGCATGGTCACGCCGGAAATGGAATACATCGCCATCCGCGAAAACCTGCAGCGCCGCCAATACATCGATAGCCTGCGCACCTCAGGGCCGCAGGGAACCAAGCTGGCCGAGCTGATGGCACGCCAGCATCCGGGCCAGTCCTTCGGTGCCGCCATTCCGGAGGAGATCACGCCGGAATTCGTGCGCGACGAAGTAGCGCGCGGCCGCGCCATCATCCCGGCCAATATCAACCACCCGGAATCCGAGCCGATGATCATCGGGCGCAACTTCCTGGTGAAAATAAACGCCAACATCGGCAATTCCGCGCTCGGCTCGTCCATCGGCGAGGAAGTCGAGAAAATGACCTGGTCCATCCGCTGGGGCGGCGACACGGTGATGGATCTCTCCACCGGCAAGCACATCCATGAAACGCGCGAATGGATCATCCGCAACGCGCCCGTTCCCATCGGCACCGTGCCAATTTACCAAGCATTGGAAAAGGTCGACGGCAAAGCCGAGGAACTCACCTGGGACATTTTCCGCGATACGCTGATCGAACAGGCCGAGCAGGGCGTGGACTATTTCACCATCCACGCCGGTGTGCTGCTGCGCTACGTGCCGCTTACCGCCAAGCGCATGACCGGCATCGTCAGCCGCGGCGGCTCTATCATGGCCAAGTGGTGCCTGGCGCATCACAAGGAGAGTTTCCTCTACACCCATTTCGAAGACATCTGCGACATCATGAAGGCCTATGACGTTGCCTTTTCGCTGGGCGACGGCCTGCGTCCGGGCTCGATCTACGATGCCAACGACGAGGCGCAGCTGGGCGAACTGAAGACGCTGGGCGAACTGACCGATGTTGCCTGGAAGCACGACGTGCAGGTGATGATCGAGGGCCCGGGCCATGTGCCGATGCACATGATCAAGGAGAACATGGACCTGCAGTTGCGCGACTGCAAGGAGGCGCCGTTCTATACCCTGGGGCCGCTCACCACCGACATCGCCCCCGGCTACGACCACATCACCTCCGGCATCGGCGCGGCGATGATAGGCTGGTACGGCACCGCGATGCTGTGTTATGTCACGCCCAAGGAGCACCTGGGCCTGCCGAACAAGGCCGATGTCAAGGACGGCATCATCACCTATAAAATCGCGGCGCATGCGGCCGACTTGGCGAAGGGTCATCCGGGCGCGCAGATCCGCGACAACGCGCTGTCGAAGGCGCGCTTCGAATTCCGCTGGGAGGATCAATTCAACCTTGGCCTCGACCCGGACAAGGCGCGCGAGTTCCATGACGAGACTCTGCCCCGGGACAGCGCCAAGGTCGCGCACTTCTGTTCCATGTGCGGCCCGCACTTCTGCTCCATGAAAATCACCCAGGACGTGCGCGACTACGCTGCGGCCCAGGGCGTGGACGAGCAGGCGGCGTTGGCCGAAGTGGCAACGGCGGGCATGGAACAGAAGGCGGTGGAGTTCGTCAAGAAGGGCGCGCAGATCTATTCCAAAGCCTGAGCGCTTTCGTTTCGAGAGAGAACGGCGCGTTCAAGCGCCGTTTTTTTTCGGCGCCCGCAAGCGGCCGCTTGCGGGATGCCGGCGCGCGGAATTTTTTGCTGCGTTAACGGATGCGGGCCGCCGCGAGCGCTTACAATCCGAACCATGGATATAGCCATACTCATCAAAGCGCTGATACTCGGGGTGGTCGAAGGCCTCACCGAATTCCTGCCCGTGTCGAGCACCGGTCATCTCATCCTCGCCGGCGACCTGCTCGGTTTCAACGACGACAGGGGCAAGCTGTTCGAGATTGTGATCCAGTGCGGCGCGATCCTGGCGGTATGCTGGGAATATCGCGCCAAGATTGTCGCAGTGATCGCCGGACTTGGTTCCAAACCCGAGGCGCAGCGCTTCGCTCTCAACCTCGCCATCGCCTTTGTGCCGCTCGCGGTGCTGGGCCTGGCGTTCGGAAAAGCGATCAAGGCGCAACTGTTCCAGCCGGTGCCGGTGGCGCTGGCTTTCATCGTCGGCGGCCTCATTATCCTGTGGGCGGAAAAGCGCGAGCACACAGTGCGCATCCTCGAGGTGGAGGATTTGCGCTGGACCGACGCCGTGAAACTGGGTTTCGCTCAGGCCTTGGCGCTGATTCCCGGAACCTCGCGCTCCGGCGCCACCATCATCGGCGGCTTGTTCTTCGGTCTGTCGCGCAAGGCGGCGACCGAGTTCTCGTTTTTTCTTGCCATCCCGACGCTGCTCGCCGCCTCGGCCTATCAGCTATATAAGGAGCGTGCGCTGCTATCGGTCGATGACTGGGGCATGTGGGCAGTCGGATTCATATCCGCGTTTGTCTCGGCGTTTCTGTGTGTGCGTTGGCTGCTGCGCTACATTTCCAGCCACGATTTCACCCTTTTCGCCTGGTACCGCATCGCATTCGGGCTGGTGGTGCTGGGCACCGCCTACTCGGGCATGGTGGACTGGTCGGCGCATTGACTGCGTTCACCCCGGCGCCCGGAAGCCAGCGGAGGGCGCGAATGGCGGCGATTTAGTTAGAACCCGTTGCAATAGTCATTTTGCAACGGGCTGGTTTAGGGGAGCACGAGGGGATGTGTCCCCTCGTTTAGTTACACACTCTCAGAAGGCTGCAACCGTGCCATCGGAACGCGGGTCCGCGCCGCCTTCGAGCACCCCGTTGCCATGGCGCACTATCGCGCCGGCATGTCCCGTGGACTCGTCCCAGGCCTGCAGCATTTCAACCTCGTGGCCGTAGCGCCTGAGCTGGTCGACGACTTCGGCCGGGAAGCGCGCCTCCAGCTTCAGGGTGTCGCTGGTCTGGCCCCAGGTGCGGCCCAGCAGCCAGCGCGGCGCGCTCACCGCTTCCTGTGGATTCATGCCGAAACAGGCATAACGCGTAAATACGGCGCTCTGGCTCTGCGGCTGGCCGTCGCCGCCCATGTTGCCGTAGACCATGCTGCGGCCGTCGTCGAACAGCGCCAGCGCCGGGTTTAGGGTGTGAAACGGCCTGCGCATAGGCCGCAGAACGTTCAAAGCCTTCTCGTCGAGCGAGAAGCTGCAGCCGCGGTTCTGCCAGACGATGCCGCTGTCCTTCAGCACCACCCCGCTGCCGTACTCGTGATAGGTGCTCTGGATGAAGGTCACGGCGCGCCCGTCGCCGTCGATCACGCCCATCCAGACGGTATCGGCCGGGCCTTTACCCGCGCCCCAGGGGGCGGCGCTGTTGCGGTCGATCCTGGCGGCGAGCGCGCGCACGGCCGCCGGCTCGAGGAAGCTCTGCGCATCGACCTTCATGTAGGCCGGATCGGTGATGCTGCGGTCGCGGATGGCGAATGCCAGTTTGGTGGCTTCCACGCACAGGTGCACGTAATCCGGACCTGCAGGATCAAGTTTTCCCACCTCGAGGACATCGAGTATGCCGAGGATCAGCAGCGATACCAGTCCCTGCGTCGGCGGCGTCATGTTGTACAAGGTGCCCAGGGTGTGCTTCAGCGCCAGCGGCGTGCGCCATTGCGCCGTGTGTTGGCGCAGGTCGGCGGGCGCGAGCGGGCTGCCGGCCGTTGCCAGATCGCGTGCGAGCGACTCGGCCAGTTCGCCGCGGTAAAAATCGTCCAGTCCCGCTTGGGCGAGGTGACTTAGAGTCGCGCCCAGGCGCTTTTGCAGGAAGATACTTCCGATCTCCGGCGGCGCACCGTTCACCAGATAGGTTTCGTCGAAACCGTGCACGCCTTTCAAACCGGCCAGCTTTGCCGCCGTGGTGGCATTCTGGCTGCGGGTGACGGCGATGCCGTTCTCGGCATAGTGAATGGCATCGGCGAACAAGCGGGTCAGCGGCAGCTTGCCTCCGAGTTCTTTCCTGCTGAATTCGTAGGCGGCGTTCCAGCCGGAAATCGTGCCTGCTACGGTGTTGGCGGCGATGCCGCCGCGGAACGGTATGCTTTTAGCGATGCCGCGATCGGCGTACCAGGCAATTGAGGCGGCTGCCGCAGCGGCGCCACAGGCGTCGATGGCGCGCGGCGGCTGGCCCGGCACGTGGATCAGCCAGAACGCGTCGCCGCCGAGCGAATTCATATGCGGATACACGACGGCGATATTGGCCGCGGCCGCGATCATGGCCTCGATGGCATTGCCGCCTTCGCGCAATACCGCCAACGCCGCCTGCGCGGCAAGCGCGTGCGGCGCCACTGCCATGCCGCGGGTGCCGCGAATGGAATTGAACACGGGAAATCCGGACGAAAGACAAGTGCCGCGATTCTACAGGAAGGCGCGCGACGGACGTAACGCAGAATAATCGTCGATCAACTCTGCTTCCACGGCAGACCGGCCGCGCGCCATCCGCCCAGCCTGTTGCGCTGGCCGTTCGGGTCTTTGTCGCCCTCGAATCCTTGCAGCACATTGAAGGCATGGAGGTAGCCGAACCGGGCCAGGGCGACGGCGGCGTGGTGCGAGCGCACACCGCTGCGGCAAAGGAGCATGACAGTCGAGCTCTTGTCGATCAACGCTTCGAATTCGGCAATGAAATCGAGATTGCGGCTGCCGCCGGGCCAGCTACTCCATTCGATTGCCACGCTGTCCGGGACCCGGCCTACCCATTCGAGTTCGGCGCGGCTGCGTATATCAACCAGCCGGGCTTCAGGCAGGCTTTGCATCAGGGTATGCGCTTCGGTCGGCAGCAATGCACCGGCGTAAGGCAGCTTCAGTTCTTGCGCGCGCTCACGCGCTTTGGCGAGGATTTCTTGCGTGGCTTCCATGATGACCTGCCGGCAAGGTGGCTTTGTGGGAGGCAAAGTATAAGCCGGGAAGTCGGAAAAACGGGCGTCAATTTCAACTGGGGAGCTTATGCACAAGGGCGGTGCAAGCGGCCCTCGTTTGCACCAAATCAGGGCGCGCTTGGCTGCATTCACAATCCGACTTCGCTTGTGGCACAATGCTCTGCTCGCATTTTGTCGGATGGCATGTTTTCTGCTGTATTACCTTCCGTTTTCCACAATTTATTGTCTTTAACCGCTTTTGATGAGGAGATTTGAATGGCTATGTCCCCAGCCGACGTATTGAAACAGATCAAGGACAAGGAGGTGAAGTTCGTCGATTTGCGCTTCACCGACACCCGCGGCAAGGAACAGCACGTGTCCGTTCCGGCCAAACAGTTCACCATGGAAAAGTTCGAAGACGGTCACGCCTTCGATGGTTCGTCGATCGCCGGGTGGAAGGGGATAGAAGCCTCCGACATGTTGCTCATGCCTGAGGCCGATACCGCACGCCTGGACCCGTTCACCGACGAAACCATGCTCAACATCACCTGCGACGTGATCGAGCCTTCCGACGGCAAGGGCTACGACCGCGACCCGCGCTCGATCGCCAAACGCGCGGAGGCTTACCTCAAATCCACGGGCCTGGGCGACACCGCCTATTTCGGTCCCGAGCCGGAGTTCTTCGTGTTCGATTCCGTGACCTGGAACGTGGACATGTCCGGCTGTTTCGTCAAAATCGATTCCGAAGAGGCGCCCTGGTCAACCGGCAAGGAATACGAGGGCGGCAACATGGCCCACCGCGCGCCGGTGAAAGGCGGTTACTTTCCGGTGCCGCCGGTGGATACGCTGCAGGACATGCGCAACGCCATGTGCCTGGCGATGGAGCAGCAGGGCGTGGAGGTCGAGGTTCATCACCACGAAGTGGCCGCGCCCGGCCAATGCGAAATCGGGACCAAGTTCGAAAAACTGGTCAAGCGCGCTGACTGGCTGCAGATCCTCAAGTACACGGTATGGAACGTGGCTCACTCCTACGGCAAGACCGCCACTTTTATGCCCAAGCCCGTGGTCGGAGACAATGGTTCGGGCATGCACGTGCACCAGTCAGTCTGGAAGGGCGGCGAAAATATGTTCGCCGGCAACAAATACGCCGGCCTGTCGGATTTCGCGCTGTACTACATCGGCGGCATCATCAAGCACGCCAAGGCCTTGAACGCGATCACCAATCCTGGCACCAACTCGTACAAGCGGCTGGTGCCGGGTTTCGAGGCGCCGATCAATCTGGCCTATTCGTCGCGCAACCGCTCGGCGGCCTGTCGCATTCCGTATGCCACCAACCCCAAGGGGCGCCGCGTCGAAGTGCGCTTCCCCGACCCGACCGCCAACCCCTATCTCGCCTTCACCGCGATGCTGATGGCTGGCCTGGACGGCGTGCAGAACAAGATCCACCCGGGCGATCCGATCGACAAGAACCTGTACGATCTGCCGGCTTCGCAGGCAAAGAAAGTGCCGAATGTGTGTTCTTCGCTGGAAATGGCACTGGAGCATCTGGACAAAGACCACGAGTTCCTGACTCGCGGCGGCGTATTTTCCGAAGCCATGCTCGATGCCTATATCGCGCTCAAAATGGAAGAGGTCACCAGGTTCCGCATGACCACACATCCGCTCGAGTTCGACATGTACTACAGCAGCTGATAGCCCGGGCCGAAGAAAAAAGGCGGGTAGATTCCCGCCTTTTTTATTTCTCAATCAGACCGCGCTGCGCATCGTTATCGGACTATGCGGCCGCAAGGCCAAAAGCGATTTGAAATCAGGCTGATATTGGCATAGACTTAAACTCCTGTCTCAATGGTCTGGGCATCATGGCGCGTAGAGCACATTACGAAATGAGAGGATATCCCCCGAGGGGACTTACTTTGGGGCGTCCCTCCTTGTGCTCCCCTCGATCGGAGACCGTTTCGGCAATTCTGAAACAGCCTCCTGGCGTCATCAGGTGTTTAACCTTGGCGGCCCCGTTAACGTTTGCGCTTGCGCTGCCGGCGTGGGCGGATACGTTCAAATGCATGGACGCGAACGGCCGCGCCACTTACACCAACATGAAGGAACAAACCAAGGGCAAGAATTGCACCGTGGTGAGCCGGGAGATTTCGGTGGTTCCGGCGGCCCCGGCCGCGCGCGCCAACAAGGAGGCCTCCTCGCCGGCAGGCTTTCCCAAGGTGGACCCAAGCACCCAAAGAAATCGCGATGAAGCCCGGCGCAGAATTCTGGAGGAAGAGCTGAGCGGCGAGGAGAGCGCGCTGGCACAGGCCAAGGCGGAACTGGCCCGGCAGGAATCAATCCGCACCGGCGACGAGAGAAATTATCAGCGGGTGATCGATCGCTTGCAGAAATACAAGGACGAGGTGGAACGGCACGAGAAGAATGTTGCAGCGCTAAAGAGAGAGCTCAACAACGCCAAGTAAGAGGCCATTTCGGAATTACCGAAATGGCCCCTGATTTAGGGGAGTATGAGAGGATTTATCCCCTAATTTTGTAATAAGCTCCAAGCGGGTTTTTCGCCAGAGCAGCGATTGCACTGCATCCCGCGGTTTTGCATCCACGACTCCGCACTGACCCGATATGGCTGCCAGCCCCTTTTCCGGCCTCGATTTGCTCGCTACCCCGGTCATTCTGGTGGACGATGAATTGCGAGTCGTCCATGCCAACCCTGCTGCCGAAGACCTGTTCGCTTTCAGCCTGAAAAACGTGACCGGCCAGGCTTTGGCGCAGCTGTTCACCGATGCGCGCGAGCTCATCGCCAGCCTCAATACAGTTCTGGGGGATAACTGGAGTTATACCGGCCGCGACGTGATTCTCACGCGCCCGGGGCAGGCGAGCCTGCATCTGAATTGCCTGATCACGCCGACAGGGACTAGCGCCGCGCGCTTTCTGATCGAGTTTCGCCCCATAGACCAGCAGCTCAAGCTCGCGCGCGAGCAGCGGCAGATGGATCAGCAACAGGCAAACCGCGAGCTAATCCGCAACCTCGCGCACGAGATCAGAAATCCGCTGGGAGGCTTGCGCGGGTCGGCGCAATTGCTTGAGCGCGAACTGGAACGGCCCGAGTTGCGCGAATACACCCAAGTCATCATCAAGGAAGCCGACCGCTTGCAGGTGCTGATGGACCGGCTGCTCACGCCGCACCGCCCGCCACGGATTGCATCGCTGAATATCCACGAAGTACTGGAACGCGTCAGAAGCCTGGTGTTGGCCGAATACCCGGACGGTATCAGCATCGAGCGCGACTACGATGCCAGTCTGCCTGATCTGCATGGTGACAAGGAGCAGCTGATACAGGCGGTACTCAATGTTGTGCGCAACGCGGCGCAGGCCCTGAACGGGAAGGGTGAGATACAGTTTCGTACGCGCGCCGCGCGCCAGGTGACGCTGGCCAAGCAACGCCACAAGCTGGCATTAGAATTGCAAGTGGTAGACAACGGCCCGGGAATTCCGGAGGAGCTACGCGAGCGGATCTTCTATCCACTGGTGTCGGGCCGCGACGGCGGTAGCGGACTGGGGCTGACGCTGTCGCAGACGTTCGTGCAGCATCACCACGGCACGATCGAGTGCGACAGCAGACCAGGCCGCACCTGCTTTACGATCATGCTGCCACTGGAGTAAATGGGCAATGGGCGATGAGTAACGGCTGAAAGCGGAGTTTCCCCGCGTTTGCCCGTTTCCCAGTTTTCATTGGTCACCATCAAGATATGAAACCAGTTTGGATCATAGACGACGATCGCTCGATACGCTGGGTGTTTGAAAAAGCCTTGGCGCGCGAGAGCATACCCTACAAGACTTTCGCCGGGGCACAGGAGGCGCTGGATGCACTGAAACAGGGCGCGCCGCAGGTGCTGGTGTCCGATATCCGCATGCCCGGCGCTTCCGGACTGGAACTGCTGCAAATCATCAAGCAGAGTCATCCCGGACTGCCGATTATTATCATGACCGCTTACTCGGACCTCGAGTCGGCGGTGGCGGCATTCCAGGGTGGCGCATTCGAGTACCTGCCCAAGCCCTTCGACGTGGATCAGGCGGTGGAGCTGATTCGCCGCGCCATCGGCGAGAGCATGCGCGAGATTGAAGGCGAGCAGGCGCGCGAGACCTCACCCGAAATCCTCGGCCAGGCGCCGTCGATGCAGGAGGTATTTCGCGCCATCGGCAGGCTGTCGCAATCCAACGCCACCGTGCTGATTACCGGCGAGTCGGGCACTGGCAAGGAGCTGGTCGCGCTGGCGCTGCATCGCCACTCCAGCCGTGCGGCGAAACCCTTCGTGGCAATCAACACCGCGGCAATGCCGAAGGACCTGCTCGAATCGGAATTGTTCGGTCACGAGCGCGGCGCTTTCACCGGCGCGCAGGCGATGCGCCGCGGTCGCTTCGAGCAGGCCGAAGGTGGCACACTGTTCCTCGATGAAATCGGCGACATGCCGGCGGAACTGCAGACGCGCCTGTTGCGCGTACTCTCCGACGGCCAGTTCTATCGCGTCGGCGGCCACCAGCCGATCAAGGCCAATGTGAGGGTGATCGCGGCCACGCACCAGGAGCTGGAGGCGCGCGTGCGCCAGGGCTTGTTCCGTGAGGATCTGTTCCACCGCCTCAACGTGATCCGGCTGCGCCTGCCGAGCCTGCGCGAGCGACGCGAGGACATCGCCTTGTTGGCGAAGCACTTCCTCGCGAAAAACGCGCGCGAACTGGGCGTAGAGGGGAAACGCCTGTCGGCGGAGGCGATGGATTACCTGGCCGCGCAGGATTTTCCGGGCAACGTGCGTCAGCTGGAAAACCTGTGCCACTGGCTCACGGTGATGGCGCCGACGCAGGCCATAGAGATCGCCGACCTGCCGGCGGAGCTGAAGCTCGCGGGCGGCAAGGCGCCGGAAGCGGACTGGGTGGGCGCGTTGGAGCGCGAGGTCGAACGCGCCTTCGCGCGTGGCGAGACCGCGGTCTTGGATAAGTTTGCGCAGGCCTTCGAAAAAGCCATGATAGGAAAGGCGCTTGCCCGCACCGGGGGGCGGCGCATCGATGCGGCGAACCTGCTCGGCATGGGGCGCAACACGATCACGCGCAAAATCGCCGAACTGGGACTGGAAGCCAAGGCCGGCTCGGACGAGACCGCCTGAAGGAGCGGCGCCAGCCGTTGCCATAACCTGGGTTCGTCAAGCGGTCCGGGATTGCGCAATCCGGAAACAGATTCGTATTGCGGAATGCGCCACAGGACAATAAAATGGTCGCCTTTTTTGCGTAAACCGTAACCTGGAGTTCCACCAATGAGCGAGAAATTTCCCGGCGGCGTGGAAATCCACGGCCCTATCACCCCAGAATTCGCGCAGATACTAAGCCCGGAGGCCGTCGCCTTTGTAGCCAAGCTGTGCCGTCGGTTCGAGGCTCGCCGCCAGGAACTGTTGGCTGCGCGCGCCGCCAGGCAGAAGGAGTTCGACGCCGGCAAGATGCCGGATTTCCTGCCGGCGACCGCAAACATCCGCAGTTCCGATTGGACAGTTGCGCCGCAGCCCGCCGACATGCTCGACCGCAGGGTCGAAATTACCGGCCCCACCGAGCGCAAGATGGTGATCAACGCGCTCAACTGCGGCGCGTCCGTGTTCATGGCGGACTTCGAGGATGCCGACACGCCCACCTGGCACAATATGATCGACGGCCAGATCAACCTGCGCGATGCCGTGCGCCGCACCATCACCCTGGATCAGGAGGGAAAGAAATACAAACTGAACGACAAAACCGCGGTGTTGATGGCGCGGCCGCGCGGCTGGCATCTTAACGAGAAGCATGTGCTCATCGACGGCAAGCCGATTTCGGGCAGCATATTCGATTTCGGCCTGTGCTTTTTCCACAACGCCAAAGAACTGCTCAAGCGCGGTACCGGCCCGTATTTCTATCTGCCCAAGCTGGAATCGCACCTCGAGGCGCGGCTGTGGAACGACGTGTTCGTGATGGCGCAATACGAGCTCGACGTGCCGCAGGGTTCGATCAGGGCCACCGTCCTGATCGAGACCATACTTGCGTCGTTCGAAATGGACGAGATCCTGTGGGAGCTGCGTGACCATTCCGCCGGCCTGAACATCGGCCGCTGGGACTACATGTTTTCCTGCATCAAGAAATTCCGTTCGCGTAAGGATTTCTGCCTTGCCGACCGCGTCCATGTCAGGATGACCGCGCGTTTCATGCGCGCCTATGCGCTGCTGCTGGTGAAGACCTGCCATCACCGGCACGCTCCGGCCATGGGCGGCATGGCGGCGCAAATCCCGATCAAGAACGATCCGGCGGCGAATGAGGCAGCGATGGCAAAAGTGCGCGAGGACAAGTTGCGCGAGGTGACCGATGGTTGTGACGGCACCTGGGTCGCGCACCCGGGCCTGGTGCCGATTGCCAAAGGAGTATTCGACCAGTACATGCCCGGCGCCAACCAGTACGACCGGCAGCGTCCGGAGGTGAACATCACGGCGAAAGAGCTGCTCGACTTCGAGCCGGAAACGCCGATTACCGAGGCCGGCCTGCGCTACAATATTTCGGTCGGCATTCAATATCTGGGCGCCTGGCTCGCCGGCAACGGCTGCGTGCCGGTGTTCAATCTGATGGAGGACGCGGCTACTGCGGAAATTTCGCGTTCGCAGATCTGGCAGTGGATCCGCTCGCCCAAAGGCGTGCTCGACGACGGCCGCAAGGTGACCAAGGAACTGTTCCGCAGCCTCCTCGCCGAGGAACTGCCCAAGGTGAAGGCCTATCTGGGTGACGCGGGCTGGAGCGCGGGCAAATATGAACAAGCCGCGGAGTTATTTGCCAAGATCACCACCGACGACAACTACGTCGAGTTTCTGACCCTGCCGGCGTACGAGTTGATCGACTGAGCGCACGCAGCGATTTCACAAAACGCCGGGTTTTCCCGGCGTTTTTTTTAGACCGTGATTTCCGCGACCACCGGCGCATGGTCCGAGGGCCGTTCGTGCCGGCGCGGCTCGAGGTCGATGGCGCAACTGGTGCAGCTCGCCGCAAGGCTGCGGCTGAGCAGGATGTGATCGATGCGCAAGCCGAGGTTGCGTTTGAAGCCGTTCATGCGGTAGTCCCACCAGGTGTAGGATTTCTCCGGCTGTTCGAACAAGCGGAAACTGTCGGTAAAGCCGAGTTCGATCAAGCGGCGAAAGCCATCGCGCTCAGCCGGACTCACCAGGACCTGGCCCTCCCAGGCTTTAGGGTCGTGCACATCGCGGTCCTCCGGCGCGATGTTGTAATCGCCCAGCACCGCGAGCCGGGCATGCCGGGCCAATTCCCGTTCAAGCCAGGTGGAGAACGCCGCCAGCCAGTCGAGTTTGTAGCGGAATTTGTCCGAATCCAGGCTCTGACCGTTGGGCACATAGGCGCAAACCAGGCGCACGCCATCGACGTCGGCACTGACTACCCTGCGTTGCGGGTCATCGAGTCCGGCGATGCCGTACTCGATATTTGTCGGCGGCTTGCGGCCAAGAATCGCCACACCGTTATAGGTCTTCTGGCCGAAATACGCTGCGTAGTAGCCCGCAGCCTTGATCTCGGCGTGGGGAAAACAGGCGTCCTCGAGCTTGAGTTCCTGCAGGCACAGCGCATCCGGTTGGTGCCTGGCGAGCCAGTCCAATACCTGCGGCAGGCGCACCTTGAGCGAGTTGACGTTCCAGCTTGCGATCCGCATACTCAGTTTATCTCTTTGTATCGTTGGTATATCGTGTACGCCGCCTGCAATCGGCCCGTTCCCGGGACGCTGAATCGGCGGCTGCTTCGCATGGGCACGATAGGCAAGGCCCAGTTTATCCGCGCCGCCAGGCTGATGCCAGCCCAGAAGGCAAAAGGACGCTCCCATATCGGGCCAGGGCTGCCGGGTTTTCGCCGAAGCCGCCGCGCTGGCGGCTGCGCCGCTGCCGCGATTCATCCGCATCGGCGTGGGGGAAGTTTCCTGCTCCGGAGTTTGATGCCGGTCAAACTTGCGGCATTGCGGAACTGCTAACCTCATGATTTATGGAATACTCGCCTCATTTGGACATCTTAAGCATCCTCGTCATGGCTTTTTCCCGACGCGATAGCGAACGCCGTTCCCTTCTGCCCATCGAAGAAGGGTAAGCGTCTGAATGCGCGCGAAAACCCTCAAATTCAAAGTTGTCGTTTACCTGGCGATCGCGCTGACGCTGGCGATGCTGGTATTCATCGTGCTCGTCGTGCGGCATCAGCGCGACGAACTAATGCGCGAAGCAGTCAGCCACGTCGCGCAGATTTCCGATGTGATCAAGAACAGCACCCGCTTCGCCATGCTTACCAATCAGCCCACTTATGTGGATAGCATAATCAGGGATGTGGGCAACCAGGGGAGCATCGAAAAGGTCAGGATACTGAACAAGGACGGCACCATTATTCACTCCACCTACCTGCCCGAACTCGGGCTGAAGGTGGACCGTAAGGCTGAGGCCTGCGTGCTCTGCCACCGCAGTGACGCTCCCCTGGAGCAGGTTCCACAGAGTCAGCGCTCGCGGATTTTCGCTACGTCGGAGAACCGGCGCATGCTCGGCAGCATGGACGTGATTCGCAATGAGCCTTCATGCTACACCGCGAACTGCCATATTCACAATCAAGCCCAGTCGGTCCTCGGCGTCCTCGATATCGTCTACTCCCTCGACGACATCGACCGCAAGATGCGGACAAACGCGATCACCATGGCCGTCCTGTCCCTGGGATTCATCATTATCGCCGCGCTCAGCGTAGGTTTTTTCGTGCATCGCCTGGTTTATGTGCCCCTGCGTGACCTGGGGGCCGGCGCCAAGCGGCTGTCTTCGGGAGACCTGGACCAAGCGATCCCGGTGCGTAGTCCGGACGAGTTCGGCCAGTTGGCGGCCTCCTTCAACACCATGACCGCGGCGCTGCGCAACTCCCAGGCGGAGCTGCGCGAATGGGGCCACACGCTGGAGCAGAAGGTGGAGAAGCGAACGCAGGAACTGCGTATCGCCGAAGCCGAGACCGCGCGCACCGAAAAGCTGGCATCGGTCGGGTTGCTCGCCGCGGGAATCGCGCATGAATTGAACAACCCGCTTACCGGCGTGCTTACCTTCACCACCTTGTTGCGGAAGAAAATGCCGGATGGAAGCCCGGACGCGGAAGATCTGGATCTGGTGATCCGGGAAACCAAGCGCTGCGCCGCGATCATCCGCAGGCTACTCGATTTCGCGCGCGAGAAGACCCCGGAAAAGAAATTCGCCGACCTCAACCAGGTAATCGAAGACACGGCGCGCATCATCGAACGGCCCGCCTCTTTCCGCGATATCGAAATTGCGATGGATCTGGACCCGGAAATGCCCCAGGTCTGGGTCGACGCCGATCTGATCAAGCAGGTCATCATGAATATGCTGGTCAACGCCCAGCACGCGATCGAGCACGAAGGCAGCATTACCGTTCGCAGCCGCCACTTGGCGCAGCCGAAGAGCCCCGAACCGGGCATGGAGCCGGAACCGATGGTCGAAATCGCGATCATCGATAGCGGATGCGGAATTCCGGAGAAGAACCTCAAGCGGATTTTCGATCCTTTCTTCACCTCGAAAGAGGTGGGCAAGGGCACGGGGCTGGGGCTGTCGGTCAGCCACGGCATCGTCAGAGCCCACGGCGGGGTGATCGAGGTGGATAGCACGGTTGGCAAGGGGTCTACCTTCCGCATTTATCTCCCCGTGGAACCCCCCGCGGGCGAAGCGCAAAGCAGCAGGAGCAGTCAATGAAAGCCAGGATACTGGTGGTCGACGACGAAGAGATCGTCATCAGGAGTTGCCTGCGCATCCTGGGCGACGACGGCGGTTACGAAGCGGAGGCGGTCCAGGATGGCATAGAGGCGCTGAGGAAGATCGACGAGAGTCACTACGATGTGCTCATCCTCGACATCATGATGCCCAGAATGGACGGCCTGGAGGTCTTGCGCCGGGTGAAGGAAACGCATCCGGACATCGACGTCATCATGGTCACGGGGCTGTCCCAGATCGAGACCGCAGTGCGCTCGATGAAGCTTGGCGCCTTCGACTATCTGCCCAAGCCCTTCGATCCGGATGAGCTCAAGCTCGTGGTGAAGCGTGCGCTGGAGCGGCGGCAACTGCTGCAGGAGAACCTCGAACTCAGGAGCGAAGTCAGTTCCAAATACCGCTTCGAGAACATCATCGGGTCCAGCCCGCAGATGCAGAACGTCTATCGCCTTATCGCACAGTGCGCGCCCACCAACAGCACCGTGATGCTCACCGGGGAGAGCGGCACCGGCAAGGAGTTGATCGCGCGCGCCATCCACTACAACAGCCTGCGCAAGGACAAGCCCTTCGTCGCAGTCGATTGCAACTCGCTCAGCGAAAATCTGCTGGAGAGCGAGATGTTCGGCCACGTCAAGGGTTCGTTCACCGGAGCGGTGACCAACAAGAAGGGCATGTTCGAAATCGCGGACAGCGGAACCCTGTTCCTGGACGAAATCGGAAACATCTCCCTTTCCACCCAGGCCAAACTTCTGCGCGTGATCCAGGAGCGGGAATTCAAGGCGGTGGGCGATACCCGGACCCAGAGCGCGAACTTCAGGCTGATTACCGCCACCAACAAGGACCTGAAGGCGATGGTGGCCGAAGGGACTTTCCGCGAGGACCTGTTCTACCGCATCAATATCTTTCCGATCCTGATACCGCCGCTGCGGGAACGTCGCGACGACATCCCGCCGCTGGCTTTCCATTTCCTCAAGGTCTTCAACCAGGAGCTGGGGAAGAAAGTGCTCGAGTTTTCCGAAGGGGCGATGAGTGCGCTGGTGCACTATGACTGGCCCGGGAACGTACGCGAACTCGAGAATACGATACACCGCGCGGTGATCCTCGCCACCGACAGGGTGGTGCGCCAGGCTCACCTGACGAATATTGCCGATATGCTGCCGCGGCTCGATCTGGACGTGCCCAGAACCAGCGACGAGCTCAAGCGCATCAAGAAAGTCGCGCGGGAGAAGTCGGTGGAGAACATCGAGAAACTGTTCGTGCTGGAGGCGCTCAAGCGCAACGCCTGGAACGTGACCCGGAGCGCCGAGGAGACCGGCATGCAGCGGGCGAATTTTCAGGCGTTAATGAAAAAATACGACATCCGCATCCGCGGAACGGAACAGGGGACCGACGAATCCGGGGCTTCCTGACGCTGGCCGGCGCACCAAAAGAAGGCGGGGATCTCCCGCCTTTTCTCAAACCGGCGTCTGCCGGTTATTTCCTGCTGTAACCGGGCTCGCCTTTCGCGGCCGCCGCGCTCGCAGCGCGCGCTTGTTTCACTTGCCGCCGCCGTGCTCTTCCTCGATTTCCTCGTAGCCGGTGATCATGGACTTGATGTGAGCCATGCGGGTATGGCCGAGGGTCGCAAGGTAGATGTGCATGAAAATGAATCCGGAGAAGAAGATGAAAATCAGCACGTGGGCCGTGTCCACCACCCGCACTCCCCCGAGCACGTCGATCATGCCGGAGAAGCGCTGCACGTCCCACAGCAGCACCCCGGTCCAGAATTGCAGAGGCACCAGCAACAGCATGATGACCTGGTAACTCATGCTCTGCATGGAGTTGAATTTTTCGTAGACGCTGACGTGGTGCGGATTGGGGTCGCCTTTGAAAATGCCGTAGCCGTAGAACATGGCCTGGCGGAAGCTCGCGCGGAAATGCTTCATCGGGTTCAATTCGGGGTGATACACCCGGATCTTGTCCGTAAACAGGTAAAAGATCAGCCAGATGAAGAAATTGCCGATGAGCACAAAACCGATCCATTCATGCACGACCACCGCCGTCCGGAACGACATCAGATCGATCAATCCGATGTAACGTATCTGGAAACCGGTGACGATCATCGCCACGAATCCGAACGCGTTGATCCAGTGCCAGATCCTGACGGGGAGCGGGTGAACGTAGATTCTTTGCATTGCGTTGTTCCTCTTACTTTGGGGCATCGGCGCCGGCGGGACGACCGGGGGACTCGGGCTGACCTTTTGGGGCCGGGCGTTTCAGGAGTCCTCCTTCCCGCTGATTTTCTTCGCGTATCTCTTGAACAGCCACCTGACGGTCATATGACCGAGCGGCGCGCCGATGCCGCCGAGCACCGCGAGGGCGAGGAGCCAGTCCAGCAACTTGATCCGGGTGCCGCCGATGGCGTAAAAGCCGCCCAGCGAATCCACTGATATGATGGAGTTCAGGACTTCCGGTTGCGCGCCATAGCGCACCGGCCTGCCGTCGGGACCGACGATGGAAACCGTGACGCTCTGGAACGGTTCCGCGCCTTGCTGGTGGCATTTGGCGCAATCCCGGATCGCCTGGGTGCTGCGCGTGAGTTGATGCGCCTCGACACCGGTGCTGACCTCGAGGCGGCCGCGCAGTGTCGTCTTGTTGTCTATTCCCTCACGGTTGAATTCGCGCAGCAGGCTGTGCAGTGCCATCGCATCCAGGCCCTTGCCCTTCGCGTCGGCTAAGCGGGCCCGGCTTTCGAACTGCGGCACGCCCGCTTTTTCGGCCACGGATTGCTGTGCCACGTTGTCGTAAAGCCTGAGGTCGACCTTGCGCTTGGCCGCCGGCGAATGGCAGGCGGCGCAGGATACTGCCTCGAAATGCCGTTTGGCATTGGGCAGCCATTTCTGATGGCTGGCCTGTGCGTCCTGGTGGCACCCAAGACAGGCGCTCTTCAACTGGTTTCCCGTGGTCGCGGGGCTCACGTCGTGGGCGCGGTGGCAATTGGAGCAGGCCAGGGTGGCCTGGCCATGCACGCTGCCGGCATACGCGTTGAAAATGGGATCGTGACATTTGCTGCACGGGGCTCCGGTCGATGTCTCATAGGCGGCTTTGGCCATCACCGCATGAGGGCTGTGGCAGTCCGTGCAGACGGGCGCCCACGAGTTGCCTTCACGCAGGAGGGTGGCATGAACACTGCCCTCGTACAGCTTGAACATGGGGGCGTGACAGGATTCGCATACCTTGTTCATTTCGAGCGAATACTCGCGGCTGCCGGCGATCTTCGTCTTGACCGGAGGATGGTTCTCGAACGAAGTGTTGGCATGGCAGACGGCGCAGCCGATCTTGCTATGGACCGATTTCGAAAACACCGCTCCCTGCACCTGCAAGGGCAGTACGTCGCCGTTCGCCAGCTTCATCTCAAGCCCCTTGGCGGAATGGCAGGCGAGACATTGCTGGTCCAGTTGGGAAAGTGCGCTGTCGGCGGCGCGGGCGGACAGACTCGTAGCGCCGAGCACTAACACCACCAATGCCAGCCTGGCGGCGATGATCAGGTACGCGCGGAACTTCGCTCTTATAGCCGTACTTTGCGTACTCTTTCTCCGGGAACTTACCATTCGTACCCTCCCATTCATGCGCTTGCGGCAATAACCGAGAATGGTAAGCCGCCGCGGTTCAGGGGCGCTTGATCCTGATCAAATCAAGACGTGGGAGCAGCAGTATATGCGCGCCCAGCCCGTCCGCGCGGAACTTCGCGCTTTTCGCCCTGCCGTCTAGTCGGAAACCTTCCGTCCATATCCTCGCGGCAATTGCCGGAATGGCAAGCCGCCACCGTTGTCAAACCGCCAATGCGTCCATCGTTTTCCCCGCGCCCAACCACTTGGTCACCCAAAGCGGCTTTCGGCCGCGGCCTGTCAAGGTCAATTTGACTTGCTCGGGATGGCGATATCTCACTGCGACAGGTTTTCGCTTGCGCGCCTTCTTGCGCTTGGCCGAGCGCGGCGCTTTACCGATCAGATTCCTTAGAGAATACCCGTGCTTCGACGCGAGCTGCGCAATGTCTTCCATCAGCTTGGATTTTTCCTGCTGCTTGCGCCTATCGATCTCCTTCGGGATTCGCTTAAGCAGCGCCTGCAGTTCCTTAGTCGTAAGTTTTGATATCCATTTCCCCACCTCGGTAAAAAGCGCGATCCAGCCTCTGTCCGGATCAAAATAGCTATTGCAGAGGCAAACGAACGATAAACGTCGTTCCCTTTCCAATTTCACTTTCTACCTGAATTGTTCCGTCATGGTTGTCTATTATTCCCCATGTAACCGCAAGTCCGAGCCCGTTTCCATGCTGCCCTTTTGTGGTGTAAAACGGCTCAAAAATCCTGGACAAGTCCTCTTTCGGAATTCCCTGCCCGGTGTCGGCTATTTTCACTTCCATGTAATCCTTGCTGCCTACTGCATCCATCGACTGCCACCGTTGCCAGGTGCATTCCGGATTCGTGCAGCCCTCGAACATGCCATGCGACAGCACTTCAAAACGGCAGACTGATGACCCGCACTGCGGGCAGTTAACGTTCTCCGCGATCAACGAAACATTGCATTGCGGGCATGAAACCTGCAAATCCTTTCCGCTCTCAATTTCTATTCCGTAATGGTGCCTGTTCTTTCCGTAGACCGGATCCAGGTTCATCATGCCGACATTACCGTTGGAGACGACCTTTACCTTTACTGTCGGCAGGCCGTAAATTTTCAGTTCGCTATCCATAAGGTCATGCCCCTTAGGGCAAACGGCAGCTTTGATCTGTGCCAATCCATGAGGCGAAAGCGATATCAATGACGGTTCGACCGAAATCCTGCCGCCGTTGTCTCCGATTGAGTCGGCGGCATTGACAAGCAAGTTAATGATGACCTGCTGAATCTGGTTTGCATCAACCGTCACTTCCGGCAAAGACGCATCAAAACGCGCATCGAGCTCGATTCGCTTGAGCAGTAGTTGACTTGCAACCACTTCTATCGCGCTCTTCAGGATTCTGTTTATGTCCGCATGATGCTTTTTCGGGACGGACTGCCGGGAAAAATCGAGCAGGCCTTTGACTATTTCCCTGCTTCGTATAGTTTCTCTGACTATGACTTCCAGGTTTTCCTGCAGCTCGGGATTATCCTTTGTTCTCTTGAGAAGGAAACTGCTGTAGGTCAATACGCCCGTTAGCGGGTTGTTTATCTCGTGGGCAACTCCCGCCGCAAGCCGCCCGAGCGAGGCCATCTTGTCGGCCTGAAAAAGCTGCAGTTTCGCCTCCGCCAGGCTCTTGGTCATTTTGTTGAATGACCTCGCGAGAATGCCGAGTTCATCCTTGCCAGGGTTGTCTATGGTGTAATTCAGATTGCCTGAACTTACCTGCTTGGTCGCCTTTACCAATTCGCTCACGGGTTTGCCGACCCATTTTCTGACGAAATAGGCGATAAAAACGCTTAAGCCAAATATCGCGATAACGGCCAGGACGATCAATCTGAATTTGCTGTCCTCAATTTGCTGATCCACGTCCTTCAGGTCCATCTTTATGTCAAGCACTCCCAGCACTGTCTGGTCCTTTGTGTGCGCATGGCAGGCCGCCTGATAGCACGAGGGCGCGTTGTAAATTGGATTGATCACGGCAAGTATGCGGGGAGTATCCGGACTGATCCGGTAAATGCGCATGCGTTCGTCGATAGGCAATCTCTGCAGCGGCGCATTTTCAGTGTGGCAGGCGTAGCAGCTTTCGGCGTGCTTATCGACCATTTTTCCGATCAAATCACTGCGGGAGGAAAACGTTACCGCGCCTTCCTTGTTGAGGATCCGGATCTCCGTAATGCTGGAGTCGTGCGAGACGGTGTTTATGATCGCATGCACTTCCTCCTTCTTGTTTTCCAGCATGCTTGTAAGCGTGCTGTTCTTGATTGCTTCGCTCAACTGGTTTGCATTTATTCCTGCCTGGGAAATCAATGCATCCGTCTGCGCACTAATACTGAAGTAGGAAAATGCGCCAATAATAAGAACTGTAATCACGCCCACCGCAATTATCAGTTTTAAGCTTATTTTGGTCACCATCGCGCTTGATTCCATCTGGCAATTCGTCAGCTCATAAGGCGTCGTGAAACTTGCGCACCCCGCTGCTGCTGCGAGAGCAGGCCGCACGACGGGGAGGCATCACTTCGGGCCGAATCCGAATGAAGATTCTCAAGTGCCGTTGCGATAAGACGCATCGTTCAGGCGCAGCGCATCCGGACTTTCATTTTGCGGACTCGACCGCCTGCGGCCCTCAGCCGCCGGTTGCCGAGGTTTTCTTTCCGCGTGCCGAATCCTTCCTTTCAGGACCCGAGAGGTACCTGATCAGGAGTACGCCCAAAACTAGAAAAGACAATAGCAGCAGGTATGCCAAGCCCTTTGTCTCGAATATGTTTACATAACTGTAATATTCCATTGCGGCTCCCTACCCTATTCTTTGCTGAAAACCGACATGCGCGTAACTATCCATCTGAACACCCATATTTCCACGAACACCACCATGAGCGTCACCGTGATTTCCTGCCAGGACGGATAGTATTTGTCCACTACATACCAGTTGTAGGCGATTAGACATACATTCTGCCTGTTGAGAATGACGCCCAGCACGGTCATAATGGCTGCGAATTTGATTACTCCGAACCTTCTATTTCTTACTCCATAAGCAAACATGAAACAGGGTATCAGCACAAATCCGATGACTTCAACGAGATACCAGTATCCCCAGGAAGTATTGATCAGATTCCATTTTTCCCCGTGCATGAAAATGAATGCCAGGAAGAAATAATAGACAAACATGGCGATGGCCGCGCCTTTGGCCAATCCAAGAATAATATCCTCGTGAGAATGGTGGGTTTTTGCGCCGATCAGGTTGCTAAAGACTTTGGAACTGATTGTTCCCTCGAATATGACCATCGCCAATCCGCCAAAAATACTCGACACAAAGTATAGGAGCGGAATATATTCGGAATACCAGAGCGGATGGATTTTGGGCTTGGCCATCAAGAACATCGCGCCGATGCCGGATTGGTGCAGCATTGACAGCGTAATGCCCACAATTACAGTGCCAAGCGTCAAACTGGTAAGAAATTTCCTTAACCTTTCCCAGTGCGCCCATTCGGCAATTGTCGGCGAGAATTCCAGAAACAATGCGCCCGTATAAAGCAGGAAGTGCCAGGCAACCAGGAACAATACGGAGTTGTATCCGAACGAGTTCCCGATGATTGGATTTATTATGTGCCAGGGTCTTCCCAAGTCCAGTAACAGGGCGCCAGAATAAAAAATATACGCCAATAATCCATTCAGGATCGTTACCTTGAGAATCGAGTGATATTTTTCGAGCCTCAGCACATAGACGACAAAACAGATAACGTAGGCACCGCCGGCAAGGGCGACGCCCGTCATTACATCGAAGCCGATCCAGAATCCGAATGGATATTGCTGGGACAGGTTGGTGACCGATCCGAGTCCCTGGGTAAAGCGAAAATACAGGATTATGAGGCCGACAAATATGACCGGAATGGAAATAACATTGAATGGCGTAAGCCACTTGCCCCTGGGCTTCAATTCCTGCAGAAAGAATTTTGCAAATCTCACGAACTCGTTTGTAGGGATTGCTGCAGTAGTCATTTGTCCGCTCCCGGCTTTGTCCACTCGTCGTCTTCACGCACGTCGTCTTTTCTGTCGGTCAGCATGTTCAGCGCCAGCAGGAATGCGGGGACACCGAATTCGATCAGCGGAATGGAAATGAGGAACTCTCTGGTGTATTCGGGATACGGGGTCGTGCCGAGGTCGGTTCTAAACCCGATCTGATCAAACGGAACAGCGGACAGGTACAGCCAGCCGGCCCCTCCGGCTTCGTTCTCGCCATAAATATGATGCACATATTTATCCGGGTGGCTATATACACGATGCCGTGCAATTTCCATCAGTTCTCTTTTTTGGCCAAACATCAAAGTGTCGGTTGGGCAGGATTCCACGCAAGCGGGTTTTTTTCCTTCCTGCAATCTCTCGTAACACATGTTGCACTTCATAATTCTCGGATTCCAGCCGGAATACTCGAATTTCGGGATATCAAACGGACAGGAGATCATGCAAAATCTGCATCCCATGCATTTGTCGCCATCCCAGGTGACAGGTCCCTCTTTGGTCTTGAGCATTGCATTTACAAGACAGGCAGCCGCGCAAGCTGGCTGCCAGCAATGCAGGCATTGCTTTTTGACAAATACTTCTCCTTTCGCCGTCTTGAAACGATTTACAACCGTAAACTGCTTGTCACTCGTGTCTCTGATCTGTTCAAGCGCATTGTCGCTTTTTATGTCCGGAACATAATTATTATGCGTCTCCGAACAGGCTACCTCGCAAGACCTGCAGCCGATGCACCTGGTTGTATCGACGAGTACTCCGACGAATTCCTTGGGTTCTATCGCGCTGTCAGCCTTCAAATTGTTGTTGGGTATGCCTCCTGCAGCAACGGTCGCTGAGGCGATTAGAAACTGTCTTCTGTCCACGATATGTCCTATCTAAAGACGGATAATTGTCTGAATGTCGTTGATCAAAACGTTTTTTTCCCCGAATGGCATTTCTCACAAACCGTGCTTGCTTCCTTGCCAGTACTGACCGGATGACACTTCCAGCACTGCTTGTGAACTACCACCTTCGCACTGAGTGTTTCATCCGCAATATTCATTGGATTGGTGCGATGGCATCCCGAGCACGTGTAAGCGTTCGCTTTTGAGGCGTCCGATTCAGTGTGACAAATCACGCACTTTATGGAAGAGGACTTAAAATAATCAGGATGGGGAGTGCTTAATGTTTTGACATTTATCGGACACTTAGTCGAGGAGGATTTGAAATTGTCTGGACGCGCAGCACTCAATGGTTTGGCATCTATCGAATGGTGACACTCCACACATTTGATCCCGAGATCCTTTATGTGCATCTGATGGTGAAATACCACTTCACCTGCGGAAGACGAAAAAATCCTTTCTGGCGGTATCTCCAATGTTTCAGATCTGGCGGATGGATTGGCGGCAATGAGAAAGATTGCCGATACCGCCGCAATGAAATATTTGATCATGACTATCTCTTTTAAAGATATTCAATTAAGAATCAGCGTGGCTGCTTCAGGCTTGTTGCTTATTTAGCGAGAAAGGTCTGGGCAAATTTCGCCAAAACATTCTCTTCCGCTTTTTGTTTCCAGGCGTCGTCATCGCTGTTGCCCGCCGATGCAACCGGCCGGCCTTCCTTTTCAACCCCTTTCACGATTTCGGTGTACTTGTCCACTTCCTCCCGATACCAGTTGATGGAATCTGCGCCGATCTTCAGGGAACGCAATTCTTCAGAGAGATTGGACGGCTCGATGCAACACATCCAGCTCAGCTCAAACGGGTTGAGCGCGATCAGCTCCGGATGATCGAGATGTTCCGTGTTGACCAGAGTCACTTTTCCACTTATCGGGGAGGAAATGTCAATGGTGTGGGAATTGTGCTTGAGCGAAAAGAGCAATTCGCCCTTCTTGATTTCCTTGTTCAGTTTTGGCAGCACTACCGCGTCAATTTTGCTGATTGTCTTCCGGACAAAATCATCTATACCGACTCGCGCGGTACCATTCATCTCGATGTTTACCCAGGTATGATTGCGGGAAACGAAGATTCCTGCGGGCACGTTGAACTCATGTGGTGAACCGGATTCCTTGATCGAAGGAGTAATTAGCCGCACTGTCGGTTTCATCTGCCGGGCGATTCTGTCCTTGCGTTTGATAAGAGACTTGTTGAAGAAACTGATCAACTCATCTTCCGTAAACGGCTTTTGCACATAGTCCATCGCACCGAATTTCATGGTTTCAACGGCAGTATCGATTGATGCATAGCCGGTTATTACGATTACATCTATATCGGGCCGCAGGTGTTTTACTGCCTTGGTCACCTCCAATCCATCCATTTCCGGCATTTTCAGATCAGTGAAAACGAAGTCGTAGTCGTTTTTAAGAATAAGCCCCAGGGCTTCCCGCCCTTTTTCCACGGTATCGATGCTATAGCCGGCGACAACGAGTATTTTCCTGAAGCTGTCCAGGATAATTGCTTCATCGTCAACGGCCAGAATTCTTGCTTTGGGATCTTTTACTTCGACCCGCTTCAATGTTTTGGCTTCTTCGGAAAAATCCAGCTTCAGCCCGATGTCCAGAGCCTCTTCGCGCTCTTTTTTGAGCTTTAATTCCCGCCGTTTTTGAAAATATATTCGTAGTGAGAAATCAACCAATATAAAAACAATAATCGTAACAACTACAATTAAAAGAACCATTTCATGCCTCCGTAAATTACTTGGCTTCCAACAGTCCGCGAGATTGGATCGGCCTTCTGGGGTGCGTGTGGGTAAATCAAGAGCGTAAACCTGACTGGAAGCCGCTTGGAAATGGGCGTTCTGAAATTGCGCAAGGCGCTTGAATGCGGCAGCGTGTTTGTGTGGCCGATGCGGCGAAGAGACGACGGCGCCTGCGCCAGGCCATCGTCAGGAATATTGCCCAGTGATTCAAGCTCGTCTGGGATACGATCAAGACGCTGGAGAAGCAATGCGAGCGCGCGCAACTCGCCCGCGCAGAACTTGGCTGTTGTCGCTGTGTTTTTCTCAGGAGATTTAGCATTCATACCCTCCCGCAAGGATGGGAGGAAATCAGTAAGAAGTTGATTGACGTTGGGGTTAATGGAAGTTGGGGTTGATTGAAGTTAGCGCACAGCCTTGCTCGGCCGCTTGACAATTGTCAAAAAGGGTTCTCATAGGCGACATCGCACGAGCGGAAATCGATCTGCTGATCCGTGAAAACAATGGCACCGATCGGCCGCGCGGATGGACGGCTCTTCAATATCCTGCAGGTGTCTCAAGAAAAGTCTCGCCCTGTTAATGTCAAGGAAGCGCTTTTCAACAGCCCGCTAATGCACCTCTGATTTTGCGGTGTTAACACTGCATCACGCTATTCGCCACATTATGCCGACATCGCAAAGTGTGTCGGCTGGGTATCAGCCGCATTGAACTTCGCAGGAAACAGCAGGAGAAATGCCGCCGTGCTGCTTGTGTTCGCTCTTCGGGCGCCTCGCATGTGTTCACGTTATTGTGTTTTTTCATCCAAAAAATGGCCGGAGGGCGTCTAGCCCCCCGGCCCGTGCCAGATGCTGTGGATGATGCGTCCTTACTCTGTTTCGGCGCGGTTGTTGAGGGCCTTGGCACCGAGCTTGCCCCAGGCCTGGAAACCGAACCAGAGCAACAGTCCGAGTCCAACGATGGGGCCCGCGACGACAAACACCAAGCCGATCAAAGGCGCAACGAGGAACATGGCGGTGGTTTTCAATGCGCTCGACTTGGCCGGCGCCGCCGTCTGCAGTTTCGCCGCCGCTTCGGATTTCTTCTGTTGCGCCTGAATCGCCATCCAGGCGAGCATGCCCAGTCCGACGATGGGGAAAGCGAGGATGTAAGCGAGCCCGACGAAAGGCGCAGCCAGGAACAACGCGATATTCTTGGCGACGCGGGCGACACCCTGTGCCCGGCTTTGCCCGGGAATCGCGGCAGGCTGCATTTCGACGGCGGCTGCGGCCGCGCTCTGCGCCGCTGCGCTTGTTTCGGACATGGCTTTTTCAGCGCTGCTTTCTATCATTTCCGGCGAAAGCGGTTTGCGCAGGAAGCCGGACACGCCCGCCGCTTCGGCCCTGGCTTCATTGCCCGGCGAGCCATAGCCGGTGACTATGACTACCGGCAGCCAGGGACGCTGTTGCCTGACCCGTTCCGCCATTTCGAGTCCGCTCATCCCCGGCATCTTGATGTCGGTGAACACGACGTCATAATTTTCCGTTTCGAGCTTGTTCAGCGCCTCCGCTGCGCTGCCCGCGGTAATCACCGCATAGCCTTTTGCGGAAAGAACCCGGTCGAAACTCTTGCCGACCACCGGGTCATCGTCGACTACCAGAACTTTGCGTAAGGCACTCATGACATTCTCCTTGTGCTTCAATAAGTAAAACTGCTGGTTTTCCTGCCGGAATCGCTACCTGAACCGATTCCTGCATCCGATCCAGTTCTATCCTTGTGCAGCGCCCATTTTTTCTGCGTCATGGCGCCGTTCGCCACATTGATCACTTCATCCGGGCCTATCGGCTTGGCGAGGTAGTCGTACGCCCCCAGGCGCACCGCCTCCTTTGCCGTCTCTACGTTCGGGTATCCCGTGATAATCACCACTTCGGTCTCGGGCCACCTCTGTTTGATAGTCTTGAGCACCGCCATGCCGTCCATTCCCGGCATGCGCAGATCAAGCAGAACCACATCGGCGGGACGCCGCTCCATTATTCCCAGGGCTTCTCTGCCGTTCTTCACCACCTCTACGTCGCAGTGAATACTCGCCAGCGTTCTGATATGGCTAAGCCGCACGACCTCTTCGTCGTCCACAACCAGAATCTTGGTTTTCTCGTCCATTTTCATCACCTCGCTTGCGTCCGTTTAACGCTAATAACGCAACGTCCATGCCAGAAACCAGACACGCAACAATTTGTGCTTTTTCATCAGGCGGTTAAGCTGAAAAATTGGCCTCGCGACCGCTGGCCTCGCGATTCAGGCGCTTGCTCTGAAGAACATTTTATTTGTACACTTGCGCGCCATGAAAACAATTAGCGCTGATTTTTCAATTAGATAAGCTGGATTGCGGCGAGTATTTTGGGTATACATCCCGCATAGAGAGAACCACCGAGGTCGCGAAAGGCCGCTTTATGTTTCATGCGCCACTACGCATGGCCGCTTGCCAATGGCCAAGTCGGCGGTGCTGCAACAATTTGCTTTCATTGCCACAACAGCCGCAGGGATTAAGCGGCTGCCATGCAGGCCATCGCTAGGGTGCGGTGGCTTTGGGATATCCGGCAGTGTCCAGCGCTTCGTTCCAGCTTTGCTCTTCGTAATCTTTCCGGATGTTCACGCCGACGATCATCACCGGCACACGCGGCGCGCCCGCCAGTTTGACCAATTCGTCCAGTTCGGCCTGTGTGGCAACGACTTTTTCCGTGAAAGGCACGCCGCGCTTGTTCAGGTGGTCGAGCCCTTTCTTGCACGGATCGCCGCAGTCCTTGGAAGTATAAATGGTCACCGGGAAAGTTTTTACCGCCTGTTGCAGCGCGTAAGACTGCTGCGCAGCAGCGGCCTCTGCTCCGCTGGCACGGGCTGGGCCCTTCTTTTCCACGTTCTTGGCCGTGGCGGGGGGCTGGGTATCGGTGTAATGCACTTTGCCGCTTTCATCGGTCCAGCGGTAGAGCTGGGCCTGCGCGGCAAGGGCGAATGCGAGGAGACTGAATGCAGTGAATATGCGCACGGAGCGTCCCGACAAGAAGATGTACTTCAGGCGTGCAAAAAAATCGGCGGACCCAAGCGGCGGCATCGCCTTTCCGCCGCTCTGGCTCAGGCAGGAATCATACCATTGTGCCGCAGCAGCGCATCCACTCTGGGCTCGCGCCCGCGGAACGCTTTGAACGATTCGAGCGCGGGCCGGCTGCCGCCCACGGCCAGGATCTCGTCGCGGAAGCGTTCGCCGCTGCGACGGTCGAGTACGCCGTTTTCCTCGAACAGGCTGTAGGCGTCGGCCGAAAGCACTTCGGCCCATTTGTAGCTGTAATAGCCGGCGCCGTAGCCGCCGGCGAAGATGTGCGAGAAATTGTTCGGGAAACGGTTGTACGCCGGCGGCAGCGCCACCGCTATCCGGCTGCGGATTTCATCCAGAAGCTGCTGCGGGGTCTTGCCGCCGCCGACGTCGAAATCGTAATGCAGATGCATGTCGAACAGCGAGAATTCCAGCTGCCGCACCGTCTGCATGCCGCTCTGGAAGTTCCTGGCCGCGAGCATCTTGTCGTATAGCGCACGCGGCAGCGGCTC
>JGI1357J11328_10000615_pt1 | contig 28926 bp, 10 predicted proteins | sample Subgrocontami54m_FD_11328 | JGI IMG/M metagenome (IMG submission 11328)
CGGGGTCTGATCCGATCTCGGGTTCCGTCAACGCGAATGCCGAGATAGCGCCTTTTGCGAAAAGTGGGAGATATTTTTTCTTTTGTTCGGGAGTACCGAATAGCTTGAGCGGCTGAGGAACGCCGATACTCTGATGCGCCGACAAAAGTACGGCGGTCGAGCCGCAATGGCTGGCCACCATCGCGACGGCGCGGTTATAATTGATCTGCGAAAACCCGAGCCCGCCATACTCCTTGGGGATTTTGATCCCAAAACAGCCAAGCTCCGTCAAACCTTTCATGACGGAATCAGGAATGATTCCGGTCCGGTCGATCGCGTCCGCGTCGACATTGGTTTTCAAAAAGACCTCGAGTTTTTTTAGAAATTCGTCTCCGATCTTTCTATCGGCCGGATCTTGGTCCGGATACGGAAACACAAGATCCCAGCGCACGTGGCCCGTAAAAAGATCCCCGACAAAACTGGGATATTTCCAAGCCCCCTCGCGGGCCTCTTCGGCAACGGCTAACGATTTGGCTTTTTCTTTGTCCTTAACGAGATCCATACTCTAGGAAAGAGATTGCTTGAAGCTCGGCCTTGCCTTGATTCGCTCGAACCAAGCGATTAGGTGTGTTAAATCGGCTGGGATGCCGCTTCCGAGGATCGGAAGCGCGGCCACATGGGGCGTGATCGCGGCATCGGCCAATGAGTATTCCCCAAAAAGGTAAGCTTTGTCTTTGAGACGGTCATTTAATTCCTTCATGCCCGCTAAAACTTCACCGCGCTTTTTTTCCTTAAAGTCCTCTCTCTGTTCGGGCTTCGGTTTTAGTAGGCACTCGATGACCAAAAGACCAATATTTAAAACCATTTTCTTGTCAATATCACTGACGAATATCCGGATTTCCTCCTTCGCCTTCTCCTCTTTGGGCATCAGCGGCGGCGACGGATATTTCTCATCCAGGTATTGGTTGATCAAAAACGCTTCAGACAGATAAACTTCCCCGTCAATGATCGCGGGCACCTTCCCTTTCGGGCTTGCCTTCTTGAACTCTGGGGACTCTTTCACTTCCTTGTCGGCATGCACATTGATCGCCTCATACTTCAGGCCTTTTTCGGCCAAGACGATCTTCACTTCACGCGAATTGCCCGATCGCGGGAAACAAAATAATTTAATCGTAGCTTGCTCTGTGCTCGCGGGTTTCATGAAATTGACTCCAAAGTGTTTCGGCCTGCGTTTCGGCGTCATGGATGCAATCGGGAATGCCGACGCCCCGATAAGCCGAACCGGTTAAAAATAATCCTTTAAAATCCCTCAAATGCTCTTCGATCGAACGCACGATCTCCGAATGATTCACGCCATATTGTACCATAGAGCGCGGATATCGGCTAACGACCGAGAATAACGGTCTATTCCCAATCCCCAGAATCTGCGAGAGCTCCTGTTCCACGGATCCGACGAGGTCCGCGTCGTCTTGTTCAAAGGTTTTTCTGCCAAAAGCGCCGCCGACAAAAGCCCGCAACAATACGAAGTCACGAGGAGCCCGGTTTTCGAACTTTGTGCCGCTGAAACTGCATGCCACGAGCGGGCTCTGTTCCACGCGCGGAACTACGAACCCAAAACCATCGAGCGGATGACTCACATCCTGCCGGCGATAGGCGATATTGACCGTCGCCACCGATTCATAAAGGATATTGCCTAATCTTTGGGTAACGAACGGCGCTGTTGGGCCTAAAAGCCGCGCGACGTGGCTCGCCGAAACGGTCAAGAAGACCGCATCGAAGACTTCCTCGGCGCCGTTTTTTAACGACAAATGCCATTTTTTCGTCTGGGAATCAAAACGCAGCCGGTCCACCGGCGAATTGAGGCGCAAACTCTCTTTCGGAATTCTCTTTTTCATCTCATCCGGCAGGGTTTGCATGCCTTTCCGAAACGACAGAAATAAACTATAGCGCGGGCCTCTCGCCGCGGCCAAAGTTCCTTTTTTGCCTTTGGATTCCCGCTTCAAACCCCGGATCACGCTGCCGTATCTTTGTTCCAGTTCCTTGAACCGCGGAAGCGCGGCTGAAATGCCAAGATATTCCGGATCCCCGGTATAGATTCCGGCGACCATCGCCTGGCCGGCTCTTTCCAACGCCTCTTGGCCAAATCGGCGGCGGATAAAATTCGCGACGCTTTCGTCCGTGTCGTTCTTCGTCGAAATCCACGGCTCCATCATCATTCTCAATTTCCCTCTCAGAGAAAAAATGGGGGTCGCGAGAAAAGCGGCTAGATTCATCGGCGCAATAAGATAAAACCCTTGCGGAAGCGCAAGGAGTTTCTTGTTTCGTACGATAAAACTTTTACGAAAACGCTCATTCGTGCCGATGATTTCGGATCCAAGGCCAAGTTTTCCGGCAAGATCAAGCGCCCACGGCTTCTCGGAAATAAAAGAATCCGGGCCTTTCTCAAGGATAAAGCCGTCCCGGTTTTCCGTCTCAATCGTCCCGCCGGTACGGCCGGACGCCTCGTAAAGCACGATCTGAAAAGCGTCCCGATGTTTTTCTTTCAATTCCAAAAGCTTGAGAGCGCCCGCCAGGCCTGAAACGCCCGCGCCGACTACCGCGACGCGCATAAGATCGCTCTTCCCATCATCTCGATGAATTTAGGGTGATCCGCGGCTGCGGCCGCCCGGAGATAGCGAAATCCAAAACTTTCCGCTTTTTGCCTGGCCTCGATGTCCAGGTCATAAAGGATCTCGGCGTTCTCGCTCGAAAAGCCGGCGGGGACTAAAACGACGGTTTGAAATTTGCCGCGATCCATCGCGGCGATCGCTTCCTTGATATCGGGGGAAAGCCAAAGGTCTCTCGGATCGCCGCTGCGACTCTGATAAGCGAATCCTCCGTTTTTAATCCCCAGTCTTTTGGAAACAAGCGCCACGGTCTCAATGAACTGTTCGGCATAACCGCTTTCTCGCGACATCTCCTCAGGAATGGAATGGGCCGAAAACAATAAAAACACTTTTGATCGTTCCTCTTGCGAAAGTGGATTTAAAACTTCCTCGACGCGAGCCGCCTGCGTTTCGATGAAGAGCGGATCATTGTAAAAGCTATCCGTATAAGATAAGGATATGGAGGCGGCGCCGGCTTCTTTTTTCCCTTCTTCCAATCTAGCCAAATACTTATCGAAGCTCGCGTAAGAGCGCAAGGGCGACAACACAAAACCTATCACGTTCTCTATCTTTTTTTCTTTAAGCGACAAAAAAACATCCTTAAAAGAAGGCTTTGAATGGCGGAAACCCACAAAAACCGGCAGGTTTAAACCCTGGCCCTCGAGCCAGCATTCAAGCGCCTGTTTTTGCTTGAAGGTCGCCGCATTATAAGGAGAAACGGCGCCCACCGCTTCATAGTGCTTGAGCACTTCCTGAAATCTTGCTTTGGGAATCTTGGTTCCCTGAATTACGCTTTCAAGAAACGGCCGCACCTCCTCGGGCGAAGTCGGTCCCCCAAAACCTATCAATAGCACCGCCTGATGACTGTTCATGCTCCGAACTCCTAACTCATAACTCCGAACTACTTAATTCATGCACCATGTCCACGAGCGCGATCACGTTCTCGACCGGCGTTTGCGGAAGCACCCCATGCCCCAAATTGAAAATATGGCCTTGGCGGCCCTTGACTGAGTCTAAGATTTTTTTAACTTCTTTCCTGATACGAGGGATGGGCAAAAGAAGCGCTTTGGGGTCCAAATTTCCCTGGATCGCCTTTTGATAACCGATTTTTTGCCACGCTCGATCAAGCCGCAGGTGATGATCCACGCCGACCACGCTCGACCCCGCTCCGGCAAAACTCTCCAAAAATTTTCCTGTTCCGGTTCCAAAATGAATCACGGGAACGCCCGACGTGATCGAAGTGATCAATTGGCGTGAATAGGGCAACACATTGCGTTTGTATTCCCCGCCGGACAGGCAACCCGCCCAGGTATCGAATACCTGGACCGCTTGGACTCCCGCCTCGATCTGCGCGTTCAAATAGTGGATGGTCACTCGAGTGATTTTTTCCATCAAAGGATTCCAGAGACGAGATACCCCCATCATTTTTTTCGTCTTGAGAAAACGCTCCGACGCGCCGCCTTCGATTAGGTAGGAAGCCAGCGTAAAAGGCGCTCCGGCAAAACCCAAAAGCGGAATAGCGGGTTTGAGAGAGCCGCGCGTTTGGCGAATCGCCTGAAGCACATAGGACAGACTGTCTCTCGGATCAATGTCGGGCAGATCTCTCACGTCCTTTTTATTCCGTATCACTTTCTTAATCGTGGGCCCGTCGCCTTTCAAATACTCGAGCCCCAGCCCAAACGACTCGGCAAGCAACAGAATGTCCGAGAAAATAATCGCGGCATCCGCGTGAATTGTTTCCTGGGCATGAACCGTGATTTCGGTCACGAGATCCTTGTCCTTGCAAAGCTCAAGAAACGACGTCTTCTCCCGGATCTGGCGGTATTCCTTCATGTAACGTCCCGCCTGGCGCATCAGCCACACCGGCGTGTAGGGCGTTTTTTCAAGACGGCATGCTTTAAGAAAAATACTCTCGTTCACTTGTCTGCTGCTCTTTTTTGTTCCAAAATCTTTGCTGCCTTATCCGCCGTAGCCATGACCAAAGGCCCCATTTTCGGGCTATCCGGTTCAATATCGACAGACAGTCCAAAGGAGCGGATTGCCTCAGAGCAATCCGGCCCAACCGAGGCGATCACGATTTCGCTCAAGGCCTTTCGTAAACGTTCCTTGAGATTTAGTTCTTCGGCCACCCGAAATAAATGTTCCGCTTGCACCGCGGTTGTAAACATCACGATGTCGGCCTTGCCTTCAACGATGTTTTGGATGGCTTTCTTTAAAGGGTTAATATCTTCGGGGAGCGCCCAGCGGTAGATGGGAACGATCAAGAGCTTGGCGCCTCTTTCCTTCAAGCCCTCGATCAGGCGCTGGTTTGACACGCCGTATTCTTGCAACGCCACGACACGGTCTTTGAGAGGGATCTTTTCTTTATTTTCGTCTAATGTCCGGAGAATTTCATGCCAAGTATTGGGTTCGGGGACAGCGACCGCAAACGGGACGTCCATCTCCTTTAATGCTCGAATCGGTTTCGGCCCCCTCGGAACGATGACGACTTTTCGAAGCGCGGATAAAATATCTTCTCTTTTGTAACGCGTCTCAAGCGCCTTCACCAAATACCGTGTTCCGACACCGGTCAGTAAAATCAGCGTATCTATTTCCTTCGCGAACAACTTCTCGGCGAAAAGAAAGGCCTCTGGGTTATTCTCAAGCGGCACCTCCCTCATCGCCGGAGCCGAAAACGGGAGCCCGCCCTGAAGCTTGATCAGATCGCATATCGTCCCCGCCAGGCGGCTTTCGAACGTGACGATATTAAGGTCTTGCAATGGTTTCTTCATAAACGGTCTCGAGTTCGTTGACCATGCGGTCAATCGAGTAAAGTTCGGTCGCCGATTGGTACGCGTTTTCGACGATCGAAACGGTGATCTTGGGATTGGCCATGATGAATTGAATCGCTTCGGCAAGTTCTTTTCCGCTCTTGGGCTCCACTAAAAAACCGTTCACATGGTTCCGGATGAGGGAATTGACCGCCCGGATATTTGTCGCGATCACCGGTTTTTTCGCCACCATCGCCTCGACGAGCACCAAACCGAACCCTTCCCGGTAAGTAGCCGGATGGACAAAAATATCAGTCACGGACAAAATGGAGGTGACGTCCACCCGCGTGTCAATGATGCGCGCCTGTTTTTCAAGCCCGGCTTTTCGGATCAGCTTTTCGAGATTCTTTCTCTCGCGCCCCTCCCCGGCGATCAGGAGATACACATCCACCTTCTTTTTTTTAAGGTCCCGGACGGCCTCGATCAGGTAGTCATGGCCCTTATCCTTCACCAATCTTGAAATGGACGCCACCACCTTCATGTCTTGGGGGATTCCCCAGCTTTCGCGAAGCGCGGCCGGGTCTTTTTCAAGGAGACGTCCCTCAAAATCCTCGAGGTCAATCGCGTTCTGAACGATACGGATGCGGGATCGCTTCACCTTGTGGCACTGTTCCAGGTCCTCGGCGACCAGCGGGCTGATCGCGATCACGGTTTTCCCCCAAGACCCGAACAACCGGCGTGAGAGGCGCGGTTTAAAAAAACCGTGGCAGGTCGTGACCAAAGGAACGCCGGTGAATTTTGAGACAAGATTCCCGAGAACTTGAGTGATGCGTGTATGGGCGTGGATCAGGTCGAATTTTTCTTGTTTCACAAGGCGGGTAATTTTTGGCAGGGCAAGGAAAAGCTTCGGATGAAACTCGTTTTTCGTGCGGATCGAAATATCAACGCACCGTATCCTTTTTTTTTCAAGAACCTCCTTGAAATTTCCCCCGGAGGATACGACCAATACCTCGTGGCCCATTCGGACAAGACGCGATCCGGTCATCGCCAGATAGTTCGAAATGCCGCCGACATTCAGATGGGTGGTCAGGTTGAGAATTTTCATTGGGGAGTATTATACACCCAGGGATGGCCAGAGTCAGCCGGCAGCGCTCAGGTATAAAACTTTCGGCAGGTTTTTAAAATCTTTATCGCTTGTGATGAGACGGGCTCGATGCAACTCCGCGGTGGAGTAGATAATCGAATCAGCCATCGCAAGCTTGTACTCAAGTGAAAGATTAGCCGCGTGATAGGCGATTGAATCAGTCAGAGGGGCAATGTTGGTTTCCCCCATTTGCGCGGCGGCCTCGAGGGCGCTTTCTTCACCCAATTGGTTTTTTAACACCTTGAATACCTCATAAAGCACGATGGTCGGCGTCAAAACTTCCACGTTCTTATGTAGATAGCCGGCATATTTTTCGGCCAAGTTTCCGTTCATGAAGTATTCCAACCACCCGGAGGAGTCGACTAAATTCACCCCGCCACCCCTCTATCTTTCTTTTCCCTCAACCCTTCGATCGAGATCCCGGTTGCAAAACCTCTAAGAGCGGACAAGGGCTTCACCGGCACAAAGTGGATGATCCCATGGATTGAGATACAGCTCATCTTCTGCCCTCGCTTGATATTCAGCTGCTTCCGGACTTCCTTCGGAATCACTACTTGATATTTGCTGGAAACCAATACCTGTCCCATCACGCACCTCCAAAGGCCGCGAGTCTCCTCTCACGGCACAGCGCTCGAGGCAATGGATAGCCTCGTAGCCGCTAGTGTATTACGTTTATACTATCGATAGTAAAAGTGTATAACATTACTTACCAAAAGTCAAGCGGCACGGGTTCTTGCCCGTCTGGCAGGTTGACAAGGTTAGAGGGGTCGTTAGGGGTCTGACCCCTTTGACACCTCGTGAAATTGCTTAAATAGGTAAAGAGCTGCCTCACGATCTTCGTTAAATTGACTCAAAACCCAGTTCGTATCCAGCCAATCCCATGTTTGGTTCTTGCCGGTATAGCATGAATAACTCGACCACGAAAAGTCTTCCAAAGATTGCGTCGTTCCTGAGACCACCGGATTTTGATGGATGTACCGCACAAGGGCCAAACCATAGGCATCTGCCTCCACCAAGCGGCTTTTATAACGGCCTTGGAAAAAACTCCCGACACGCATGTACCGAAGATTTATATACTGCGCATACCGGCCTTGCAACATTTGCATGAATCTATCTAAATTTGGTGAAGTTATTCTTAAAAAAATGTGGAAGTGATTATCCATAAGGCAGTAAGAGAAAATACGTAATTTTAATTTTAAAGCCGCATCACCCAGAATCTTGAGAAAGACCCATCGGTCTGAATCATTAAAAAATATCTCTCCCTTGTTTACCCCTCGGTTAAAAACGTGGTAATAGGCATCTGGGAATTGTATTCTTAACGGTCTTGGCATAAAAGCAAAAAAGGGGTCTGACCCTTTTAATCCTCCTACCTAATAAGACGACGGAGGGTCCCTTTTTCTTGCAAAAAAATTCGGTGCCAGAGGGGTCTGACCCCTCTGACCCCAAACAAAACGGCTACGCCCCGCGGATTATTGGGATCGGACTCGAGAGTGGAAGGATCTCGGGTTCGCGCGAAGCGTAGCCAAAATTTAATGAGCATGCGACTTACGCGACTGTAAGGAGCGTCAAGTCGCCCATGCGAATTAATCCTGAAGCAGCTTTCCAAAAAGCTGCTGAAGGATCTAAACTTTTTTATGCCGCCGCGCCGGTGCTTGTCAGCGCTTCTTTCACGAGGGTCATCCAAATCGCCCATTCGACCGGCGCGATCCTCGGCAGATAGATAAACGAGCCGTCCGGCATTTTTTGCAAGAAAGACGGCAGATCATCCAAGTCAATTAAAAGAATGGTGGCCGCTTTTAATACGCCGCGGGTCGTTTTGTCGTCTTTTCTTAAATTGAGGAGAATCGCCTTCTCCTCGCCCTGGACCTTGGCATCCACGTCGAGGCCTTCCTTTTCCTCCGCCACGAGGACAAACTGATGGATATCCGCTTGACCCAAAACGGCTTTGACATCGGAAAGGTTTGCATTCGCCGTCACAAACCGGATGTGATTTCCAAAAACCGCTGCCCTAGTGTTGTTTTGGACAAATTTCTCTCGGTCCTCGGACGTATTTTTGAAATCATTTGTCCTCACGATCAATTCCGCGTCGATCTTGCCGGCAGATTGTTCGATTTCCCCTGCAATGGAAGCGCGGTCTTTGTTAAAGGCCTCCAGCGTGAACGCGACATGCCTGATGTTCTCATTGATCTTTGTTACGGATTCTTTCGCACTCACCAGGCTCGCGCCGTAGACAGCCTGAACGGCCTCGGGTTGTTTAGCCAGCGTGGTGGCGATTTCATTCAAACCATCTCTGAGAATAAACTCATTCGCTTCGAATGCCATCGTATAAGGCCTAGGTTCAGACAATTGGATCTGACGCAAAACCTCATTCAAATAATCAACCCATGCCTTTTCTTCCGCCGGAGTCAGAGAGCGCGTTATGGTTTTAAGGACGGTCTCGTTTAACCGTTCCAACGCTTCAAGCTGCTTATTGTTCAACTGTGCCAGCGCTTGGATGAGCGCGCGTCTTGATTCTGAGGTAAGCGTCGTCTCATCAATGATCACCGAGTTGGGTAATTGAACCTTCGCCGCGTCTTGGATTGACTGAAAGGTGTGGTATTGAATTCTCTCTTCGGCACCGACGGATTGTTTGAACCGTTCGAATTTTTCACGGGAGGCGTCTCCGGTGAGTATAAATATCACATGGACCGCCGGAATTTCCAGTGCCAGCCGCGCGCCCGAGCCATTTGGAGAATTTAATGCCGCTAAAGCTAATTCTAAAGAGCGAGAGGAAGAATTTCTTTCAGTAATAAATATTCTGTATAATCTTTCCACCTTTTCAGGGTCGCTCGATACGGCGATGTGGTAAGCTTCCACGCGGCCTAGAGGGTTTTCACCTGTGGTGAGACTGCGGAATACTCTCTCGGCTTTTTCAGGGTCGCTCGATTTGGCGATGGCATAAGCTTGTTCTATGCCGTAATGATCATCATTCAATCGTAGAAAAACCTTGATACTTAATGGAGGGTTTTTTGTTAAGTAGATTAGATGTCTGATATTATTTGGTTTAGTTTTTAGAATTTTTTCAACTCGAGGATAGTCTATCCTTTCTTTAAAATTATCAAATTCTGAGGGACTGACTTCACGGGTTTCATTGGAAGAATTGGAATAAGAATAAATACGCCGCTCGTTATTTCCTGAAATGATCTCAAAATAGTCTCTATCCTCAATAGGGTGATAATAGATTCTCTCCACATGATCTTTAAGCTCATGAATGATTTTCTTACTGCTAAAAAGGCGCCTGTCTTCCTTGGAATCCCGGTATTTGGATTTGATTTCCTCGATGCGGCTTTGGTACGTGGATTTCGCCAGCCGCGCGCCGGACGAATCAAAGAGTTTTATAAATTCACTGAGAAGCTTCTTAGCCTTAGCTTCTCGCACGTATGGGAGATACTCCCAGAACAGCATCAATATAATCGCATCAAGAGGAGGCATCGAGACCAAAAATGGAACAAATGAGAGGAAAGTCACTTCTTGTAGCAATATCCAATCGCTTAAGACGTAGGAAAGAGTAGCCCCATGAAAGACGAGCCCCAATGTCGAGAAAATAATTAAAAACGGTTTTAGCCCGCCAAAATCCGATACGATTTGGCTGTAATACATCAGGTTGATCAACCGGTAAAGCAGATTATGAAGAGCGGGCTTATCCCAATCCTGTGATAATTCAAATGTCTTGGATGCGCCTTCGGGCATGCTGTCCGTTTTAATCGTGACAAATAACTTATCTGTTTTCCCGTCACGCTCAATTCTCAGATCAAATCCTTCCAACCAATTCACTAAATGGTTCCGGTAATCTCCATTTTTACCCCAAGCTTTCCATGGAAATTGGACCGCCCTATTGTCCTCATCCGTAAAAATTTTAGGATCGAATTCGTTAGGAATGTCCGCCAGCCGCGCGCCTTCCACCGACAGGGGGACACTGCCTTTGCCGCGAATATCCTCGTCGTCTACGAACGTCCCGTTTCTCGAGCCAAGATCCCGGATAAACCAATTTCCGTTTTCGAAATGAATCTGCGCATGCCGGTGGCTTATCGTCGTGTCCGCAATGATGAAAGTGGTGTCCGGCGTCGGACCGGGATCGCGGCCAATATTCACCTCGTCGGTGAATGTTTGTTCGACGTTCTCGGAACCAACGACTGAGAGCGTGATCTGATTCCCCTCGACGCTCACTTTCAAACCTGTATTGGCAATAGTGATAGTTTCTGAAATTCTTTTCTTTATTTGTACCAGTTTATTTTGCCGAGACGCCGAGGGAGGATGGCTCACGTAGCGGAACATAGGTTGTCCGTCCGCGCCCTTCCACAACATAGGATTGCCCTCCAAAGGCTGTGTCCGGTCAAGCACCGTATAGGTGAAATCTTGCTCGCCTGTAAGATCCAGGACGATTTGCCTGCCGTCCGGCGTGACCGCCATCGTTTGATTGTTGTGAACGACGGCTTTCCCTTCCATGCGTTCGGAAGCCGGTAGGGTATGTCCCGAAAAAATAAACGGCGGTGGCTGGCCGGGACGCGTCATTACCTTTACAAAACGCCCGCGGACGTCCGCGTTAAAACTCCGGCCCCACAATAATTCTCTGAGCCGGGGGTTTTCCTGCTCGCCGGTGGTCCGGCTGATTTCAAAAAGACCGTTCAATTCTTCGGCATCCCGGATGTCCGGCGGGTTGGCGTGGATGAAAACCAGATCCGGCGAACCCGCGTCGTTCTGCAGGCGCAGTACCGCGGGAAATCTTTTGATCACATCGGAGAGAAGCGACAAAATACGCTCTGGATTCTTCAAGCTTTCGGGATCCTTAGGGTCCCCCGCATAAGTTCTGGCGAGACCGACCTCGAAAACGGCGTTTTGCACAGTGTTTCTACCTATCACCAGCTCGCCGCCGACGTGCGAATTCTCATGATCCGCCAAAAGGATTTTCACACGGTCCGGCGCTTCGGATACCAGGACCATAAGCGCCAGAAAACTCCGGAAGCTATCCTCGTGGGAAATCTCCGCACTCTTCGGATGAAGCAGATCACCCAAAGAGACGAGAATGGCTTCTCCATTTAAAATCTCCTCCAGATGCCGGTCCAGAACGTACGAAAGATTTTTGTTGTTTCCGTGCACGTCTCCTATCACGATCACGCGTTTGACCTCTCCGGGGCTTGCGTCTTCAAAAGAACGCTCTTGTGCCGGCATGGCGCTTTTTGCTCTCTTCAAAATATCCAGAACCTCCTCGGCGCTCAGCGGGTTTTGGTTGTCCAAGATATGGTTCAAATGACTCTTCACCTCTTCAAATCTCTCGAGATCCGAAGCCGCCAGCCGTGCGCCGACTTTTCTCATTTGTATGACAGGCGTTCCCCTTTCGAAATCGGCGGCGTCCAAAGTATCGGCATTCGCGATTTCGCCGTCATGCAAGGCGGCCTGCGGCGCCAAAAGCTGGAGACTCTCGATGGCCTTATTCAGAACAAAGATCATTTCCTGAATGGATTTTCGATCGTTGGTCTCGAGCAAGCCATTGATGTAATTTTTAAAGTGATTCTTCTCAACTTCATTCGGGAACCTTACCCAGCCGGGCAGCTTCTCGATTTTATTACCGTCTTTCAACAATTTGGCCTTTAAAAGATTCCGGGCCTTTTGCAAACTAAGAAGCCAATCGACATTAAGATGCGCTTCGTAATAACCTGAGTGATATAAAGTCGTAGACCAGTGCGGGTCGTTTTGAGGAATTTTCTTTTCCGCTTGGATGTTTGATCTAACGGTCTTAACAAATTCTTTCATGGATTCTTGAAATTGAATTGCCGGAGGAGAAGTAATGGAAACATCAACGGTTTTTATAGGGAGCCTGATTTCCGCCTTGGCGGATGGCTTCGTAGTCGCCAGCCCTGCCTGGCCGGCAGGCAGGCGCGCGCCGGCAATGATTTTCTCCAGCTTTGTCAAAAGACTTGCCCATAACGCTTCATCTCCTTCGCGCACCAGCCGCTCAACTTCTTGTTGCGTAAAACGGGTATGGCTATCCACATTATCTAGACTTAAACGGCTTAAAGCCTTTATCGCCTCATGATTCTCCAGGGATGCTCTTACTTCCGTCAAATTCGTTCCGATTTGGCGGACAGCTGCGACAATGGCTTTCGCCTTGTCTCTGCCATCTTTGCTATTTCTTTTGTGATAACTCCATGCGGCATTAGAAATTCTGAAGCTAATCCCCCGTAAAGTAGATTTGCCATCCGGGGTTTGAGAACCCGCCAGCCGCGCGCCCTCCGGGCCTATTGGCCCGTAGGGCCGGGGGCCGGTCGCTTTTTGAAGCGCATCCTCAATAAATCCCGCCACGGCTGAGTTCTGTCCGGGACCCGGGTCTCTCAATCGGTCGCTTACCTCGGTGACAAACTGGTATTGGTTACGCAGCATTTCGTTCACGATCTGGCGAACGACCGGTTCATCTTTTTCCAAACGAAGCCGGCTTAATACCTGCACCAGCGTATCCATCACAACCTCGCGATCCACCGTCGTGTCGCCGAACTTGCCGAAAACAAAAGAATCCAGGTGCGTGGCAGCCAAGAAACGGGCCGCCAAAATCGCCGCTTTGGGGAAATGCTCCTCTGGATCTGAGTTGATTTCCTGATGAACCGTCTCGATCAACCGATAAAGATTGATGGCCAAACCTACCGGTGCGGTGTTGTACTTCGAGGACTCGTATGCCGTGAAATCAGTGTAATCTTCTATAAAAAGAGTCGGCACCGAAAGCCGGGTGATCCCCGCTTGAATAAAGAAATCCAGACTCTGGGCAACGCCCTGATCTATTTTCTCCTCCAGCTGCCGTTCGAATTGGTCCACAATGAAAGAATCCAGGAATTCGTTGACCTCATTAAACAAATAAAGACGCCGCTGCCACTGAGGATAATCGGCTTCCTTTTGCGTTTCCAACAGATGCTGTTGGTAAGAATCCAGCACTTCAAGAATTTTAATCTTTAATCCGCCATTCGTGGGCTTATTGAAAAAGTTTTTCACGTTCTCGCCGGTCAATACCCGCAGGATGCGTTCGTATTGATACGGCAACCGGCCGATAATCACTCTGACCACTTCCGGGCGTTCCAATACCTCCAAAAATTGCCGTGCGTCCTCATGCGTGTCATCCGCTGAAAAAAGATTTTTAGAAAATAGTTCCAAGGATCTTTCGAGATGATTGTCCAATGCCGCCGCGATGCCTGATTGGACCTCTTGATTTAATAATCCTCCCACATTTTTTACTCCCCCGATACGGTCCAATAACATCGTCAAGAAGAGAATGGCTTGGTTCACATCGTGATGAGTCAGAGCATCGGCCGCCAAAGTGTCTTTAAATCGCACCAGATTGGTTAAAGAGTCCCTGGGCATTAACGTGCTGTACTTCTCTTCGGAAAGGAGCGTCAAAAGCTCAATGCCGGCGGCCAGACGCACATCCATCGGAGCCCACAACACACGATCGCTTTCGGAAATAATGCGCCCCTTTAGAGCCACTTGGTTCAACCATTCGCCGGCGGAACGAAGCAACTCTTCCCGCTTTTTCTGCTGCGGTGAAAAAGAAAGACTCAGGAAAAATCTTAGAAATTTGTTCAGACGCCCTTGGGCCGCCGGGTAAATGTTATTCTTTGAATCCAAGGCGATCCGCAAATAGGTCCCAAGCAGGTGAATCGCTTTCACCCGAAATTCCTCCGTAAAATCCTTCCTTTTCAAGTCTTTCATCAAAATTTCTAAGAGACTGAAATCCCCCGCGCGCATCTTCTCGGCCGCATATTCCTGCATTCCCGCATCATTTAAAATATCCATCGCGTCTAGCCGCAATTGGTCCCGCTCCACCATGGAATCAACATGCCGTTCGGATTCCTTGAGCCAGATAAGCGGATCTCGAAGTATTTCGATCGCATATTCATAATCGCCGGCTCTGTTTTCCTCCGGAATGCGCGGGGACGCGAGCCTCGCGCCGGTTTTGGGACCCGCGACATAAAGATTGTGTCTCTCTCCATACCAATAGGGCTTCCCATAATGAGTCTTGAAATTATAGTCATTCCCTGATCGAATTGTCTTGCCCATTTCTTCGATCAATGCGTTTGGCTCAACATTCGTACGCGTATCCCGCCTGATTGCCACAAATGTGACGCGATAATATTCTTCTGGATTTAGCTCGCGTTCATACGTCATGGTCCTAAAACCATTTTCATCCGGCTTTGACGGCTTAACTTCGTTTAATCTCCAAATCTTTTCGGAAGAAATTTGCCTTGAGCTGTGAACGGCGGTTGAGACGTCTTCTACCCACGCAAACACATGAAAATACTTAGGATCAAGTTTTACACGCGCAATAACCTTTCCGTCTTCCACACGAGCGGGTTTTATTTCCCTGTCCCATTGGGGCGTACTGCCCGAATAAATAATCTCATGCCCTCCCGCCCGCTCAAGCCGGTAACCTTTCCCTCGATCGAGCGCTTTGTTTATAACACTAAGGGGAATAAAATTGAGACGTTGCAGGAGCTGATCTGCTTCAAACTGAGTTCGGCCTTGAGCTGAAAGCGTGAGTTGCACCCAACTTATTACTCTTTTAATCTGCCGTTCGTCATTATTTTTAGCACGATAAATTGCGTTACGTACCACATCATGGTTGTAATTCTTATCGTGAATTTGATATCTAAAGTTGGGAGACCTTACTGCCCGCCCCACGGCCGATCTGGTTTCCGGACTAATACGATATTTATCGAAAAGCGCGTACAAATCCACCTGAGGATGCGGGGAGCCGCCGGCTCGCTCGGCCTTCTGAAACAAGAGTTCAACCACATCAAGAATTCGCCGAAATTCTTGTTTGTCAAACGGCCTGCCTTCCGTCGGGCCAGCCAACCGAGCGCCGGTTTGAATTGACTCGAGGGCTCGAGTCAATTCCTCAAAATCGTTGTAGAGAACCGCGTCTCGTAAAGAAATTTTTGGTGCTTTCATATACTGTTCGCTGGCCTGACCACCTTTGATCGGCATCCAATCAATAAGCGACATGTCAAACTGTTGGGTCACAGGCCAAATAGGCAAATCCAGTAGCAATTGGCCGTTTAGATCCGTGATCCCCAACGTTTGAAGCAAGTTGCGGCCTTGATTGTCTTTCCAACTTTGAATCTGTCCCTTCGCGGACCTCCCAAATAGCATGGTGTGTCTATCTGCAAGCCTGCCTGTTAATAATCCCAAGCCGGCATAAATAGTCACGCGGCCGCGCAATCCTTCCTTATTCACAGGCCCCTGCAGCAATAGCGTATGGGCATTTGTGCTAATCCGCCCTTGCTTCAAACCAATAACCAAACTGCCATCGCCGACGTTAGAGAATGGCAGAAGCTTACTGTCAATAACAACCACATTTTTACCGATCCTCACATTCCCGCCTAACTTCGAGTCAATCTCACGGCTTCTTGACATCTTAACCGTAGGCTCTATATCCGTATTAACAATATTCTTAAAATCAAGCACTTCACTCAATACATCATCCCCTACCACTGCCTCATGAAACTGCCTGGGAACCCCGAGATCTTCGTAGTAACTTTCCTCTGGATTTTGAAATGGAGCAAAAATACGTTTCGGAAACCTGTCGCGGACATATTTATAAAACTGGCTATAAAACTCGATTTTCCTGGCGTCACGGCCCGCTTGACGACGATTCAAATATTTTTTCAAATCCGCTTCCCTGGTTAATGGCGTAAAAAAGTCCATGGAGACATCCAATTCATATACCGGCAATTGCCGTGCCTTGCGCTGGCCGATGAATTCTTCAATGTCCAAGAGTCCTTTCAAGTAATTCTGATACTGCTTATGATCGGAGGCGCTTAATACCCAAGTGGCCGAATTGACGGTCAATTGACGCGTATCAGGGTCTTTAAAATTATAAAGAAGCTGAAGAACCGGATGAGCCTGCATATCTTTTATGCTGGGTTTTTCATAGAACACACGAACAACCCTGCTTTCCGGGTCAACAAATTCCACACCCAGTCTATCCTGGGCGCCGTTAATCGTGCCGGGCGCCGTGAAGTTGGTAATGCCTTCCTTAATTTCAGGATTTGGAATCAACAAAATAGAGTCGGCTGTCAAGTCAACAATCCCCGGTTGATTCCTTGCCGCTAATGCCTGGGTAAAAAGATAGCCTCCTCGCAGGACAAAATCGCCGAACGAGTAGGAACGGTCCGTCTTTTTTGATTTATCTTTAAAAACCAGAGGCAGTTTGGTCAGCATTTTTGATCCGAACGCAATCCCAATTGGGAAGCGTGAGAAGGTCCCGCCTGCCGGCATAATGATGATGCGCAGTTGATCAAATTCCTTATTTTCGAGGTGGGGATACTTTTTCTTTAATTCTTCATAATTTCGTTTAGCCAATGCCAAGTGGTAACTAACCGCCCGTCCGCTCCCGATCCTATCTTCGCCTTCCGGATCCGATTGGACAAGAAGGGCCTGATCCGATCGAATCACCGTCCCGCGTACCGCCTCAAGGGATTTACGATAAAGCGCTGCTTGCTCTTCACGGCTAGCCGAGACAATAATAAGATCCACCGAAGCGGGGTTTGAGAGATTTAGCTCACGCTCAGCGGCTTCTTCCATGATTCGATAGGTACGCTTCAATCCATTTAAAAGCCTCATATTTCCGTTCGACTGTTTCGCCAACCTCGCCCCCAATGTCCCTAGAGATTGTGAGCGCTTCTCGATAACTCTAAGGGCAGTGGCCACTTCTTTTTTTATAAACGGGTGAGTATGCCTTAGATTAACCAGTTGGTTTATTATTGATTGCATTTTCGTAAAATCACTGGTATTGAGTGCCATAGAAGTCAATTGATCCACCTGTTGAACAAAACTGGACTGATAAAACCTGCCGAATTCCTCTAACCTTGATCTCCAAGAATAATCGGTAGCGATCGCATTGCTCACCAGCTTTCTCCAAAGCACCGGGTGATCTCTATAGACTGAAATAGTCGTACGGGCCATGAAATATAAAGCTGCCACGCTATAATCTGTGAAAACAAAACCATTGCCATTCAGGTTGTAATTCATATCAAAATGCCGGACCGTATCATGCAATCCTCCGGTATCCCTTACAATAGGCACCGTTCCATAGAGGAAAGAAATAATCTGCGTCAAACCAAACGGCTCAAACTTGGATGGCACTAAAAACATATCGCTGCCGGCATAGATCAATTTATCAGCTTCCGCGATCACATAACCAGGCCCAAGTTCGACAGCAGAGATGGCGGGGTCCCCACTGATGTTAATGCTGACTTTTCCCTTTAAACTCGGATCATCGCGCATCAAGGCAAATACCGCTTCCGTCTTGGGGTCGCCACGGCCCATAATCACGACTTGGGCGCCCCTTTCAACAAATTTCCGCACGTTTTCTACCACCAAATAAGTTCCCTTCTGATTGGGATCAAGTCTCGATATCATGGCTATAATTGGTCTTGTCGCATCCACTTCCAGGCCAAGCTGTGTCTGCAATGCTTCCTTTGCGCGTGCTTTAAAGCCATTCTCAATTTCATCTTCGGTAAACCCTCGAAACTGTCCACGGTCCATTCCGAGAGGGATCGCTTGTAATACACCCTGTTTTTTCATCTCGGCCATCGCGCCTTTAATGACCGGGTCATGATCCTCCTTAAAAATTTCCTCCAGATATTTGCCGCTGGCTATATGGACACGGTCGGCATAGCGGAGAGCCCTTGAGAAATTGAGTTCATTCCCGCTTTCCAAATAGCCACGGTGATCGTTAGCCAAATTCAGGTAATTAAAAAGATTCCGATCGAAGAAAATACCCTGGTAAGCACGACCAAAATTATGGATGGTATAAAAGTACTTCGCGGTGGCAAGCGGGTCATCCTTCATTGTCTCATTCCGAGGGTCATCAACTGAGCTATGATGTTCGATTCTGCCGAGCGCTAAAATAAGGGCTGTTTGCCAATCATTGGCATGGATCACATCGGGCGCGGGCATTTCCCCGCGTTTGACAAGAATTTCTATAAGTTTCATCGTGCTTCTTGAAATAAAAGCCGCCTGTTTAACTATCACTTCGTCGCTATTCCCTTGTGGGCCACGGTCGTAAATGTGGTGTGAATACCCGATCTTTTCCGGATTGCTGACATAAAATAGGTAATAAGTGACGCCATTGACAACGGCTTTATCCGCCAAGCCTTCTACAAGCTCGGCTCCCACTCGCACTTGATAGGTAATACCGGTAGGTTTGACTTGGATAGCGTTTCCATTGGCATCCTTTAGCTTGCTATAATCCTTAGGAGTCTTCCCATCTTTTTGGTAGGCGTATTTTGGCAAAAATACTGTTACATCGGCTCCCTGCTGCGCCATCGCCCCAGACATTCCATTAATCACGTCGGCCAAACCGCCTGTTTTCTCAAACGGATCGGCTTCCGACGTAGCAAGGACGATATTCTTCGGGTATTTGCTTCCCCAATCACCGGTTGCCAACCTCGCCCCCAATACCCCCGTGTTCATCTGGGCAATCTTTTGACTGCGTTCTTGGTTTCTCTGCCTTATCCCGTCATAGTGGATGTTCTGTGTGAGATATTTGAATGAAACTTTCGGTGCATCAAGATAGCTTTGCGGAGGGGCATGTTCGGGATTGGCCATCCAGTTGACCAATTCCATGAGAATGTCGGGTGTTTGGGTCGCAGGCCATATCTTGAGCGTATCAATATCAGCATCGGGATCGTAAGTAAACCCAGGGATCCTCTTTAAAACATCCGTAAACTTTTGGCCAAATAACTGGCTATGACTATCACCCACCTTGATTTTGGCCAAAATCTCCTCGCGACCGGAATAGACAACCACCCACAGAGGGGGTTGAGTGTGTTGGTTATCTCCTTCCCGGAAAACGGGCGTCTGGTTTAAAAGCGTATCGGCGGCGGCGTGCACTTCGCCACGAACATTGTAAACAATGGAACCGGTTTCTACCGTGGAGTTTGGATACAAAGTGGAGCCCAAGATAACGGAGGCGTCATCTACCCTCGTCTCCGCCGGGATGATTGATTCATAAATTCTTGCGGTCGGCGCGACTGTCACCCTGGGATGAACAAACGAGTGGATGCGGGGCTTGAAGTGCGCCACCTCCCCAATAATACGATCCTGCGGTTCTGCGCCCACCACACCGTTGTACCATGTCTTGTTGTCGCCATAATCGACATAACTGGTTTTATTAGGGTCCTGGTCGGCGGCATAGAGATCCGGGAATTGGGTCTTCACGATGTCAAAGACCTGAGTATAAAACTTGATTTTATCTTTGTGGGCCGGGTTTTGAGGATCAAGCTTCTTTATTTTAAGATACTGGTTTAGATTCTGAACCGTTAGCGGAATAAAATAATCACCGGAAGTGTCTATTTCGTAGACGGGCTGTTTATTTAGAATCCGCTGCCTGACCAGATTATTTATGTCAAGGAACGCCTTTAAAAACCTGATATAGGCGCCCGGATCTGAATGAGAGATAACCACACTGGCTGTGTTGGTAATCAGCTGCCTGGAAATTTTGTCCTCCGGATCAATATGGAGTACGTCTTTTAATGCGGGGAGCTCTGAGACCGGGGGTTTTTCAACGAATTTTTGGATTTGACGCGTACTGGGGTTTACCGCGACAAGGCCATACTTAACCTTATTAGAGGCATCTGTAGATTCAGCAATAGAAGCGGGATTGGTAATAAGATTAATACCATCCATAAGCTTAGGTTCGGTAATAAGAAGGCCGTCTCCGTTTAGGATCACAAGGCCGCTTCGGTTATTTTGAGATCTTAATTTGCGGCTAAACTTGTAAGCGCCCATAAGCACCAAGTCCATCATGGTCGCCTGTTTCCCGTTTGGCAGAGCCACCGGCATACGCATCAACGTCTTTGATCCATCCGAAGAACCGGGGGTATATCGGGTACCAAAGCCCCCCGCCTGGATTAATACGATCTTTAAGTCCTCAATCTTTTTATTGATAAGATGAGGATATTTAATAGACCCATCCGGATTTCGTTCAGCCTGCAACGCACCCAAACGGTCTTGAAGCTCTAAGAGGGTGTTACCAATTGCGCCGCCGTTGCCGACACGGCCGCCGCCGGAAACTTCGGGATCTGAGATGGAGAGAATAGGCACATCCTGTCTGACAATGACGCCTTTTAAAGAGGCATAGTGGTCGTCGTAGTATTTGGCCATGTTTGAGGTGCCGGCCGAGACCAAAATCACGTCGGCTGAAGGCGTTTCATCGGACATCTCCTCTTGGAAATCCTTGAGCGAGGTTTGGTAAACCTCTCCGAGGGATTGGACAAATGACATGCCGTCAGAGGCGTGATCCTTATAAAGCTGTATGACCTTTTTCAGATTTTTAGTATTAGAATTTACTTTCCAAAGATGGACAATAGAAGGATTATCACCAGATTTTCCTTTCATCATAGAACCCAATGTATTATAAATACCCGGTGTAAAATTAGCGGTTTGAACACCCACATAGTCCCGTATTTCATTAGCCAAACGCGTCATCTCTTTTAAATCTTGTTCGAGAAGGCTCCCTTTGGGAATTTTAATCCCATTTTTCTCGTTATCTTTTACGATCTTATCAATGGCCATCGCGGCTTCACGCGTCTTGACGGCACGATTGTAAATCTTCCTATCGACACCCAGTAAACGCGAAATGGACTTGGCCTCGAGCATAAACAAAGTAAGAAGACGAGTTATATTATTTGCGGCGTCCACGAGTGCGGCCAAAGGACTGAGCAATACGATATACCCGAACGTTTGGATTTTCTCACGCCAAGTAAACGAAGGGTTAAACAAAAACGGTCCCATCCACCAACTAAACACGGTCGCGATTTGTGGTGACCAAATAAAAAATTTGATAGGATCAAAAGGGGCTAACAACACCAATAGAGATAACACCACGCCCCGAACAATGCTATATTGCCCTGCAATATAAAGTTCCATAAAAATAGCCCGTGCAAGCGGACCTCCTTTGCCACCAGTTCTTATAAACCGAGTATCTTTTTTATAGCCTTTTTTAACTGCATTCGCGTACTGCGGTGTTATCGCGGTGGCAAATGGAAGTACTTTTGTGACCATAATTTTCGCATAATATAAACTACCCTTTATCCAACCATACCGGTCCACATAAACCATCCAGGCTCCATAACCAATCGCTTGTGAGAGGATAACGCTATTGATCCACATCGCAAATGGCAAACCAAACCAGGGATTAAGCGACAGAAAATAAAAAATTACCAAAACAAGTGTGGTTACACGAACAACGGACGGTTTCTTAAGGTAAAATCCGAAACTAACCAAAGCGTCAACTTTTTTAGTCCAATGAACAAATGGGCTCAATAGAAATTTTTGAGGCGTTACGCCATAAAGAGCCTCCGAAGAATCGCCAGACCATTTCCTAAGCGGCTTTAGAGCCTCTACAAATTGATTGGATAAACCCTTATCGGTAGTCAACGCGTTAATTTGAGTAGTCGTCGCCCCAAAAGTCATAGCTCTCACAGCAGTTTCGGCGTCCTCCGCGACATACTCATCTGTCAGCCCCTCAAATTCATCCATCGCCGAACTTCTCAGGAACCCTTTTCCATAAAATTCAAGAGCTCCGATCTCAGCTTTTACAGGTTGCTCACCGCCAAGCCAACCTTCCTCAAAAAGCCCCATATTATCCGCGACCGCTGAAATCGGTCTTGTAAATATTTCCATTCTATATGGCGCTAAAGCAAGGCGGGGATTCAGTTCAAATTCACGAATCACGCTCGGTAATTCCCACATTTCTTCCATGCGATGCCGATGATCCCAATCAAGCGCCATGATTACCTCGCCGCGAATATTAAGAAAAGACCCCATCCAACTGGTGTACTTCGCATCATGAATATCCGCTTTGCCAAATTTTGCTCCATAAAGCAACATGACACGATTCCTCACCAAAAACTCCAAATACCATTTGGCAACGGCGTGAGTCATTCCCGTCATTTTGACCGTATCCGTTTCACTCGGAAAAGTAAGCGTACCATTGGCCATTCTGGCCATATACTCATTTAAAGAAAGTTCTTTCAGAGAAGGATCGTCTTTAAAAGATGCCCTCAGAAACTTTAAGATGTTTTGAGCAACCTGGTCGTGGACCATCACAAACTGCAGCCGCTCATCCAGCAGCTTTTGTACTTCAGCGTCAGAAGCTACCGGTAAAAATTTTTGGATATAATATTCGTACACTTTCCTGGCTTTTAAAGCGCCTTTTATATTCGGATAACCGGATTGTAATCTCATGTTGGCCCATTCTTCTATCTCCTTTATAGACGCTTGCGTGTTATCGTCACTGCCGAAGAAACTTGAAAGAACATGTCCAGAATCATTAACAAGTAACCCAAGTTCTGTTTCTTGCTCAGGTGTAATTAATTGGCGGTCTTTTAGCCGTGATAGAAGTACTTCATACTGTCCCGGATATGAGCTCGCCAGCATTCCTAACCTTGTCTGTTTTACATCCGGGCTGGGTATTTTGTTTAGTTCAGAGCTAAAAGGAAAACGGGGACTTTCACTAAAACCACTAACTTGAAATGTTACAGATCGCAGTTCTGATAAATTCTTTGGCTCAGCGGGGATATCCCTTCGATAGCGTTTATTCACCCAGTTTTTAAAGAATTCTTTCGTTTCATCCAGAGAAAGATTCTTTAGGACCGCTATCAACTCATCAAAATTTTCTGCTTGAATCGCATTTTTCAACTTTTCATGTTCTTCGCTAGTTAACCAAATATCGTCGTACCAATCGTCCACAATTATTTTAAACTTATCCAATCGGCCCGGTAAGAATTCTCTGGGTCCGGCCGCCTTGTTTTGTTCACCCCTAAGAAGTTGGACCGCCTGTTCAAACGTCTTTGCCTCCGAGAACCGGTATTTTTGACCCACATAAAGTCTCACAATTCCCTTCCCAATATTGGCGATTCCAAAAAAGGTCAAGAAAAACATATCAGGAAGAGGTAAAAGAGATAGCGCGATAAACATAAATTTCGTCCACGGAGGTAAATACCCCAAGAATGGGACACTGAAGGGAATCGGCATAAATATAATCGTCGAGGAAAGGAACAGAACAATAAATAAAGCAAACCCAACTGATAAACCTGTAACCGATGACCAGAAAAACGAGGCCCTCCAATCTTTTAAAGTAGTTTTTGCATACGGAGTATTCCAAAATCGCTTGGAGAAAATTATTTTAGCCAGATATAACCAAAATCCCGCTTCTCCTTTCTGGCGGTCCACTCTTATAATTCCGTAACGCTCTTGCACTCCTGTTACAATCGGCTTGAAATTTTCTTCAACAAGTGTCTGGATTTCGTCTGTGGATATCTTTCTTGTCTCTCCAGCGTTATTTAGAAACATTCCCTGGCTAACGCGCTCCAATAACCCCGCGGCTTTGGCCTGATCAGCATCAAAATTTTGGTGACGCTTATCTGCGGGTAATTTCCGATCCAGTTCAAGATCTGATTCTCCCAAAATATAACGGAAAAGATCGTTCCAATTTTCCCAAGTCAAAAGAAACTTCCATTGCTTCTTCGCGAGGTCTTCGTATGCCAAACCCATGATTCTGGGATCACGCATGCTTTCCAGTTTTAGGTCAATCTGATCTTTCAAAACCTGATACCAAAATTCTCTATGCCGATTAAGAAATACTTGGATATCACGTGGAGATTGGCCGGCATTGAGCTTTGACTTAATCTCTCGGGCATACCACCTGACAACAGGCGCATTCGTCGCGAAAAATGGCACGAGTCTCGGGAGGATCACTTTATTTAGAACATAATCTTCAAGCGCCATCACGCGCCAATCAAGACCCCGATGCGCGACGACCCACAACCCAGAACCGTTATTAAGGACTTGAACTTCGTCCTGATATCCCGAAACACCCGCGGAAGGCGGCTGTGACGCTATTCTTTTTAAAGTTTCTTCGATATAAAAGTTGTTATCATATTGGGTTGGATCCAGACCTACCCTTTCAAAAATGGATACAATGCCTTCCCTTAATTTTCCCCGTACCGGTTCCTTTAAACGATACTCAGGATCCCAATAAACCTGTCGATAGAGTTCCTGCAACAAGCGCAGTCTCACTTCTTCCTCAGCCATCGTTCCCGGCAATAAGCTATTTGAAAAATTAAGGATGATGCCGCTTGCCTCTGACTCGGTTAAGAATCCGTTCGTGATGAGACCGTGGATCTGCCCGGAGATAGGCTGAAGAATCGGATTCGTATCGTATACCGCCAGCCTTGCCCCCTGCTTTAAGGATTCCACTTGAGTGTCATTGATGTCAGAGGGTGAGGATGAGGATATAGTCATCTTATGACGAACCCGGTCTAAACTGGTCCAGCGAAGCAAATTCTGTATTTCATTTACATCACGAATAATACCGTGTTGATTGCGATAAGAAATAATAGAGGACGCGTCCGTAGGAGAAAAAATCTGTCTTAATTCATCAAAACTCGCGGTATTCAAGTTGAGGGGCTTTACCCCGCGCTTCAACAACTGCCAAATGGTTACCTCAGCCCCTAAGATAGCAAATAGAATTCCACCCACCCAAGCACTCTCGGCTGCCCAGCGTGTGATACGTGCCGTTGACGACAATTTTTGCGCTTCTTTGAATTTAGGAGGCAATTCAACTTGTCCTATCTCCTTAATTTTTCCTTCCGATTGCGCTTGAGAAATCACGCTTAGTGCTTCCTCTATATTTTTTTGCATGGTCGGCATGTGAAGCCCGGCCGCCCGGCTGCTTGCGTTTAATGACCTTGATAAGAGACTGCTTCCGAGATGGTCCCTCCAATTCCAGGAAGCGCGGTATTCTTCTGTCATGTATTCCCATTTATCTGATTTGGCTAAAAAGATTCCATCTTTGTAAACAGCCCAACTTGGTTTTATCGAAATATTTTTGGTCCACTGGCTATCCACCGCGTCTAATTCGGTAATAATTATGTAACGGTGATTATTTCTATGGACTACCGCATGAGTGAAGTAACGCCATGCCTCTTCGTGACTTCCTGAAATGCCAAGAGTGTATTCAGGGAGAGTGTGGGAAGTATAATACATGCGAAGTACTTGCGGTTCTCCGGGCTTTCCTTTATATTCATCAAAATAGGGCCGTCCGTCGAGGCGAAATCCTCTGTGCTGCAAGGAGCCCCCATAGCGGCGATCACTAACATCATAGAAAAGATACGTCCTGTTTTTATCCGCCTTGAATCTTAAATTGTCCGATACCGCCAATGGGGCATCGTGTTTATACTCGCCGGGAGTTTGCGCATAGACTTTATCTTTTTTTTGATCAATGCGCACATACTTGTACATGTAGGTGCTGCCTTTCGTAAGAATCGGAAAAGAAACCTTATACCCCTCATAGAAAGTAATATATTTAGGGAGAAAATTTTCATGATCTTGCGAGAATTTTGTGCCATCTTCCTGTTCTTCAACTTTTTGATAGGGGAAATAATCCTTGTCAAGCTTGGGGTAGCCTTCGACGGTGGCAACAATCCACCCGCGATTATTTTTTACTTCTTTCCACGACTTGATTATATATTCAAAGCCATCGACGCTAAAAAGAAGATTCAAATTTCTTTCAAGGTTATCGTAATTAATCCCTCCCGGAATATCTACGCCATAACCTTGTTTAACTAAATAATACAAATTACCATTGGGATCCAAATTAGTACGGTTGGACACGGAATCGACTCTTTCCTTTCCGCCGTCGTTGATCGTAATAATCGTTTTTCTAGGAATATCAATATCCGATAAATCGTCTTTTGTATCAAAAAAAGCGTACCTGTTGAGGTCAAAATCAAAGTCGCCATTATCTTGGAGATGACCTTCGGACCGCATGAGTAACCGTCCGCGATTGTCTTTGGTTTCGCGATAATGCATCGTCACGGTCCCTTGAATATCATTTTCTTTATAGATCTGTTCGCCCTGATATGTGATTTCACCTTTTTCATCGAATACATCATAGACATTGAATTGGTCGAAATTGACCCTCTTTTTATGTTTATCAAGAATAAATGAAGTGCCGATAGACGGCCCCATTTTTTGGCCGTCCGGAGTCGCTTCATATAAAATACCCTTGGTGCTTAAATTGAAAACAGCCGATAAACCTGAATATTCGAAATCCGTGACAAGCTTAGTCACAAATTTTTCTTCACCGGTTACCGGGTCTTGAATAACATCACCGTCATAACGGTGGACGACCAATCCCCTCTTATCCTTGACTTCCCGCCAAACTAATTTTGTCTTATTATTTTTATATTCATAGATCACCGTCCCATTGTCTTGAATCGCGTCAAGAGAATAGATGGGGTTGCCCTTTTTATCGACCATGGGTTTGCCGTTCTTATCAATGATGACGGCTTTAATATAGGCATTGTCTGCGCGGTAATCCTTGAGAGGTTTATCCGGAACGTACGTAAACACATAACTGCGGCTAATGGCCGAAATGTAAATCGACCCCAAAATCCCCTGAGGCTCGCCAATTTCAACCGTGATTCTTCTAAAATCACCCTTCTTTAAACCTCTGGCCGTATCATTCTCTGTAAGCACTATCCCGTTATATTTTGCGATAAGCACTCCTTGATTGTCTTTCTCTTCTTGCCAAACCAGTTTTCTGGCCTTGATTTCGTATTGATAAAGCAGGGTCGTTTTCCCATTCTTAAAAGCATCCGTCGCGCTGAGTTTTTTGCCCTTTTCATCCGAAAGATAAGACTCGATGATCGGGACTTCCTCGCTGTAACCGGAGAGGACGAGGCCCGGTCGACAGGCGTAGGCCGCGCTCTGATTCGCAATGCCCAAAAGACCTTGTATATTGTCTTCGTATTTCAGAATCTCGATCGTTAAAGGATTAAACTGCTTGGCCGCTTCGTCATAATCACCGGTGTACTTTGCGATAATGCGCCCTCGCTGATCTTTGATTTCCTGCCAATAAAGTTTTGTTTTTAAATTATGGGATTGATATTTTACATAGACGGCATTTTCGAGATCCTTTTCGGTAATTTTTAAAGGGTCCTCGACCGCCAGCTCTGTTTCGTCTTCCCGCATGATCGTCGAGATAACCGTTTCTTTGATCGCCGTTTCTTTGCGATAATCTTCCAGTGTTTTATGGGGGACGTACTCGTACATTGAACTTTTGGTCCCGATGCCAAATGCGCCTAAAAGACCTTGATACTCAGGGATTTCAATGTAGATGGGTTCGAACTGTTCTTCTTTGACGTTTCCCCCCAACTTAAACTTAATTCTCCCCGCGGCGTCTCTCGATTCTTGATAGTAAAGACCGCTTATCTCATCATGCACCAACGACACTGAATTTCCCTCCGCATCATGAAATGCGGTAGAAGTTTTTAAATCCATTAAGACGGGGCCATCAATGGCCTGTTTTTGGGCGTCCCATTTATAAAGCTTGGTATTCCCGCCCAAAATTCTCTTATACTTTTCGTAGAGAAATTCCGCGACCTGGGCTGTTTCCTTGGAAGAATCCGGTTCGATACTTTGTAAGCTGTCCCCGAATAGATCATATTGTTCATAAAATTCTTTATTAAACAAAAACTCTTTAGTGTGGGTCTGGTAGCCAACGACCTGTCCGTTCGCATCCTTGACCTCCGCTAAAATCTTGGCTTCTTTGACCAAAGTGTCTTTGTAATAAGTGTTGACGGATAAAAGATGCCCCACCCAATCATATTGGAATTGCACGGTGACATCTTCTTTAATGATTTTTTGATGAATTCTTCCCGAAATAACGTCATAACGATCGACGGTCGTATTATTATCTTCCGTCAATAAAGCCACGGCATAGCGATTGTCCTCATAATTCACGAATTGGCTGACCCATTTGGGTGTATTTTGAACTTTCACGCGGTCATTGCCGGCAGCCCACGCGGTCCTTGTTTTTTCCTCCGCTCTTTTATAGGCAACCTCGATTTGCCTGAAAATATCTCCGTTTTCGTCTCTCAAATTGCTTTCCTCCAACCAGCCCATGCGGTTATAAACATCCTGCCGGTTCGTATGAGAAATAAAATCTTCAAATTCTACGACCGTTAATCCCTCTCGACGCCCGATTTCCACGCTTTTGGAAACACGAATGTCATATACCGGCTCTTGCTTTTTCTTCGATTCTTCGGGATTAAACCTAAATTTGGTTCGTGTCTCATAACCTGTCAGTAGGTTTCGTTCGACTATCGTTTTTTCTTCGCCCTCTATTTCGATGCTTAAAAGATGCCCTTTATCGTTGTAAGTTTTAGACCGGACCAGTTTAAGACGGGCCTCACCCTGTACATATTTATATTCGGTCTCTTTGATCACGGTGTTGTTATCTTGGTCATGGCCTGAAATCACGGATTCTTCGGCTAACTGGATATTCTTAGTAGCGTCTTTAAGAAAATCTTCC
>JGI1357J11328_10000630_pt1 | contig 28482 bp, 28 predicted proteins | sample Subgrocontami54m_FD_11328 | JGI IMG/M metagenome (IMG submission 11328)
CCGATCTCTCTTTGGTCTCAGGATTAAAGAACGTTCATCTTTTGGGGAAGCGGCCTTACGAGACCCTTCCGGCGTATTGCAAAGCGTTCGATGTCGCCATCCTCCCCTTTGTCGTGAACACCCTGACCCGTTTTGCCAATCCGCTGAAACTGCGGGAGTACCTGGCGGCCGGCCTGCCGGTGGTGTCATCCGATCTTCCGGAGGTTCGCAGCCTGGGAGGGGATATTCGAATCGCGTCCGACCATGACGAGTTTATCAGCCATGTGGCGCAGATTTTAAATCACGAAAAAACCGGTCCGTCGCCCGAGCGCTCCAAGACGATGGAAAGGGAGAGCTGGGACGACAAAGTCGAGCTCCTCTCCCGGTTTCTCAACGACGACACCGATCTCGATTTGAGGGCGGGAAGCGAGTCTTCTGAAAAACTGGCCATGAGTCATCAGCCATAAACAAAAGGGATGTCGGAAAAACGCTCATGCGTCATTCCCGAATATTTAATCGGGAATCCAGGTCTCGTTCAATGACTTCTGAATTCCCGCTTGGGCGGGAATGACGGTATAAAGGAACAAAAGATGGGCTTGCAGCAGCTGGCGCTGAAAATTCGGAGGAGGGAAGGGGTCTTCTATAACGGCCTCTACCAATTGGCCGTTCGGATCCGACATATCAAGTCCCCGACGATTCCCCCGCTCCACCGCTTTCTTTACTACGAGCGTAAATCGAGAAAAGCGTTCGGGAGTTATCTAAAAAGGGTTTTCTACAATGAGCCCCTTTTTAAAAGCATCTGCCGTAAAGTCGGGGATCGTTTTTGCCTGGTCAATGGGATTCCCTGGATTGAAGGTCATCTCGATATTTACATCGGAGACAAGGTGACCCTCAACGGGATCACCACGCTCAGCGGCGCGACCGTCTGGGAGAAGCCCGCTCTCTATATCGGGGACGGATCGTACATCGGCTACCAGGTGACGATCACGGTGGGATCGATGATCAAAATCGGTCGGAATGTTCTGGTGGCCGACCGGGTCAGCCTCATCGGCTACGACGGCCACCCGCTCGATCCGGTCCGGCGGGCGCAGCATCAGTCTGCCCCGAAGGAAGAGGGACGCCCGATCATCATTGAAGACAACGTTTGGATCTGCTCCAATGCGACCGTTTTGAAGGGGGTGACGATCGGCGAGGGGGCGGTGGTCGCCACGCACGCTGTCGTCACGGCCGATGTGCCCCCCAATACCGTCGTGGCAGGCAATCCGGCGCGGGTGGTCAAGACGCTTCGACCTTCTTTCTCGGGCGAAGACGGCGAAAGAGGAAAGGCGGCGCCAACAGGCCATCATGCTGAAAATGGATAAAACCTTGCAGATCTTCCAGCTTCAATCACTGGTCGCCCGGGAGCAGCAGAATCATTGGGAGCGGTTCGGATTTTCTCCGGACTGGTCTTTCAAAATCCTTCCGATCGCGGAAGAGGGAGAGAATGCGGAAAAATTTATCGTGACGTTTTTTTCCAAAGGAGGAAAGCGGGAAAAGAGCGTCTTTTTAAAAAGATACCTTCATCCTCAGATCGACCGTTCCACCGTTGAAAATGAATTTCAGGGGCTTCGGCTGACTTATGAGGCATTCAAAGAGACCGACCGCTTCAGGGCGCCCCGGCCGTATGGACGGCTCCCGGAGGAGAAGATCCTTTTCATGGAACATTACCCTTCGGCCAGCTTGAAGCGGGTCTTGTTCCGTCCGCTCCGGCTCTCCCGTTTTTTTCTCTCGAACGGGTCGAAGGAATCGCTCTTGCGGAAGGTGGCCGATGCGGGAAGATTGCTGGCGCTCTTTCAGCAGATCCCGGTTTCCGTCCATCCAACCGATGAGCGGGAGACTTCCGATGGAATTCTGCTCCGGTATGAGAAGCAATTCCTGCATCATCTGCGCGCCTGTCAAGAGGCGGGGCTTCCGGACGGCCTGCTTCAGAAAATTCAGAAATATGTTTTGGGGCGGATGCAGACCCGGCTGAATGCGCCCGTGAAGGTGCTTCAGCATTCCGATTTCGCCCCCTGGAACCTGATGGTTTCGAAAGAGGAGCTCTGCCTGACCGACTTTCAAAATTTTACGATCGGCTTTTCTTACTTCGATGCGGCCTTTTTTTACTCCTCTTTGGATCTGATTTTCCGGTACAGGACGATCGACCGGTCTTTCCTGTCTCATCTGCAGTCGCGCTTTCTGGAAATGTTTCTGGAGAGCGCTTCCACCGGGAGCCACAGAGAAGATTCGCTTTACTTTTTTAAGATGTTTCGTTTGATGCATATGGTTTACTTCTCCCAGTCGATGCTTCGATGCGCCAATGTGTTTTATGAGCCGATGTACGCCGTTTCTTCCAGGCGTTTCATTGTCGACTGGTTTAATCAAAATCTGGAAGATTAAATAGGCTCCCAACGCAGACAATGGCCGAACGAATCCTCATTATTGACGACGAGCCGTATATTCTGGCCACCCTTGAAGAGATCCTGAAGCTGGAAGGGTACGAGGTCGAATCGGCGGAAAGCGGCGCCGCGGCTCTGGAAAAGTTGCGCCCCGATGCGTATGATCTGGTGATCGTCGATCAGCGGATGCCCGACATGACCGGGCTGGACCTCCTCGCGAAGATCCAGAAGATGAAGCCGGCCCCCGCGACCATCCTGCTCACCGCGTATGCCTCCTTGGACAGCGCCATCGAGGCCCTCCGACAAGGAGCGTCCGACTACCTGCTGAAGCCTTGCCATTCCGAAGAGTTGAAATGGTCGGTCAAACAGGCGCTGGAGCGGAAGCGGATCTCCGAAACGGCGCAGTTCCAGCGGAAGATGGAATTTCTCTATCAGGTCGGCAGCGCCATCGCCGGCGAGAGCCAGCTCGACCCCTTTTTAAAGACATTGGTGGAAAAGCTCTGCGAGGTTCTGGAACTTCCCCGCTGTCTGATTTTCCTGATGACGGAAGAGGGAAACGGGCTGGTCCTGAAAGCGGCCAACATCGCGCTCGATCGGGAGCTGCGGTTTCCGATCCGAAAGGGGGCGCTGTACGACATTCTCTCTCAAGGGAAAGAGGTGGTGATCGACGACCCGCAAAAAGACCGCCGGCTTCCTTCTCTCTTAAAGCGCTTTCGCCTGCGATCGCTCCTTCTGGTTCCGATGATCCTTCGGGGCCACTTTCTCGGCATCCTCTCGGTCGATTCAGGCGAGGCGGTGCACAGCTTTACCGGGCCGGAAGTCAAATTGACCCGTTTTCTGGCCGACCAGGCGGCCCTCGGCATCGAGAATATCCGTCACTGGGAGCGGGAGCGGGACAAGGCGAGGGAGTTCAGCCTGTTGGCGGAGATCGCGACGGCCGGGGCCCAGTCTCAAAATGAGGCGGCCGTTTTGGGCCTCTCCATTGAAAAGAGCGTGTCGCTGCTGGGCGCAGATGCAGGAAGGATCGTTTTGATCGACCCCCATACCTGGATGCCGATGGATTCCGCCTTCCACGGCGCGTCCCTCTTCCCGGTAGATGGCTTAAAGCCGCTTTCACCCCATAGCGTCGAGGGGGTTATCGCCCTTTCGCAAAAGCCGTGGGCCATCTCCGACATCCAGCATGAAAAGAAATTAAAGCAATCGGAGCGGGCCCGGCTGAAGAAAGAGGGATGGAGCTCCTTTCTCGGTGTTCCGATGATTCAGAAAGGGGAGACGCGGGGGATTTTGTCGGTGGCGATACGGTCGCCGCGGCTTTTCTCCGGACGGGAGATCGCCTTGATGAATTCCATCGCGCATCAACTGGCTTTGACGATTGAAAACATTCGCCTCTATAATTTAAACCGGCAGCACCAGGAAAACCTGCGGCATCTCTCTTTAAAGGTCCTTTCCGCCCAAGAAGAGGAGCGCAAACGGATTTCACGCGAGCTGCACGATGCGACCGGCCAGGCGCTTTTGGCGCTGAAGCTTCATCTGGAACTCCTGGCCCAGCAGGTCCCGCCTGAGATGACGAACCCGCGGGAAGAAATCGCGGAGGCCCAGGCGATCACCACTCAGGCGATTGAAGAGATCCGGCGGCTGGTGGCCGACCTTCGCCCCCTTAAACTGGACGATCTCGGACTGGTTCCGACGCTGAGGGGATTGGTAAAAGATTTTTCCAGAAAATTTAATATCGTGGTCATGTTGGAAAAGGTGAGGCTGTTGCGCCGTCTTCCCTCGGATATCGAAACCGTCGTTTACCGAATCGTGCAGGAAGCGTTGACCAACGTGGCCAAGCACGCGAAGGCGACGGAAGTGTTCATCACACTGGAGCGGGTAAAAGACCGCGTCCATGTGAGGGTGATGGACGACGGGATCGGGTTCGATGCAGCAACCGTTTCGAAACGGCGGGCGCGCCGGTTCGGACTGGCCGGAATTCAGGAAAGGGTCGATTTGATGGAGGGAAATTTTCAGATCCTATCTCGAAAAGGGCGCGGGACCGAAATCTCGGTCGAGATCCCCCTCGTGGTCAAATTGCGTAAATCTGACAAAGCGGCCATTCTAATGGAGCCGGGCATGAAAAGAGAGGAACCCTCCGCCGAAGTGGCCAAAAAGCGGGCGTTCCGGCTTCCTCGCCAACGGGAGTAGCGGTTCATAAGCGTTTGGGCGGGTTTAACCGGAAAAGATCTGGAAAGGGAGGTGGATGATGTCAAAAATACGAGTCCTCTTGGCGGATGATCATACCCTTTTAAGACAGGGGATCCGGCGGCTGCTGGAGTCCGAAGAAGACATTGAGATTTTAGATGAGGGGGCGGATGGGTTTGAAGCGGTCCATAAAGCGGCGGAGCTGCGTCCCGACGTCTGTGTTCTCGATTATGCCATGCCGGGATTATCCGGGCCGCAGGCCTGCATTCGCATTAAACAGACCGAGCCGAAGACCAAGGTGATTATTCTGACGATGCATGAAGACGAAGAATATGTGGAAGAGGCCCTCGGCGCAGGCGCGTCCGGATATATTCTGAAAGATGCCGCCGCGCACGAACTTCTCTCCGCCATCCGGGCGATTTTCCGGGGAGAGACCTATCTCTCCCCCCGCATTTCCAAAAAAATCGTAAGCGGCTATTTAAAACGAACCAAGCGGGCCGAACCGAAAACGCCGTATGAACAGCTCACGATCCGGGAGCGGGAAATTCTCCGCCTTCTGGCGGAAGGGCATTCGGCCAAGGAAGTTTCCCGGCTTTTGAACATTCAGCCGAAGACGGTCGACGCCCATCGGGCGAATTTGATGAAAAAACTGGGGCTTCACTCCCGCTCGGATCTGATCAAGTACGCGATCCGGCGAAAGATCATCCAGCTTTAAAAAAAAGCCCCAGGACCCGGATGCGGTTCGAGTTCCGTTCGTGGGGGAGAATCTGGTAATCTTTCCCCTCGAAAAAAGTAAACGCCATCGCCTGAACCTCATCGAGCCCGGGTTGTTCCCCCGTTTTTTTAGAAAGATGAAGCTGGTATTGCCCGCAATGGTCTTCCTTATCGACATTCAGGAAAAATTGAACGTCGATTCCGCAGAGGGTGGCCCGATGGCCGTCGCGCGGGGGCCCGCCGTCCCAACAGATCTCGGTTTGCGCCGCTTTTTTCAATGACGTAATTTTTTGCTGTTCTTCCGGGGTGAATTGGAGCGTCCCCTTCCGCGCGGATGAGTTTTTCACCGGTTACATTTCCGTATGTTTCTTCAAGATCTCATTTTCCGAAATTTTGGGGTTACTGCCGCCGAACTCTTTTGCCTTTTTAAATGACTCGGTGGCTCCGGTATGATCCCCTTTTCCATCCAACGCGATCCCCCGGTTGAAATGGGCTTCGGCAAAATTGGGTTTGGCGGCAATCGCCTCGTCAAGATGCTTGAGGGCGACGTCCCAATGTCCCTGAACCAGATGATCGACCCCCTCGTTATTTTTGGCGGCCGCCTCTTTGTTGCTTATATCGGCCGGCGCCATCAGGGCCGGGATCTGCGCAGTGGAGCCGCCCCCGCCACCACTACTGTAGCAAGCCGTCAGCGTGAACAACGCGATCACTGTTGCCAACACGTATCCGATCTTCTTCATGGTGTGTTCCTCCTTTGTTGGAAGTGGTCTTACTAGGAGAGACTATATGCGAATTGCCGGAGAAATTCAAGCCGGACACCGTTTAGGATGGGGTAGGAAGCCTTGAAAGGGGCTATTCCCCTGTTGGAAAAACCAGCCGGATCGAGGGGGTGGCCGCCCCGATCTGAGGCGCCTCCTTTTCTTTTTCGGGGTTCAAATAATTGTGAATCTTAATCAAAAGCGGGTCGAGCGGCACCCCCATCCAGGGATCTCCCCGAAACCGGCTGAGCCGGTTTTCCGCCGCCCGCCAGAGTTTTCTGGAAGAGGGGTGCTCCTGCATGTGAAGCTTCAAAAAAGAGGCGGCGAGGTTGATCAGCCCCTGAATGAAACGGGCCGGCTCGGCATCGGGCGGATGGCTCTTCCAGAGCGCTTCCCAGACCTCGTGTGCCTCCCAAAAATAAAAACGATTGAAGAGATCGACGCCGTGGAGATAGCTCTCCAGCGCAGGCCACTCCTCCGGCGTCCAGAAAGGATGGACCCGCGCGCGGACCGCCCGGTGGCTGTGCCCTTCGGGATCGCGGATGGGATGAGGGAAAAGCCCCGGAACAAACCGGTAAGCGGGAAGGGTCCGCTCCTTTCCATACCAAGGGAGCAGTTCCATCTTCGGAGGGTCAGGGATGGAGGATTGCAAAATCGGTTTCATGGGAATCCTATCGCAACAGTCTAAGGCTGTCCCCGAACGATGTCAACTTTACTTTAGGAGCGATTCGTTGACTTTATCGGGATGGTTCTTTAAGATGACGACTAAATCCCCTGGTCTAGAATCCCACCGCGAAATGGACGTATCGATACCCCATATCTTCGACAATATCGATCCACTGGAAACAATTCTGGAGCAGGCTGTCCCGGAGTTTGGCGACGCCTTGTCACCAAAACTTCAGCAGGCTGTTGAACAAAGGGAGGGAACCCCGTGAAGCAGAAATCCATCGTCAGCCGGGAATATGCGACCTTCGTCACCGAGCTGAAGGCGCGTATCCAAGCGGCCCGTCTCTCGGCTGCACGAGCGGTAAACCGCGATCTCATTCTGCTCTACTGGGACATCGGGCGCGGGATCGCCGAGAAGCAGGAGACGCTTGGTTGGGGAGAGTCCGTGGTGGAAAAGCTGGCGAGAGACCTCCAACAGGCGTTTCCGGATACGACTGGTTTTTCTGTTTTCAACCTATGGCGAATGCGGCAATTCTACATTGTGCATGCCTCTCCAGCATTTCTGGCACAGCTTGTGCCAGAAATGAAGAAAGCCCGTAGTCTCAGCGCGCCGACGCAAATTCCGGCGCAACTTGTGCCAGAAATGCTGGCGAATATTCCCTGGGGCCACCATGTGGAATTGCTCAAGAAGGTCAAGGATCATAAGGCCCGCCTCTACTATCTCCGCGCCACGGCGCAACTCGGCTGGAGCCGCAATGTGCTGCTGAACCAGATCAAGGCCGGGGCTTACGAGTGCTCTCTGGCGGAGGGGAAGACGCACAACTTCCCGGCCGTCCTGCCGGAATATCTCGCGGAGCAGGCGGAGGAGGCGCTCAAGAGTTCGTACAACCTGGAGTTCCTCGGCATAAGGCGAGAGGTGAAGGAACGGGAGCTGGAAGACCGGTTGATCGAGCGGCTGCGGGATTTCATCCTTGAGTTGGGTTACGGATTCTGTTTTGTTGGACGCCAGAGCCGACTGACGCTCGGCAAGAAGGAGTATTTTATCGACTTGCTGTTCTACCACCGATTTCTCAAGGCGCTGGTGGCGGTGGAGTTAAAGGTCGGCCCCTTCGAGCCGGAATACGCGGGCAAGATGGATTTCTACCTGAACCTGCTGAACGAGAAGGAACGCGCGCCGGATGACAACCCGTCCATCGGCATCATCCTCTGTGCGGAAAAGGACACCCTCGAAGTCGAATTCTCCCTGAAGACGAAGAACAACCCCATCGGCGTGGCCGAATATCATCTGACGCCGAAGCTGCCCAAAGAGCTGAAAGGCAAGTTGCCCAGTGAACGACAATTATTGGCCGTTATGAAAGAAGCGATCACGGAGTAGTTCCACCATGCCTATGTCCGGCACGAGGAGCGCGCCCGCATGGCGTCATGTAAAGTTTTTCCATCGCGATTCGTTGACTTTACCGGGATGGTTCATTAAGATGACGACTAAATCCCCTGGTCTAGAATCCCACCGCGAGATGGACAGATAGATGCCCCGTATTTTCGATAATATCGATCAATCCCTCCTTCCCGCCCTGCAAGAGACATTGAATCTTTCCCATCGGGCCGACTTTTGCGTCGGCTATTTCAACCTGCGCGGTTGGAAGGGTTGAGGAGTGGGATTTCACATTTACGATATCAAGTGCCGGATGGGCCTTGGCAGCGAAAGCCATGATGGCGAATGAATCGGGCGGACATTGCCGATAAGCCATCATTCTGTCGCCATGCCGGAGAATCAGGATCGCCGCAGGGACAAACAGATTCCGGAGTTGGACTCTTACATCACGAAAATAGATCAACCTGTCCCGTTTACTGGTCCATCATCCTTCGGGTGCGCTCCTCCCTCGAATCTGCTTTGACTTTTTCGATAGATAGAATAGAATAATCCTTTGTAATATTCCTGTATTTTGAAATCTTTCTTTAAAAAAAGCGGTCATCTCAAATCGGACCTTTACCCGCACCCGATAAACTATGGCACAAAGCCTCACAAACTACATTAAATACTGCCTCGGTTATATCAAACTCACCCGTGAGCGGACCTTTGCCGCACAGCAGAAGTATTCCATCCATTTATCCAAGCAGTATTTCAGTCTGATTGCTTTGCTTAACGGTGACATCGATGGCAACGCGGGAGAACTGATCAATCTTCAGACCTTTTATTCCTATGATCCGAATAAAGTCCCGGAAGAAGTCAAAGATAAGTATGAACAAGAAAAAGCGTTAGCGAACAAAATCGAAGATATTTACAACAAGCACAAGAACGACGAGTTTACAAAACAAGTCATTTTCAATTTTGGATACTTTGAAGTTGAGATTCCTCTTGTTATTGAGGAAAACGGAGCGGATACCGAAAATGAAGGCGAGGAGGAACCAACCAAGCCTCAAGTGAAAATCGACCGATACCCTCTCTTTTCATTCCCCGTAAGAATCGAAAAGGAAATAGCCAATGGAGTTGGAAGATACTTCGTCTATCCGGTTGATCTTGAGATACAGGTGAATGTCGGAATGCTGGAAGGTCTCTTGGGCGAAGACCTCTACTATCAGGTGGTTGAACAAATGGGGCAGTATGAAATCGATGAGAAGCTCGTGTTGCCAATTACAGTACCGGACGTTTTCATCGAGATCTGGCACAAGATTAAGGCGCAGCTTCGATTGAGGGAAGCCAAATTTGATGAAGATTCTTTTTCCCTGGAGGAGATGCAAATTGCATTGAGTCCGCGCGCGAATTACTTTCTTGCGGAAGATCTCCAAAAACTTTCAAAGCTAAGCGAGGAAGAATTAAAAGGGACCGGATTAACGAGTTGGACTGAAAACGATGAGTTGAATATTGAAACTGGGGTCCCCCACGAAAAAGATTTGTACTTCCCGTTCCTCTATGACAAATATCAGCTGCGTTCACTTTCAGTTATTAACAATAAAGCCGCCATCATCCAGGGACCTCCCGGCACGGGAAAATCCGAAACCATCGCGAATCTTCTTTGTCACCTTGCCGCAACAGGCAAGAGAGTCTTATTTGTCAGCCAGAAATCGCAAGCGTTAAAAGTCGTGAAGGATAAGCTCAAAAAGCTGGATGTCAAATATCTCTGTGGTTATATCCCTAATCCAAGCTCGGCTCAAATCGGTGAAGATGACGAAAGTGATGGAATTGCGCCTCAATTAACCGCCCTCGATTCGTATATTGAAAAAATGAGCCACAAGACCTATGGGCGAAAGCATTCCGGAACTTATGGCGGTTCCGCCCCTGCCCTGGCTCCTATTGTTGAGGAGAAGGCAGGACTGAAAGGATCCATAGCATCGCTTATTGAGGCCCAACGAAGATACTACCAGCTTCATCAAGAACTCAAGAAACTCCAAGATTTCGATATTTCCATTTCGGATCTTGTTTCCTTTGAGCGCTGCACTCTCTCAGCATGGCAAGAGGTCAAAGGACTTCTGGATGCGATTGAAGCATTGTCCAGAGCAATACGCGATTATGAAAAGACCGAGCAGAAAAGACGATTTGATACATTGTTTGCTGCCATAAATCTTCTGGGAAAAAGGTGTTCTGCCTCGATCCAGACCATCCAAAGGGATGTCGCAAAATCTGGTTACGATCGCCACTCCAGGTTCTGGAGGAAAATGAATAACATGGTGCGTAATTTTCGTACCAGCAAAGCGCGTTCAGGGTTGCCGAGGGAAATCATCGACTATATTGATCGCTCCCTCAACGGCAATATTCCCCGCAGTCAAGCGGAGAGCATATTGAGTTCTCTTTACCAGTATGGCCGCTATCGTGAGGGAATTGGCGAACTCCAAGAATTGCAAGAGAACCTTCAAAAGAGATTGCAGGCATGCGGGTTGTCCAATCAGGAATTCCGGATAGTTGACGATGTGACGAGAAGAATAGAGGGCAATTCATTCGATGAAGTCAGACGGGCCATCTTGCGCGTTTATCAAATCAAGGACGAGCTTCAAGGATTAAAGCGGTCATCAAATATCAATGGTATCGCCTCTCAGTTAAAAGGGACGGAAGAAAAACGACGAGAATGTGTTGCTGGCTATATTCAGAACGTCATCGATAAGAATATTCTCGAAAAGTGGAAGCAGGGCGTAACCGTTAGACAAATTATCAAGAAGCTGGCGCGAGCGCTTGGAAAATCGAAAAAGGCCTTTAAGACATTTGACAACCTTCGTAAAGACCCGGCCAATTTCAACGCTATCCTTGACCTCATTCCGGTATGGATCATGGAACTTGATGATGCCAGCCGCATTATCCCCTTGGAAGCCGGAATTTTTGATTACGTCATCTTGGACGAAGCCTCTCAGTGCAATGTCGCCTATACGCTGCCCGTGACCTTTCGTTCAAAACATGTGTTATTTGTGGGCGACAGCGAGCAAATGAGAGATAACACGATCATGTTCAAATCAAACAAATCCTTTGACGAATTGGCTCACCGCTACCAAATACCCGAAGAGCTACAGATCAAAGCAACGGCTTCGGCTGTTCAGTCGGTGCTCGACATCGCCGCCTTGAGGGGCTTCATGTCCATTCCCCTACGGTACCACTATCGTTCCCCGGCTGAGTTAATCGGTTTCAGCAACAAGTATTTCTACAAGCCAAGGGGAAAGGAACTGATACCGCTGAATAATAACTATCTCACATACAAAGATACGAATAGAGTCATGTTGGTTCATCAGGTGGAGTCGGATTGGAAAGAGGAATTCTCTGATAATGTGAATGTCGCAGAATCAAAGGCCATTCTGGAACTTTTCAAAAGCCTGAGAAGCGATGAGCGATATCGGGGCAAGTCGATCGGTATTCTCACCTTCTTTAACGCACAAGCCGCGTACATCCGGAAACTCTTTGAGCAGGAAGGATTTAAGGAAGAAGACGACAATTACAAAGTAAGTATCATCGAAGGGATCCAGGGAGACGAAAAAGATATTGTTCTTTATTCGTTTGTGATTCGAACGCCGGAACACCGGAACAAATATATGCCTCTTACTGGGGAGGGAGGAGATATTCGCGGCGACATTAACCGAGGGAGGGTCAACGTCGCGTTCTCGCGTGCACGGCTTCAAGTCCATTGCTTTATTAGCTTGCCCGTTGACCAAATGCCGGAAAGAATATGGATCAAGAAATACCTTGAGTACGTTCAAGAAAATGGGGAGATCAATTTTCATTCCACGGAACTCAAACCGTTTGACTCCTATTTTGAAGAAGAGTTTTGCAATCTGGTCCGAGCGGTCATTAAACGAAATTACAAAATTCAAAACCAAGTGGAAAGCTGTGGCTTCCGGATTGATTTTGTGATCAGCAATTCAAAAAGCTCTAAGACCATCGCTATTGAATGCGACGGACCAACGCATTTCAAAGACGAAATCGATGAGGAGTATGGAATCTATATTGAGAGCGATGAAGAGCGGCAACACGTGCTTCAGGCCGCAGGCTGGCAATTTTACCGCATCAAATACTCAGACTGGATAGATGAGACATTCGATAGAAAAGCGGTGATCGAGGATATAATTCAACTTTTGAATTAACGACCAGAGAGAAGGTCAGGAAAAATATTCATAATTGATAAGAATTTCCCAATGCGTTATCAGTGGGAATTCCAGGGACACCATACTTAATTATTAGAAAATGCTGAGATGGAAAAACCCGGTCGTAACGGAACTCAAATGCTGAAACGGACTAAACGGCCTGGTCTTCTGAGGGCCCTCCTTCTAATGCCCGCTTTGCTCCGGCCTGCTCCTCCACGGCGACGAAATGAGCTACGGCGATTACGTTGAGCAGTTGATGTATCTGCAGTTTCTCAAAATGCCCGAGTTTAAGACAGGATTTTAACCGATGATGACGCTTGTTCAATTTTCTTCAAAACCCGAAACGATTCCTGTTGCCACATCCTGGTATCTCGCCGATCTGGGCGAGGCGCGGGGAAAGCAGGAACTGTTCACAAAACAGTCTCCGCAGCGGCTGCGCGTTCTGCGGGAGCATGCGTTGATCGAAAGCGCCGTCTCGTCGAACCGCATTGAAGGGGTGGTGGTCGATCAGGCGCGAATCGAAACGCTGATCTTCGGCAAACCGAAGCTGCGCGACCGGAACGAAGAGGAAGTCCGGGGGTATCGAAACGCGTCGAAACTCATCCATGAACAAGGCGCCCGCCTTCCCGTTACGGAAGAAACCGTCCGGGAGCTTCACCGCCTGATACGGGGCGAAATCGGCGACGCGGGACAATATAAAAGGGTAAACAGCGATATCATCGAAAAGTATCCGGACGGCCGTCAGCGGGTGCGTTTCAAAACGGTCGAGGCGGCCAGAGTGACGGAATCAATGGGGGAGATGATTGATCTGTGGAATCGATGTCTGGATGAGCGCTGGGTCCATCCTCTAATCGGTCTGGCCGCGTTTAACCTTGATTTCCTCTGCATTCATCCGTTTCGGGACGGCAACGGACGGGTCTCGCGACTGCTGCTCCTGCTCCAGTGCTATCACCTCGGCTACGAGGTGGGGCGCTACATCAGTCTCGAACGACTCATCGAGCAAAACAAGGAACGTTACTATGAAACACTGGAGCAAAGCTCCCGACGCTGGCACGAAGGCAAGCATGATCCTTGGCCTTACATCAATTATGTTCAGTTCATTCTCAAGACCGCGTACCGTGAGTTCGAAGAGCGGGTGGGGCAAACCGTTTCGCCCAAAGGCGCCAAAACGGAACGCATCATGGGCGCCATCACACGCGCGAGCGGGCCCTTTCGAGTAGCCGATATCCAGGGTGAATGCCCCGGTGTCAGCCTGGACATGATCCGGAAGGTGCTGAAAAAGCTGAAATCATCCAATCAGGTTGAATGCCTGGGCCGCGGGCAGAATGCTCAATGGCGAAAGACGGGGAAGTGGGTAATACCCAATTGATTAGGTAATGAATTGGGTATTGCGTTCAAGCGAATCATTATGAGTTCCTCATCCATCGCCCAAAAACTCTGGAACAATGCACCGGTTTCGGGGGTTTCGGGGACACCATACTTAATTCGTTTTAAACGACCATCATGAATGAGGAAGTCGCCCAATAAAGGGCGAGTCAACATCAGGGTAGGCAAACCTTATTGATCTTTTGGATGGCCTTGTTGTGAAAACAGGAGTTTGACGTTTTGGGACCCTCCAATACGTCCGCGAATTGGTTCGACAACTGCTTCATCGAGATGAACCCCGTTCCAAGCGCGTTCTTGATAAAGGCTGTTTGGTGTGGTAGTCTAATTTCGAACGGGAGGTTTCGCATGGCACAAACCCTTGACGCCAAAGTCACAAAGAAAACAAAAAAAAGCATCCAGATTGAGATCTCCAGAGCAAACTTTGAAGCCTTTTGCGATGCCATCGGTCTGTACCGGGAGGAATTTCTGGCTGCCTTAGATGCGTCTGAGCGGGACCATCGCGCAGGAAGAGTAACCAAAAGGGGGTCTTTACGCGGCTTGATCCGATAGCGGAACGCCGTAATCTTTCGCTTGAGGGCCTATTTTAGCGGCACACGATGATCGAGATCTCGACCACCGCTACTTTTGATCGACTCTTCAAGAAACTCCCACCCACCATCCAGCGAAAAGCCGTTGCCAAAACGGACCGGTTCAAAAGCAACCCCTTTCACCCTTCGCTTCACACCGAAAAATTGCGTCCCAAACACCATGAAGTTTGGAGTTTCCGAGTCGACCAGGCCTACCGGGTTATCTTTAAATTTGTCAGCCCCAATCAAGCCGAACTCCGTTACGTGGGTCACCACCATTCCATCTATGACTTTAACCTTTTCAAATAACAGGTCTCACTGAAGAGGGAAAAATGGGGACAGTAGGCGGCTCAAGAAACAGGGGTTCACGTCTCAAAAAATCGCTGTCTTGCTGACGACAAAAGAAAAATCAAGATCTCAGGGGTCAAGTCTTGAATCTTGATGTCAATATAAAAAGTCAAAATACAAGACCAGACCCCATATAATTTCAAGACCCAAGAATAACCAAAACCAGCTGCGAAGTGTCCTTCTTTGAACGCCCGTTTAGACATTCCCTCTCGTCAAACGCCCCCGAAAAGGTCCGTTTGACTTCGGGAGACCATTCAGATAAAGTAGAATTGTACTAAATAATGTACAAGTGTCCGTTGTGGCCGGGAAGGAGTGTCCAAAGTGATCAAAACAATACCGATTTCCGAAGCACGCCAAAAGCTGCCTGATCTGGTTGACCGAATGCGGCGCCTCATGGAGCGGGTAATCATCACCCGCAAGGGGAAGCCGGAGGCGGTGATGATGGGTTTTGAGGAGTACGAAAGCTGGATTGAGACCTTAGAGTTGATGGCAAATCCAAAAGCCGTTCGAGGTATCCGTGAAGGCTTGGCTGATCTCTCCGCCGGGCGGTCACGGCCGTTTAAGGAGGTATTTAAGGAGCCTCTGCGTGGCAAAACCAAAAGACGTTAAACTTTCACATCGTGCCGAGAAGGCATTGAACGGTCTGGCATCTCGGCCCCGAGATCGATTAAAAAATGCGATCCGGGAACTGACACAAGATCCTTTATTAGGGAAGAAATTAAAAGGCGAGTTTGAGGATCTTCGATCCTACCGTATCGGTTCGTTCCGCATCGTCTATCGATTTGAAAGCACGATTCTTGAAGTTGTATACATCGACGATCGGAAGGACGTTTATCGCTAGCGACTGGTCTTTAAGGATCGGCGGGTCACGGTAGAGAAGGCCCAATTCCGGAACAAATTTGTCGCAGCCCTGGCTGACGTGGTCTTTGTGGCCTACGCCGCGTCAGGCGGGAAGACGGAGGCGTTCTGCAATAAGATTCTCTCCTGGGGAAAACCGCTCTTGACGCTGGAGAGCGGAGAGAATGCCGGTTTGATTGCCCGGGGCGCAAGGCCGGTCAAGAGCTTCCTTCCGAATGAATTTTAACATTTCTGAATCGCTGAGAGTTTTTCCGTGATGCCGTCTTCCCGTGCGAGATTTACCGGTTTCCCGTTTTCTCGCTCATCCAGCGGGAGAGGTAGATGCAGTCTTTCAGGCTGGCGGCGTCCTCATCCGAGATTTGTGTGGTTAACACGCCGTAGCGATGGAGTTCGTCCTGCGCCGTTTTGTCATCCGCCCGGATGATTCTTGCCTCGGCGTTGACCACTTGCCAGTTTGAAAAGGGAAAGAGGGTTCTGGGGAGATAAAGCTTGAGGTGAAGCTCCTCTCCGACTGAGAGGGAATCTTCGGTGGCGATCATCAATCCCGACTCGCCGACGCTCATGGCCCTTCCCCGCATCGACCGGTTCGGTTTTTCTTTCAAGGTGTATTCAACGGGGAAGGTGACCCCGTCCAGCCGGGGAAACTTTCTTTTTTCTACCGGTTTCTTTTCAGTCATAAGGGCATCTCTTCTTTTCGAATCATGTGTGCGACGCGGATCACCCGCGCAATGGCAGCGACATCGTGGACCCTTAAAATATCCGCCCCCTGGAAGACGGCGATCGCGACGGCCGCGGCAGTTCCTTCCAACCGTTCGGACGGGGGGAGGTTCAGCGCGCGGCCGATAAACGACTTTCGCGATGGGCCGACCATCACCGGCGCCCCCAAATCTGCGAAGCGGTCGAGGTGATGTAAGATTTTCAGATTGTGATTGGCCGTTTTTCCAAAACCGATTCCGGGATCGACGGCAATGCGATTGATCGGAATCCGATGGTCGGCGGCTTTTTGTATCTGCCGGTTTAAAAAGAGGCGGATCTCTTCGATCACGTTTCGATAACGGGGATGGCGCTGCATTGTCCGGGGCGTTCCCTTCGCATGCATGATCACGATCCCTGATTTTCCATCTGCCGCAATCGAAAACATCTCCGGGTCCCGTGTGAAGCCGCTGACGTCGTTGATGATCGACGCGCCCGCTTCCAACGCGCTCTTTGCCAGCGCCGACTTGGTGGTATCGATAGAGAGGGGGATTTTCACCCTGGCGGCGAGTTTTTCAATGACCGGAAGAACCCGCCGGCTCTCTTCTTCCAATGAGACCCGTGCCGCCCCTGGACGGGTCGATTCGCCTCCGACATCGATGATGTCGGCCCCGGCCTCCTCCATCTGAACCGCTTGATCGATCGCCTTCTGCGGATCGAAAAAGAGACCGCCGTCCGAAAAAGAATCGGGGGTGATATTTAAGATCCCCATCACCTGGGGACGTTTTCGATAATTCAGGCGGTGCGCGCCGCAATGCCAGACGCCGGTTGTTCTCCGGCTGAAAATTAAAGAGGCCTCTCGTTTCCGAGAGACCTCTTTATCCTGAAGCTCTTTAGACATAAAGTCAAGCCAGCGGTCGACTGAGTTAAGCCGGGACCGGTGAGGCGGGCGAAGGGGTCGCCATGGATGACTGGACGATTCTTTCAATTTCCGGGGCATCCAACGACTCTTTTTCCAGCAACGCTTCGGCGAGTGCTTTGAGCGCCTTCATGTTGATGGTGATCAAGGTTTTCGCCCTTTCGTAATTTTCCACGATCAACCGCTTGACCTCTTTGTCGATCTCGATCGCCGTATGCTCGGAGTAGTCCCTGTGCTGCGAAATTTCACGGCCGAGGAAGATCTCCTGCTCTTTCTTGCCGAAGGTCAATGGTCCCATCTTCTCGCTCATCCCCCACTCGCAAACCATCTTCCGGGCCAGATCGGTCGCTTTTTCGATATCGTTTCCGGCGCCGGTGGTCATATGATTGAGAACCAACTCTTCCGCAACGCGCCCTCCCATCATAATGGCGATCGTGTTGTAGAGATATTCTTTGTGATAGTTGTGGCGGTCGTCCACCGGCAACTGCATGGTGACGCCGAGCGCCCGGCCGCGCGGAATGATGGTGACCTTGTGAATCGGGTCGGTCCCCGGCAGCAGCTTGGCAACCAGGGTATGTCCCGCTTCATGGTATGCGGTGGTCTTTTTCTCTTCCTCGGAGAGGACCATGCTTTTCCGCTCCACCCCCATCAGGACTTTATCTTTTGCGGACTCAAAGTCGACCATCTCGACCGTTTTTTTACTTTTCCGTGCGGCCAAAAGCGCCGCTTCGTTGACGAGGTTTTCCAGATCGGCTCCGGCAAAACCGGGGGTGCCGCGGGCGATGACGTCAAGACCCACATCTTTGGAGAGCGGAATTTTCTTGGTATGCACCTTCAAAATTTCAATCCGGCCCTTGAGGTCGGGACGGCTGACGACGATCTGCCGGTCAAACCGGCCCGGTCTGAGCAGCGCCGGGTCGAGCACGTCAGGTCGGTTCGTGGCGGCGACCAAAATGACCCCTTCGGAAGTTTCAAATCCGTCCATCTCAACGAGGAGCTGGTTTAACGTCTGCTCGCGCTCATCGTGACCCCCTCCCAGTCCGGCGCCGCGGTGCCGGCCGACGGCATCGATTTCATCGATAAAGATGATACAGGGGGCATGTTTCTTCCCCTGCTCAAAAAGGTCGCGGACGCGGGAGGCGCCGACGCCGACAAACATTTCCACAAAGTCGGAACCCGAAATGGAAAAGAATGGAACACCGGCTTCGCCTGCAATCGCTTTTGCCAGGAGGGTCTTTCCGGTTCCCGGAGGTCCGACGACCAATACCCCTTTCGGAATCCGGCCGCCCAGTTTCTGGAATTTGGGAGGGTCCTTCAAAAATTCAATAATCTCTTCGACTTCACCTTTTGCCTCGTCAATCCCCGCGACATCGGAAAAGGTAATCTTCTTTCGCTCTTCGGAGAGGAGACGGGCCTTGCTTTTTCCGAAAGAGAGAGCTTTGTTCCCCCCCATCTGCATCTGCCGCATGAAAAAGACCCAAAGACCGATAAAGAGAATGAAAGGTCCCCAGGTCATCAAAAAGGTCATATACCAAGGGGCCTCTTCAGGGGGTTTCGCGGTGATCCGGACATTCTTCTCCCGAAGTGTTTTCACCAGGTCGGGATCGTTGGCGGTATAAGTCTTGAATTTGGTCCCATCTTTTAAGATGCCGCTGATGTGATTGTCTTTGATCGTCACCTCAGAAACTTCGCCCTTCTCTGTTTTCATCATGAAATCGGAGAAGATAATCTCATCTTCAATCGGCCGGGAAGAGGTGTTGAAGAGGTTAAAGAGCAAGATCATGAAGAGACCCACAACAATCCAGAGGGCCAAGTTCTTTACACGGGGGTTCATTTAAATCCTCCTAAAAGTTCAAGAATGCTGGTTCATTCTAGCATAGTTTTTTGGCGGTGACAATCAAGAACCACTCTCAGACCCAAGATGAAGAATTCGGTTTTTATTCCAAAAAAATTCCTGCCGGAGACACCCTGAAAAACAGCGGAAACGGCTGCTTCCGACCCTTCTACTCTTCATCTACCTTATCCAGAACTGCGATGTATGGCAGGTTTCTATACTTGTTTTCGTAGTCGAGTCCATAACCGACCACGTACTTATTGGAAACGGTGAACCCGACATAATCGATGACGACTTCGGTTTTTCGCCGCTGGGGCTTATCCAGTAGGGTGCAAAACTTGAGGGATCGCGGTTTTCTTGCCATTATTTTCTTCTTTAAAAAGGTCAGGGTGAGGCCCGAGTCGACGATATCTTCGACCACCAGGACATCCTGTCCCTTCAGATTTTCAGAGATATCCGAAATAATCTTTACTTTTCCACTGCTCTTGTCTTTATCACCATAGCTGGAAACAACCAGAAAGTCGACACGCAATGGGAGAGGGATGGCGCGCGAGAGGTCGGCGAAAAAAGCGAAGGCCCCTTTCAGAACCCCGATCATGAGAAGGTCTTTGTCCTGGTAATCTTCGGCGATCCGGAGTCCGAGCTCTTTGATGCGCTTACGCATCTCCTCCTGTGTGATGATCGGCTTGCCGAAAATGCGTCCTTCCATCCAGACTCCTTACAGGGCCATGCCTGTTTTAATATCAATGAGAGAGGTGTTGTGCTTCCACCCGCAAGGTGCGCTTTGTTTTTTTGTTGATCCGAGAGCGATCATCCGCCCGAAGACCGACCACCCATAAAATTTCCCTGGAGCAGGCCAAAAGCGGTCTTTGGTCCCTCTCGGATTTTGCGATTTTGGTATCCACGAAAAAATCCTGTAATTTCTTGCGCCGTCCTTCCATGCCGGAAGGCATAAAGTAATCGCCCGGTTGCCAACTTCGAATGAATAAAGGAAGTAAAATTCTATCAAAATCAAAAGAAGCCATGCAAGGGGAAAAAGAAGGGTAAGGACCGGAATGCAATGAAAGGGTTAATTTCAACTTCCAGGGGGGTAACTCGACCGCAATTCCGGAGGCGGCCCCTTCCCTTTCCGGAAGGGGTATTTCAACCGAAGGGAGAGCCGGACACCTGATGGGGATCGGGTTTGCGGCCTTGTCGGCCCGCTCGAAAAGGAGGGTGGAATATTTTTTTTCAATTTTCAAGGAATGGGGAAAGGGGTAGCGCTTCCCGGTCGGACCGGGAATAATCTTGGACCGGATGGTTTCAATGTGCTTAAAGCCGATGCCCTTTAGTTCGATCCCAAGCTGGGCCATCCCCCATCGAAGCAGCCTCCTTTGGAGGGCCGGGTGGAGCGACTGAAGCGGCGCCACATCAAACAGAACAGATCGCTCCGTCGTCCGGATATTCAGCCCCGGAATCAGCGACAAGAGATGTTGGTGGATAAAATCGTTTTCATCCTGTAAGAGCGCCGTCTCCCTGCAGAGGGCTTCTTTGATCTGCGGATTGTATCGCTCCAGCATCGGCAGAAGCTCATGGCGAATCCGGTTGCGCAGATAGACCGGTTGAAGGTTGGAGGGATCTTCCATGAATGGAATGTCCTCTCTCGAGAGTTCCGACAGAATTTCTTGCCGTGTGATTTTTAAAAGAGGACGGATGATGCACCCCTCCCGCATAGGAGGGATCGCGCTCAGGCCCTGGGCGCCGGCCCCTCTCAGCGTCCGCATCAGAAACGTTTCGGCCTGGTCGTCCGCCGTGTGTCCCAGGGCCATCCATCGGGCGCCGACGCTTTGAGCCACCTCTTTGAGAAATTGGTATCGGATAACGCGGGCCCCTTCCTGTTTTGAAAGGCCTTTTTCTTTGCAAAGTTGTGGAACGGGAAGCTTAAGAGAGGTAAAGGGGATTTCCCAGCCGGAAGAAAGGTTTTCGACAAAGCGCGCTTCCTGGTCCGCCTCCGGTCTGAAGCTGTGATTTAAATGGGCCACATGCAGCGAGACGGCGCGGGCCGCTCCCCATTTTCTTAACAGGTGCAGCAGGCAGACCGAATCGGCTCCCCCCGATACCGCCACGACCATTTTATCGCCTGGTTTTAAAGGGAATTGACCGATCGATTCTCTAAAGGCCTTCGCCAGCGGCCCTTTCTCCGGCGGCGGGGCAAGGGGCGCCGGGGGTGAAGATCTAAAGTCAACAGGTTCCATCAGCGCCGGCCCCCTCTATAAAATGGCCGTGAGGCTCCCGGTGTGAAGAGGAGAAGAGAACCTGCTTCTCCCGGCGCCGGCCCCACATTATGAAGGGGTCGCTCCTTTCTCTTTGAGGATGGCCCTCGCCTTTTCGATATCCTGACCGATCTGCCGGATCAATGCGGCGGAGTCTTCGAATTTTTCATCTCCCCGGACCCATTCAATAAAGGTGACGAGAAGTCGTTTTCCGTAGAGATTTTCGTTGGCGTCAAAAAGATGGACCTCCATCTGGACCTCTGTTTTATCGAAGGTCGGTTTGGAGCCGATGTAAACGATGCCGTCCAAGGTCATATATCCTTCCGCCTTCAGCGTGGCGACCCGCGCGGCATAAACCCCTTCTCTCGGGATCAGTTCATTGGGAAGACGGAAATTGGCGGTCGGGTACCCGAGGCTTTCCCCTCTTCCGTCCCCGTGCAGGACCTTTCCTTCCATCGAATAATAGCGTCCCATCATTTTCCCGGCCAGGCCGACATTCCCTTCCCGAATCAGTTGCCTGATTTTAGTCGAACTGACCGGAATTCCTTCGACCATCACCGGTTCTTGTATGACGACCTCGAATCCGAACTCCTTGCCGAATTCGATGAGCTCTTTGACCGTTCCGGCCCGATCCTTCCCAAAGTTGAAGTTCTTGCCGACGATGACCTCTTTGCAGCCGATCTTGTCACGCAGATACGTTTTCGCGAATTCGCACGGGGTTTGCTGGGCAAACGCTTTGCTGAACTCGGCGCTGAAAGTGACATCGACCCCGGTCGATTCAATCAGTCTCATCTTGATCTGAAACGTATTCAGCAATCTAAATTCCCGTTCGGGATGCAGAACTTTCATCGGATGAGGTTCAAAGGTGAGGACGACCGACGTCCCGTCTTTCTCCTGGGCCCGTTCGATGGCCTGCGCCAGGATCGCCTGATGGCCCAAATGGACGCCGTCGAAGTTGCCGATGGCCACCACGGGATAGCCGGGGATCGGTTTGATGTTTGCGGATCCGATCAGAAGCTTCATAAGGTTCTTTTCTCCATAGAGATGCGAGCCATCTCCATCGCAAAATAAGTTAAAATCATATCGGCCCCGGCCCTTTTAATCGACAGGAGCGATTCCGTCATGGCCCGCTCTTCGTCGATCCAGCCCTTTTGCGCCGCGGCCTTGATCATCGAAAATTCCCCGCTCACCTGATAGGCGGCCACCGGAAGGCCGAAGGTCCGTTTGACTTCGCTGATGATGTCGAGGTAGGGGAGCGCCGGTTTCACCATCACGATGTCGGCCCCTTCCTCGATATCGAGCGCGACCTCCCTCAACGCCTCGCGGCGGTTGGCGGTATCCATCTGATAGGTTTTCCGGTCTCCGAACTGGGGGGCCGATTGGGCGGCGTCCCGGAACGGCGCGTAAAAGCAGGAGGCATACTTGGCGGCATAAGAGAGGATCGGGGTCTCGGCGTAGCCGTTTTCGTCCAGCATCTTTCGAAGGGCCCCCACCCGCCCGTCCATCATGTCGGAGGGGGCGATCATGTCGGCGCCGGCCTGAACGTGGGTCAGCCCCATCTTGCAGAGGACCTCCAGGGTTTCGTCATTGACGATTTTACCGTCCCGGACGATCCCGCAATGCCCGTGCGACGTGTACTCGTCGATGCAGACGTCGGTGATCACCAGGAGATCGGGGGTTCTGTCTTTGACCGCCCGGATCGCCTGCTGGACGATCCCCTGCGGATGAACCCCTTCCGAACCGGCCTCATCTTTTGTCTTCGGGATGCCGAAAAGAATCACCGCCGGGATGCCGAGCCGGAAGGCCTCGGTGGAGACCTTCAGCAATTCCGGGATCGACAGCCGGTATTGTCCCGGCATCGAGGCGATCTCGGTTTTTCCTTTTTTCCCGTGCATCACGAAAAGCGGGAGGATCAGATGATCCGCGGTCAGCGCCGTCTCGCGGACGAGCCGGCGGAGCGCCTCGTTTTGCCTTAATCTTCGCGGGCGATGATCTGGAAAAGCCATCCGATCTCCTACGGTGAAGAGCCTGCCGACTCGGGCGGACCCGTTTCGTTAATTTACCCTTTTTTTTTAAAATAGTCCACAATCGATTCGGCCAGATCGGGGAGGGTATACTTTTTCGGAATGATATCGACCTGAAGGCCGAACTCCTGCGCCGTCTTTGCGGTGATCGGCCCGATGCAGGCGATGGCGGCTCGGCCGAGCTTGTTTCTCAGTTCCTTTTGGCCCACGATGCCGACGAAATTCCGAAGGGTCGATGAGCTGGCAAAGGTGATCAGGTCCACGCCCCCCGCTCCGAAAAGCGCTTCCAGCGCTTTGGGATCGTGTTCAGGACGGATCGCCTCGTAGACCGGCGCCACATCGACCTCTCCTCCTCTTTCCCTTAGCTCCTCCGGCAGAATTTCTCTCGCTTCTTTCGCCCGCGCAATCAAAAACCGCTTCCCCTCGATCCCGCTTCTGCTCAGCGCCTCCAGGACCCCCTCTGCTTTGAATTCGGAGGGGATCAGATCGACCTGAAGACCCCATGCCTCGATCTCTTCGGCGGTCCGGGGGCCGATGGCGCACAGTGAAATCCCTTTTAACAGCCGGAGGTCCTTTCGCAGGGCGGAGAGCCGCTTCTTAAAAAAGCGGACGCCGTTGACCGAGGTGAAAATAATCCAATGATACGTTTCGATTTTAGCCAGGGCGGCATCGAGCGCCGCCCAGCTGCCGGGGGGGACGATCTGAAGGGTGGGGAAAGAAACCGCCTCCGCCCCGTAGGAAGCGAGCAGTTCCATGAATTCGGGCGCCTGCTCTTTCGAGCGGGTGACGAGGATCTTTTTTCCGAAGAGAGGGCGCGACTCAAACCAGTTGAGTCTCTCCCGGAGGGAGACGACCTCTCCGACCACCATGACGACCGGCGGCTTCATCTGCTCGGACGCCACTTTTTCAACGATGTTGTCAAGCCGGCCGATCAGCGTTTTCTGAAAAGGATAGGTTCCCCACCGGACGAGGCCGATCGGCGTTTTGGGGTCTCTTCCATACCGAATTAGGTTCTCGACGATTTCGGAAAGATTTCCCATTCCCATCAGGAAGACGAGGGTGTCGGCCCCTTTGGCGAGCTTTTCCCAGTAAACACGGCTTTCTTCCTTCTTCGGATGCTCATGACCCGTGATAAAGGTGACGGTGGATGAAATGTGACGATGGGTCAGTGGAATTCCGGCATAGGTCGGTACCCCGATCGCCGAGGTTACCCCCGGCACCACTTCAAACGGAATGCCGGCTGCGACGAGCGCCTCGGTCTCTTCTCCCCCCCGTCCGAAAACAAATGGGTCTCCCCCCTTGAGCCGAATGACCCTCTTGCCGGCGCGGGCCGCCTCGATCATCAGCGCGTTGATCTTCTCCTGATGCGGTGTATTTCGGGAGCCCCCTTTTTTTCCGACGTAAACGGTTTCAATCCCTTCCCTTGCAAACTCCAAGAGCTTCGGGTTGGCCAGATAATCGTAAATGATCGTATCTGCCTGTTCCAGCAGCTCCTTTCCTCGCAGGGTCAGAAGCTTGGGATCGCCGGGGCCGGCGCCGACCAGATAGACTTTTCCGGTTTTTTTCTGCATCGGGTTCTGTCCAACAATGAATAAAAACGTAAAAACAATTTACGTGGGTTTGTAGGGGCGCACCGATGTGTGCGCCCTGACAGGGCAGTAGCCCAGAAAATGGGGCGGCTACCAGACACATAGATCTGCCCCTACAATAAAATACAACATCATTTATTGCGTTTGTATAAGCAAGATGTTGAAAAGCTTTTAATCTGTCATTCCCGAATGTTTAATCGGGAATCCACGTTGTTTTACAAACAATCAAGCATCCCCGGGTTTCGGTTAGTTCAAGTTAATTCTTCGAGCAGATCGACTTCTTTCCTTACGAGACGGTTTACCACTTCGCCGACGTCCTTCCCTTTCTTTCGTGCGAGGCGCTCAAGCTGGACCTGAAGCTTGGCATCTAGGTAGATAGGCAAACGTAACTCCGCCCCCTTCTTATAAAACTTTCCCCTCTCGGCCTTAGAAAAGTCATATTCGCGTTTCATCTTACTTACACCCTCTTATATTGTTTGATCTCGTTCTTTGTCGCTTTGCGCGCGGAGATGATGCGTATTTGCGCACAGGTTTCTACTTCTTCACCATATGTATGACAAACGACCAATAGCACCCCTGTTCGATCGAGGCCCAAAGTAATCCACCGGTCCTCCTTGCTGCTGTTCTCCTCGTCAACCTCGGATAAAGCTTGCGGATCAAGAAAGATGGTCGCTGCACGCTCAAAGGAGAGACGATGTTTTTTTAGATTCTGATGGGCTTTGACGGGGTCCCATTCAAATTAATACTGAAACGGCTTCTCCACGCTAGCATGTTCTCACAAATGAACCGCAACTCTAAGAAATCCCCGATGCAGGAGGTGTTCCTTCATATAAGGCCTTGAGTATCTGATCCGCTCCCTTTGCCAAAAGCGCTTCGGCCACTTCAATGCCGAGTGCGGCCGCCTCGGAGCGCTTCGCGGTCCGGCGTTCCCGGAGGATTGTTTTCCCATCGAGGCTCGCCACCAGTCCATCCAGTGTGACCTGGTCGCTCGACTTCGTCGCATGGCCGGCGATCGGGACCTGACATCCCCCTTCCAGCCGGATCAACATCGCCCGCTCGGCTGAGACGGTGCAGGCGGTTTCCGGATCATTCAAGAAAGAGATCGCATCGTTCACTCGCGAATCGTCCCGCCGGCATTCGATCGCCAGGGCGCCCTGGCCGATGGCCGGCAGGCTGATCTCCACGGGGAGATATTCGGTAATCTGCTCTCCCCAGCCCAACCGGTGAAGACCGGCAGCGGCGAGGAGGATGGCGTCAAGAGGGACGCCGTAATCTTTCGCTTCAGAACCTACTTTAAACGCCCCTTCGTTGAGCTTGCGGAGCCGGCTGTCGAGATTCCCCCGCAGCGGGATGATCTGAAGGTCGGGCCGAAGGGCCCAGAGCTGGGCCTGCCGCCGAAGGGAGCTGGTCCCGATCTTTGCCCCTGACGGCAGATCGGCCAACCGGACCCCTTGCCGGCTGATCACGGCATCGCGGGGATCTTCACGGCGCGGGATGGCGGCCAGATGAAGCGGCTCGGGAAGGTGACTCGGCACATCTTTCATGCTGTGGACCGCCAGGTCGATCTCTTCCCGGATCAGTGCCTCTTCAATTTCTTTGACGAAAAGGCCTTTCCCGCCGATTTTGGCGAGGGGAACGTCCAGGATCTTATCGCCGGTCGTCTTGATTTTAACGATGTCGGCCTGAAGCCCTTTTTCTTCCAGCCGGGCCTTAACCCAGTGGGCCTGCCACAGAGCAAGCTGGCTCCCCCGGCTCCCGATTTTCAAATTTTTCTTAGACATAATCGGTCTTTCTATCCTCTATTGTCCGGATTTCCGGCGCCCGGTCTTTTAAAATAAGTTCTAGCGCGAAAGATTAATTGAACGCCGCCGGGTAGGTCGGCCCTGGAAGCATGGCCGTGATAAATTTTGCTTATGGTGACCTATTTTAACGGCGCTCCTTTTTCGCGAGGAGCCCATTCGTCGACCCCGCCTTTCTCTCCCAGCCAGATGTGCCGGTCGGTGTCGATGGCGACCGCATAGACATTCTCATTGGCCAGCCCGTCCCGCAAGGTGAGGCTGCTCCAGTTTTGGCCGTCAAACCGGGAGACGCCATGGTTGGTGCCGAACCAGATGGCGCCGTCGTGAGGATCGACGGTGACCGCGTAGACGATATTGCCGGCCAGGCCATCTTCGGTCGTGAAGTTTTGCCAGCGATCTCCGTCGAAGCGGCTGGCCCCTCCTCCCCAGGTCCCAAACCATTTGTTCCCGTCGCCGTCGATCGCCATCGAAAAGACATAATTTTCATTATACGTTTCATTTCCGCCCGGATCCAAAACAGAGAGGTTATGGTTGTGTTTGTAATCCTCTCCTTTCGATTGAGAGAGGGTTCCAAAACCGGTATTGTCGCTTTTGGAAAGGCCCGACTTGTTCGGCGCCCCGAGCCCGTCGGAATGACGCCAGTTCTTCCAGCGGCCTGCCGCGTCGAGCCGGCTTACCCCCGATTCGGTGCCGAACCAGACCGCGCCATCCCGGTCCACCGACAGGGCGTAAACCCATCGATCGGCCAGACCGTCTTTCGTATTGTAATTTTTAAAGTTTTTTCCATCGAACCGGCTGACCCCGTCCCACGTTGCAATCCAGACGGCCCCATCCGATGCGAAATCGATCCCATAGACCCAGAAGTCGGCCAGGCCATGGGAGGGAAGGTAGGTTTTCAACTCCTTCCCGTCCAGCCGGCTGACGCCGCCGTTGTTGGTGCCGAACCAGTAGACCCCTTTCGGATCTTTTTTCATTGTAAAAATATAAGGGCTGGCCAACCCCTCTTTCGTCGTGACCGTTTGAACCGCCTCTCCCGACTTGCGGGCGACTTTCACGATCCCTTCCGTGGTGCCGACCCAGAGCGAGGCCCCGTCGGCCAGCAGGGAGCGGACATAGCTCCCCTCGCCGGTGCTGAAACTTCCGGACAAGGAGTAATGACCCCCCGGTCTGCGATGGGGCGCCGGCTTGGCCGGTCTGTTCCTCTCCGGCGGGAGGTCGGCGCCGAGGGTCATCGCGGCCTCTTTTAAAGTAGGTTTCTCAAGCGAAGGATTACGGCGTTCCGTTAAAATAGGTTTCTCAAGCGAAGGATTACGGCGTTCCGTTTTACAGCCGATTAAAGCCGATACCAATAAGAGGAGTCGAATCAGGAATCTAAACGAAGAAGGGAGCCTGACCAGAAAAATTTCTCTGGCAGAAGTCATGCGGAAGGTCCTTCAGCGGCGCTTTTTACCTTTTTTTCGGTCTCCGGCGGGGTCTCCTCCAGATTAAATAGTTTTCGGGCCGCTTCGAGAATCATATTTCCGTTGGTCGAATGAAGCTCTTCCTTTAAAACGGTCAGAGGGCTGTGCAGCAGCTTGTTCACGATCGCGGCCGTCAGACCTTCCAGCGCTTCCTGTTGGGCCGGGGTCAATGTTCCCAGTTTCCCCGAGATCCTTCCCAGTTCCGTCTGGCGGATCTGTTCCGCCCGGTCTTTCAGGGCGACTATCATCGGGATGGCATCGAGCGATTTGAACCAGCGGGTGAAGCGCTCAATTTCTTCTGTAATGATCTCTTCCGCCTTGAGCGCCTCTTTTTCGCGCGTCCGGATATTGGTTTCGACGGAAAGCTGGAGATCGTCGATGTCGTAAAGGAAGACGTTGTCGAGCTTGTTGATCTGCGGATCGATGTTACGCGGCACGGAGATGTCGATGAAAAAGATCGGCCGGTTCTGGCGGATTGCG
>JGI1357J11328_10000640_pt1 | contig 28329 bp, 17 predicted proteins | sample Subgrocontami54m_FD_11328 | JGI IMG/M metagenome (IMG submission 11328)
CGCCGCGCTGCCGAGGGAGTCTCAACAGAATTACTTCGTCGAGCCTCCTTGATCACAGGAGACTCTGATGCACGCAAAGCGACGTACCGCTGGGCCATCGCCGCAGGAGATCTCTACCGGCTGCGCGCGCTCGAGGATATCGCGCGGACCCGGCTGGAAGTGCGACCCTCTTACCTCGATCGCGACCCATACCTGCTCGGCGTCGGGAACGGCGTCATCGACCTCCGCACCGGCGAACGACGCGACGGCGCGCCCGGCGACTGGCTGACGAGGTACACCGCCGTGCGCTACGACCCCGCCGCGCGCTGCCCGAAGTGGGACCGTTTCCTACTCGAAATAATGGAGGGCGACCGCGAGATGGTCGCCTACCTCTGGCGCGTCATCGGCTACGCGCTGACGGGCGACACTAGCGAACGCGCCTTCTTTCTGCTGCACGGCTATGGGCGTAACGGCAAGACGACGTTTGTCGAAACGCTCCACGCGCTGCTGGGCGCTTACGCGCAGCGCGCGCGGTTCGCGACGTTCCTGCGGAAAAACGTGCAGGGCGGCGGCGCGAACGACGACATCGCGCATCTCGCGGGCGCGCGGGTCGTCATCGCCTCCGAGGCAGACCAAGCCGCGTCGCTCGACGTCGCGTTGGTAAAAGAACTGACGGGCACGGACACCGTGCGCGCTCGCTTCCTCTACGGACGCGAGTTCGAGTTCGCCCCAGTGTTCAAGCTCTTCCTCGCCACCAACCACGTACCCCAAATCTACGAGTCCACGTACGCGTTCTGGGACCGGCTTCACTATATTGAGTTCAAGTACCGCGTGCCGGAGAACAAGGTCAACAAGAAGCTGCCGCTGCTCTTGTTAGGTGAACTTGAAGGCATCCTAGCAAAGGCAGTCGTATCTTGCCGCGGGTGGCAGCGGGACGGACTTCAGCCACCGGCGATGGTGCTCAAGGCAGGAAAAGAGTTGCAGGAGCGCATGGACACGTTCGGCGAATGGAAGCAGGAGCGGTGCGAGGATGTGTTCAAGACTGAAAGCGTGTCTCACGGTGATCTGTACATGGATTTCAGCGAGTGGATGAAAAACCGAGGAGTAAAGAAACCACCATCATCAAAGGCACTCGCTTCCTATTTGCGCGAGAAGGGGTATTGCGAGAAGCGAGCAACTGATAACGTCAAGATTTGGTGTGGGCTGCGTCTGAAGCCACGGTGACCTGCCCCCCGTTTTTAGTCCAGTCAAAATGTAGCTCCCCGGGGGCTTTCTGACACCAACGAAGCTGGGACCGGGCCGAGCAGCGGCGCGGAGGGAACCGTAGGCGATCGGAGCTTTGCTGCTCGGTGGGCGAACTCTCCGGCGTCCGATACTCCAAGCTGCTGTGCGGGCGCACCGTGTTGTAGTCCACCCGCCAGGCTTCGATGATGCGTCCGTCAAGTCGGTGAACCAGTTCTGGTTCAGGCATTCGTCCCGAAACTTGCCGTTGAAGATCTCGATGAACGCGTTCTGCGTCGGTTTCCCCCACTCGATGAAGTGCAATGCCACCCCATGCTGATTCGCCCACTGATCCACCACGCGGCTAGTGAACTCCGTCCCGTTATCCACCTGGATCGCGGCCGGTGTCCCGCGCCTCTCCCGCAGCGGCTCCAGCACACGCACCACGCGCAGTCCCGGCAGCGACGTGTCCACTTCGATGGCCAGCGCTTCCCGCGTGTAGCCGTCCATCAGGTTCAGCGTCCGGAATTTCCGTCCGCCCGCCAGTTCGTCATGCGTGTAGTCCATCGTCCACACTTCGTTCGCCGCTTTCGGAAGCGCTAGCGGCACGCGCGCTGCGGCCCGAAATCGCTTGCGCTTCCGCTGCCGCATGGCCAGCCCTTCCTCGCGGTAGAGCCGGTACACCCGCTTGTGGTTCGCTCTCCACCGCGGCTCCCCACTCTCGGTTCTCTCCCGCCGCAGGAAGATGTGCAGCCGCCGGTAGCCGAATCGCGGCCGCTCCCCGGCCAGCTCGCGCAGCCGGGTTCGCAAGGCCGCATCGTCTCGCTCGCGGGGCCGGTAGCGCCAGCTTCCACGATGCATCCCGATCAGCCCACAGGCGTGCCGCTCGCTGAGTCTAGCTTCTTCCCGCACGACACGCACTGCTTCTCGCTCGGCCTGCGGGCATACCACTTTTTTGACAGCACCACCTTCAGCGCATCGATGTCCAGCGCCTGCTGGGCCAAGATCTTCTTCAGCCGGCCGTTCTCTTCCTCCAACTGGCGCAGCCGCCGCGCCTCGTTCACTTCCAGGCCTCCGTATTTCCCCTTCCAGTGGTAAAACGTTGCATCGCTGACTCCCAGTCGTCGGCAAGACTCGATAACAATTGACTCGACAGACAGCCGCCGCTAAAATCGCGCCCACACTTAGGATGACGCTGCATAAACCGTTAATTGGGATAGATTTGGGCGGAACCGTCGAGGACTCATGGCCGGAGAAACGTGCATGGTTTGCCTCGAGGGGACTTGACTTAGGTCCATGTCCACTTTCTCGAATCGACATAGTCGACAGGAGCGGGGTAACTAACGCCCTCTACCTGGAGATGATTTCGTCGGTCTACAGCGATGACCACATCCTAAGACACACAGTAGTTCCCGGTTGTTATGAAGCGCTGATAGCAATCTCCGTCCACTTTAGAATCATCGTCCTATCCTCCCGGCCAGAATCACAGCGCAACGTCACGCTTCAGTGGTTGCGGCAAAACGCCCTGCTCGCTGTGGTTAATGACCTCGCCCTTATTGGGAGTACTGAGAATAAATTGAGCTGGTGTCGAAGCCGCCATGTATCCATTCTTGTTGACGACGACATCCGCCATCTTGAACCCGAAAACTACGAGACTTCACTCACCAGAATTCATTACACCGGATGCATATCTCAGCCGTTCTGCTCAGATTACCAGATCCTGAAAGCCTCTGACTGGGCTAACATCTCCAAACTTGTGGGCAGGTGCGGAGGACAGACTCGCACATGATCTTGGCTCACGAGAAGCATGCTGCGCGGGACCGAAACAGGGAATCTGCACTAGGTTTTTGTTACGTTAATCGATGGCAGCGACGGCCGCATATCCAAAACGCTGCCGGCTGGCAACGCTCTGGAAAAGATGAGAATACTCCTTTACAACTCGGCTGCGCGAGGTGCCGGACAATACATCAGGTCGATGAAGATCGCTGGATTTATCACGTCTTCTGTTCCGGATTCTAGCTGTAAAATTCTCGTCGGCAACAGCATAGTAGAACGATCACTCCCTAGAAACACCGATGTTGTTGCTTTACCTCAAATAGTGAAATCCCTGGATGGGACGTACTTACTTAGAACCTGCGAGGAGCATTCATTTAAGTCCGATCTTGCAAGCCTCTCGAAAGCTTTTGCCATCCGCAGGCAAATCATCGATTCGACGATCGACTCGTATACTCCCGACATCTTCCTCGTTGACTCCAGGCCTGGCGGTCTTGCAGGCGAACTTATCGAGCCGCTCTCCCAGGTTTCTTCCTCGCGCTGTAAATCTGTACTCCTTCAGAGGGACATCGTTGACGCCCCACGTGAGACAGTTGGCAGGTGGCAGCATGAAGGCGTCTATTCCCTGATCCGAGCCCTATACGACAGCGTCGCATTTCTGGGCGAGCAATCGTTCTTTGATGCCTTGCTCGAGTACCGACTCCAGCCGTACAAGAATAAGGTTTTTCACCTCGGGTTCTTAGGGAACCCGGGGTTCGATACCGCTAATTCCTTGCTCCCTATTCATACCTCCAAAAGGCGGGTCCTCGTAACCGTGGGCGGTGGGTTTGATGGCTCCGCGATCATCGCAACCGTGTGTGACCTGCTCGTCGATAAAACCAAGAATATGGACGATCTTGCCTTTTCTATCGTTCTTGGTGCAAATTCCCCCTTGACGAGTGCCCAGATCGGGGGGCACCTCCAAGGCGCGGACGCAGATGTGGAGGTAGTGACATACGTTTCTGATCTCACTTCCCGAATCATGGAGGCGGATCTTGTCATTTCGATGTGCGGATACAACACACTCTTTGAATTGATTCAAGCGCAGAAGAAGATCATCGCTGTCCCCAGAGGTCACTCAGGATATGAGCAATCGCTGCGCGCTCGTCTCTTGAGCCGTATTTACGATGGGTTATGGGTTATCCCGCAGGATGAGTTTTCCTCCAAAAGGCTAGCGATCGCTATAGCCGATGCACTCGGCGCGCCTCCGCCACAAGTGCGAATCCCAATGAACGGTGCGGCCAACCTCATAACTCACTTAGTATCCGTTCTTGGACGCTAATCTGTAGGTATCCCGTGGCGCCCTGCACTGTAGTATTCAAACGCCGCCGCAATTTGCCGTCGAATCGAGGCCAGACCCTCATTTCCATCAACGCTGGCTCGCAATGCGGAAAGAGTAGCAGCGCCGTGCTTCGCGTCTAACCGCGCCCGTGCCGCCATGGAAAAAACCCTGCGCCGCCCGTGGCCGTAACTGGCGGATTTTGCATGGAAAATATAGACGTGATCCGCCACCGCCAACGCTAAACCCGCTTTCCCAGCACGAATACAGTAGTCGATTTCCTCGCCGTACCCCACCGAAAACGCCTCTTCATCGAAATAGCCTATTTTCGATATGACTTCTCGCTTCAGAAGCAGACAGAAGCCATTTAAGAATGCGACTCTCGGGAACTCGCGGCGCGACAGCCTTTCGACGATTGCATCGGCGAGTGCCGGTGTGAGTCCAGCAGGAAGCGTATTTGTGACCCACTGGCGGCTTTCGTCCTTTGTGAAGGGCACCGATTGGTAGGCAGCCGCGTTTGACAATGGGCCAACGATTCCTATCTTATCGTCCCTGCGTGCGCATTCTAGAAGTTTTTCAAGCCAGCGCGAGCTAACTATTGTATCGCTGTTAAGTAGTAGAATAAAGTCCCCGTGTGAGTTTCTGAGGCCCGCATTCGCGGCTTTCGTATATCCGACCGGAGAATCATTTGTGAGGAGCAAACTCCCGTACCTCGAGGCAAACTCGCTTAGGCATGCGGATGTTGCTTCGTCTGATCCATCGTTTATAAGATGGAGTTTGTAGGGGACAGTTGTATGGTTCAGAACGGAGTTAAGACATTGCTTAACGTCTTCTAAGGCGTTGTGGACGCAAATGATCACATCGACAGTGGGCAGACAGCGTTCCTGAACCCATTCAATGATCGGTTTCGTTCCGTAGGCGCCACATTGGGTGCTGAAGATGCCAACTTCAGGCCTGACTTTAATTCGGTTATCAGCTTCATCCAGCAGGGAAGGTGTGCTGTAGGCTTGGCCGTCATTTCTAGCCTGCCCGCGGCTCAGTGTAAGAGCACTGCAAAGGGACGTCCAATGATCGTCGAGGACCGCGAATGCTTGTTCTAGGCGCGAGTGATGCCACTGCTGCTGCATTCCTAAATAAACATACTGCTCAGCATCTTCCCAGGAGCAACACAACGCATCAGGAATACCAACCTGAGCGAGGAACCCGCTAAACTTGCGAAATCCTACCTTCTCTTCGTCCGCGACGATCACTGTCGGAGTGCGAAACGATGCGGCAGTAATGGCCCCGTGCAACGAGGAACCCGCATAGAGTTTCGCGTGACTTATGCACGCTGCAACTTCGCACAGGGAGCGCGGTATTCTTACGATTGGTGGAGTCGTCATCTGCCTTGCAACCGCCAAAGCGATTTCTTCGTCGCCGTGACATGGCCCAAGTGCCAGAAGAAGTGGGTGCGCTCTCAAAGAGGTTGCGATGCGATCTAGGCGTTGTGCGAGTTCGTGCACATTTCCACTTGCGTACTTTTTCTTTAGGTTGAACACTACACTGCGCTCCGGTACGAGGCACGCTTGCTCTCCGAAAAGTGTCCTGTATGCCAGGTCCAATTCATCGTCGCTCCAAAGGTGGCGCACATCGAGCGCTGTGTCTGGAACCACGTGAATTTGTAATGAAATACCGCTCGCTAAGAGGTTTTCGTAACTCCGAAGATCGCGGACAGCGAGGTACTGCGAATGCGATAAACCCCACCGCAACAGGTCCGAGAAGGGCCCCGACAAGGGCCGCGGCACGCCGGGCGCGTTCCAGCATAGAGGGATTTTGTTTCGATGCGCCAGCGCTGAAGCTAATAACCAGAGAGATGGGTAGACTAGGTCGCCGCTCAAGTGTGAGTAATTATAGAAGTCCAAACTTGTCGGATGCGCCCGAACAATATGCCCTCCTCCGAGAACGGCGGACGTGAATTGATGCGAAGAGGCTGACGCCTCCTCGAGGGAGATTGTCAGGGCGCTATCCGGCCAGCGTGTTCCGATGCCGCGGGGCGATACATGAACGCTTTTAATTCCTGCCTCGGCCACCCTCCGTTCGAGAAGCAGCGGAAATAGACAGTCTCCGTAGTTATCGACATCAAATGTACCGAAGTGTGCCATGGTCATAGAGTTTTTCCTTCAGGGTCGCCATCATTGACGACCACGAGCTCCAGACTTGTCATGCTTTGCCGCCATATGCTCTCAACGGCTCGCCGGATGCAACGGCGGCCACGGAAGTACGAAATGGAGACGGCGACAAAGAGCTCGTCATAAAATTCCCTCGCTGCTCTGTATCTTCATTGTTTGGATTGCCTTTCCACCAGCAAAGCCCTCAATCGCTGCACTTCCGAATGGAATTCCGACCTGCCCGCTGCCTTGACATGCTGCTGTGTCGTCTTCCGAATAAAGCTCAAAAGAGCGGTGGGCGAAAGCCTGCCAGCCACGTATTCCAGATACTGCTCGAAGCATAGGCCGTAGAACCTTTGTCCAATCTCAAACTCGCGCCTGCCCATCTCAGACTTCCAACTCGTGCTTGCAGAATGCGTGATCGACTTCACCCGAATCAAGCGATTGTACAGAGGCACGGGAACGTGAGACACTCTGCCCGTCATCAACATCAGGTTCGTCAGGAGCCTGTCATAGCTCAATCTGAATCCAGAGTAATAGGCGCCCACATCTCGCAGTGCCTGGCTGCGGAACAGCCCATGATGGGGCGCTCGATAGCGATACTCGGAGGTAAGACATGGGTTCACCATGAACCTGTCCGGCGGCGAGGGGACCATCGAGATTTCGGTCCAGCGCACGCCACTCAGGTGCAGAGAGCTTCCTCTCTGAACATAGAGAGACTGTGCCGAAACGGCAAGATCCGACTGATCCCGTTCGAGTGCAGCCAGCAGAAGCGAGACGCGCCGGCGGTCGCTCCAGTCATCAGCGTCCTGGATGAGCAGGTACGGCGCATCGGCAGCATGCAGCACAACGCTGGTAGCGAAGAAAGGCCCGCGATTCCGCTTGAGCTCGAAGCGCACAAGCCGAACATCTTGGATGGATGCGAGTTCGTCCCAGGGAGGATCTCTGTCACCGTCGTTCGCCACCACGATGGTCAGGTTGCGGTGCGTCTGCTGCAGAAGGCTATCAACTGCTTGACGAATGTTTGCCTTGCACTTGAAGTGCGGTATGCACGCGACCACCCGACGATCGACCGCGTGAGGCCACGTCATACACTTACCTTGCCGTCGCTGTGGGGGCTACGGAAACGCTCAACAGAGTCAGCAAAGCCGCAATGGAACTGACGCCCCAGCTGTTCACGGCGCTCCCAGACATTGGCGGCATCAATCCTGCGCAGCAAGTGCTTTAGCATGAGCGCATCCGCGCGTACTGTGTAGTACTGGACTACCTTGATCGCCTGGGACTTCGACAGATAAAACAACCCGAAGCGGTTGTGATTGTGCACCAGCAGTGATCGGACCGGCTTTTTGTACCAACTCTAGGGCGAGTTTTCGGCTGTTTGTAGCCCAAGGAAATCGCGGCTAGCCGTGATTTCCTTGGCAAATTCATTCGGCGTCCGCTCCCCGAGAGCCCTGTGAGGCCGACTCTCGTTGTATTCCCTGCGCCAAGTCTCCACCATCTGCTGGGCCTCCGTCAACTACGTGAACTAGTGAGCGTCCAGGCATTCGGCCCGATCACTTTGTGATAAACCAGAGGCACCATTGATATTGATAAGGATTACGGGGATTCCTTAAGTGATTGAAATAGATGGTCGGGGCGAGTGGATCTGAACCACCGACCTCTTGGTCCCGAAACGGTGGTAGTTATCGGTCGTAGCGGAAGGAGCATGTAGAAGAATTATCGAAAATTACTGAAATGAGCCAAATTTGTTTTCTTCTATTGCACACCCGCAATCCAAAAGAAATAAAACCAGCCCATTTCAGTAATTTACGGTAATTCGCCAACGCCAGACGATGCAGATTGTCAGTACATCCGCGGCTTGTCTAGCTGCTGGGGTCCGCCGGAACGTGTGTAACCGTACACTGGGTCCAGAAGCCCTTCCTAGCGACTGCCAACGACTTCTACGCGTGTCCCCCATGGCCCCCCGGACCCCGAAAATGGCCATTTCCGCTCGGGAAGTGATCTCCAAGTGTTACAAGAAGGGTCTAAATCTTCTTCTGTCAACGATTGTCAACGGATTACCAATCCGTTGGCCTTTGTTTCCTGATCCGAACTCCAGAACGAATTGAGTGGCTCGGGTTGCCGGTAGATACCGCCGCAGTGCTGGCCACACCCGTGGTGCTCTGCCCTTGACCCGCAGTCTTGCCAGCCGTCTAATTGAAGCATGCGCATGAGTTACTTTGGCGATTCCTACGACGTCGTAAAGCAATCGCTCTTGCGATGGTTGGGAGCTTTAGGGAAATGGTCAGTTCATCCTATGTTTACGGAATTCGTGTCCCCCGCGGATGTCTCCGCTCTCGAGACGCTACTGGGCGCGAAGGTGATCGCGACAAGCAAACTTACGATCGATACCAATAGGGTGGCTTACTTCTCGTGCGTCAATTCCTGCGGCAACTTGTTCCTCGATCCTAACACCGGTCTTCGTCTACAAAGCACGCGCGGAATTTGCGCACCTGACTACTTATTCGCTGATGATTTAGTTCGGCTCGCAGAACAACGCCGCACCTCACTGTCGGTCGTTTTTGATCAAAGTGTGGCACGTGGATCGGAACATTCGCAGTTGAATGCTAAGCTCCGCCATCTTGTTCATCGAAAGGTCTTTGGCTTCGCGTACGTGTCACATGCTTGTTTCGTGATCGCAGGGATGGAGCGCTCGCTAGTCGAGCGTGCGCGAAGCCACATTATCGCGGAATCTAAGCTGCCAGAGGGTAGGTTTCTATCGGTGCCTCGTGGGTGACGAACGGCTGCGACGGAGGCCCATAGAATGGGTGCCAAAATAGCCGTCGACGGTGGCTTAATGGTTTCTCCAAGAAGTTACGCAGCCGAGATTAGATTCATCTGATGAAATTCAGCGCCGATATGCTGTGCGGGGTGCGCGGTTTAAGAACGCCTCTGGGCAGCTTGTTTAAGGATGGATGTGATGCGGTCTGCGAGCTGTTCCCTATTCATGGTGTCTGGCGCAACGCCTATACCTAGGTTTTCGAGGGGCTTCGGCTTGCCCTCAGTCCGATCCATGATTTCGTTCGCGGCCTGCAGCTGACGCTTACCACTCAACGCCTCACGTATCACCGCATTCGCGATAGCTTCCGCGACGGTCATCCCAGATTCTTTATCGATGACAACCGTCAGTTGTTCGCGGATCGCCTCGGTGATGCGGTTGCGTCGACGCCCCCCTGGATTGCCGCTTTGGCCCTTCTTCCAACGGTATGGCGCGCCCTCCCGGCGCAGCACCTCGGCACGACGATCGTCGCCCAGCCTCATTCTTGCTCCACTCCTGCTGTCAGGAGTCGATCTGCAGAGAATGGTGACCACAACTTCTTCAACAGTCTAAGGTAATCAGCAGCGAAAATCCCTGCGCACATTTCGACTCTCAAAATGCGAATAGCACTTACTAGTTCTTACCAGCAATGAATTATATCCTACCGACGTACATATGTACATAGTAAATATATAAGTGATAATAAAGAGGAGCTCTGCTTAACTGTAATTTTTTGGACGAATTGCTTGCTTTATTCGAACAAGTAAAGCAGCCACCCTCGGAGAGTCGTGGCCAAAGGGCTCAGTTTCTTGCAGCCACATCAACGCGTCTTCTCCAGTTCTGTTCGCGGCATCCACAATGCGAGTAGCGACGAGTTCAAGATCACTTTCAGATATGGGCAGCATGTTCAAATGGCGCCACTGTGGACTGCCAACATCGAAAGCATGTTGTACGATTGGAAGAAATATGTCGGGCAGTTGTTGCCCGTGGGGAGCTAGGAGCATCATGGTCACAAGTTGAGTGGTAACTTCGATGTCCGGGACTTTTGCCAACTCATGCATAGCCGGTAAAGGTAGAAGTTGTCCGGAATCAAAGTACTCCCACAGCTCTTGCGGTGTAGCTAGCCATTGGAGTGCTCCCGCCAGCTGCACACTAGCAGCACCACTTGAGAATATGGCAGAGATTCGTTTCTGAAAGGGCACAGGCCGAAGTAGGTCGCTGAATTCCTTTGAAGCCCCCGCTTGCACAATTCTGGGAAGCAAGGTTTCTAAGTCGTCCGATTCCAGAAGGGGAGGGCTGGCAGAGCCTTTCGCGTCTCGTAAAGCTTGCAGAAGTGCCTCATTATCTATGCTCCGAAGCTGCCAAGCACAAAGTATTACGCTGTGGTGAGAATGTAATTCGAAGCCGCTCAGAAGGTGGCATGAACCTTCAGACAAGACATCTAGGATGGAACGGACATAAGTGCAACGGGGGTCGTCATTTACTTTTTTCAGAAACGCATCCGACAAATCTAGTTCATTCTGTAGGATCGAGACCGCAACAAGATAGTCTCTCGTGCGTGCGGCTGCGATTTTCCAGGCAAACAGATTCCCGCCCCTCTCTCGGCATTCGACCCAAGCAGGAATGTGTTCCGCTATCTCATCAAATTTTTCATCGTAAGTTCTTAGGTCTCGACTGTTAAACCACATCCTGTTTTCATTTTCGAATTCAAGGTTTAGAAACCCTAAGGCAAGCTTCCTAAGGCGGTCCTGGCTTGTTGTCCGTTTGATTGAAAGCTTCTCCGCTAAGTTGGCAGACCAATCATGAATTTCGTGTTCAATCCTTGATATCCAATGGGGTCCTGCTCCTTTCCGGGTGACATGGGCAATCGCGATCTCTTTTCGTTGACTCATCACCTCCACCCACAAGGACTCATCGGATGCACTTGCGGTTACTACAGCTCCAAACGCTGCGATCTCAGCAGCGCAGTTATCGATCCACCCCTTGAATTGTTGCGGTGTAAATTCCAGTGCCTGGATAATTGGCAATATTCTGTATTCGTCCCCCTTGAGCCATTTGATGATTCCTTCCACTGCCACAGAATCATCATCCTCTCCGATCATTGCCCCAATTTGGTGCTCTATAGATTCTTGAATGCTCTCGTCTACGCGAGCCTGAATCCGTAGCGGCACTCGCCTATTAGATCCAATCCAATGCACGGAGTCTTCGCTAAGTTGGGACAGGTAACCACGGGTCACGCGAGCGAGAACCGCGTCCCGTTCCTCGTCGCAAGCTGGGAACAATACCAATATTGACCCTTTTTCAATAACGTCAAAGGCGAACTCTGTCGGCACCCATCGGAAACGACCACTTTTAGCATCTCGAACAAACATTAACTCGAAACCGACTGATTCGGATTTTCGAAGAAACAGATTCCAGTCTTCAGAGAGTTTCTGGATAAATTCGCGCTTTGGGGGTCGAATGTACCAGTAGAATAAAAGCGCATACGCCACCCCAGAAATGCCCAAGGTTGTGAAACCTAGCAACGAGAGGCCCTTCTCTGGATCTAGGAGCGGTTTCCAAAGTGTGGTGATATTGGTGACGAAAAGAAATGAAAGAACGCTATAGAGCCATAACCTTTTTCTGCGCGACAATGTCATGGATTGTCAGACCCTTCTATGCTTTTGATTCGCCGCAGGCTTTGTCGAAGTACTACCTCCATTTCTTCGCGAAGCAGTGTGTCCTCGCGTCTAAGCGTGGACTTGTAAGGAGGATTCGCCTCGTGCGTAAGGGGAATAGCATCGCGCAAGAAACCTATGGCGCATTGAAGTTCGGGCTTAGCCGCCGTCGTGTTACCGTTCTCGTATTGCCAATCAGCCATGAGCCGCGAAATTCGCCCCAATTCGTGGAAACCTTGATAATTGCCTTCCTTTGCCAATACGTTCTGCCAACGTGTACGCATTCGTGACAGCGTTTCCCAAGAATCTTGTGACTTCCAAACATTTGGTGATTTGCCTCTAAGTGCCCTGAACCAGTTATTGACGAGGTAGCATGCTCGTAAGGCTTCGGCGTATCCTTCCGCGCGGACCGAATCGACAGTCGGCTCAATAGACTTAGGATCCGTTAGGCCTTCTAAACTACCACCTAGTAATGCATGCACACGCCATTCGGTGTTAGTGGGGCAAAGTTGATCTATTTTGAGCTTAGCGTCAGCCCAATTTTCCAATCTGCAAAGAACTTCTATTTCCATTTGTCGTGAAGTATTGTCTATTGGAGTGAGAGGAAGTTTTTGCAGCAGCTGCAAGCATTCTGACAGGGCTTTGCGAGCGCGATCCTTCCAAAAGAGGAACTCCCCGAGGCATCGGGAAAGTCCAAGCAAGCTGTATACTCTGCATGCAAGAACATCAGAGTCGTCCCCGCCCCCATTGTTGAGTAGCCAACGCGTTTCCTCATCAGCCGATTCGTATTCTTGACACAGTATAAGAGCACGCGCCTTAAACAATCGTTCCTCAAATTCGAGGCCGCATGACCTAAAACTCTCAGCGAGGAACAAGTACACGTCTGCCCCCGGCGATAAGGCACACAATTTCCTCACTAGCAAGCTAGCAGTCTCAATGTCATCGGAAAACAGACAAAGTCTGAGAAAATGCCTAGCAAGAAAAGGAGATCCCAAGACCTTATCTTCATAAAAGGCGACGAATAGTTGGCGCAGCCAGACTCGCCATTCACACCCCATCATGTCACAAAAACGTGCCTGCAACTCGCGTGAGCTGTGAGGCAATGACTCAGCTAAGGTGTCAAAAATTGAACAACATTCTCTTTCTTTCCCAGACACAATGTGGACCTTATTCAGAAAGAGTCCAACTACAGCATCATACTCATGCAAATGTTGCAGTTGAGCCAGCCCAGTTTGAAGCGCTTCGAGTGGGCTGTAATCTGTCAAAGTTCCTACTAGACTCTGGTCGGGGACCCCTTCCGTAAATACAATGTTTGCTGCTTCCTTTCGATCAGCAATGCTTCTTTGTGACAAAAGATATGTGAGCCGGAGTTTCAGTCGCCTTGTCAACTTGCCGGATTCCATTAGTTTTCGGAGATACTTAAGTTCGTTCTCGTGGCAACCATAGGCCTCAAAAATAAGAGAACGAAAAAGTGCGGTTTGTTCCTGGTTTGAAACCATATCTAGGCAAGCAATTGCGGATAATCCGTCACGAATTCTCCTAAAAACTTCTGCGCATTGAAGCCACTCTTCGTCTGATCTATTCCCTGCTTCACCGCAAACAAGTGTGTCGAATACCGAAAGGTTATCTTGTTGACGAACCAATGCAACCAATCGCTCAAAATCTATTTCAACCAGCTCACGAACTGAATCAGCTGATCCGGTGCTTGTTGATTGGGGCTTTCCGCTTTCCTCTTCGCAATCCTCGACATGATTTTCTTCGTTGGCCTGCTCTCTTGGAAGATTGCCCTCATTTACCTCATGATTCTCGTCACCCGATTCATGAGCTACGGGCGGTTCAGATGAATTTGCCATTCCTATTGTGGCGTACTCATCCATAGCACCTGGCGCCTGGAACCAATGTGGAGCAATCGCCGTTGCTGGGAGTTTCCTTTGAGCGCGTCGAGGCGGCGCGCTATCTGGTGTGCGAGATCCAAAGTGCTCTAACAGCTTCAACGACCGAAGCGCCAGCTCGCGAAAAAAACCATGAAAGACGAGACACACATCTCGTACCTGAGTGCTCCAACTAGCTGCTCCCTCGCGCTCGCAGCGCATTTCTACTAGCTGGGTGTCGTCTATCGCTTTTTCCCATAACTCGTCGTAAAGATCCAAGAATTCACGGCAAAAGCTTTCCGAGTTAAGTTGGCTGCCATCAAAGATAGCGAGTGCGCTGGCAATGAGACTTGTATACACTTCCTCACGGGAGTTTCCAGAGATCTGCGCTCCGAAAACATTTGTGCTTTCTGGGCCAATTCTTTCAACATCCCAACGACCAACTGGGGTCGTTCGTATGAAGACACGAGGATCTGTCTTGGTTATGAATTCCACGAGAGCCTGCCGCATCAATTCGCTAACTACACAGGGCGCAGAAAGTTGGCGGTGAATCAATTTGTCAAATAATTCGTTGATCTTCTCCTGTGCTCGCCAGTTGAGCCCAAGAGCAAGTGACTTATGCAAATGCTCCAGCAGCTCCTTCCACTGCGGGGCGGCAAATGTTTTTCCAAGCTTGAATCGCTCTACGAGCGAATGCCATTGTCCGCTAATCGTCTCCAGGTCCGCACGACGCGCTGCATCGACCAAAGCATTTTCTAACAGTTGCACTATTGGAAAAGACCCTGCTGATTCGCTAAGTGTTAGATTAGGTGTCTGTTGTGTGGAGTAAACGCGCAGCACATTCTCAAGATCAGATGCAACAAGGGGAAAAGCTAAGCGGGCCCCGAATTTGAGTGCAAGTGCCGACGCATCTGCCTGGAGTTTGGAAATATCTTGGGCCATCTCCTGGGCGACCGAGGCAATGGTTATCAATCTTGTGTCAAGTGTAGCGTCTTCGAGATAGATCTCAATTAAGACAGCGATTCCTTTTAGGACGTCCTCTTGGCTTCCTTTGACGAACAACTCCCTGATTTCATTTCCGTCGGTCCGAAATGGAGCCACTGCAGAGTCAACATCCATGGTCAACTTGCGACGACGCTGGTGGTCCAGCTGGTTCTTATCTTGAATGGCGCGAAAACTGCTCGCAATTGCACCATCGGAATCTACGGTCGCAACTTCAGTTCCAAGCAACCTCGCTATGACTTCACGCACCTTTGGTGTGAATACTGCGTCGCGCATCAGTGAGTCTTCGAAGGATGCGTAGAAACGGCTGCAACCTGGATCGCCGTGCCTTGCAGTTCTGCCTTCTGCTTGAGCATCTAGACGCGACAATTCGTGAATCTCTGCGACAATGACATAAAGACCTCCGGAATCGACGGACTCTTTTGTAACTACGATGTCAGTGCCGCGGGCAGCCATTTGTGTGGCAATAGTTATGGCACCAAGCTGGCCCGCCCATGACACAACTTCTTCTTCAATCTCTTCGCGCTGAGCATTTAATAATGCGAAGGTCACCCTTTTGTGGCGTTCGTTAGCCATTGTCAAGAGTGCCTCTGCCAGTTTATTTGAATCCTGAACGCTGGCTGTAATGACTAAGATGGGCTGAGAACTTTGAGCACTCCGTTCGAGTATTTCATCGGAAAGTGCGCGCCATTTCATTTCTTTCGAAGAAGCGATTACGAAACCTTCCTGCCTAAGCTTAGGAGGAACACAGGGTTGTATTCCTACCGCAATTGGTTTCTTGCTTTTAGGTGAGTATAGTTCGCGAAGCTCTCCTTCTTGACTAAGAATTGTGCCACTCATGCCAACAAGCCTGGGCATTTGAGTCACTAGGTTCTGTACTGTGACTGTCCGTTTGGTTGGGAGGGGCTCCTCAACAGAAATCCCATGCTTCGCCTGCACAAAGGGGTGAATTGAACGCCCAAAATGCTTTGAGGGTTCACGGCGACCAGTAATTTGGTTTACTAAAATAATGCAATTGTCTTTCACAATGTAATGTTTATCTTGGACTAGTCCAAAATAGGAGTGCAGGCTCTTTTCGATGAGTGCAACTATCCCACTCGGACTAAAGCGTTCGCTCAGATTTTGGGCCCGACACTGGTGTTCCAAGAACTCGGCTACTGCGCGGCCGGCATTCGTTAGTGCTCCGGATTCGGGCAGAAACAGAAAGTTTTGCAAAAGCGCCCCAACCATAGCGACTTCCTGCACCAGGCTTCGCAATGCGTGGGATTCGTACTGTGCTTTGTGATCTAGTTTTGCAAATATTGAATAGACGCGGACTAATGTGTATAAATTAGCTTGCATCCCACTTCCGAGGTTTCGGGTGGTTGCCGATACTACCGGAAGCATTAGTCGCCCCAATGTGGGAAGCGCATCCTCTACAAGCCAGTTGGCCACAGTAAGTTTTGAGGGTTGACCGTGACGTTGAATCTGAAGTTGGCATAATCCCTCGAGGAATGATGGAGAGAGGTTAAGTTCAATCGAACTTTCAGCAATAGCGTTGCACACAAATTCAACTAGTTCTGAAACGAAATTGTCTCCACGAATCAGCGAAAGTAGGATTGGCAAGATTCTGCGCTTTGCTTTACCCAAGAACTGCAAGTCTTCGACGGACAGTGCAGCTTGCGCAGCAAGAATTTGGGAATTTACGTACGACCAGATCTCTTTCAGGGTTCCCGTATCAACGAATGAACCAGAAAGAAGCTGGGCAACCTCGATTCCTTTTGAGGTCAAAAAGAGCTTTCCGGATTTAGGATCTTGTCGAAGTAGTTCGCCACTTGTTTCCGTGAGAATTCCCTCAAGTTGAGCCGCGACATCTGGAGTCAACTGTGCGCGAAGCATAGGCGCGATCAAGATGGTCTGAATCAAAAAACTAATCCAAACAAGTCCACTGTTATTTTGGAGCAATTTACGAAAATCGGCCCAAGACCGAATGTCCCATTCATCCAAAATAGTTCGAACATAGATCCGACCTGCCATTGTTAACTCGTAGTTTCCACTTCGAGCGATGCGGAATAGCTGATTCTCTAGATAGATCTCCTTGACCCAACGATTGACCTGCCAAACCCATGCGGTTTCGACGAACGCACTCTGTCGGAGCTTCGAGCTGCCAGACAGAATTAGAGGTGTACTGGACTCGTCGAGCAGAAGCTGATCACACTCGTCTACAAGCGTCAAATAGGCGGACTGCTTGATGGGGGGAGTGCCATACTCACGGCAGGAGTTGCGCAGGCAATCGAACCCAAAATCGGTGCCCGCAATGCAGACAATGTCTGCGGCATATGCTTCGCGCCTCGATTCTGTAGATTTCTGTGCCGACTGTAGGAAAGAAATTGAAACGCCAAGTGATTCATAAATGGATTTGAGCCAAATGAAGTCGCGTCTAACCAAATAGTCGTTTGCCGTGAAGTAAAAGCACGTATCAAACGGAAGCGAAATACCCTTGCCCTCGGCAAAAATCCGCAACGCTTGCAACCTAAGCGCAGCCCAACCAAGGACCGGCACCGAGACAAAGGTCTTCCCTTCACCATTTCGCATTTCAACAAAATAGCCATCGATAAGGCAAAAAACTGCTTCATATTGAGTCTCATGAAGCTCAATCCCATCCAGTTGTCTCCGAATCCCCTCTCCGAACAAAGCAACAGCGTTGACTTGTAAGACCTCGTCAATGCGGTCAAGAACATGCGCGCATTCGAGAGCACGCTGCTGTGGATCATCGAGCACCGTCCAATGGTCATTTCGTTCGAGGATGTTCGTCATCTGTGCGACGATTTGCTCTTTCTCCAAAAGGAGATCCGAACTGTTCACGGCATTTGTTTCCAACCACTTCCGCCTTGCTTGGGAAGCCGCTGCCCGCAGTCTTACCTGTCGAACGATTTGTTGATTCCAACTCGGTGTGCACCGTTGAGTTCCCACAGCCAAGTCATATGCCAACATTTCCAAATGAATCGGATGGAATCGATCAGGGTCGAAACGCAATACCTTGCTAGCAGGGACGATGGCAAAAGTGTGCAATAGGCCCAGTGGTAGCCTAACCCAAATGGATTTCGTGGCTGTCACCAACCGCCGCCAAAACGGCGACTCGATTTCACTGTAAGAGCGGATGTCAAACGATTGCATTGCACTTCTCCTCGTGTGAGAAGTACTCTTGAATTGCGTACTCATATCATAATTCCATGTTCCAAGAAACCAATTTGAAGCACGCCGAGCGTGCTTCATGAGGCCCGTCAGAGCTGAGAGCAATACGTTGGTCTGCCCCTGAATTGGCGGTGATGCGAGTAATTTTTTCGAAGCTCGGTGGTCGTGCTTTCGAGCTTGTCTTGTAGGACTGGTTGTTGTTGCGTTTACTACAACGAAAGCATGTGACAACTATTGGCATGAATCGCGGCAACCAGATGATTCCGTGAGTAGTCAAGCTAACGCTATCGGCGAAGTGGATATCGAGCGAGCGTTACGCATGTAGTGCTCCCCTCTAAAACTAGACAGGTAGTTTCGGTATGATGCGGGGCCTCCGTCCCGAACCTTCGGGATCAAAGGAGGCAACATGGGCAGGAAACCGCGTGTGCAACGGACTCCCGAGGAGAAGTGGGAGATCGTGCAGGAAGGGATCAAGAGTGGGAACATCTCGGAGACGTGCCGGCGGTACAGCATTGCTCCGACGCTCTTCTATCGTGGAAGGATGAAGCGGAGCAAGGAGCCAAGGCCGCGCTTGGGGGGAGAAGCGCGGCCGCGGCGGAAACGGAAAAGGATCGCCGCATCCGGCAACTGGAACGGACGCTGGGGCGCAAGTCCCTGGAGATCGAGATCCTAAAAAACGTCGTGGGGGAGTGAGCTGCGGTGAGGTTCACTCCCAGGCGCGGGAGCTGGTGGCGCAGGGTCACACAGCGACGCTGGTCGCAGCGACCTTGGCCATCAGCCGGTCGAGCCTGTACTACCGGAAGCAGCCGCGCGGCAGCCGGGCGGACCGCACCTACGACGAGCAGATCGTGGTGGCGTGCGGTGCGAGGCCAGCCTACGGCTATCGTCGCGTGGCGTGGTGGCTGCGGCGCAAGGAAGGGCTGGGAGTGAATCGCAAGCGCGTGCTGCGGGTGATGCGAGAACGTGGGCTGCTTGTGCGCTCGCGCCGACTGCGAGCACGACGCCAGAAAGAGTGGAGCCGCGTGGAAGCCACCGAGCCGAATCAGATCTGGCAGTCGGACATGACGAAAATCTGGGCGGGACCGGCGGGGNGGGCTGGGCCTACCTGGTGAGCGTGATCGACTGCTGCACGCGGGAGATCGTGGGCTGGCATCTTTCGCATCGCTGTCGGACCGCAGATGCGCTGGCGGCGGTGGAGCAGGCGGTGCTGGAACGGCTGCCCGCAGGCAGCCGGGAGACACCGTTGACGCTGACCACCGACAACGGCACGCAGTTCACTTCGGCGCGGTTCCTGGAAGCACTCGGGCGGTTGGGGATCACGCATCGTCGCACGGCGTATCATCACCCGGAAGGCAACAGCTACATCGAGCGGTTCCATCGCAGCTTGAAGGAGGAGGAAGTCTGGACGGCGGAATATCGCAGCGTGGAGGAAGCGCGCACGTCGATCACTGGTTGGATCGAGGAGTACAATCACGACCGGCCCCATCGCGGGGTGGAAAACCGCACCCCGCGGGAGGCGTTCTTGGCGTTCACAGGTGTACTAAAAAACGAGGCCCTGACTGTCTAAATTAGAAGGGAGCACTACAGCCGTGACATAATCCTTCTCACTCGTGGTGGTACAAAAACTCTGGCAGGTCACGGGGCTGCAGAAAGACAATCCATTCCGGAATAGTGACTTCGACTAGATTCCGGCAGTAGTGCGATTAGGCGTTTGTCGCAGATTCAGTGGGCAAACACGAATTGCAGCGCAACCCAGATCGACAACATACCAAGCAAGAATTCAATCATGATTATTTTGAAACTGTCCCAGAAGCGTTTCAAGGCAGGCAACAACTTTTCATTCGCGAGATCTGCAAGTTCGGTAATGTCGATGATAAACCTGGCAATGTGATCTTTCCACCTAGGCTTGTGCTCGCCCGGCGCAGGAATTTTCATCTTAACCACCCGTTCTTTCATAGGAGCTTGGTGGTTAGATGCTCTGTGGTTCGTCCTAGGAAGTCTCCTTTGTGGTGCGGGTTGGTATTGCATGTCACCTGCTCCAAGTAGCAAGAAATAAATTCAACGTAACACACATCCATCATGTGTTCGCTGAATCAAACAGTTCAAGAAGAAGTTTCTTGTGGAGCGAAGTGGTTAATCAGATGATGCCACTTTCGAATCGTGTGTCAAGCTTTCTCGTTGTGGATAACGACTTTGGAAAGAAGGGAGCTTCTTGTAAGCACTTGACGATAAATGGGATGAGCCTGACGGAGTAGTTCTTTGACATTTCTCTACACGTCATATTAATTAGACTAATGTGATGTCCAATTCTTAGAAAGACCTCGCATTTTGACCTTGACCTGACCGGGAATTTAAGTTGACCTGCTCCTGCGTATGAAGCAAAATCAAGCCAATCAGCGGAATTATTTCCGAAGCTCGTTGAGTTTCACCCAATCGCCTGGAGCGCGTTCGTACTTCCAGAAATACCAGCCGTCACAAGAGCGCTTGCAGGCAGCCCCTCCTGCGGCAGAAGGGGAGTTGTAAACCTTTCTTCGAAATCTAATTGAACCATCCCGACGCACACGCGCCTTGTAGATCCTTCCCTTCAGTGTGGCGCGCAGCTTCATCGAACCTCTTACGTATTGGGCAAGTACGGGTCGGCGACCTAATCTGCCACGCTTGTTAGTCACCCTCAAGACCTCTTCAGCTTCCTGCCCGATCAAAGCCAAGAGTTCGTCTCGCTGATATTTCTTGATGTCTCTTTTCAGGGTACGTTTTAGATTTTCTGAGTCTTTGAATTTACCTTTGTTTTTGTTCCCTGGGGGCTTTCCAGTGATGTGCAAGATCAGCGTTTCGAGTTCCCTTAAGTGCTTCTCGCCGATCGTGAAGTAGACACTGAAACGATCCCACGAACGTCCGTGATGATCGCTCAGGTGCTGATGCAAGCGCCACCTGAGATCGCCAGCTAGTCCGACGTAATACAGTTTCTTGCGCTTGTAGAGTACATAGACTCCCTGCCGATGTCTTACATAGCTCTTGAACAAAAACTGATATTTTTCGACAGCATCGCGACTTATTCTTTCGAGATACTGGCTGACAAGTGGTGCTTCTCTCAGCATGATTCCTCCTACTATGCGGCCAACGCTTCACAAGTTATTTCAACTTGAACAGCTATTATCTATTCGATCTAACGGCTTCGAATGATTCAATCAAAAATGTGCACAGCGTACCTGAAACGTTTGCAGCAAGGTGTGCAATGCGCCTCTGAGCGTCTTCTCCGAGCCTTCCATGTGCATCGCCAAACTGATTTCGTAGAGTCGCTACACCTTGCGCCAGCCCTGCGCAACTTCCGAGAATCTGTCTGATAGCGGCGTCATCTTCCTTCCTCGGATCAAGACCCAGCGCCTCAGCTGTTGCCTTATACGAAGCAGGAAGATCGCCCTTGTGATCTGGTCTCTTCCCCGGGCCATCCAGGACATAAATACAGACTGACTCAAGCAGTGTCCGCGCAGAAGTGATAGCGCCTTCGGGATCACCTGCGAGTCGTTGCGTTAGTTTTTCCCACGCCTTGGTGACATAAGTAGTGTCGATGTTCGCCATTGCCTTACCAAAGGAAGCGGGAACGGGTACACCGCGCAATCTGTCCCGAAGTTTTTCGACCTCTTCTGTCGGAGCAGGCGTCCGCATGGGGTACTCGCCGCAAAGTTCAAGCAGGGCTGCGCGCTGTTGGTCTATTGGGAGGCTTTCGATAAAGTTCGCGAACATCTGCCAGCGCGATGGCGCCCCCGACCCGTAGCGCATCTTTCCCACTTCGTCGGAGTAGCGGCCGAAGAAATCGAATATTTGAGGACCGCTTAAGCTTGTATCCCCCGCGAATAGTCTTGAGGCTGTCTTAATTATGGCGCTTGGGAGAAGGTCCTTGACTCGCGGAAGTGGCCGATAAATGCAGTCGCTATTGTTCGCCATGATCAAGACTCGCAGTGGAAAGCCCTCGCCAATCTGGAAGAATCTAAGGCGTCCAGTTCGGCAGCGGTTTTGGATTGGAGTTTCTTCAAGTTGACCTGCCAACAGAGTGTGGAGACTCCCTCTATCTCATGCCGCTCTCTTAAAGACAGATTGCATTTCACCAACAACCTCGCGTAGTCGCCCGTCAAACTTCGCGTTAATTTCCTCGAAGCTACCGATAAGTCGGGCGTAAATCGGGTTTGCGAAAATGGCGTCCAAGTCGACCCGACCCTGTGAAGAGATGTTCGCGACAAAGGCGTCTTTGATTTTTCGCAGCGTGTCAGCTTGTTCCGTCGTGAAGTTGTAAAGTTGCAAGTAGCTGTCGAATCCTGCCTCGATACACTCGCGGGTTGTAGGAATCTTTTTCACGCCGAGAACTGCAAGGAAGAAATCCCACACTGAGCCCGCAGGGTATTCGTAGATGCGCTGAAGTTGCTCTTCCGTCAGAATGATATCCGGCGCTGCCACCCACGCGTTGACGGCGGCCAATTCTTCCTCGGTTGGCTGATAGTCCTTGTCCTCCCATACCTTTTGACGCAGCGTCGCAATTTGGGAATCCATTGTGGACTTCACGCCTTGCTCAAATAGTTCGCGCGCTTTGGCCATTGGAATATTGTCGATGATCTGGACCTTTCCACCCGCAATGATTGCTCGCTGGATGAGGTGCGCAGGATCTGGATTGTCTAGGACCCCATCGATAACAATTTCGCCGCCTCCTCCGCCTCCTCCTCCAGCACCTTTGCCCGTGACAACTTTGATGTTCTTCTTTGGCGTGCCTTTGCCGTTGTCCTCCATCCGTTCGCAAAGCTTCACAAAGTCAAGAATTGTGAAGCTGAACTTGCCAGTCTTTGGGTCGAGGCGCGTGCCGCGTCCCAGCATCTGGAGGTATTTGCTGACAGACTTGGTGAGCGCCCCGAACGCGACGTAGCGCAGGCATGGAATGTCCACGCCCGTACTCATGATGTCCACGGACACAACCACGCGCGGATTTGAGTAGGGCCGCTCGAACCACTCCTTCAGCGTTTCGTTGATCTCGTCATTTTCGGAAATGATCGCCTCAGCGTAACGCGGACTTTCGCCTTTGTCATTGAACGCGGTGTTCAACTCTTTCACTAACATCATCGCGTGCGCTTGGCTGGCGGCGAACAGCAGCACCTTTTCACCGTATTCGGTTTCGTGGCGGATGACCTCCGCCCATCGCTTGGCCTGTTCTTCGCTGAGTACGCGCTTGTTCAACCGCTCCAGCGCGATCTGCTCCTCTTTCGGCAGTTCAATGCGTTGGCGCGTCTCCGGATTGAGCAGATGGTCGTAGAGAATGCCTTTCTCCATCGCTTCTTTCGTCAGCGCGGTGATGTGTTCCTCTTTTCGGTAGGGCGCGAGAAAGCCTTCTTCGATGCCACGGTCGAGGCCGAATGAGTAGTCAGCAGTGCCCGATTCACAGCCGAAGAGGCGGTAAGTGTCGTTAATAGCGAGGTCCTCCGGGTCAATTTCCTTGCCATCGGCTGGCACGGCGATCCTAGGCGTGGCTGTTAGGCCGATGCGCGGACAGACAAAATGATCGAAAATCAGGTTTCGGTTTGTCGTAATGGAGCGGTGACACTCGTCCACGACTAGCAGGTCATAGAAGTTGCTGGGAATTTTGTCGTAAAGCATTTCCAGCGTATCAATCACAACTGCGTGGATGTTCTTGTTCTTGTGCGCCCGCCAGCTCGCCGACGTAATCCAATGGCTATTATAGGTCGGGCTGAGGAGCTTAAAGCCTTTGTTGATCGCCTGCCGCGCGAGGGTGCGCCGGTCCACCACGAAAAGAACGCGCTTAGCCAAGGCGTAATCAAGCAGCGCCTTGGCGAAGGCCACTATTGTCCGCGTCTTGCCGAGACCCGTCGCCATGTGGACGAGCATCTTCATTTTTCCCTCGCGGAAGCGATCGAGCAGGATACGAATGCAATCAAGTTGGTAGTAGCGGTCCTTGCTTGCCGCCGGGTCGTAGCCTCCGGCCAGCGTTGTGTCGATCTTGATCGTCTGCTCGCGTTGCTTCTGGCGGCCCTGCTCGATCTTCAGTTTCATCTCCTCCAGCGACATGAACTCGCCAATGGATTTGAACTCTGCCGCGTCAATGCCGCGCCACGCTAGGTCAAAATAAAGAATCTTCAGCCCGCCTGCACCGTCTGCCGCGCAGGCATAGAGGAAGCGCGGTTTAAGCAGCCGGCTGTATTTGAGGCGCAATTTTGGCAATGCCTTTTGTGGGTCATCGAGTTTATTTTCGATGACAGCTAGCGCAAAGCCCTGCAAATCCTGAAGCACGAAGTCGGGCTTGATGGATTTGCTGCCGGGAAAATCGCGCTGCTCATCTTCGTTGAGCGCATAGCTCGGCTGGTAAAGCAGCGTGCCGTTCTCTCGCGTCCAGCCAAGTGGCTTCAGCGCGTCATAAACCGATAAGTCCACCGCGGAGGCTTCGTTGTCGAAAATGCCGGTCTTGGTGCGGGTGGGCATTGCTAGCCTTCCCAAATGCGGTTGAGAGTTTGCAGAATCCGCTCGCGGGCATTCGTCGCGCGCGCTTCTAAGGAGGAGAAGAGAGCACAATCCTCGCGATAGCATGCAATCGCCGAACGCTGGTGGTCAGGACTCGGCACGATGACGTTAATCGTCGCCAATTGCTCACGGTTTATTTTTGGCATGCCGGCCCGCTCGTGAAATTCAACTGTGAACCGCGCGAACCAGCGTGAGGCGAGAATCAGCGCAAGATATTCCGGCAATATCTTATCTGAGGTTACAGTAAACGGGTAAATATCCGAGCTGCACACGCCATCACACTCTGCGAAGAAACATTTACGCAGATTTGGGCGAACCTTGCTGTAGACGACTTGGCCCTTGCGGAATGAATAGGCCGGACCGATTATTCCCGCTTCCGTGACGGATTGCGTGCTAACCAATCTGCCCGTGCCGGACTCGATGTGCTCTCCGCCTACGTAGCGACTATCGGTCACGGCTTTGAGGTCTTTAATGATGGTTGCGTCCACGTCAGCGAGTTTGCCAAGCGACATTGGTTTCCCATCGAGGCAAAGATACTGGTCAACATCCCAAGCGGAAATGATCGAGGCAACGCTATCGACAAAGGCGTCAACTCTCGCCAGTTCATCAATCATGCCCTGTCGCTCGTCAGATCGTAGAAGAGGCACTTCCATTTCGAGCAATTCCTCTGGCTCGAATCGCCGCCGTCCTGTTGCGCCGGAGACTTTCGCTTCAATTTGCCCGTAGAACGCCTTGCTCGTTAGCAATGCTGTGAGCACCGAGGGATCACTTTCAGATTCCTTCACCGCGAACGTGGGAAACTCGCTAGTCACGATGCCATCGTCGAGCGCTTCGGGAATCATTCCAAACGCACCGTTGCGCGCATCAATTTTCGAGAAGATTAGGTCGCCTTCTTTCACCTGAAACCACTTGTCACCTTTGAGGTCATCAACCGTGACTCTATCGCGCAGCAGAACGCCCTTGCCGTAGAGCTTCACGGTTACGCGCCGATACGTGCGACCTTCTTCGAACGCGACCGGGCGCGACACTGGCTCAAGCAATTCCTTCAACTGGACTCGCGGAGTCTTCTGCTGCGACGCAATGATTTCCTGCAACGTCCGCAGATGCGGATGCTTGGTAAAAAGTTCGGGCGAGATGCCAGTCAGGAATTGGCGGGCAACGTCCAGTTCTAGCGTGTGACGCGGGTCGAGGCCCGAAATCAATTCATCCAGTTCATCCGGCGCGGCGGCGGCGATGGCACGGTATTGATTCTCCAGCGTCTTCGACGGGTCGCCCTCTCGAAGATAGGTTGCGGCGAAATCCTTCCACGCGGCAAGCTGGGCTGGGATGAGGCTGCTGCGGTAGTTCGATAGGTTGAACGAGTAAAGGTGGGCGCGTTCGATTTTCTGCGCGATGGCGTTCTCGATTTTGCTCCGCCACAGTTCGTCGTGCTGTGCGAGGCGGTCCCTGAGCTCGCTGGAGGTGAGTTTCTTCGCGGCTACTTGTATATCAAGCTTTTCGGCGAGCTTGGTTTTTTCCTCAGCTGCCTTCGCGCCCATCTCAGCGCGAGTTTCAGCACGGATTTTATCCTTCACACGCGGGTCGAGGACTTTGATCCAGTCGGCGGGGATGCAAAAGGAATGGCGCGATTCCGGCGGCTGTTCGCCTTCGCGCACGTAACGATGGAACAGGTCAAGCGCCTTGACGAGCTGGCAGCCCGGAACGGGCTTGCGATTTGTGCCCATCGTGTAGCCGTCGTTCGTAACTTTGTAGAACCACACGTGGCGCGTATGCCCGCCCTTAACAAAGCAGAGAATGGAGGTTTTCGGCCCTTGACCGCCTTTGCTCACGAATACGCCTTGCGGAAGGCTGATGATTGCTTTGAGGTCGCACTCGTCCAGCAACGCGCGGCGCAAGGCGCGAGCGCTGTTTTGATCCCAGGTGAGGAAGCCTTCGGAAACGATGACGGCGCAGCGCCCGCCGGGTTTGAGCGTTTCCAGCATGAGCTTCACGAAGAGAATCGTGGTCTCGCTCTCGGTTGGATACTCGCTCCAGACATTGGGATAGGAATCCTTGTCGCGCTCCGCGCCGAAAGGCGGGTTGGCGAGGATGACGGTCTTACTTTCGGGCAGAATTTCCCCTCAAACTTTTCCAGCGCGTCGCCCTGCTGAATATTGCCTGGGTTGAGGCCGCGCACATAGAAGTTGATCGCGGCCATCTTGCGGATCATGCCGAGGTATTCGATACCACCGACACCGGTGCGGTAGAAGTCCGTGCTCGTCTCGATGGACGGCATCGGGACGGGATGCTTAGCGAACCAGTCCCTGAACCACGCGGCGAGTTCGGGATGGCCCTTCGGCCCAGGCCAATGGCCGTCCTGGCTCACGCCCTGCATCACATACTCGAAGCTGTCGAACATGAATCCGCCCGTGCCGACGGTGGGGTCGAAGATTTGGTCAGCGAAGGTCGGCACTGCAAGGCCGACCATGAACTGCCGAATGTGATCGGGTGTGCGATGCAGGCCGATGTCCTTTGTGCCGCCCGTCTCGGACAATGCGGACTCAATGGCGTCACCGAGCAGGTCGGTCTTGAGCAGGCGGTCTTTGTCCAGCTCTGCAACGAGGCCGATAATCTCGCCCATGTTTCCGCTGGTAACATTGTTAGAAAAATTCGAATTGCTGAAGACCTCCTCGATAAGGACGAGTTGATCTTGAACCTTGGTGGAGAGGTTGCCTTTCCAGACCTTGCGTGCCTCACTCAGGATATGGGCGTAGAACGGGAAGAACTTTTGATTGAGCGCGGGGAGAATCTGATCGTTGGCAAGCGTGGCGAGTTCCGAGAACAGTAGCTTGTCATTCTCACCCTTGAACGCGGCGCGTAGCGGCGCGAACTCTGGGTCTTGCTGGAGCTTTACCTCAAAGATGCGGAGCAACAGCAGTTCGATAATGTATTCCACGCGCTGCACCGGCGTCCCGGCAGGGCGCAGCTTGTTATGCAGCCGCTTGAGAATGTTGTTTGTCTCGCTATCGGCGTAATGAACGGTAGATCGTGCCATCAACTACACCCAGTGGTTGAAAAGGGCTTTCGCCAGGGCGGCGCGCAGTAAACCCAGCGCACGTCGTCCCAGCCCGCCGCATACAATTTCGGGAGGACGTACGTGCGACAAATATCAGCTTCTGTAGGTTCTGCCATGATCAAGAAGACTTGATTATTGCGCCAGGCCTTAGCTTGCAAGCGTGCATCTCATTAAGCTGCATGATAACAAGAAAGATTAGGTGGAATAAGCAGTTATGAGAGCGATCCAAAATGACTCCAGGCGAATTTGGATGCACGCGTCTCGATTACCTGCATCGATTAGTGCCATAACAACAAATTCAACCTCGCGATCTTACACCTATTGGAGTATTAATATCAGCCGCTAGGACTTAAGCGCACTGACTCCCGAACGGAGGCCCGGCATGTACGGAGAGTTCGGAGTTCCACTAGAAGTGGAGCAAGGCATCGTCCAACTCCTCTTCTCTGCAGCCTTCCCTACTAAGGAATCTACGCCCTTCACGGTCATTACGCAAGATTACTCGCTTTGGCTCTCTCAATACCCTCACCTCCCTGTAACACTAGTCGATGTTTCTCTCGTCTTCCCGAAAGACTCAGTCACCTTTTGGCTCTCAGAGAAAGAACTACAGCTGGTTGTTAAACGTCGGCTCTTAAGTAGCGGGTGGTCTCCAGAACAGGTCGTAGGACAATATCGCCCACCGCGAGAACGAAGTGCTCTTGTTCCGGATTTCGGCCTCTTGACTCAAGATGGCAAACTCGTCGCCATCGTGCAAGTCAAGAATTCCAAACTCCTGCTTGGCGAGCCACTCTCTCAGGCGATCATGACTGCAAAAGATCTGGG
>JGI1357J11328_10000667_pt1 | contig 27728 bp, 28 predicted proteins | sample Subgrocontami54m_FD_11328 | JGI IMG/M metagenome (IMG submission 11328)
GATCGGCGGCCGGCGCCACTCGCGGCCGGTCGCATCCCGTCGCCAAAATCGCGACGGGGCCCTGCTCCCTGCTCGTGTCGGCCCCACCTCTGCCCACAAAATGAACCCGCTTAACTTTGTATTTCATGCCGCGAGCTCCATGCACGCTTCGGCGACCGTGCGCGTCGCTTCGGGCTTTGCCAGTGCCCGCGCTTTCTGCGCCATGCCAAGAAGCGCTTCGCGCGTAAAGCCGCGCAGCAATTCGGCGAGACGTTGCGGCGTGAGTTCTTGCTGCGGCACCAGGACTGCGGCACCGCGCTCGCTGAGAAAACGCGCGTTATGCGTCTGATGATCGTCGACTGCGTGCGGGTACGGCACCAGCACGCTCGCAATGCCGGCAGCCGCCAGCTCGGCTATGGTCGATGCGCCGGCGCGGCAGATGATGAGGTCGGAGCCCGCGTATTGCGCCGCCATGTCGGAGATGAACGGCAAGAGCGTCGCGCTCACTCCTGCGCGCTGATAGCTCGCTGCGGCCGCCGCAAGCTGCCGCGCGCCCGATTGATGGGTGACCTGGGGTCGCCGCTCCGGCGGGATTAACGCAAGCGCCTGGGGCACGGTTTCATTCAACGCCTGCGCGCCGAGACTGCCGCCGATTACGGTGAGCCTGAGCGGGCCGGAGCGCGCGCGATAGCGCTGCTCGGGGGCAGCGGTCGCGGCAATTTCGCTGCGTACCGGATTGCCGGTCCAGACCGCCGCGGTTGCCGTGCCGAACGCATCGGGAAAACCGGCGAGCACGCGATCGGCAAGCCTGGCGAGCACCCGATTGGCGAGTCCCGCGACCGAATTCTGCTCGTGGACGGCGAGCGGCCGGTTGAGCAACGAGGCCATCATGCCGCCCGGAAACGATACGTAACCGCCCATGCCGAGCACCACGTCAGGACGACGTGCAAAAATCACGCGCGCGCATTGCCCGAATGCGATCAGTAACTGCAATGGCAATACCAGCATGCGCAGCCACCCCTTGCCGCGCACACCCGACATGCTGATCCATGCCATCACATAGCCTTTCGGCGTGACCAGCGCTGATTCCATGCCTGCCCGGGATCCGAGCCAGACGATATTCCATCCCTGCGCGCGCAGGTACTCGGCGACTGATATCGCCGGGAAAATGTGCCCGCCGGTGCCGCCCGCCATGATCAACAGGGTTCGGGAAGCGTGAGGCGTAAGTCGTGGGGCGTTCATACCGCCAGACCCCGCATCATTTGCCGGTTCTCCCAATCGACACGCAGCAACACGGCCAGTGCGCAGCAGTTGACCGCGATGCCGCTGCCGCCGAATGACAGCAGCGGCAACGTCAGGCCCTTGGTCGGCAGCACGCCCATGTTGACGCCCATGTTTATGGCCGCCTGCACGCCCAGCCACAAGCCGATGCCCTGCGCGACCAGCGCCGGGAAACGGCGCTCCAGCGCAGCCGCCTGGCGGCCGATCGCGAAGGCGCGCACAACCAGGGTGGTGAACAGCGCGATCACCAGCGCGACGCCGGCAAAACCCAGTTCTTCGGCAATCACCGCGAGCAGAAAATCGGTGTGCGCTTCGGGCAGGTAGAACAGCTTCTCGACGCTGCCGCCGAGCCCGACGCCAAGCCACTCACCGCGGCCGAACGCAATCAGCGCATGCGACAACTGATAGCCCTTGCCATACGGATCGGCCCATGGATCCATGAAGCCGACCACGCGCTGCATGCGATACGGTGAAATCCAGATCAGCAGCAATAAGCCCGCGACCAGCACCGCGATCAGCAAAACGAGCGGCCGCGAAGTCATGCCGCCGAGAAACAGGATGCCGACCGATATGACCGCGATCACCGCCAATGCCCCGAAGTCCGGTTCGCGCAGCAGCAGCCAGCCGATTCCCAGCATTACCACGAGCATGGGCAGAAAACGCCTGCTGAGGCTTTGCAGGTCGGAAGCCTTGCGTGCGGTGTAATCGGCGGCATACAGCACCACGAACAGCTTCATCAACTCGGAAGGCTGCAGATTGAACATATACAGCGAAAGCCAGCGCTGGCTGCCGTTGACCTCGCGCCCGACGCCGGGAACCAGCACCAGCACCAGCAGCACGGCCCCAAGCAGGAACAGGAAAGGCGCCGATCGCTGCCAGAAGCGCAGCGGAAACTGGAATGCAATCGCGGCGAGCAGAAGTCCGAACGTCAGGAACATGGCGTGCCGCATCAGGTAATACGTCGGCTGATGGCCGGTCATGCGGCTGCCTTCAGCAATCGCAATGGACGACGAGTAAACCATCACCAATCCAAGCGCGAGCAGCAGCAAGGTGCTCCACATCAACGCGTGGTCGTACTCAGGCAATGGCGGCCGGCTCTTTGCGTCAGCGTAGTACATGATGTTTTCCACCGTCGCTTGCCGCGAGGTCGCGCACCGCCGCCGCGAATACTTCGCCGCGGTGGAGGTAGTCCCGGTACATGTCGAAGCTCGCGCATGCCGGCGACAACAGCACGACATCGCCGCTGCGGCTGACCGCCAGGGCCTTCCGTACGGCCTGATCCATATCGGCAACACGCTCGAGCGGCACGCCGCAGCCGTCGAGCGCGGCCGCGATTTTCTCGCGGTCGCGGCCGATGAGGATCACCGCTCGCGCGTGACCCGCGACCGGAGCGCGCAGCGGGCTGAAGTCCTGCCCCTTGCCATCGCCGCCCGCGATCAGCACCACCGGTTGCGCGAAACCGCTCAGCGCAGCGACGGTCGCACCGACGTTGGTGCCTTTCGAGTCGTCGTAAAAGGTGATGTCGTTGAGGACTGCGACCTTTTCCACGCGGTGCGGCAGCCCCTTGAAGGCGCGCAGCGCCGCAGTGATCGGCGCATCAGCGACGCCGATTGCATGACACAGCGCTCCAGCCGCGAGTGCGTTCGCGGTGTTTTGCATGCCGGCGAGCGGTATCGCATCCGCCGGCATCAGGGCGTACTCGCCGCGCGCGAGCCACGCCTGCCCGTCGCGTCGGGCCAACCCCCACGCCTCGCCGCCACGCGGCGCACCGAGACCGAAGCGGTAAACAGGACGGCCAGGCAGCGCCATGGCGTCGCTGTAAGCGTTGTCGCAATTGAGCACCTGCGCGCCGCCGCCATTGAACACGCGCGCTTTGGCCGCGGCATACTCATTAATACCGTCGTAGCGGTCGAGATGGTCTGCGCACAGATTGAGCATCGCCGCCGCGTCGGCATCGAGACTGGTGGTGCTTTCGAGCTGGAAACTCGACAGCTCGAGCACGAAGACATCGGGCATGGCCTGGCCGTCTTCGATTTCGGTCAGCGCGTTAAGCACGGGGGTGCCGATGTTGCCCGCCACCATCGTGTCGAGCCCGGCTGCAGCGCAGATGTCGCCCGCCATGCGCGTCACCGTGCTTTTGCCGTTGGTACCGGTAATGCCAAGTATCCTGGGCGTGGGCTGCCGGGCGTAGGGCATGAGGAGGCGTTGCGCCATTGCCTGCGCGAAAAGCTCGATATCGCCTGCCACCGGCACGCCGCGCCTGATCGCGGCCGCCACCGCCGGCGTGCGGCGATCGACGCCCGGACTGATCGCGATCAGGTCGGTACCGCGCATGCCGGAGTCGCGGAACTCGCCGCATTCGAGCGCGACCCCCGGAAGCTCGCGCCGGAGATCGTCCGCGCGCGGCGGCGCGCGGCGCGTATCGGCGACCGACACCAGCGCGCCATGCCGTGTGAGCCAGCGTGCCATCGACAATCCGGTTTCACCGAGTCCGAGCACGAGTACCTTTCGTCCTTTCAATTCCAGCATTGCCATTCACTGCGCCCCCCCATTCGCCTGTCACCGCAGCTTGAGCGTCGACAATCCGACCAAAACCAGCATCATGGTGATGATCCAGAAGCGGACCACGACCTGATTTTCTTTCCAGCCTTTCAGTTCGTAGTGATGATGCAGCGGTGCCATGCGGAAAACGCGCCTGCCGGTCAGCTTGAACGAAGCCACCTGAAGAATTACCGACAGCGTCTCGACTACAAACACACCGCCCATGATGAACAACACGATTTCCTGCCGCACGATCACCGCGATGGTGCCGAGCGCGGCGCCCAGCGCGAGCGCGCCGACGTCACCCATGAATACTTCCGCCGGATAGGCGTTGAACCACAGAAACGCGAGTCCCGCGCCAGCCAGCGCGCCGCAAAACACCGCCAGTTCGCCGGCGCCCGGAATCAGTGGAAAGCCGAGATATTTCGAGAACACCGCGTGGCCGGCAACGTAAGCGAACACGCCGAGCGCGCCGCCGATCATCACCGTCGGCATGATCGCCAGCCCATCGAGGCCGTCGGTGAGATTGACGGCGTGACTGGTGCCGACGATGACGAAATACGCGAGCGTGATGAAGCCGAATACCCCGAGAGGATAGGCAACGTGCTTGAAGAAGGGCACGAGCAGGTCGGCTTTGGGCGGCAGGTCCATGGACAGGCCGCTTTGCACCCAGGCCATGAACAACGGCAGGATCTGCACGTTATTGGGCACCGAAACCGCAAACGCAAGGTAGATTGCGGCGCACAGCCCGATCACGGAGGAACTGGCGAACTTGTATCTTGCCGATAGCCCTTTCGAATCGCGGAGCACGACTTTACGGTAGTCGTCGACCCAGCCGATCGCGCCGAAGCCGGCAGTCACCGCCAGCACTACCCATACGAAGCGGTTTTCGAGATCGGCCCACAACAGCGTCGTCACCACGATCGCAACCAGAATCAGCGCGCCACCCATGGTCGGCGTGCCGGCTTTGGGCAGGTGCGACTGCGGACCGTCCCCGCGCACCGACTGACCGATTTTGAATAACGCAAGACGGCGGATCATCAGCGGCCCGACCGCGAAAGTGATGAGCAGCGCGGTAAGACACGCGAGCACTGCGCGCAGCGTGATGTAGTTGAACACGTTGAACGCGCGAATGTCCTTCGCCAGCCACTGGGCAAGTTCTAACAGCATGGATACCCCGCAACGCTGCGTTCAGAGTGCAAAGTACCGATTGGGTCAAAGTTATTCATATTTCGTTTGTCACTCCTCAATCGTCACTCCGCGTTCAAAGTTTTTGACCACCCGTTCCATGCGCATATACCGCGAGCCTTTGACCAGCACCGTCATGCCCGGCGCAAGCAGATTTTCAATTTCAACGAAAAGATCCTCGATGCGCCGAAAGTGCCGCGCATCGGCGCCAAATGCCTGCGACGCCGGCGCCGAGAGCTCGCCCAGCGTGAACAAGCGGTCAATACCCGCGACGCGCGCATTCGCGCCGATCTCGGCGTGCAGCGCAGCCGACTGCGGCCCCAATTCACCCATGTCTCCCAGCACCAGCAATTTCGCGCCGGGCATCTGCGCCAGCACCGCGATCGCGGCGCGCACCGAATCGGGATTCGCGTTGTAGCTGTCATCGATCAGCGTTGCGCCGTGCAGGCAGCCTTTGCGCTGCAGCCGGCCCGTGACGCCGGGAAACCGCGCCAGACCCGCAGCGACGGTTGCCACCGGCACCTGCAACGCAGTCGCGGCCGCACACGCGGCGAGAGCGTTGCGGACGTTGTGCAGCCCCGGCGCCGGCACTACGGCGCTCGCCTCGCCGAGCGGGGTCTTGAGCATGATTTCACTGTCGAGCGCGTTTATGCGGTAGCTCGCGCTTACCGCGGCAATGGCCTCGATTCCAAATTCAAGCTGCTTGCTGCCGGCGGCGAGTTCACGCCATAACTGAGCATGGCGATCGTCGGCATTGATTACCGCGGTACCGCCTGCTCTCAATCCTTCAAAGATTTCGCCTTTGGCGCGCGCAATTGCGTCGGCCGAGCCGAGAAATTTGACGTGCGCAAGTCCCGCGTTGTTGATCAGCGCCACNGTGGGCTCGGCGAGCCGCGTGATGTAGCTGATTTCATCGGCGTGGCTCATGCCCATCTCGATCACCGCGTAGCGATGCTCGCGNCGCAGTTCCAGCAGCGTCAGCGGAACGCCGATGTAATTGTTGAGGTTGCCGCGCGTGGCCAAAACGCCGGAATCGGAACCGGATTTCACCGCTTCGCGCAAAATCGACGCCAGCATTTCCTTGACGGTGGTCTTGCCGTTGCTGCCGGTCACTGCAACCAGCGGTATGTCGAATTGGCGGCGCCAGTACTGCGCGAGACTGCCAAGCGCGAGCAGCGTGTCCGCCACGGCGATCAGCGGCATTTGCGTTACCGCATCCGGCATTTCCTTGATCGCATCATGTCCCTTCTCGATCAGCGCCGCGGCCGCGCCGGCGGCGGCGGCGTGCGCGATAAAAGCATGGCCGTCAAAACGCTCGCCCCTGAGCGCGACGAACAGTTCGCCCTTGCTGAGCGTCCGGCTGTCGCTGCTGACTGCGCTGAATTCGGCATCTTGCCCCGTGAACGGCACGCCGAGCGCCTGCGCCGCCTGCGACACGCGCATCATGCGGCCGCCTCCATTACCGTTGTCGCAGCGTTGGCACCTGTACGTCGGCGTCTGGCATCATTCGCCTTGGTCGCATCCCCGCAAAGCGGGGCCCCTGCTCCGTGGCTCATGCGCCCCCCCTGAGCGCGGCGCGTGCCATCGCCATGTCGCTGAACGGCCGCCGGATGCCTTTCACTTCCTGATAATCCTCGTGGCCTTTGCCGGCGATCAGAACAACGTCACCGCGCCGCGCGTCCGATATGGCGTGGCGAATCGCCGCACCGCGGTTTTTCGTGACCACGAGTTTTTGCCTGATTCCGCGGACCCCTGAGAGGATGTCGCCGATGATCACCATCGGATCCTCGCGGCGCGGATTATCGCTGGTGACGATTACGCTGTCGGCGAGCCGGGTCGCGAGCCGTCCCATCAGCGGCCGCTTGCCGCGATCGCGGTCGCCGCCGCAGCCGAACACGCATATCAAACGCGAGGCGCCGGGCGCGAAGCGCGCGGCATCCGCGTCGACCAGTTCCCGCAATGCCAGCAGTACCTGTTCCAAAGCATCCGGTGTATGTGCATAGTCGATGACCACCAGCGGTCTGCGGCCGCCGCCGATTTTCTGCATGCGGCCCGCGACAGTATCGAGCCGTGCCGCCGCCGCGACCGCATCTTCGAGTTTGACCTCGCTGGCGAGCAGAACCGCGATCACACCCAACAGGTTGGATGCGTTGTAGCGCCCGATCGCCGGGCTTTCGACACTCGCTGCGCCCCACGGCGTTTTGACCTCAAAGCGCACGCCGTCGGCGCCGGCCGCGAGATTCCTGCCGATCACACGCGGCAGCCGTTTTGCCGCGCCGCGGGCCGCGCCAAAACCGTAGCCAAGCACATTGAGGCCGCGGCGCGGGATGCGTTGCGCCAGTTCGATGCCAAAGCCATCGTCGAGGTTGAGCACGGCGTGCCGCAGCGACTCGCATGCGAATAGCCGCGCTTTCGCCGCACGGTAACGGCGCATGGTGCGGTGGTAATCGAGATGATCGCGTGTCAGATTGGTGAACAGCGCGGCCTCGAACGGCACACCCGCGATGCGGTCCTGATCAATTCCGATCGAGGAGACTTCCATGCTTACCGCCTGCGCGCCGCGCCGCAAAAAATCGGCCAGCCGCGCATGCAGCCACACCGCGTCGGGCGTGGTGTTGGCAAGCGGCTTCAGCCTGCCGCGCATGCCGTAGCCGAGCGTGCCGATCACCGCGGCGCGTACGCCGCAATCCTCAAACGCGCGCGCAATCCACTGGCTGCATGTCGTCTTGCCGTTGGTGCCGGTGACGCCGATCATCCGTAACTGCGCACCCGGACGACCATAAACGTGGCTCGCGATCACGCCGGCGCGCGCGCGCAGCCGCGATACGCCGAGGTTGGGCACTCGCCACTCCGGGCGCCACTCGAATCCGCGTTTTTCCCACAGCACCGAGGCGGCGCCATTGGCGATCGCCTGCGCAATGTAGCTGCGGCCATCCTGCGACCCGCCCGCGTAAGCGACAAAAGTATCACCGCGTTTCACGCGCCGGCTGTCGGTGGTGAGTCGCTTGATAGTGAGCTGATCGATGGTGCGCAGATCGAGCCCCGCGACGGCGGCGCCGTATCCCGGGGCATGGGTTACGGAACCTGCTCTCATACTTCCTCTCGCACGTCCGGCGCGTTCGGCAGCGGCAACACCACGTTATCCAGCGGCGCGTCGGGTTTGACCGCGAGCATTCGCAGCGCGCCGGCCATCACTTCGCTGAATACCGGCGCCGCGACGGCGCCGCCGTAGTAACGCCCGGCGCGGGGCTCATCTATCATTACCGCGATGATCAGCTGCGGATCGGAGGCCGGCGCGAAACCGATAAACGATGCCACGTACTTGTCGGTCGCATAGCCGGCGCCTTCGAGTTTGCGTGCGGTACCGGTCTTGCCGGCGACGCGATAACCTTTTACTTGCGCGCGCGGCGCCGTGCCGCCGGGCCGCACCGCCAGCTCGAGCATCCGGCGCACCTGCATCGCGGTTTCGGCGGAAATGACGCGCGAGCTTTCGCCCGGCACATTGCGCCTCACCAGCGTTACCGGCTTGATTTCGCCGTCACTCGCGAACACGAGATAGGCACGCGCGAGCTGCAGCAGGCTCACCGAAATGCCGTGGCCGTACGACATTGTCGCCTGCTCGATCCGCTGCCAGCTCTGGTGTGCGCGCAGCTTGCCTGACGCTTCGCCCGGAAAGCCCACGCGCGGCGGCGAGCCGAAACCGACCTTGTGGAAAATGTTCCACAGTTGTTCGGAGGGCAACGCCAGCGCCATCTTGGCGGCACCCACGTTGGACGATTTCTGGATCACCTGCGCCACCGTGAGCGCGCCCAGGGGGTACACGTCATGGATCGTCGCATTGCCGATGACGAGCTGCCCGGGCGCGGTCTGGATCACCGTATCCGGCTTGAACATTCCGGTTTCGATCGCGACCGCCGCGGTGAACGGCTTCAACGTCGAACCCGGTTCGAACAAATCGGTGACGGCTCGATTGCGCATGCGCGCCGGTTCGAGCTTGCCGCGGTTGTTCGGGTTATACGACGGCAGGTTCACCATCGCCAGCACTTCGCCGCTCTTGACATCGAGCACCACGATGCCGCCGGCCTTGGCGCGATTGGCGGCGACCGCGTTCTTCAATTCGCGATAGGCGAGATACTGGACCTTGGTGTTGATGGACAGCGTGAGGTCACGCCCGGGCTGCGGCGTGCGGATGCTTTCGATGTCTTCCACGATGCGGCCGAGGCGGTCCTTGATCACCCGGCGGCTGCCGGCCTTGCCCGCAAGGTGTGCCTCAAACGCGAGCTCGAGCGCTTCCTGGCCCTTGTCGTTGATGTCGGTGAAACCGATCAGGTGCGCGGTGAACTCCCGGCCCGGATAGTAACGGCGGTATTCGCGCTGCAGGAACACGCCGGGAATGTTGAGCTCGATCACTTTCGCCGCCTGGTCCGGCGGCAGCGAGCGTTTCAGATACACGAACTCGCGCCGGGTGTCGGCCAGACGTTTGTCGATTTCAGCGACCTCGAGTTCGAGCAGCCGCGCCAGGCTGCGCTTTTGCTCGGGATCGGCATCGACATCGGCGGGGCTCACCCAAACCGACTCGACGGGGGTCGAGATTGCGAGCGGCTCGCGGTCACGGTCGGTAATCATGCCGCGCGTTGCGGGCAGGGCAATCACGCGGCTATAGCGCAATTCGCCTTTTTGCTGCAGGAAATCATTATGGAGGCCCTGCAGGTAAAATGCGCGTCCGAGCAATACGCCGAATGCCGCCAGCAGCAGCAACAACAACAGCAGCGCGCGCCAGCGCAGCAATGTCGGCGGCATCGCCTGCACTCCGGCGTTCATGGCTTCCGCTCCGGTTCAATCACCTGCACGCGCGACGACGGCGGCGCGCGCATCTGCAGCCGGCCGGTTGCGATTTTCTCGATCCGTGCGTGCATTGCCCATGTGCTCTGCTCGAGTTGCAGCTGACCCCACTCCACCTCGAGCTGCTTGGCGAGTTCCTGCTCTTTTTGCAGGTCTACATAAAGCTTGCGCGCTTTGTGTTGTGACGTCACAACAGAGAGCGCGCAGACGACCAGGATGCCGACCAGAATAAGATTTAATCGTGTCATCAACCGCCTCGCCGTTGCGGCCGCCGCACGGAGCATGCTGCAAAACGGCATTGCCATCCCGAAGACGCGAGGGAAATGACGCTCGCGGCTCTCACGCAGCGGCCTCCGTGCGCTCCGCCACCCGCATCACCGCGCTGCGCGCGCGCGGATTGGCGACTATGTCTGCGCTGCTCGGACGTTGGGCCGGGCCGATCAGCCTCAGCCGTGGCAGCGGCAGCTCGGCTGCGCGCACAGGCAGCCGTTTTGGCAGCGCCGGCGGCTGCGAATGCTCACGCAGGAAACGCTTGACGATACGGTCTTCGAGCGAGTGAAAACTGATCACTACCAGCCGTCCCTGCGGCGCCAGCACGTGCACGCATTGCGGCAATACCCGGGTCAATTCTTCAAGCTCCTGATTGACGTAAATCCGTAGAGCCTGAAAGGTGCGCGTCGCCGGATTCTTCCCTGGCTCGCGCTTGCGCACCGCACTTGCCACGATCTCGGCAAGCTGCCGTGTGGTTGTAACAGGGCCCCGCGCTCGAGCCGCAGCAACCGCTGCTGCAATCTGCTTAGCAAACCGTTCTTCACCATAATTGCGGATAACCTCCCTTATCTGCTGTTCGTCTGCGTCGGCCAGCCACTGCGCTGCGGTCGCGCCACGGCTGGTGTCCATGCGCATGTCGAGCGGTGCGTCGAAACGGAAGCTGAAACCGCGTGGCGCGTCATCAAGCTGCAGCGACGACACGCCGAGGTCGAGCAAAATGCCGTCGACCTGCGCCACGCCGCTTGCGCCCAGCACTTCGCGCAGGCGGCTGAAACATTCGTGCCTAAGCTGCATTCGCTCATCATCGATTCCCCCGCGCCCGGCAATTACCGCCGGATCGCGATCCAGCGCTATCAGACGTCCACGCCGTCCCAGGCGTGCCAGGATTTCCCGGCTGTGGCCGCCGCCGCCAAACGTGCAGTCGGCGTAAATGCCGGCCGCCCGCACTTTCAAACTGTCTACAGCCGCATCTAACAGGACAGGCAGGTGTGAGCCCTGGCTCACAACGAAAAGCCCTCCAGTTCGGGCGGCATGTCGCCGCCGCTGAAGCCGGAACTGCGCTCAAGCACCTGTTCCCACTTCTGCTTGTCCCACAGCTCGAACTTGTTGTTCTGCCCGACCAGCGTCACGTTTTTTCCGAGCGCTGCAAACTCGCGCAACGCCGGCGAAACCAGCACGCGGCCCGCGGCGTCCATTTCGATGTCTTCGGCATAGCCGATCAGCTGCCGCTGCAAATCGCGGATGCGCGGATTCAGGCTCGACAGTCCCATCAGTTTTTGCTGGATCGGCTCCCAGTCGGGAAGCGGATAAATCAGCAGGCATTTGTCGGGGTCAGCGGTGATCACGAGGCGTCCGGCGCAGCGCATCAGCAGCGCCTCGCGGTAGCGCGAGGGCACCGCCAGACGCCCTTTGCTGTCGAGACTGAGCTGCGCTACGCCACGAAACACAAATTCCCTTTCAGAGCGCGGAAGATGATTATTTCTCCCACTTTTCACCACGTAAACCCACTATATGAAAAATATACGGCATGGTCAAGCGCGATATAACTATTTCTGTTTTCAGGACAACGGCTTATGTGGGTTATTTCGATTTACGATTAAACGCAGGCGCCGATACTCGTTAATAAACAACGCAATAAAAAGCACTTTAAAAGTGAAACATCAATTTTATTTTTGACTATCAAAGGGTTACGACGAGACGCCGGCGTTGCTGAAAAGCAACACCCGGGTATGCGCATCCCCGCCCGGCGATGAACCGGGGCAAAGCAGGGAAATGCGCCGCGCAGCGCTGCGGCGGCGGGAAGGGCTTAAAGCGGGAAAAAACGGGGCGCGGAAAAAGCGGGGGCAGAACAGACGGGAGCCGGGAAACCGGCCCCCGGATTGCCGGGTTCTGTCAGAGCGCCGCGGCGACCGCCTTGCCGAGGTCGGAGGTTTTGGCTTTGCCGCCGATGTCGGGCGTGCGCGGGCCTGCGACCAGCACCGCTTCGATCGCCGCAATGACTGCCAGAGCGGCATCGTGATGGCCGAGATGCTCGAGCATCATCGCGCCCGACCAGATCTGACCGATCGGATTGGCGATGCCCTTGCCGTAAATATCTGGCGCCGAGCCGTGCACCGGCTCGAACAGCGACGGAAACTCGCGCTCGGGATTGATATTCGCCGAGGGCGCGATGCCGATGGTGCCGGTACACGCCGGGCCGAGGTCCGACAGGATGTCGCCGAACAGATTGGAGCCGACCACGACATCGAACCAGTCGGGATGCAGCACGAAATGCGCCGACAGGATATCAATGTGGTACTGGCTGGTTTTAACGTCAGGATAGCGCGCCGCCATCGCCTTGAAGCGCTCGTCCCAGTACGGCATGGTGATCGAGATGCCGTTCGACTTGGTCGCCGAGGTCACGTGCTTGCGCGTGCGCGTGCGCGCGAGTTCGAACGCGAAACGCATGATGCGGTCGACGCCGCGCCGCGTGAAAGTGCTCGTCTGTACCGCCATCTCGTGCTCGGTGGCGTCGAAAATGCGCCCGCCGATCGACGAGTACTCGCCCTCGCTGTTTTCGCGCACCACCCAGAAATCGATGTCGCCCGGCTGGCGCCCGGCGAGCGGGCATTGGATGCCGGGCATCAGCCGCACCGGGCGCAGGTTCACGTACTGCTGGAAATTGCGGCGGAACGGGATCAGCAGCCCCCACAGCGAAATGTGATCGGGGACCGTGGCCGGCCAGCCGGCCGCGCCAAAAAACACCGCATCGTGCCTGCGTACCTGATCGAGACCGTCCTCCGGCATCATGCGGCCGTGCCTGGCGTAGTAATCGCAGCTCCAGTCGAACTCGTCGAACTTGAATTCGATGCCGAATTTGCGGCCCGCGGCCTCGAGCACGCGCACGCCTTCGGGACCGGTCTCCTTGCCGATGCCGTCGCCGGGAATATAGGCGATTCTGTATTTTTTCATCCTCGCGCCCTTCTCATCATGGTGTTCAATCCGGCGCCGCGCTACGGACCTGCCATCGGCACCGGTAATCGTCGGACGCGGGAGTCAGCCGATAAGCCGGGTTCTGTCGGAAGCTTGCGCTCCCGTGACAGTCATTCCTCTCGACGCACGGTTGCCCGCGCGCTCTAGCCACCTACCCGCAAGCTCGGTGGGTCACGTCGTCGCTTGCCTATTTGGTGTTGCTCCGGGTGGAGGTTGCCATGCCGTCCGCGTTACCGCGAACGCGGTGCGCTCTTACCGCACCTTTGCACCCTTGCCTGTGCCTTGCGGCCATCGGCGGTTCGTTCTCTGTGGCCCTGTTCCTCGCCTCGCGGCGGACGGTCGTTAGCCGTCACCCTACCCTGTGGAGCCCGGACTTTCCTCTACCGGCGCGGTAAAGCGCCCGCAGCGACTGTCTGGCCAACTCCCGCTGTTATTTTAACACGCGCACCGGCAGCAGCGGCAAAACGCATCGGGTGCGCCGCGACCATTTAATTTGCGATGCGCCAGTTCACCGCGCCGCCGGCGCGCAACGGCACCAACACATCGTGGTGAAACGGCAGTACTTCGGGCACATTCCACGCCTCGTTCACCAGCGTGATGCGGTCCTGGTTGCGCGGCAGGCCGTAAAAATCCGCACCCGCCATGCTGGCGAAGCCTTCCAGCCGGTCGAGCGCGTTGGCGGCATCGAAGATTTCGGCATACAGTTCGATGCCGGCGTGCGCAGTATAGATGCCGGCGCAGCCGCACGCGGCCTCCTTGGTATCGCGCGCGTGCGGTGCGCTGTCGGTGCCGAGGAAAAATTTGTGATTGCCGCTGATTGCCGCCTGCAGCAGCGCCTGGCGATCTTCTTCGCGCTTCAATACCGGCAGACAATAGTGATGCGGACGCAGGCCGCCCGCAAGCAGCGCATTGCGGTTGAGCAACAGGTGGTGCGCGGTGATCGTTGCGGCAACGCGCGGCGGCGCGCGGAACACGAAGCGTACCGCCTCTCGCGTCGTGATGTGCTCCAACACGATGCGCAGCGCGGCGAATTTACTCATCATCGGATCCAACACCTGGTCGATAAATATCCGCTCGCGGTCGAAGATGTCGGCGTCCGGAAAAGTCACTTCGCCGTGCACCAGCAGCGGCAGGCCGCACTCCTCCATTGCGGCGAGCGCCTCCCCGCACGCGCTCAATTTACCTACGCCGGCCTCGGAGTTGGTGGTAGCGCCGGCCGGGTAATACTTGACGGCGTAAACCGCACCGCTCGCCTTGGCGCGCTGGATTTCCTCTGCCGTGGTTGCGTCGGTCAGGTACAGCGTCATCAATGGCTCGAACTGCATACCCGCGGGCAGCGCCGACAGTATGCGTGCGCGATAGGCCAGCGCCATTTCGGTGGTCGTCACCGGCGGCCTGAGATTCGGCATCACGATCGCGCGCGCAAAGCGTCGCGCGCTATCCGGCAGCACCGCGCGCATATGATCGCCATCGCGCAAATGCAAATGCCAGTCGTCGGGACGTATCATGGTGACGCGTTTCATCGTTGTCTCCGGTGTGAATGGGCTATCGGCGACGGCAGAGCGAAATTCCCGCACTCCCTGGTTACTTCATTTGTTCATCGGCATTTTCATCTCCAGCGCGAGCCGGTAGAGCTCATTGCGCTGGCCGCCCCCGATCTGTGCTGCCAGCTTGACCGCCTGTTTGAGCGGCAGCTCGCGCAGCAGAATCTCGAGCGCACGCCGCGCCGCGCCGTCGTGGTCCATGCCCGTGTCCGCGGCGCCCTCGACCAGCAGCACGAATTCGCCTTTGATGCGATTGACGTCAGCCGCGAGCCATGCCGCGGCAGCGCCGAGATCACAGACATGGATGCTCTCGAACAGCTTGGTGAGTTCGCGCGCGATCGTGACCGGGCGTCCGGCCCCGAGCACCGCCGCCATGTCGGCAACGCTTGCGATCACACGGTGCGGCGCTTCGTAGAATACCAGCAGATACGGGGACGCCTGCAGCGCGGCCAGTTCGCGCCGGCGCGCCATGGCCTGCGGCGGCAGGAAGCCGTAAAACAGGAACTGGCGCGCCGTACTGCCGGCTGCGCAAAGTGCGCTCACCACAGCGCTGGCGCCCGGAATCGGAACCACCGGGTGGCCGGCTGCGCGCGCCAGCGCGACTGTTATCGCGCCCGGGTCTGAGATCGCCGGCGTGCCGGCGTCGCTCACCAGCGCGACCGCACCGCCCTGCTCGAGCAAGCGCAGGATTTTCTGCGAAGCGCGCCGCTCGTTGTGCTCGTGCAACGCGATGAGCGGAACGCTGATGCCATAATGCTTGAGCAGCCGCGCCGTGACACGGCAATCCTCGGCGGCGATGGCATCGACGCTCCTCAACACATCGAGCGCGCGCAGCGTGATGTCGGCAAGGTTTCCAATCGGCGTTGCGACTACATATAATGAAGGCCGCGCCACACCCGCCTGCCCATGATGCGCTTTATCATCCATCGCCTGAATGCCGCCCTGGCATTGCTCCCGGCGCTACTATACGGCGCTCTGGCCGCGTTCGCTACCGGAACTGCATGCGCCGCCGAGCCAGCCACCCGCGAACCGCACATCGCACTGATCCTTCCGCTCGACTCGCTTTCGTTGAGCCGGCACGCCGATGCGGTGAGGCAGGGATTTTTCGCCGCCGCCAAGGTGGCCGGAAAAAGCGCCCCGCGGATACGGACCTATTCCGTCAATGAAGATACCCTCACGGTGCTCACGATTTACGAACTGGCGGTCGAATCGGGCGCGCTACTGGTGGTGGGCCCGCTCACGCGCAGCGGCGTCGCCGCGCTCGCAGCGAGCAGCCTCGTAACGGTGCCAACACTCGCGCTCAATGTTCTCGAACCGGACTCGCCGCAGCCCTCCCGCATGTATCTGTTCGGTTTGACGGTCGAGCTCGAAGCCCGACAAATCGCGCGCCGCGCCTTCGAAGACGGCGGTCGCAAGGCATTCGTAATCAGCGATGCAACCGCGCTCAGCAAACGCATGCGCCAGGCATTTATCGAGGAATTCGCTCGCCACGGCGGCGCCACGCTCACGGAGTTCAGTTACGGCGAGGGCCAGGCCAGTCTTGGCAAGCTGCGTGATGCGGCAAACCTTGGCGTCGCCGATACAGTGTTCCTTGCGCTGGATTTCGCGCGTGCCCGCATCGTGCGGCCCTACCTTGGCAATGCGCTCGCGCTTTACGCGACCTCACAGGTCAATATCGGTGCGGCCGGTGCGCTCGCCGCACACGACCTCAATCTGGTGCGCTTTGTCGATATGCCATGGCTGCTGCAGCCCGATCACCCGGCGGTGATGGCCTACCCGCGCCCGCAATTCGGCGGCGCCACCGATTTCGACCGGCTGTATGCGCTCGGGATCGACGCGTTTCGCGTCGGACTCGACCTGCTGCGCGAAAGCCGGGACCCGGTGCTGGATGGCGTGACCGGCAACATCCGGCTGACCACCGCGCAGCAGTTCGTGCGCGAACTGACCGCTGCGCAGTTCGTCGGCGGCAAGATCGTCGTCCGCGCCGAATCGCGCCGATGAACCGCGACGGCCGTCACGCCGAAGACGTGGCCGCCACCTTCCTGCAGCAACGCGGCCTCAAACTCGTCGCACGCAATTACCGCTGCCGGTTCGGCGAGATTGACCTGATCGCGCGCGACGGCGACACGCTGGTATTCGTCGAGGTGCGCATGCGCTCCGGCAGCGGCTATGGCGGTGCCGCCGCCAGCATCACCGCAGGCAAGCGCGCGAAGCTCACTCGCGCAGCACGCCACTATCTTGCCGGCAGGTCGCGCTTGCCGCCATGCCGCTTCGATGCGCTGCTTGTCAGCGGCGCCGACGATACGATCGAATGGCTCAAGAGCGCGTTCGAGGAATGAATTGTGGGATAATTCCGGGAACGAGAGAACCCGAATATGGATTTGATCAACCGCATCAGCGAGAATTTTTCGGAAAGCGCGCATCTCAAGCTGCAAAGCATGGATGCGCTTGCGGGTCCGATCGCCGCCGCGGCGACGCGCATGGTGCATTGCCTCAAGCAGGACGGCAAGATAATGGCCTGCGGCAACGGCGGCTCGGCCGCCGATTCACAGCATTTCGCGGCCGAGCTGCTGAATCGCTTCGAGATGGAGCGGCCGGGACTGGCGGCAATCGCGCTCACCACCGACGCTTCGGTTCTGACTTCGATCGCCAACGATTACGACTACGATCAGGTGTTCTCCAAACAGGTGCGCGCGCTCGGGCAAAAGCACGATTTGTTGTTGGCGATCTCGACCAGCGGCAACTCCAGAAACGTGCTGGCAGCGGTGCTGGCAGCGCACGAGTGCGGCATGGATGTGGTGGCGCTCAGCGGCCGTAATGGCGGCAAGCTGCCCGAGCTTTTGCAGCCCTCCGACATCCATATCTGCGTGCCGGCGCAAAGCACTGCGCGCATTCAGGAAGTGCACCTGCTCACGTTGCATTGCCTGTGTGACGCGATTGATTGTCTGCTACTAGGAGTGGAATAAACATGCGCAACCTCAATCTGCTTTCACTGTTCGTCATCATCGTGGCTACGCTCGGCGGCTGCGCCGCGGCCGTGATGGGTGGGGCCGGCACCGCGGCCCTGATCGCCGAAGACCGGCGCACGCTTGGCACCGTGACCGAAGATCAGGGTATTGAAATCAAAGCGTCAAGCCGCATCAGCAGCCGGTTCAAGGACCCGCACGTCAACGTCACCAGCTACAATCGCATGGTGTTGCTCACCGGCGAGGCGCCCGATGCGGCGACCCGAAGCGAGATTGAGAGAATCGCGCAGGCGGTGGAAAACGTGCGCGGCGTCTTTAACGAAATCGCGATTGCGGGCAACAGTTCGCTGACGGCACGCGCCAACGATTCCTACCTGACCTCCAAGGTCAAAGCGCGCTTCATCGACCAGCGGAAATTCAGCATACTTCACGTCAAGGTCGTGACTGAATCGGGCATGGTGTACCTGCTCGGTCTGGTCAAGCGCGATGAGGCCACACACTCGACCGAGATCGCGCGCACCACCGGCGGCGTACAGAAAGTGATAAAGCTGTTCGAATACCTGGACTGACCGCGGTAGACCGCCTCCGGTGCGCTGCGGCAAGGCCGTATCGCGTCGCCCTCCAAGGAACCTGATTATCATGCCGAATATCACCATGCTCGACATCGACGAACTGCGGCAGACCAAGCTTGGGCCCTACATCGACAAGTGTCTTGTCAGCCGTGCGCCCGACCCGGGTTTTCACGCCATGATGGGCCACAACATCGACCTGTGCGAGGCGATGTTCGTGGCGTGGGACACGGTGTTCAATACCGGCACGGTCAGCCACAAGCTCAAGGAGATCATCCGCGTGCAACTGTCGCGGATGGCTTCCTGCAGCTATTGAGGCAATGTCCGGTCCGCTTCGGCGAAGCGGCAGGGATTGCAGGAGGATGAAATCGACGAGGGCATCGCGAATTACCGCGACAGCCCGAGGTTCAGCGAAGCCGGGAAGATCGCGCTGCGTTACAGCGAACTGATGGCCCTCAATCCCGGCGCGATCGACGCGGGATTCTACGAAGAACTGCGCCGGCATTATTCTGAAGCGGAGATCGTCGAACTGGGAACCTTCATCGGTTTCAACATCGGCTACCACACCTTTTTCGGCAGCCTGAAGTTCTATCCGATGTTCTCGCCCGATGGGCGGCTGGTGAGCCAGCAGGAATCGGAACGGCTCTACGGCGCCGTGCCAGCATCGCTCGCCGGCTAGCACAGGGAGCTAGCCATTCCGCACATCGAGCCGCTGCCGTCCGGGGAAATCCGCGATCCCGAGCTTCGCGAACTGATCGCGCGTTGCGAGCAGCTCGGCGTGCCGGACGCGCTGTTTCCGCGCATACTCGCGCGTGTGCCGGATTACGCGAAGGCGCTGTTGCGCGCAATGCTGCTGTCTCACGGCGAGGGAAATGTGGACCACAAGCTCAAGGAAATCATCCGCATCAGGCTTGCCCGCACCGCGGGAGACAGATACTTCGCCGGCCTGCGTTCGGCCAAGGCGAAACAGCAGGGCCTCGACGAGCGCGCGATCGATGCGGGCGCGGACGACGATGACGGCGGCGCGCACCTGAGCCCGGCCGAGCGGTGCGCGTTGCGCTATGCCCGGCTCATGTATCTCGATCCTTCCCGCGTGGATGCCGGATTCTATGCCGATATGAAGCAGCACTACAGCGAAGCGCAGATCATGGAATTGGGCGCGTTCATTGCCTTCCACTACGGGATGCAGGTATTCATGCGCACCCTGGATGCCGTTCCGCTCGCGACTCCGAACCACTGAGCCCTCTCGCCAATGGAACCCATATTCATCATGAACGAAGACCAGCGCGCGATTCTGGATACGGTCGCGCGTTTTGTCGAAACCGAGGTCACGCCGCGCGCGGCGCAACTGGACGCGGACCCGGACCCGCAAAAGGGGTATTCATTTGAAATCGTCGAGAAGGCCCACGAACTGGGCATCCGCACGATGACGCTGGCCCCGCAGTGGGGCGGTCTGGGCACCGACTCGCTCACCACCGCGATGGTGATCGAAGAACTGGCCAAGGGCGATCTGGGCGTTTCAGTGATATTTGCGCAGACGCTGAAAATAGCGCAGATCATGCAAAAGGCGCTCAACGACGAGCAGGCAGCGCGCGTCCTGCCGGGTTTTTCGCGCGACCCGCGCGGCATGCTGGCCATCGGCATTACGGAACCCGACAACGCCTCCAATTATTTTTTGCCTTTCCCGACGCCGTTTCGCACCAGCGCCGAGAAAACCGCAGGCGGCTGGAAAATCAACGGCATGAAGCACTTCATCTCCAACGGCAATCGCGCGAGTTTCTACCTGCTGTTCGTGCAGACCGAAAAGGGCAAGCCGATGGCCGAAGGCGCGACCTGCTTTTTGCTGGAACGCGAGCGGCCCGGTTTCACGATCGGCCGGGTGCACGACAAGATGGGCGAGCGTCTGGCCAACAATGCCGAACTCGTGTTCCAGGATTGTTTCATTCCGGACGAAAACGTAGTCGGCAAGGTCGGCGCCGGCTTCACCGTGATGGCTGAATTCTTCCCGCAATCGAACGCCTACGCGGCCGCTTCCGTGCTCGGCGTGGCAGGCGCCCTGCACCAGAAAGCAATCAGCTGGGCGAAGCTCCGCGTTCAGGGCGGCAAGCCGCTGATCGAGCACGACGGCATCCGCGCGCAGCTCGCCGAAATGCGCATGCTGATCGATGCCTCGCGCTCCTATGTCCACCGCGCCTGCTGGCTCGCGGACCACCAGGAACACGGCTGGGACCGGACGCTGGGCGCGCTGCCCAAGGCGATGGCCTCCCAGGCCGCGTGGAAAATCGCGACCTGGTGCATGGAAATTCACGGCGGCCACGGCTACATGAAGGAATTCGGGGTCGAGAAGCTGGTGCGCGATGCGGCGGCGTTCCTGCATTCCGATGGCGTAAACCGGACGCTGTTTTTGAAAGCAGCCAATTTCATGTTCCGCGACTGATCCCGGCCGCACGCGAGGTAAACACTCATGAAAGCACTCGTTCTCAGAGCACCCAATACGCCGTTTGAACTGACCCAGGTTCCCGACCCCGTGGCCGGTCCCGGCGAGGCCGTGGCACGGGTGCTCGCGTGCGGCTCCGGCCTGACCATACAGCACCTCAAGGCCGGACGGAACACTGCCGCGTTTCCACGCATCATCGGCCACGAGATCACCGGCGAAATCGTGGCGGTCGGCGCGGGCGTCACCGGACTGCGCCTCGGTGACGGAGTCACCGCTTATTATTACCTCAACTGCGGCCATTGCCGCTGGTGCCGGTCGAACTTCGAGCCGCTGTGCGAAAACTCGGGGGGCAACGTCGGTCGCAATTGCGACGGCGGATACGCCGAGTACATCAAGCTTCCCGCCCACATATTTATCAGGCTGCCCGACGGGCTCGACTACAAAGCGCATCCGGCGGAAATCGGCGTGATCACCGATGCACTCGCCACCCCCTACAAGGTGCTGCGCCGCGCGCGGGTCCGCCCCGGCGAGACCGTCGCGGTGTTCGGCGCCGGCGGCGGCGTGGGCATCCACCAGCTTATGCTGGCGAAATGGGCAAGGGCCCGGGTCATCGCCGTCGATGTCGCGGCGAACAAGTTCGAGGCGTGCCGCAAGGCGGGCGCGGACGAAGTGGTCGACGCCTCAGGCGGGAAAGTGGTGGAAGCGCTGCTCGATCTGACCGGCGGCAGGGGCGTCGATGTTGCCATCGATTACGTTTCCACGACCTCGACGCTGGAAGCCGCGGCGCGCGCGCTGGGAATTCACGGACGCCTCGTCACGCTCGGCGGCGCCGGCCAGGATTTCCGGGTCTCCGCGCTCGACATGCTGCGCAAGGAACAGGACCTGCTGGGCAGCCGTTATGTCACTCGCAGCGAAATTCTCGAGACGCTGGACCTGGTCGTCCGTGGTGAGGTCTGGCCACTGGTGAGCGAAATTCATCCGATGGAAGAGGCGGAAGCAGTGCACGCGCGGCTGGAACGCGGCGAGGTCACCGGCCGCGCCGCGCTGCGCATCGGCTAGACCGCGGGCTTCTCAGGTGAGAAGCGCGCCGGCGTATTCAGGACGCAAAAACGGGCGATGTGATCAACTAATCCGGCTTGGCGCAAGACCAGGGCCCGACGCCATTCTTTTCGATTCAAGCTTCGAGGAGAGAATTTTTGCGGCTACCCCCACTTTGCCGTCGTGGCTCTCGACCCGCACGATCTCGCCCCGGCACCTGAGCATCAACTTCTCCCCGCGCGGGGCATCGAGTTCGATCGCGAAGCTGATCAGGCTTCCCGCGGCATAACCCATATTGGTCTCGAAGTAGACCCCCGACGCGCTGACATTCCGGGTGACGCCGTTCCCGCGATCCAATCTGACCGGACGTGCCGCAGATATCCGCGCTTCTCGTCTTTCCCCTGTCGCCATGCGCGCCAAATATACACCAAATTTCGTCAAATTCCAGACTGTGAACCTTTTCGACGAAAATTAATTTCGCGCGCAACGACAGGGCTGCCTTGCCGGCGCCTTCCACAAGCGCGACGAAAAACCCACGATTAATTGGTCCAGTAACGGGGATGGGGTCGCACTTACGGAATGCCCAGTATCTTGTGCGTCTGTACACTGAGCCGCCACTTTGGATGCGCCTTGCAGTATTCAACCGCAAGCTTCGTATTAATGTCGCGCGCCGGCCCGTCCATCGGTTGCAGGAAGAAATGTCTGAACCGAAGACCTTCAAACATCACGGGCCGCGCTTGCTCCTGCGGGAACACAAGCTTCAATTCATCGCCACGTTCAACGACGATGCGCGCGTCTGCCTTCGGGCTCACGCAAATCCAGTCGAGCCCTCGCGGCGCCGGCTGGGTGCCATTGGTCTCCACCGCGACCTCGAAACCCTCAGCGTGCAACGCGTCGATTAGTTGTTCGTCGAGCTGCAGTAACGGCTCACCCCCCGTGCATACGACGAATCTCTTACCCGATTTGTCACCGTCAGGCCAGTACCTGGCAACTGCGGCCGCCAGCGCTTCCGGGGCATCAAACTTTCCACCCCCTTCACCGTCGGTGCCGACAAAGTCGGTATCGCAGAACGTGCAGACTGCAGTTGCCCGATCCTTCTCCAATCCCGACCACAGATTGCAACCTGCGAATCGGCAGAACACCGCCGGGCGGCCGGCCTGAGCGCCTTCGCCCTGCAAGGTGTAGAAAATTTCCTTGACGCTATAGGTCATTGGCTCAAATCGGGAGTGCTGGGCCTTGCTCACCCCATGCGAGGATTGCACCGCATCCCCGAGTCTCATATAGATCGATGCGATCCAACTGCGGCAGCGAGCTCGCGGCCTGCTTGTGGATCCATCGAACAAGACTTCCGACATCGGCATCGCCCACATTCGGTATCTCGTGAATCGACTGATGGTCGAGTTGCATGAAAACAGGCGTAAAGATTTTCTTCACATCCCCGAAATCAATGGTCCAGCCGAGTAACTTGTCCAATGGCGCATGCAGATGCAGGCGCAATGTATAGGTATGCCCATGAATACGGCGTCGTGGATCCCCATTGGGTGCGCGCCTGAGCTGAAGCGCGCTATCGATGCTGATTTCTTTCCATATCCGGTAGTGGATCCCGTCAAAGTGCGCGCCACAAGTGGCCGTCTCGTACACCGTAACCCAGGACAACTCCGGTAATCCGGGTTTGATTCGCGCCCAGATCCAACTCGAAATCAGCTCGCTGGTCGGGTTCTGCAGTCCGGGAATGTCGTTAAGGCATGCGTGATCGAGCTCGGCGTGTATCGGTGCCCAAAGTCGATCGAGATGGTCATAGTCGATGCCTATTTGACGGGCCCCGAGATCCTGATCCGCATGCAGTATCACTTCAAACCCATGGCCATGCATGATGCCGCACTGGTGACCGGGCGGCACATTGGGCAATTGATGCGCAGACTGAAACAGGTAACGGCGCCACACGTGTGCGTGATCCCTGGAATCGAGCTCCACGCCCTCGTGTGCCGTGCTCTGAATTCCTACCTGGTCTACTCCCGGGACATCAAGATGAGAACGCACCCAACGGGCCAAATTCTCGTCGGTCGGTTGCTCCATCTGTTCATTGAGAAAGCGATAATCAAGTGGCGCAATGCATTGCCTAAGCCGCTCCCGCATATCGCCGACTTCACCACCAGGAAACCCCGGCCAGGAAACCGGCAGTTTTGCCCTCACCTTGGCAAGAAAGCTATGCCCATGCAATCGGCGCGAACGATGCCCCTCCGGAAGCATACCAACCTGCCGGGCAGATTCGAATCCCATCGCGGCAGTAAACAGCAAAGATTCAGCCATCGATCATGCCTTTCCGATTTTGACCAGCAACGGGTCTTACATGCCAACGTCTAAAAAACCCCATTGTGCTCCGTTGGCACGAGTTGCAACTGCGGCAGGGCGCACCGTATGGCGCAGGTAAAGTCCGCCGATTGACTTAGAGCCCGTAACATAATGAAACACGCGATGCGCCGGCCAATGGGCGTTCGCACTATCGGAAAGATTTCCCGAATAGCCTGATTTTCAGGACGTGCGGTGGGACCACAGCAAAGACAGCGCCGCTGCCGCCAGCGCAAACAGTGCCGCTGTCGCGCCGAAAAGCGCGCTGAGCTCGGTTTCCCTGCGCTCCAGCGCGAGCTTGGCGGACAGGTTCTCGTAGACCTTCTGCAGGTCGGCCGCGCTGCCGGCATGGAAGTATTCACCCTCGGTGATGCCGGAGATCGCCTTCAGCGCCTCCTCGTCGAAGCGCATGTAGATCACCATGTCGTCGAATTCGACCGGGCCGCCTTCCTTGGTGCCGAATCCGACGGTATGGACGCGCACGCCGCGCTCGGCAGCCATCTTCGCTGCCATCAGCGGGTCCGGGCCGGTGGTTCGCCGGCCGTCGCTTAGCAGCACAATTGCACCCGCAGTGTAGGACCCCGGCGGCACCGGCTTGAAGTCCTTGCGCTCCGGTCCGCGGGCGGTTGCCAGCGGCGCGCCGCCCGAACGCCGGGAAAAACCGCGGTCAAAGACCTCCGCCTCGAGGTCGATGCCCGCCTCCGGCAGCAGCAACGACAAGGCCATCAGCAGTCCGCTTCCGGTCGCGGTTTGGCGCTGCAACTGGAAGCGATCGACCGCGGCGATCAGATCCTCGACATTCTGCGTTGGCGTCTGCACGACCGCGGCCGCGCCCGCGAAGGTCACAATACCGACCCGCACGTTGGACGGAAGGCTTTTGACGAAAGTCTTCACCGCATCCTGCGCCGCGCCGATCCGGCTCGGCTTCATGTCGGTGGCGCGCATGCTGCGGGAGACATCCATCGCGAGCACGATCGTTTGATGTTCGGAAGGCAGGGTGATGACCGCAGTCGGCCGCGCGACTCCGAGCAGCGAGCAGACCAGCGCCAGCAGCAGCAACATCGCCGGCAGGTGGCGCCGCAGCCACTGCCCGGGTGCAATCGCATCGCGCACGAGCATGAGACTCGCGTAGCGCAACGCCATTTTCTTGCGCCGTCCGAGCGCATAGACGTAGGCCGCGACCAACATCGGGACGATCAACAGCAGCCACAGCAGATCGGGCCATAAAAACTGCATTGCGCTTCCTTGCACGCACCGGCGCGTTTACCGGCGTCGCAAACAACGCGCCCGCGCGATAAATTGCACCCGCACCGGGTGCGGAATGTTTCAACCGGCGTTATATTAGACCATACCCGGCGCTCGGCAACCGTGCTAACTTGCGCGTGCCGACGCGCACGGTCGGAAGGAACTATCCATGAGGCGGCAGGTGCTCTACAGCGGTTCGAGACGCACGCCCGGTGCCGGGTCGAACAAAATCGTGCCCGCTGCGCAAAACGCTGGCGTGGCCCTTCCCGCTCGTAAACCCCGCTTCGGGCGCGTTCGCGCTTTTGCAGCGCGGCACGCCGGGGTGCTTCGCTTTCTCGGCGGCGCCGCCTGCGCTGCGCTCTTCTGGGCTGCCTACCTCTGGTCGCAACCGCAGCCTTATGCGCTCGACCAGCAGGACATCGATGCCGCGGTACTGCACACGCTGGAAAACAAGACGCTGCCCTCGCGCGCCGCGAAGGCGGCCGACATCGTGCGACCGTCCGTGGTACGCGTGCGCGGTTTCGGCGAACCGCCGCCGTCGAAAGGCAAGCCGGACGCAAAGTCGAAGCCTCAGGAACGCAAATCCGGCAAGAACGCGCCCGGCGCGCCGCACGCCAAGGGCAAGGACGACCCTGAAACCATGGAGGAGTTGTCGGTCGGATCGGGTGTCGTGATCGTGGACAACGGTGTGATTCTGACCAATCTGCACGTCGTCGCCGGCGCCAGGCGCGTGACCGTGACCTTTTATGACGGCTCGGAATCCGATGCCGACCTGGTCAGCGTCCATCCGGAAAACGACCTTGCGGTCATCAAGGCGCGAAAAATTCCGGACGATCTGCCGGCCGCGACACTCGGGTCCGCTGCGCAATTGAAGCCCGGCGACGAAGTGGTCGCGGTCGGCTTTCCGTTCGGCATAGGTCCGTCGGTGTCCTCCGGCGTGGTTTCCGGCCTCAACCGGCAATTCCGCTCGCCCGAGGGCGACCGCTTGCTCACTCAACTCATCCAGTTCGACGCGGCCGCCAATATGGGAAGTTCGGGTGGTCCGCTGGTGACGATGCAGGGCGACGTGGTCGGCATCGTCACCGCGATCCTGAATCCGTCCGCAAGCCGCACCTTCATCGGCATCGGATTCGCAGTCACCATCGCCGTGGCCGGGCGCGCCGTCGGCGTCCATCCCTTCTAAACTACCGGAGCACCAGCGCAATGAGCGATGATACGACCGGCAACGTTCGCAGCCTGATGGAGCGGACCCTCTACGAAATCAAGCGCGTGGTGGTCGGGCAGGACCATTTCCTCGAACGCGTTCTGGTCGCGATGCTCGCCCAGGGCCATCTGCTGGTCGAGGGCGTGCCGGGATTGGCCAAGACCCTCACGGTCAAGACACTGGCGCGTACCATGCGCGGCTCGTTCAAGCGCATCCAGTTCACGCCTGACCTGCTGCCCGCCGATCTGGTCGGGACCCGGATCTACAACCAGAAGACCGGGGACTTCAGCACCGCGCTCGGGCCGGTATTCACCAACCTGCTGCTCGCCGACGAGATCAACCGCGCGCCCGCGAAAGTCCAAAGCGCGCTGCTCGAGGTCATGCAGGAGCGCCAGGTCACCATCGCCGGTGAAACCCACCGGGTTCCCGCGCCTTTCCTGGTCATGGCCACGCAAAACCCGATCGAGACCGAAGGGACCTATCCGCTGCCCGAGGCCCAGGTCGATCGTTTCATGATGAAGGTGCTGGTCGACTACCCGACCGAGGAGGAGGAGTTCGTCATCGTCGAGCGGGTGACCGGGGCCGCCGCCGAGGTAGCCGCGGTGGCCAGCACGGATCAGCTGGCGGCGCTGCAGGAAGAGTGCCGCAAGGTCTATGCCGATCCGGTGTATCTCCAGTACGCGGTGAAACTCGTTTCCGCCACCCGGCGCTGCGAGCGCTACGGCCTCGGTGAACTCGCGCGCTACATCACCTTCGGCGCCAGTCCCCGCGCGACCATCTGCCTGATCGAAGGCGCACGCGCGCTTGCCTTCCTGCGCGGGCGAAATTACGTGGTACCGGAGGATGTCGCCGATCTGGTCCCGGACGTGCTGCGCCACCGGCTGGTCCTGTCCTACGAGGCACTGTCCGACGGCCAGACCGCGGACGCTTTGATCGCGCGGGTGATGCAGTCCGTGCCGCTGCCCGAGAAACCGCTCGAGACCCATGTCAGGTTCGCGGCTCTATGAAACTGGTCCATTCGGCGGAAACCGCGGCGTCAACGGCGCCGAATGCGGAAAGCGTGCTGCGCCGGATCGAATGGACGGTGCTGCGCCGCCTCGACGGTTTGTTGCAGGGCAATTACCGCACCTTGTTCCGCGGCTTCGGCATCGATCTGGCGGACTTGCGGGAGTATCAGGTCAATGACGACGCGCGGACCATAGACTGGAACGCGACTGCGCGACTGCAGGTACCGCACGTGCGGCAGTTCAATGAGGACCGCGAGGTGACGGCGTGGTTCCTGGTCGATCTGAGCGGATCGGT
>JGI1357J11328_10000697_pt1 | contig 27087 bp, 6 predicted proteins | sample Subgrocontami54m_FD_11328 | JGI IMG/M metagenome (IMG submission 11328)
ACCGGCGGAGATCCAAAGGCTATTATTAAGGCTTACGGAATAAAAGCAGAAGTTGAGAAGCGGCTTAAGGCGAGCGGTATGCTAAAGCCCAATGAAAAAATTGCGTGGGCCAAGCACGGCTCAAGCGGGCTTACCATGGAATCGTTTGAAGATTTTGCTAATGTAGGAGTGCGTACCGTAAATTGGGCCACCAATGGTTCAATACTTCTGATCACCGGACTCAATACGATTCGAAATGAATATCCCGAAGCGGGCGAGCTTTACGACCGGTTTGTTGCAAAAACACTCGAACGGCATGGGGTGGCTGTTGATGAATCAAACCTTCCTATAGCCGGGACGACCGCGCGAACCATTCCAACAGGTGATCTATCGGCTTACGATCCAGAGCTTAGCGTAATTTTTAGCCGTCTATGGAAAGAAAAGTATGGTGTACATCGCGTGCCCGCGGAATGGGATCCCGATACAAATGTACCCGAACCATACAAAACTCGGCTGATCAAGGCAGCTCGGGATAATTTCCTTGCTAACGAACTAAAGCGGCAAATCAAGTTCTTCGTTGATGATATTAACAAACTACCAGAAGGTGCCAAGCGAAAGCTTATCGACAGGATTAAGAATTCCGAAGAAAAAGGCAGGGAAGGCATACGCACGGTCTTGAAGGCACTTAATACCAAGAGACTCGCGGACGGCAGCACTGAGACACGCGGTTTGGATGGGCTTGGCTCACGTATCCTGCAAATTTTAAAGGAACGGGGTTCGCCACGGCAAAAGACCGTCCGCCTTGTACCAAACGACATCGATGAAATTTTGGAGATGGTGGCCGAGCGTCTTGAAATTCCATGGACTTCGCCCGTTCCAACGGTTGATGAGGCGGAGGATGACCTGAGCGGTGTGCGTTTAACCGCCGCCGGCGCAGGATTTGGGTCAGCTTCCGTAGGGGTGCACGGCAGTGCGTCCGCATTAGACGCGTATACCGAAGAGCTCCAGCGCGCAAGCGGTCTCGAATTAATTCCCACTTCACTTGCCGGCGCGGAGACAGATTTTTTTGCTTCCGCGACGACAAAGCTCTTCCCACTCGAAGGGGAGACTGGCGGAGTACGCACCGTCGACGATATGAAAAAAAGTTTTGCCGATCGCATGCCGTATGCTCTCCGTTTCGGGTCCGGCCAAGCGCCCGTTTACATCATGAACCGCCATGTACATCGTTCGGCCATTTCTCTTAATCGTGCTAAGGCTGCAAAAATAGTTCCCGATCACACTGTTTTAGTCGCTGTCCCTGTGAGGCCCGGCGAAGAATTTCCTCATACGATCGGCCATTTCCATCCGACCGGAGAATTCTATCAATTCTACACAAAAGGAATTCAAGTTCATCCGGATATTGACCGGAACACGGGTAAGATTCGGGGCGTCCGTGTTGTCATTAGCGAACCCGGAGATATTATTCCAACCGGAGTGCGCTACGGTCATATCACATACAATTTAAGCGAAACCCAGCGGCTGGATATGTTCGACTGGAACGCTTCTCAAGCGGATTCGGATTATGAACCTTATTTGTCAAAGGGAAGCCCGGTAATTATTGTGAAAGGAAAAGATGGAAGAATTCACTGGGAGTGGAATCCTAATTACAAGGCGGAAGATTTTGACGCAAAAATTTTTGGCGGAGTTGTCCCGAGTAAAGAAAAGATTGAAGTGGTGCGCATAAAGCGCGATCTCAGCCATTGGGAAAAATTTGGTTTGAAGATCGGCAACGGACGGCCTCTCTACGATCAAGTAAACGACGAGTCATCCATGACGGCGCTCGGCCAGATTATTCATAACCCCGATTTATTTGAAAGCGCCTACGAAGCCAGCTTCGAGAAAGTGGATGCCAAATCGCTTGAACCGCTTGCTTTAGAAGATTTCACCATAGAGAAAACCTGGTTGAGCAACCTCGCTGACCGTCTGATGACCTGGACCATCCGCATAGCCATGGCGATTTTAACGAGCCGCTTTTTCCACTGGATTGCTCCATGGGCGGCCGATTGGGTCATTGATAGAGTGGAAAAAATTGTTGAAACGGTAGACGGTTGGTCGGAGGAAACCTTTGCTCCCCTTGTCACAGCTTTGGAAGAGACGAAGACGGGCAAGAGAGCCGTCGATTTCTTCCGCTGGATCCAAAAAAGCACATCTGTTCAAGAGGATATTGCTACGAGTTCTCCATTTATTGACCATCTGAATCGCGGGGAGGTCCGGCTGATTTATAGCGCCGCGCTTTTGACTTTACTTCGTGAAGAAGTCGCCAGGCGCCGCGGGGGACGCTCCGTCACGAAGATGCTGGGCTGGGTGCTGCCGAGCGACCGGGAAGTGGCCGCCAATGCTTTTAGCGATGTGCTGGATCGTGTTCGTGAAATTGAAAATCGCGGCACGGCAAATGCCGGTGAAATTCGGGTTATACAAGATGAGTTGAATAAGTCCGTAGAAGCATTGGGCCCGTTGGCCGGCGAGATCAAAGCTTTGGAGGAAGATCCGGCCGCTCTTACCATTGACCGCATGATTTCTCTCATTCGTCAGGCATTGATGTACGCGGAAGCTTTCAGGACCATCGCTGAAATTAATGACGCCCTCGCGCGGAAGACGATGGGCGAGGATAGCGATGCCTACAAAGCCTACACGAAACGGATGGGCGAAATCGGTGAAGCCGTTGCGACATTGACCGAACGGCCCGTGGACTTGCTGAAGCGAAGCGGGCTCGGGCTTCTCACGGGCGCTTTAAATATCGCCGAGCCGGGAAAAAAGTGGGGAACCCGCCTTAAAACCGTTCTTGAAAGCGGTGCTGACCGTTCGAAACCGCTCAGCCGATCGGAATATTTCATGCTGAACATGGTCAGGCGTTCCTTTGCGCTTAAGATGGTGGATCGAACCATTTTACTCGCGGTTAGAGCCGTTCGCGGGACAAAAGAATATCTGGTTCCGAGCTCGAGTCTGGAATCCCGGATTCAGGCGCTCGCCATTGTGGATCAAACATCGCCGACGCGCTTCTACCAGCTTCAGAAAATTGCCAAAGAAATTCTCTATTACCTGACCGGAGGATCTTTAAGCCGCTTTTTCTTTAACGCAGCGAAGCGGCGGCTTCTTCTGGCAGCAACACTGGGCGCCGGCGCATCGCTTGCCGCCATTTTCATAGGCATTGTCTGGAAAAAGCTCGAACCCTCCGACATCAAGGATGTTTACAAGGACAAGAGTCAGGCCATTTATGATTCCGTCAAGAAACTGACGGCCGCCCGGAGCATAAAAGATGTCTACAAAGGTGTCCGGGAACTTCTGGGAAGCGCTTTTCTACCGCAACATTTGAAAGGAAAACTGGCAGGGCAGGTTCTAAACGCAGCGGCGCTTACACTGCTTGCCGGCGCGGTAACCACGGTTATCGTTTCTGTAGCGCGTATACTCAGCCGCGAGCCGAAATGGCACGCTGCGGACGATTCACCGTCCAGCCGTGTTTTGGCAGAGTCCCGAGCAACCGATCATGATAAAAATGAATTGGCCCTGACCGGAAATCTCAGCAAGTTCCTCGAAAATATGATTAACGATCCTGATCCTGCCCGCAGAAGGCAGCGGCTTGCTATTTTATTAAACGGCCGTCAAGGCCTTCGCCAGGATATCGCCGCTCTTGTCGACGCCCTTTATGCAAAGCATCGAGATGATACGGAAGCAAGCGGCTTTGGTGCGGAATTATCGTCTTCTCGAGAACTCGTAGAGACGCATCGAGCCATAGTTGTCGTACGTGCAAGCAGTAAGTCCGAAGCTGTCTTGCAGGGGGTTAGTGCGTGGCAAAATGGTGCCCGGCTCATTGGAGTTTCGGTAACGACGCCGGATGCGGAGGATGCCATTGCGGAACTTAGAGATGTTGTAAAGGCAAGTCCGTATAAGGTGTTGGTGGGAGCGGTTTCCATTACTGAGTTATCCGAGGCTCAACGGGTTCTCCAGAAGGGAGCGCAGTTTCTCTCGAGCTCGGTATTAATACCGCAGTTAATTTCGCTGGCAAAGCAGCACAAAGTGCTAAGCATAGTTGGCGCATTCAGTGAGGAAGAAGTCCGGGATGCTGTTCGATCAGGCGCGGATTATATCAATCTTTTCCCGTTCGGTATTGATACGGGTGATAACGAAGCGGATCTTAAGACATATCTCCGGGTATTGGAAGAAACACAAATGGCACTGGAATTTCTGCATCAAACCGTTGCCTTTCTCGATCCTAATGACGTTGAACCCGGTGAAGTTATCGTAAGCACTCCCACGGATGTTTGGCGAGCGCTCCGATCCGGAATTGATCCGAGTACCGCTTTGCTTATCAAAAAGCCAGATCAAGTTGGTCTAAATCATGTGATGGCTATTGCCAGGGCGGTACCGGAAGCAAGGCTTATTCCCGGCGGTGGCATACGGCTGACACACCTAAGTGCCTTGGGTATGTTGCCGCATCCAGTTTCTACCGAAAGGAAATTAGCGAGCGCCGTCATGATCGGCGGAGCTATTTTTGGCGATCAACCTTCTACCGAAAAGGCCGCTGAAAGAATTAGAAGAGTGGCGCGTACTCTTAAGAGTCCTACGGCAGCAGGTTTTGGAACAAGCATGGAGATTCCGGATCCGGCTGAGTTCATAAGTGAGGATGATTTAGCGCTTCTTGAGAAAGCGATTGCACAATCTTTGGATCGAGAAAGTCCGCATGTGGAAAGAATGGTGCGTACGGTTACGGGCCGGCAGATTTCCACGATTGAAGAAGCGCTTGGGGAAGGAGACGGAAATGGATCATGGGCAACGGTGCGGAAAGTTTACCGAAAGGAACTTCCGCCGGCTCTTAAAGATGCCGTCGAAGCAGAAGACAGTTTTGCCGAAAGCGTGCGCAGAAAATTAATGGGTGTCTATACGGCTCTCGAGGCTTCGCGGATCAGCGCGGTTCTTGCTGATGAGGTAGTCAAGAAAACCACGGATAAGAGTCTCGTTAACCTTGTTCAATTTATTACGGGGTGGGGAAGAGGCCGGCGGGGCGCGGTTCGGATGAAGAAGTGGAAGCGGTGGTTTTTCCAAAAACATGCCGGTGCGCGTCAGGTCACATCGAAAATCATCGATACGTTTTTCGGTAAGCCCGAACCGGGAACCGTTCGCCATGCTGTTAAAGAGTCCACGCTTGATTTTCTTTTCTCCCGAATTCCTCCCGAGCAAGGCGCGCTTCGCAGTACTTATGTTAACCGGCAGATTGATCCGGAAAATAAAATTGTCCATCAATTGACGTTGGGCGAAGAAACATTTCAAGTTGAAATGGCGGATCACGGGCGATTGATTGTACATCATATTAACCGCATGGATCCGACCGCGCCTTTTATCGAGCGCTTAACGCCGAACCCCGTGGTTTCCGGCGGGGTATTTGAATTCGAAGGCAATCATTATGTCGTGCGGATCCGGGACAACGCCGAAGACGAAGAAGATATTCCGGAAATTATTCATTTCAAACATTTCGCGTATCATACGGAACGCTCCATTCAATTCGCGAGGCGCTGGCTCGGCATTCTTTCCATCGCCATGTTTGTCCGCGACGGCTGGAAGCGGTTCTCCAATTGGAGGGGCCGCCGTCAAACTCAAAAAGGACTTCGCCAGCGCGTCCAGCGTCTAAGAGAACTGGATGAAGCGCTCACCTCCGGCGCCCTTGCGCTTACCCGGCAGGAATCCATCGTAAGAGTCCAGGAAGAAATCTCCGCGATCAAGAATGAAGCGGAGAGAGAACTGCGTATGCTCGGAAAAAACCTCCGCATTCTCGAGCAAAAAGCTGAAGAAGGCGGTTTGGATGGCGAGGGCGGCGTAACGCTTGAATCAATCTCGGATTGGTTATGGCGCTATATGCTGGCCATGCGCACAGCGCAGGCGATGGAACCGGTTCTCTCTGCGTTGGCACGAAAGTTTCTAAAAGACGAGCGCACCGAATGGCTCGGTGCTCAAATTAACTCGCTCTTGGCCGGTCAACTCATTCTCTTGAATCAGCCCGTCGAACTCAGCGAAAAATTGGCCGGAAAACTTGAAGAACCGCTTAACACGATAGGTTATCGCACCACGTTTACCAGTGAATTCCAAAGTGAGCAGGCGGATGCGGATGGAGGAAAAAAAGTATTCAAACTAAAAGTTGGCGATGAAATTGTCCAGGTCCACATTGAAGAGGGCAGAGCATTAAATGTCTTTCGTGGAGATCAAACGGATAAGCCGCTTACCAAACAGCCGCTGAAGTTTGGCGATTCTTTTAAGATGGACGAACAGGAATACACCGTAACGCGCGGAGAAAACGACCAGCCCGAAATTAAATGGAAGGGTGATAAAAATCTTAGACTCGGAACGCGGCTGGTTGCTTCGACACGCGCCTTGAAGGTCGATGATTTTAAACCGCACACCGATTTGATCGAACTCGTTCAAGATTTGATTCTGAACATTATTTTCTTCCTCACTGTTTTAATTGACTATACGAGTGTTGCGGCCGGTGTTTCGAGACGCGCTATCGGAACGGGCCGGCAAATCGGCGTGGGCGTGCTCGGTATTTTGGGTTCGCTTAGAAACTTCTTAAACACCCTGATCAGTGAGGGCGGCATTTGGCATATCTACAACGAAATTAAAAACTGGGTTAAAGAAAAGCCATTTCGCCGCAGCATTTTCGTTGCCTGGCACTCGTACGCCATTGCTTACGCTTTTTATGTAATCTTCGGCGGGATTTTCCGCCACAATCTGAAAGGTGCGCTGGCCGGCGAAATTTTAGAACGCCATAAAGGGCTCGCGGAGGACATTTATAAATTGCGTGAGGCCATGGAAAGCGTTGATCAAAACCCCATTCGGAGTCATCTGCTCAGTGAAAAGGTTGACGCGGAGGGCAGAAAAGTATCGGCTCTTGAAATCGACGGGAAAACCATTTATGCCCGCTTGGAAAAAACAGGCCGCACAACTCTATTCCTGGATGAAGAATTAAAAACCCCCGTTCGTCCGAAACCCATTAAGACGGGAAAAACATTCAAGCTGGAGAATAAAAAGTACACCCTTACCGCCGGCGATTATGGAAAGCCGTTGATTGAACGGCCGGCAGAGAAAGACGCAGAGGCGGAAGCAAAACGTAAAGAGAGAATGCGCGAGCATGCCAAGGCGATTGTTAAAAAACTTCTTTCGCGCTCTTTCCAGGATGTCGGATTTGATCTGGTAGTGGCCATGGCGGTTTACCATGTCGTTACGCAAGCTGCGATTCCTGCCGTGAAGCGGTCGGCTGATTACCTGGAGCGGCGGAAAGCAAGAAAACCATACTTTGTTCTCGATGTGAAGGATCATGAGGGAATTCAGAGGTATTTGAGCGGCCCCGGTCAATTGTCACGTATCCTATTTGCCGCAGAGCACGGCAGCCATCCGCGCCTGCGTGAAGTGGCTTACCGTACATTAGAAGCGGCATATCCGGAAACGGTCGGCCGCCTCATTCAGACTTTTCTCTTGCAGGAGGGAACCGGCCTTTATCCGCGGCAGTCCACTCCGCTGAATCCCGAGACAGCCCATGAGATTCGCCAGATTTTCGAGATGGCAGCCCAGGGAAAATCCGAAGATGAAATACAAACAGTTGTTGCTCGCTGGATACAAAAGAAAAAGCCGGTTGTTCCGCCCGCTCCGAGGTCGTATGAACGTTTGGCGAGGCCCGTCATTTTGCCTGTAACTCAACGGGAAGCCAAAGATTCCCGAGAAGACGCTCTTCGCGATATTGTGGAGGCCCTTCAGGATGGCGGCGCTGCTTCACGTGAAGGCCGATTGGCGCTCCCCGAATTGTCCGATGACGCAAAACGCGAGCAAGGATTATCCGCCGGCTTTGGGGCGTTCAATGAACGTAGAGCTAGAGAAATTTTAATCAGGGAAGTCGGCGAACTTGTGAATAGACTAATCTCATCTTTACCACATAGAGCGAATGTGAGTAGTTACAGCAATTTCATATCATTTACGAATGAACATGGTGTGCGGCATGAAGCCAAAGTTAGCGAAGAGGATGACAGGTTCGTAGGTCTTTTCAGGACAAGTTCTCTAGCAGCTCAAATATATATCAGAGATGGTGAGTGGAGAAAAGCGTTTTCCGAAGTTAATAGTTGGGATTTAATGAACTGGCGCTCGGACTCGGAAGGTGAAAATAAATTGCAACGATTAAAAGCCCGTGTTGGGATTTTTGCTGCTGCTGACATTGCCGCCGGCTTTGGGGCGGAGGCGGGATTGAATGCGGGATATGTGCATATCGAAACGTCGGCGAATGCGCCAAAGAGGATTCAGACTCTGTTAAATGCGGGCAGGACACCCATTGTTCACCTGAAATCTACGGCTTTGGAAACCGGAGCCAATTCCATCAGGCAGGAAGTGGAGCAGATGACCAAGGGTCTGAACGGTTTGCGCGACCGCATCGTATTCCTTTACCAGCCGAATGCACCTCAAACCGTTGAAACCGCGTCGCTCTTTGCATCCGAAATTAGAAGGACTGTCGGGGCGAATGCCACCGTCCTTTATGGCGGCCAGTTAACGAAGGAAAATTTAGCGAGCTTCCTTAGATCGCGCTTGTTTGACGGCGTTCATCTCTCCGATCCGGGGTTGGCCAAGAAGGCGGCTACTATTCCGCTGACGAAACACCAAATGCTTCTTCTGGATGCCAAAGATCCAAACCAGGCATATGAAATGTCGCTGGCTGTTAAGGCGGTTAACGATCATCACGCTGCCCGAAGAGATTCTTTCTGGCGAGGCATTCATTTTTCGGTTCGCTATCTGATACTACCGGCGTTAGCGCTCCTTTCCGGAACATTTGCGGCAGCAATTTTGGGCAGCAGTCTGGCGCTCGGAATCGGAGCGTTTGTTGCTGCTTTCTTCTTTCTGCTTCCCGCTGCATTAAATATAACCAATCAGGTTTCGAGCGGTTGGTTGAAATGGACGGCCGGAGCATTCTTACCGGCAGTTCTTGGCGCTCTCTATGCATGGGCCGTTTGGGCCGGAGCGTTGCCGGCTTCGCTCGCAATTCTTACCGTTTCTCCCGTTGCGGCCATAGCGATTGCCGGCGTGCTCGCTTTGCCGTTCTTAATCACGTTGTTCAAGATTTTTGAGCGTTTTGTTGATTTTGTAGGGGGTGTCATTGCGACGGCGCGTAGCCGGGGCGTCTCGCCCCGGATTGCCGGGCAAGATGCCCGGCCTACGCGATCGGGGGCTCGCAATGACGTGACAGCTTTATGGGGAGCATTGGGTTTACTGCTCCTGAACGCGGCTGTTGTCGGCGGCTTGTTGCTTTTTGGAACTGTTTCCAGTGCGTTAGTGATCGCTTTAGCTTTCTTGCCTTCGATTGCTTATATCGGAACAAAAGTTTTCCGGGCGGCTCAAAAACCTTTTCTGGATTTCCTGCATAATATTTCGCCGGTTAAGTTTACGGTATTCACCTTAATAGCCGCATTAGTAGGTACCGCTGTTTCAGCCTTTACCTCAGCGCCGCTTGGCGTTCTCGTACTTACTTGGGCAGCCGCATTCCTGCTTCTCTATCCGATTTATGGCTGGGCAAAGAATTATTTCGCGCATATTGAAAAACAATCGGTTTGGCGCCGTATCGCGGAACCGGTCGGAATTTTTGCCGGCTCACAAGCGCTTGTTTTTTCATCCGTGCCTTTAAGTGCTTTAGCCGTGAGCATGGCAGGAATAAGTTGGCTTGGCTGGCTTACGCCGATGATTGCTGGTTTGGCTTTAATAACCGCTTCGCCCATATTTATAGGTGCGTTAACTGTTTTCGGCCTTTTCCCAGCAGTGACTATTATCCTCGGGTACGGATACCAAAGGTCACAGGCTCTCTTTAACGCGATTGGCGTGAAATCACCTGCGAAGCGCACGGCCGCTTATCTTTTACTGGGCGTAGCAGCTTTATTTTCAGTCACCGGTGTGGGCGTTCTTTTAACAGCTTTCATTCCCGCGACCGTCGGAGGATCTGTGTTCGCAAAGGTCCTTACCTCTTTGGTTGCCGCGCATTATTTTCTGCACGGGGGCGTTTTCCATCCGGAAATGCTCCTGCTTATTCCCGTGATCGCCAAGCTTTTGCGCTGGTACGATCGGCACCCGTGGCCAAAATTTGTTCTTTATCTTTCTTTGACCGCCGTATTCGGCGGAGTCGCTGCCGGTCTTTTGGGATACTACGTTTATAGTCTTCAATATCTACTTGGTGTTAGTCAAATGGTACCCGCTTTAGGCAGTGTAGAATGGCTCCACATTATAGAAGGCGCATTCGTTGCGGTTGCCGGCCTCTATCTCGTTTCCAAATCCGCCCATTGGCTTTATCACCGCTATTTTGCGCCGGTCCCGGTTATTTACTCGCTCGGACATTACACGCGTCCGATGCCGGCCGGCCTGGAGAAAAGTTTAAAGGATGCCACGCTTCAAATGGTCCGCTTCTTTAATGACCGGGACAAATTCAATGACATTTACGGGCCCTTCATAGATGATTTAAGAACACACCAGGCCGATCTTCCGGAGGCCGCGAAGTTTTACATCCATCAATATCTGAGTCATCCGAAAGCAGAATATCGGATGCTTGCCGCCGATATTCTCGATGAGATTTACGGCGAACTGGGTAAATTTGACCGGGCAACTATGCAGGAAGTCGACCGTGCGCTTACGCGCAGATTAAAGGAAGAGAGCGATAGCGATGTGTTGAAACTTCTCGCCGGCATTTTGAAAAACCACGGCCGCGAGAATTTGGTTGCCGAAGTCATGTATGAGCGGCTGGTCGCGGCCCGAGATGAAATTGAAGCAAGTCTCGGCCAATGGCTGAACGAAAAACAAACCAAGGATGCCGAGAGAAATTTCCACGGAACACGCGCCATCATTAACATAGCCGGCATGCTTTCGGCCGGCGCGATTAAACATCTGGGTACTCAGGATGTTCAGGGCATATCGAAGTCAAAATTAAGTGCTGAGCTGGAATGGTTTGTGCGGAACACGCGGTTGAAAAAACCAGCCGGGCTCATCCTTCGCCACCGTGCATTTGCCGCTCTCCAGCAAATTGAACGGGCGCAGGGCCGTTTGAAACTCAGCCAAACCAATGCTTCCCTTGAAAAAGAATTTGGCCGCGATTTAGACCGCGGCCGCGCCGAAGATATAAAAGCCAGCTTCCCGCAGGGCGTTGATCCAAGTTTACTCCGTATCACCGATATTAAGGTGGTAAAGCGTTACGGAAAACGCAGGCAGAATGCGGGACCCATCGAAAATCTACCCAACGCGATTCACGCTGTCACGCTGGCTGTTCCCGCCGCGAGGCGTTTCCATAATAATTTCGATAATACGTTTACGAAGAAACCCTCCGACGGCGTAGCTTCCCAAGCCATTATCGAAGGCATCAACCAGGAAGAGCGCGTTGCCGCAGAAAGTGTAGTGGCCGAAGGGTATCGTGATGATGCTCCGACTGTTACCCCCGGCCTCAGACTGGGCGGTGGCTGGATGTATCTGCGCAGGAAAAGCATCGATCGCGTGGAAGCTTCGCTTGGCGCAGATCCCGAAGAGAAAACAGAAGCCACGATTAATATTCTAAATGAAGATCAGATCAACATTGTGGGACTTGGGCCGAAGGGAAAAGTTTTGGAAGCGCCCGATCTTCACGCGCTTTTGTTTGTCGGACCCAAGGGTGCGCGCGTCGATATCGACATCAAAGAAGATCCGATTACCGGTGAAGCGACCGCCGATTTTAGATTAAAGGAAAACCTGCTCGAAGCTGCGCGCGTACGAGGAAAGGATGTCTCTGAAACGCATGGACTGGCGCTGCTGCGTGAGAGAAATTACGAGCTGGTTGGTCAAATTCTTAAGATAATCCACGAAGCCAAAAGAAACCGTCCCTTGGCAGGACAGGTAGCGGGATTCATCCGGCAGGGACTCCAAATTCGCGGCCGCATCGGGGGAGAACTCATAAAGCAGGCGAGCGATGAGAGCGATCAGGATTTTCTAAAGCGGGCTGTAGCGCATGTTGTCGAGCGCATCGAGAGAACGGGAACGTACACGCTTCGTGACGAAGAAGGTAGAAGACTCATCACATTTGTGATGGACGGCGATCTCACACCCGTCATGGCTGTTCACTCCGGGAAACTGGATTATGTTGTCGGCGCAACGGCGCTTCCCGAAGCCGTGCTCCGCGCCATGCTTTCGAAGGGTAAGGATTTTGAGTATGCCGCCGTAATGTCTACCTATGAGATGGCCAGAAAAATTCCCAAGGGTTCAAGCCTTGTCAAATTGTTTTCACTTTACCCCTACGAAGAAGTTGAGCTTCTGGCGGACGGCGGTTTCACGCATCCGGCCATTGTCGAGCTCAAGCGCACAAACGACATTACGATCGAAAATGTGACTCAGGTTCTACAAAATCATCTAGGCCGGGTTTCTGCGGTATTGGAACAAGCCATTCGAGACAGCGCCGATGAAAAGACAGCAGCGCATTTCAGAAAGCTGAAGGACAAACAAAAAGTGCCGGCCGAGAAACTAAAAAAATTGGCCAGGCAAATCGTCAATACGGCCGAGCTTCGCAAGTGGACCACGAAATACAGCTCCTGGGATCCGCAGTCTGAAAAATTGGCGGGCGGAACCGACGGCGTGGTTTATATCGGCGCTACGAAGCGCAATCAATTCATTCCCGGCATGAATGTGGAGCCGAGAATCGAACTGGGCCCGGCCGGCATTCCGGGTGTTTATACGTATCGGATTACGGAGAGCGGGGATTCGGGCCGCGGCGTTGTTTATGAAATTACGATGGAGACGAGGCTCGCCGATCTCTTGAGACATGAGAGCGAGTACCGGGTGAAATGGGGTGAGGCCCGCTTCGCCTTTGAAGTAGGAAAAGCCTATCTGGCCGAAGCAAACGGCACCCTTTCCGGGTTTGAAATGTTTAACCGCGCCGAGGAGGAATTGGTCAGAGCCGAGCAAATTACTTTGAAAGCGTTAAGCAGCGCCCGAAAAACCGGTGCCGAGGATTTTGAGAATGAAATATTCCTGCGCGAAATTCAGGCGGAGAAACTTTTGCTTGAGGCCAAGAAAACAATTTTAGGATTAAATAGAGAAGTCCAAGACGTCGATCGAGCAAATCAAATGGCCGAGGAAATTCTGGAACAAGCTTTATCACTTGTCCCGACTCACGAAGAAGCACGTTCGCTTCATACCCAGCTTCTCACCTATCACGGCAAGCGTAAACCGGCATTCAAGACGAAAGGCATTGAAAGAGAATTCGACGGCTCCTTCCTTATCCATCCGGAGATTATGCCTGCAAGAAGCGCGGCTGATATCAACCGGGAATGGCAGGAAGGCATTGCCCGCGGGGACACTCACTTTTTAATCCGGGTCCCGGCAGCGGATGCTGAGACCATCGACACTTTGGTCGATGGCATTGACGAGAATATTATTCGGGATACCTCGCGCACCGTTTTCTTCTGGGAAGAGCCTTCTAATATAAGTCAGGAAGGACAGCTGAAGAAATCGGACGCGGAGACTACAAATGAGTCCATGGGACGCATCCGCGGATTCTTGGCAGAACGGTTTGGAGAGGCCTATGCAAAGCAGGTCCGCCTGGCCACGGGCGGGAGCATGAGCAGTATCAATGCCGAAGCGTTTGCGCGCCAGGAGCATATCGATATCCTAGTTCCGGGTACGAGCTCGAGAAACCCCATAGAATTTGCGGATATTGCCAAAGCGGTGGCTTCGGGGCCTTCCGTCAGCGGAAGACGCAAAGGCGTTTTTGGAGTCTGGAAAGGGAAAGTACGAAAATATCGTTTTGGCCCTTGGCTTGAGCGGGCTGTTAAAGCAGGTCTTGATCTTAACGCCTTGGACATTTGGATCGTTCCGGGGGACGACCGGCGCCGTCTCATTAATGTCAACAAATTCGCTTCCGATCTTGAGGACGCGCGCAGAAGCGACGAACGCCTGCCGCTGGTTTTGCCCCATGATTTGGATCTCGTTCAACTGCGCGATTCTCTGGATGAGCTTTTAACCGAAGCCGAACTCATCCTTTGGCAGTACAAGCGCCGCGAAAAAGAACTTGTGATCAAAAAGAAAGCGGACGGAACTTCCGTTACGAATGCCGATCTTGACGTTCAGGCAAGACTGCTTGAGTTAATCAAAAATCATCCGGTGCTTTCCAAAGTGCGCATTATTTCGGAAGAAGCATGGAATGACGGACGCATCGCACAGATAAACAAAGAGAATGCACTCAGCGATTTCGCCATTATTCTCGATCCCATCGATAATACAAAAGGTTTCATTCACTGGATCGGCGGTGGAAAATCGCGGACGCCTTCAAAAGTTTATGGATCCGGTATAGCACTGGGCCTGCTTTTTAGAGGTGAGCCGCTCATTCACACCTTCTTGAGTCCCGATCTGGACCTTCCCGGTGAAGAGGGCGGAATCCGAGCAGTGGCCGTTCGTGGCCAAGGCGTAACGATCAACGGAAGATCGGTGCAGATGGCCGATGATTTTGATCCCAAGACTGCGCAAAGCCACATACACTTTAGCAGCCGCGTTAAGACAAGTAAATCCATGCAGAGAATGATAAAGGCGGTTCGCAAAGCTTTTCCAAACAGGAACCAGCTCACCGGTTCTGCGGCTTCAGCCATACAAATTGCGGCAAGCGGTACGTTCAGCCTGCCGGCTAGGCTTATGATAACGACGGATGGCCCTATCTGGGATGAAATAAATATGTTCTTTATTGAAGAAGCGGGCGGGCAGATTATTCGTCTGGAGGATGGCCAGCCGTGGCGGTTTTCCCGTTCGATGCTGGATCAGGCGGCAAGCGGAAGAAGATTACCCGGCTACATCGCAGGGTCGCCCAAAGCAGTGGCATATGCGGCCAAAGTGTTCGGCCTTCCTCAGCCGGCAAGAAGCCGGGCCGAGAGGTCGGCGCTTGAAAGCCGAAGGGCTAACATACCGGCGCATATCTTTCGCCGGTATGACATACGGGGCGACGTAACCAAAAAAGAAATTACCGTCGAAGATGCTGCGCTATTTGGCGAATCCATTGCACACCTCCTGCTCGAGCAGGAGGTGCCTGAGAGTTCCGCAGATAAGCCGTGGTTTTTGCTTACCGGCGATGAACGTCCCATGAATCCATCGCTTATCGATGCTTTTGCAAAATCGCTCAGTGAGCATGGAATCAATGTTGAATTTTCGCGCGAGTTTGTGCCGACTCCTTTATCTCACAGGCGCCAGCTTTTAGGAAACACCAAGCAGGGGAGGAGATACGTAGGGCGCGGCCAAGCTACGGCATCTCATCTGGAACGCTGGATTTTTGATGGATTTAAATTGGAGCTCTTCATCAACGGGGAGTGGGTATCGTATGCCGGCGATGATCTAAGGGATCTTTATCATAGAATTAAAGAGACGCGGGTGCATGATGAGCCGGAAGGCCGCCGCGGGAAACAGGAAGAAGTTGCCGATGTATTGCCGGGATATCAGGAACAAATCGCCCAGCGATTTGGAAAAGTACTGAGAGAAGCCGCGAAGCGATACAAGATCCTAACCGATCATGGTAATGGCACGACAGGAATTCTCGTGGAAATTTTAAGAAATTCCGGTGTAGACGTTATTGCGCAAAATGAATTGGCGGATCCCAGTTCCAAAATCATTGCTGATCCCATGATGCTTGAAGCTCAAGTGAGATTTACTCGATCCTTGCTTACCCTCAAGGATACGGCATCCGAACGCGATTTAGGTGTTGCGTTTGATTCCGATGGAGATAGGCATCGTCTTATAGACGAGCGGGGGAAGGATTTGAAACCCGTTGTGATCGGAGCGGCCCTTTATCACAATTTATTTGAAAAGCATAAGCGGTTTCTTACGCATGCAAAATTGGCTAAGGCAGGGCTTGCCGTAAACATCGGTTTGGACAGCCGCATGCCCAATCAGATATTTGATTTGATCAATCAATATATTGAACAGGGTTACCAACTGAAAATTAAAGACATCGAGTCCGGCCAGCCAGCGGTGAAAGGTTATTTGAAGGGGGAAGTAAAGAGGCTTAGAGAAGCCCTTCAAACCATTCCGATTCTCCGAGATGATTTGGAAATCAAGCAGCTTTTCGCGGCATTTCTGGAGGATTTCTTTGCATTCGAAGTTTCGGGCCACTTCAACTTCCTGCCTTTCGCCGATCGCCCGGGGCTTGAAGCGGAATCGGTCGATGATGCCATGTATACGTTCCTCAAAGAGCTGGAGATGTTGATCAGCGCGTCGGCGGGAACGAAGATAAGCGAATTTTTTAAGCCCTTCTCACCGGCTTCCATTGCTTCCGACACCTTTATTGATGATGTTCGAATTGATTCCCCCGACGGATACAAGAAGGAAATTGTTGAGTCCCTGACACGTTCGATTGAAGGCGGCCATGTCTCCTTTAAACAGCAGGTTGCGTCCGTTAAGAAGTACCAGGACGGTGTGCGTGTAAACTTTGAAGATCGCAGCTGGGTAGTACTGCGTTATTCCAATACCGAACCCAAGCTTGCGCTGGCTTTGGAGGGTCCGAGCAACAAGCGATTGGCCGAGTTGATAGGTGAGGTACTGCAATTGCTCGAACCGTTCCGTCAGCAAAATAAAGTTGGCAAGCGGGAGCGCGGCGGCACGGAACTTTCTCTGGATGCGCTCCGTACTTTGCAAAGCGAAAGAGCCGTTCGAGCACATGCTGAGGAAAACGCTCGTTTGAAAGAAAAAGACAAAGCACCTCGCGGAATCATCAAGGGAAAACCGAGCGAACGTCGTATTCCTAAACTCAGTGATCTTACGTGGGAAAAAGCTCCCAAACAGCGCGCTTATTACATTTCGCTCGCTTTGGCTCATTTCCGCAAGCACAAAGTTATCTTGCTTCCGCGTCTGGCTGGCGCGGCGGCTCGCTGGCGCGAAGCCCTTGATCAAATTCCGCCGGAACTTGCCCGGCATTATTCGCGCTCGGATCTTGAAGCTATAGAAGATAAAGCTTTTATGCCGGCGGCCATCGTGGATGGAAGCGCGCTGACATTTTTGGATGTCATATTTATGAACGTCGCCAACTTCGGGAAACAAATTGGCGTCGACTATATTCCTACAACACCGCTTGCCAACCCACGCAACATCGGTCGGCTGGAAGCGTATTTCAATAAACTTGGGAAATGGGGGATTGACCCGGAAACGGTTGATTCTTTTGTCCAACGGCTCGTCCCTCGATACGATGATAATGGTAATTTAACCGATGCATTGGCTCCCGAAGGTCACGGCGGAGCCTCGCATGAATTTGTGGGGAGTGGACTTATTTTGAAATTTATCGATAAGAATGACCGTCCCGAGGATGAACCCCTTATCTATTCATGGAATGTGGATAATTTAGGTGGCGGATTGGATGAAAACGCGCTTGTAGAGATCGGCATGCTTTTAGCTGCACGAAGGCAGAAATTTTCTTTGCGAGGCCGTCCCGATGTTCTGAATGTGGCTACCAGCCCCGATGATCAGGGCGGCGGAGGTATGGTTGCTTGGAAGCCCGGGCACGGACGCAGAACCCAAGTTACGGCGATGGAGAAGGATCAGTCCAATCTTGGGAAAGTATTGAAGTTTACGGCAACCAGTGTGACGAGTTTGAGCGCGTATTACAAGCATTATGCTCCCAAAGATCGGTTGCAAGCTTTGAAAAGTATGAAGGATCGCGCGCGCCGGGACCGCGAACTTGAAAAGATTGCCCGAAGCGGCCGGGAGAGATTCCCGCGCAAGGCGAGTAAGCGCGAAGGTGCTTCCATTATTGAAACTCGTCAGCACGATATCACCGTAGCCGAGCCGCTGCATGGGCAGGTGAATGCCGTGGCTGTCCAGACAACCTCTGCTGCCGTTTTAGACGAAATCACCAATCCTCAAGCCAGACGGGATGCGATTTCGAAGCTGTATAAGGAACTTGGCTTTTTTGAAAATAAGACCTTTGGTGATTTGGCAGCCAATTTTGATTTGGCGAATGCCCGTGCCGCTTACCTGACTAAGGGCCAGTTGTTGAGTCCCCAGGCCAAAGCCATCGCAGATGAAGTTTCTTCCGGATCAAAAGGCTTTGGTTCTGGTGAAATTGCTCCTAGCGCCGGATTTGGTGTGGAATCGATTTCTCAAACTTCACAACCTTCCGCCGGTTTTGGAATCGTCGCAGCACCCACAGATCAAGTAGTGGAAGATGTTACTGAATTGTTGGCCGACCGCATGCAGTCCATGCATCGATCCAAGTCTGATCTAACTCAAGCGGGCATCGTAGTTGTGCGCGCATCGCAGGCGAGCATTTCAAATATCAGCACATTGATCGGTTTCGCGGCATCCAGCGTGAGTAAAGGTGTATTGGTTGTTCAGGATAACGGCAGCGCCGGCAGCGCGTTTGTGGCGAATATGCAGCAACAACTTGCAAAATATAAAACGTTTGGTGTCAAAGGTCGAATCCGTTTTGTTCATCTTCAGGGCGCGCAATTTAGCGACAAAGTTCACTCTCTTCTCACCAACGGCGAGCAAGGCCAGGGCGCGCTCGGAGTTATGGCCCGCCAGCTTGGGATCAACGGTGATTTTTTAAATCATGTGATTGTGGTTTCGCCCGAAGCCATTGACGGCGCTTGGACGTTAAAGCTTGATTTAGCCCGACTCGCTCCTGAAATGGCTGCGCGCAGGCTTGACGTTGCTTCTTTCCTTGGTCTAGAAGCTGCTTCGCTCTCATTCAACATGTCAGGTAACGCTCTGCTTAACCAAGTCCTTGATGTAAATGCCCAAAATCACCAAGTTCAAGTTGATTTTGGAGCCATAAGCAACAGCGACCTTGCCAGACTCTCTGATCAACTGCGTGCTCAGCTGAGCATTATGATCGCCGCCTAATTTCGCGCTCGAGCGCGAAATCCTCTGTTCGTTTTTTCTGGTTATTTTTCGTTGACACACCCCTAGGTTTTAAGTAGCATACCTCCTCAATTTTTCAGCTCTTCCTATTTTTCATTAACTGTTGTAATGCCTCTTTTTAGGGTAAGGTTCCTACCATGGGTGGTTTATTTGTCGGCCGCGGCCGGAAAGCGCGGCGTTGTTACGGTTTCGATGAAATCGCCCTTGTGCCCGGCGAAGTCACCATCAATCCCGAAGAAGTAGACATTTCCTTCTCTGTCGGAAAAATCGCAGTCAACGTTCCCATCATTGCTTCTGCTATGGACGGCGTTGTTGATCCCGAATTTGCCGTAGCGTTTTCTAAATTAGGCGGGCTTGCCGTTCTCAATTTAGAAGGTATTTACACACGCTACGAAAACCCCTCCAGTATTCTCGATAAAATTGCACGCGCCACGCCGCAGGAAGCCACCAAGCTTGTCCAGGAAATGTACACCGTTCCTATCAAAGAAAAACTGATCTCGAAACGCATTGAATACATTAAGAAAAAAGGCGGCACAGCGGTGGCGAGTTCCATTCCTCAAAAGGCAGAGCGTCTTTCCAAGATTTGTGAAGAAGCCGGTTGCGATGTCTTTGTAATTCAATCTACCGTTACGACCGTTCGCCACATTTCAACCGCCTATAAGGTTGTTGATTTCAAGAAATTAACCAAACGCACGAAGATGCCCATTATTGTGGGAAATTCGGTTACCTATCGCGTGGCCATGGAATTAATGGAAACCGGTATCGCCGGACTTTTGATCGGAATCGGCCCCGGCTCGGCTTGCACCTCACGTGGCGTGCTCGGTATCGGCGTCCCGCAAGTAACGGCAACGGTAGATAGCGCGGCTGCCCGGGACGACTATTACAAAAAAACAGGAAAATACATTCCCGTTATTACAGACGGCGGTATGACGACAGGCGGGGAGATTTGTAAAGCCTTTGCGTGCGGAGCCGACGCTGTGATGATCGGTTCGGCTTTTGCCAGAGCTAAAGAAGCGCCCGGCCGCGGTTATCACTGGGGCATGGCTACTCCTCATCCCAATCTTCCGCGCGGCACGAGAATTCATGTCGGCACCACCGGAACGCTTAAGCAAATTCTCTTCGGACCTGCTCAGCTGGATGACGGGACACAGAATCTTATCGGTGCGCTTCAGACCTGTATGGGCAACGTCGGTGCACGCAATGTCCGCGAACTGCAGCAGACCGAAATTATTATTGCGCCAGCGATTCGAACCGAAGGGAAAGTCTTCCAGGCGGCGCAAAATATCGGCATGGCCAAAAGGGGTTAAGTTGCTTGAACGCCCCATCCTCATTCTTGATTTTGGTTCCCAATATACTCAGCTTATTGCCCGGCGCGTTCGTGAACAAAATGTTTTCTCCGTAATCCACCCCTACCGTATTTCTCTTAAAGAAATAAACTCAATCAATCCGGCCGGCATTATTCTCTCGGGCGGACCTTCCAATGTTTACGCCAAAGGGGCCCCGCTTGTTCCTGCCGATCTTTTTGAATTGGGCATTCCCGTTCTTGGGATTTGTTACGGAATGCAGCTGATCGGGTATTTAAGCAAAGGCGGGAAAGTGTGGAGAACCGAGAAGCGTGAGTACGGGCCGGCAACGTTATCCATAGATGATCGAAGCGATTTATTCAAAGGTTTACCCAAAAAGATTGAATGTTGGATGTCACACGGTGATCATGTTTCGAAGCTGCCCAAAGGATTTGTGAAACTAGCTCACAGCGGAAATTCGCCCATCGCTTCGTTGGCGGACCGAGAAAGGAATATTTACGGCGTTCAATTCCATGCCGAAGTGGTTCATACGCCGCTTGGCCACCGGATCATCCGCAATTTTGTGCGCGGCATTTGCGGCCTCAAAGGAAATTGGACGCCCCGTTCTTTTATCCAGCAAACCGTTGAAGATATTCGAAAACAAGTTGGGCGCGAACGCATCGTGCTCGGGCTTTCCGGAGGTGTAGATTCCGCAGTAACCGCTTGTCTGATTCATAAAGCCATCGGCGATCGCCTGACGTGTATTTTTATCGATAACGGGCTTCTTCGCAAAAATGAAGCCGAGCGCGTCGAGAAAGTTTTTCGAAAGAACCTCAAAATGAAACTATGCGTAGTAAACGCCGAAAAGGAATTTTTAAAGAATCTAAAAGGAGCGGCCAATCCGGAGCTCAAACGAAAAATCATCGGCCGGACATTTATTCAAATTTTTGATAGAGAAGCGCGTAAGCTTGGCAACGTTAAATTTTTAGGCCAAGGTACGCTTTATCCCGACGTAATCGAATCGGTTTCGGTACACGGCGGACCCACAGCAACCATCAAGAGCCATCATAATGTTGGCGGACTTCCGAAACGGATGCGTATGAAATTGGTTGAACCGCTTCGCATGCTATTTAAAGATGAGGTTCGAAAAGTCGGCCGCGGACTCGGAATGGCCGAAGAAATGATCAATCGGCAACCCTTTCCAGGGCCAGGACTTGCGGTGAGGATTCTCGGCTCGATCACGAAAGAAAGATGCGATCTTCTTCGTGAAGCGGATTGGATCGTAATAGATGAAATCAAGAAAGCGAATCTCTATACTAAATTGTGGCAGAGTTTTGCGGTTCTGCTTCCTATTAAGAGCGTCGGCGTACAAGGCGATGAACGCACCTACGATAACGCCGCCGTGATTCGCGCGGTAAATTCAACGGACGGCATGACCGCCGATTGGGCGCGGCTTCCGAGCGATGTTCTTGCGCGCATTTCAAACCGCATTATTAACGAAATCCGCGGCATCAACCGCGTTTGCTACGATATAAGCTCTAAACCGCCCGCAACGATTGAGTGGGAATAACTACTTGATGATAATATACGAAGAGATTTTTAAGGATTTTCAGAAGCAGAAGGTTAAATATCTGCTTGTAGGCGGTATCGCCCTTAATCTTCATGGCTCAGTCAGAAACACGGCAGATTTGGACATACTTGTTGAAATGAGCGATGATAATCTTCGTAAAATCGTTTCCATATTGAACAAGCATGGCTATCGCGTTAAACAACCAGTCGACCCTATGGGAATTGCCGATGGAAAGACACGAAAAGAATGGATTGAGCATAAAAACATGAAAGCATTTAATTTTTTTCGTGATCAGGAATTGAAAGAAGTTGACCTTATTATCGATTCGCCGGTTTCATACGAAGACGCAAAAGAAAAAGCTTCGTACATTAAAATTGGCGACCTCTCGCTTCCTTTAATTTCAATTGATCATCTGATCCAAATGAAAGAAAATACGGGAAGAGAGATTGATAAATTGGATGTTGCTCAGCTCAAGAAAATAAAAGAACTGAAAAATGAAAAATAAATTCAATTGGGAAAGCGAAGAGGAGCGTTTGCTCAGATTTATGCAAATATCACCTAGGAAAAAACTTGAATGGTTACGCCAAATGAATGATTTTTCATCACGTTGTTTTTCCAAGAAAACCCGTTCTATTTATCTTAAACTGAGACGTACGAAATAAAGAAGTGTTTTTCTTTTCATATGACACACGCTCCATTTGTTCATCTACATAACCATACCCATTACAGTCTTCTAGACGGCGCGATTCCCATATCCGAATTCGTCAGACGCGCGGTTGAACTAAAATTTCCTGCCCTTGCCATCACCGATCACGGCAATATGTTCGGCACCATCGAGTTTTATCAGGAATGCATGGCGAAAGGCATCAAGCCCATCATCGGTATCGAAGCTTACATTGCGAGCGGTTCACGGTTTGAAAAAACAGCAGTAGGGCATCAAGAACATACCTACCATCTGACATTGCTTGCCCGAAATGAACAGGGTTATAAAAATCTAATGAAGCTTTCGAGTAAGGCTTATACGGAAGGATTTTATTATCGTCCGCGCATGGATAAGGAAATCCTCCGCGAGTTTCACGAGGGACTCATTTGCTTAAGCGGTTGTCTTGCCAGCGAGCTTGCGCGCCAGGTGGTCAACGGAAAGCGCGACAAAGCGCTTCAGGTTATTTCCGAATATCAGAGTATTTTCGGTGAGGAAAATTATTTTCTGGAAGTGCACAATCATGGAATCGAAGACGAGGCGACGGTAGCGCAGGCTTATAAAGAAATCAGCAAGAAGGCCGGAGTGCGTGTTGTTTGTACAAACGATTGCCATTATTTGGAAAAAAAGAATGCTGGCGCGCATGCCGCGCTGCTTTGTATCGGCACGGGCAGTACCTTGGATGATCCTAACCGGTTTAAATTCGAGACTGATCAGTTTTATCTTAAATCGTACGATGAAATGAGATCGGTATTTGAAAAAGATTTTCCCGAATCTTTTAAAAATACAATCGATATCGCGGATCGCTGCAATGTGGAGCTCGAATTCGATAAAATCCGCCTGCCTGCGTTTAAAGTGCCGAAAAACGAAGGAAAAAACGAGGTCTATCTTCGCAAGCTTTCGACCGAAGGGCTCGAGCTAAAACTCGATGGGCCTATTACCAAGGAATATCAGGAACGCCTCGAATACGAGCTCGGTATTATCGAGAAGATGGGCTACGTCAGCTATTTCTTAATCGTTTGGGATTTGATTCATTATTCCCGCGAGAAAGATATTCCCGTGGGCCCCGGACGAGGTTCGGCAGCCGGAAGTCTGGTTGCCTACGGTTTGGACATTACCGACGTCGATCCTATTAAACACGGACTTATCTTCGAGCGTTTTCTCAATCCCGATCGCATAAGCATGCCGGATATTGATATTGATTTCTGTTACGAACGGCGAAACGAAGTAATTCGCTACGTTGAGGAAAAATACGGGCGCGACAGCGTTGCGCAGATTATTACATTCGGAACGATGGCCGCACGCGCTGCGATTCGCGATTTGGGCCGCGTAATGGGCCTTAGTTACGGCGAAGTGGATCGCATCGCCAAATTAATTCCGCCCGATCTCGATATGACCATTAAGAAGGCGCTGAGTGTTGAGCCGAGATTGAAAGAAGCTATGGCTGTTGACGCGCGTATTAAAGATTTACTCGAAGGCGCCCAGGCCATTGAAGGACTTTGCCGGCACGCCTCGACGCACGCGGCAGGCGTTGTTATTTCCGACGGCCCGTTATTCGAATATTGCCCGATTTTTAAAGCCGACGATCAATACAGTACGCAATATTCCATGACGGCGCTTGAGAAGATCGGTCTTCTTAAAATGGATTTGCTGGGACTCCGGAACCTTACGGTTATTCACGAGGCTTGTCGTTTGATTGAAGAAGGCCGGGGCATTAAAGTAAATATGCGCAGGCTTCCTTTTGATGATAAGAAGACTTTCGAACTTTTAGCCATTGGAAAGACGACCGGCATATTCCAACTGGAAAGTTCCGGGATGCGCGATATTCTTCGTAAAATGAAACCCAGCCGGTTCGAGCATATCGTCGCTATTCTGGCGCTTTACCGTCCGGGTCCGCTCGGAAGCGGAATGGTGGATGATTTTATTCGCCGAATGCACAATCCTTCGCTCATTCGCTACGACCACCCGCTTGTCGAATCGGTGCTCAAGGAAACCTACGGCGTCATTCTTTACCAGGAACAGGTTATGAGTATCGTAAACAAGATGGCGGGTTTCACGATGGCTCAAGCGGATAATTTGCGTAAAGCCATTGGCAAAAAAATTCCCGAGGTTATGGAACACCAGAAAGCCAATTTTATTGCCGGCGCCAAGAAAAATAACGTAAACGAAGGCCCCGCCGAAAAAATATGGGGGCTTATCGAATATTTTTCCGGGTACGGATTCAACAAAGCGCACAGCACGGCCTACGCCTTCATTTCCTATCAGACTGCTTATTTAAAAGCGAATTATCCCGTTGAATACATGACCGCTCTTCTTAGTTCAGAAATTGACAACACCGACAAGATCGTTGTCTATATTGGCGAAGCTAAAAAATTAGGCATCGAGGTCGAGCCTCCAAGTATTAATAAAAGCAAAGGGCGTTTTGCGTGCCACGATAACGTCATTCGTTTCGGCCTGAGTGCTATTAAGAATGTAGGCAGCGCTGCGATCGGTTCGGTTATAGAGCACCGGGACAAGAATGGCCCGTTTAAGTCATTTTATGATTTCTGTAAACGGGTTGATCTCAGGACGACTAACCGGAAAGTATTGGAAAGTTTGATTCGCGCCGGCGCTTTTGATGAATTTAATCTTAAGCGTGCTCAGTTAACCGCGATGATGGACCGGGCGCTTTCCATGGGCGCGGAACAGCAGCGTGATCGGGAAAAAGGCCAGATGTCTTTTTTTGGCGCGTTCGATCAAGGGCCGGAATCCGAAGTTCACGTAAACGATGTCGAGAATCTAGAAGAATGGCCCGAACATCAACTGTTGGCTAACGAAAAAGCCGTGCTTGGATTTTACATGAGCTCCCATCCGATGGCGCGTTTTACGCGCATGATTGAGACGTATGCGACGACCAATACAAAGAAATTAGCCGATGCCAGGGATCAACAAGAAGTAACGATCGGCGGCATCATTTCGCAGATCAAGGAAATCACTACTAAGAAAGGCGATCGTATGGCCTTTATCACGCTGGAAGATTTGGAAGGAACATGCGAGGTGATCGCGTTCCCGGAGTTCTTTTTGCAAAATCGTTCTCAGTTGATTAAAGACGCCGTTCTTTTTATCCGTGGGCAGGTAAACAAAAGGGATGATGTTCCGAAGATTATCGCGAACGAAATGATCCCGATCGAAGACGTTCACAGGAAACTCACGAAGGTTATTTCCATAGATCTGTCTACCGCGGGCCTGGATCAAGGTACCCTTGAGAAATTAAAGGGTATTTTCGAGAGCCATCAGGGCAGCACGCCGGTCGAAATCAATTTCCTAAGCCCCGATGGGGAACACCATGTCATGCAACCCGGAAACGGCTATCATGTGGAACCCAACGAAGAATTTTTTAAAAAGATAAAAGATCTCCTTGGCGCAAACTCAATCCATGTAATGGCTTAGGACATCTAAAAAAATTATTTTTTTCCCCTCTAATTTTCTCCTTCACTTAAATGCCTTTCATTACGATACTTAGAGATAAATCTGCTTGACGTGATTTTTTCATTTTGTTATTCTCTTGTGCTACAAGAAGTTACATCGATTAGAGGAGGTCTCCAATGACTAAGAAAGACATCGTGATGAAAGTTTCCAACGACACCAATCTGACGCAGATCGATGTCAAGAAGATCGTTCAGCGCACGCTGGATACCATCGTTGAAAGTTTGGAACGCAATGAAACCGTTGAACTTAGAAACTTCGGCGTCTTCAAGGTAAAAAGCCGGCGCGGCAGGATAGGCCGTAATCCCCGGACAGGTCAGGAAGTTTCGGTTCCTGAAAAGAAAGTCGTCGTATTTAAACCCGGGCTTATTTTAAAGCAGCGCGTTAAGTAATTTTCTCGCTCCAACGCGTAATTTGTTTAGAATTCATATCTTCGGCTGACTTCAAACTTTATTTCGTTTCGAAACCCCATTGTTCCAAGCGATGGGGTTTTTTATCCATTCCCAATGCCCAGACAACCCAAAAGATTTCTTGTCAAAGACTTAGAGCTGCCGGGTCTCGTTGTTCTAGACTCCAACGACTCTTATCACCTCCGTGGTGTCCTACGGTTAAAATCCGGCGATACCTGTCTCGTAGCGGACTCGAAAGGGCGAGAAGCTTTAGCTTTGGTGTCCCAGTTTAGACGGGACGGTCTGGTTGAGCTTAAATTAATGTCGTCTCCAAAAAACCTGATGAAAAATTCCTACATTATCGTAGCGCAAGCCATCCCGCAGCGAGGTATAATGAATGCCCTTGTTCAGAAAGCTGGGGAATTAGGAATTGCAAAGCTTATTCCGCTCATTACAAAACGTACGCAAGTGCACATCGCCGGGTCCGCGTTAGAGCGTGTGATGGGCCGTTGGAAACGCATTGCGCGTGAGGCGGCAAAACAGTCCGGTAATCCGGAAATTTCTGTCGAGTTGCCGTCAACGGTTGAAGAAATTTTACAGAAGCGCGGAGAATTTAAACAAATTTATCTAGCGCATCCGAAGGCGGAGCCGCTTAACTATAAAAGCGTTACTGAATCTAATGTCACCCCCGCGAAAGCGGGAATCCAGGAGCTGGACCCCCGTTTCCGCGGGGGTGACATGGGCTCTGATGACCAGCCAGTTTTAATTTTAATTGGGCCGGAGGGTGGATTTACCGAGGAAGAAATT
>JGI1357J11328_10000702_pt1 | contig 27011 bp, 19 predicted proteins | sample Subgrocontami54m_FD_11328 | JGI IMG/M metagenome (IMG submission 11328)
GGGCCGCCGCATCCTCCACCACGGAGAGCAGAGCGAAGGCTTCGTTGGGTTCAATCGGATGCTGCTTGAAGATGGAGTTCATGGTGGGAGTCGGTGGCGCGGAGAGCCAGGAGCCGAGTGCCTTACGCCCGCCGAGCCGCTCGTAGACGCGCGTCAGGTCGTACTGCGGCGCGGGTGCCAGCCGCCCACCGCCGAAACTCCCGAGCGTGCCGACGGTGTGACACGAGATGCAAGCCGGCCCGCCTTTGGTGAGCTGCTGTTCGCCCGAGAAGAGCGCGCGGCCCAAAACTAAATCCGCAGCGGTGTAAGGGCGGTCGCTGAGTCCGCCTCCGCCCCAGATCCGCCCGGCCTTCGATTCGGCCTCGATGAAATCGAGAATTTCGTTCAGGCGGGCGTCGGTGAGGCCCTGCGGCGGCGGCATCACCACGCCATTGGCAGCCTGCAACAGTTTCAATGCATATGGGTCGCCGCGGTCGATCATCGCGCGGGGATTGGGCACGTACTGCTTCAGCCAGGCGCGGTCGCGCCGCGTGTGCACGTTTTTCAGGTCCGGGCCGGCCAGGCGGCCGGCGCCAATCGTGTGGCAGCTCGAACAGTTCTGCTTGAAGTAGGTCGCCGCGTCCTGCGCTTGCGCTTGACCCGCGCATGCAAACAGCAGGATGAAAGCGGCGAAGGCCAATGAAAACCGAATGGCCGCGGAAGGAAGGTTCACGGACCGATGATTTCGGGAGGAATGCTGTCGAGGACTCATGACGATTTCTGCCTCTTGCTTGCTTTGTGTTTGGATTTCGGACGGGGTGCCGCTGCTGGAGTGACGAGGTCGGCTGCCGGAATGAAGCGTTGTAATTCGTGCGACACCCGGACGACCATTTCCAGCGAAGGCAAACGGACACTTGACCTGCATTCGCCCGCACTGCTCGCCGGCCGCGGACAAACGGGAAGAAGTCCAACTCATAGCAGCCTCCGGGTGGAGCGCGCTGGGGCATGGGCCAAGTTCGCTACCGTAGTTTGTTCCAGCAAATTCGTAATCTGTCCGCGAATGTCTTTCCACTGGTCGTGCAGGGGACATGGGGCGTTTTCATCGCATTGCGAAAGGCCCAGCACGCATCTCCCAACTGTCTGCTCTCCATCGGTAGCCGCCAACAAGTCTTGGAGTGTGATTTGATCCGCAGGGCGGGCCAGCTCATATCCGCCGCGCAAGCCCTTGAACGATCGGACAATTCTTTGCCGGACCAGTCTTTGCAAGATCTTCCACAAGAAGGGCATGGGGATTTTTTCGGCTCGCGCTATTTCTCGGGCACCGAAGACGGTGCCTGCGGGCTGCTGTGCCAAGAACGTAATGGCCCGGATGGCGTATTCGGTGGAATGAGAAAAAATCACCTTACTAGACTCCCGTATCCAGTAGGAATGGACACTGCTTGGCCGTTCCTAAGTGCTGATTTTTCACACATTCGCTGCGCGAAAAACCACACACATGCGTGATTTCTTCTGCTCAGCTGGCAATTACACTGGATATCGATGTCCAATTCTCCGCTAAACCCTTTCTTCTGAATCGCCCGCTTCTTTTTAGCTGTTTTTAGGGATGGCAATCTGGATGCCACATTGCGGGCCGTAATTCAGTTGCATTCGGGATGCGAGAAAAGACGGAAGGGGTCTCAATGAAGACAGCAACGGAGATCTTGCGCCAAGAACATGACGCCATTTTGCGCATGTTGGACGCCACGGAAGAGGTTGCTCGCCGGCTCGGAAATCGTGAGAGCGTCGAGCCGCAAGTTCTGGAGCACCTGCTCGAGTTTTTCCGCCTCTTCGCCGACCGCTGCCACCACGGAAAGGAAGAGGACTTGCTCTTTCCGCTACTAGAAAAGAAAGGCATGCCGCGCGGCGGCGGCCCCATCGGCGTCATGCTGATGGAGCACGACCACGGCCGCGGGCTGATCGGGCAGATGGCCTCGGCAGGGGAAGAGTATGCGACAGGGGATTCCTCGGCGGGCTTGCGCTGGGCTGCCGCGGCGGCGGACTATGTCGAACTGCTCCGCGAGCATATCGCCAAGGAAAACGAAGTCCTCTTTGTCATGGCGGAACGCATGCTCACTCCAGCGGAACAGCAGGAGCTGGCCGTGGCGTTTGAGAGGAACGAGACCGAGAAGATGGGCGCTGGAACCCACGAACGCCTGCACGCGATGATAGACAAACTGGTGGCAGAGCTGCAGCCCGCGAACAGGTGACACCACATGAGGTCGTCTGAAAACTCGAGGGACCGCGCCTCCTCCCATTGGACCCCAATGGTTCTTCTGTTCTTGGGCGGCGTGGCCATTTTAGGTATTGCGGGGAGCGTGCTCGCAGGTCCGCCCCCCGCGCCGCAAGGTCAACCGCAAAGCGCGGAAAGCAAGGAGAAACTCAAACCTCTCGAAGTCTCCGTGGAGCTGCGTCAGCGGAACGAGTTTCGCGATAACGCGGACTTCAAACCCGCCGACGATTTTGACCGCTTCCTTGGCCAGCGCATGCGCATAAACCTGCGGGCGCGGCTGCATCCGCGATTGACGTTTTTCATCCAGGGACAGGACGTCTGGGTGATCGAAAGCAACAGCGACAAAGTGATCCACGACCTGGCGACAAATCTCCATCAGGCATATCTTGATTGGAAGCTCTCCGGCACCGACCGCTGGGATTTTCGGGGCGGCCGTCAGGAATTGGCTTACGGAGAGGAGCGACTGGTTGGGACGTTCGCCTGGGACAATGTCGGCCGGTCGTTTGACGGCGTGCGGCTGCGCAACCGCAGCGGAGCGTGGTCCAGCGATTTTTTCTGGGGGCGCATGGTGGACGTGCGCCGCAATGGCGCTCCCGCACGCGCCGGACAACAGGATCTCTCCGGCGTTTACATCACACGCGAGCCGAAGGGCTCCCCCGCCCGTGTGGAAGTCTACGGTCTGTTCCTGCGCGACGGCTTGCGGAACTCAGGGGAGATCGCCGGAGTTCCGCGCGAAACGGTTCGCATTGGTACCCTCGGCTTTCGCCGCGTGGTCCGGCCCAAGACGGGCTGGCGGTACTCGGTAGAAAATGCCTGGCAGTTCGGCCAGCGCGGGCCGGATTCACACCGCGCGGCTATGCTCATCAGCACGGGAGGCTATGCGTGGGGCGGGCGCTGGCAGCCCCGGGTCCAGTTCGAGTATGACCTTGCCTCCGGCGACAACAACCCGACGGACGGAAAGTCCCGCGAATTTCACAATCTATTTCCCACCAACCATCCTTTTTACGGCTATGCCGATTTAGTCGGCCTGCGAAATCTTCACGATCTTCGCGGGACTGTGGCGGTCACGCTGCATCCCAAGGTCATCGTGGAACTCGATTACCATCATTTTCTTTTGGCAGCGCAACGCGGGCCATGGAAAAGCGCGAGCGGGCGCGTCCTCGGTTCCGACCCGCTCGGCCGCTTTGGGCGCGACCTGGGCCACGAGGTGGACCTCACCGTGCGGTTGCCGCTGGATAAACATCTGAGCTTCCTGGTTGGATATTCGGCGTTCGTCCCCGGAAGCTTCGCCATCCACAACCGGGGTTCGGAAACTCATCATTTTGCGTACATCCAAACCACATTCCAGTTCGGGCAAAAGCAATAAGAAGGATTTCCCAAGATCCATTCAGCTGTGGTGGCCGCTCGGAATCGAACTTGGGCTCCGCGACTAAACTCAGCCATGAGCGGGGGCGTTACTCTGCATGATGCTTCGTCCGTATGCACTGTGCATGTTGCGCAGCACTTGCGAGCATTTAGATTAGATCAGCCTCCTGGAGTAAATCCAGCAAGTTGGCAAGCAAGGAAGATCCAAGCGCGTATCTCGATAAAACAAATGGTCGGGGCGAGTGGTTTCGATCCACGGACCCCTGCGCCCAAGGAAGGGGCCAATTCGAGTTCTTGGTTTGAAGCGAACTGCCCCCTATGGGGAGGGCCTTCCAGGGGAAGGGGACAAGTCCGCTAGACTCCGCTCTCGCTCAGTGCAAACTGGATCTCTTCAAGTTTTCCGCCAAGGATTCGCCTGAGGTTGTTACAAAACTTGTTACAGAATGCTCCAAGACAGTCACAAACAGATGGAACTTACTCAAATCCACTTTCATGACACTTTGTTGAATTTCAAACCCCTTAGAACACTCTCGCACTTCTTCAAAAATAAATGTACGGCACTTAAACCCCCCCAGTCCTACAAAGGACGTGCGAGTTCGACTCTCGCCCCGGGCACTCATCTCGACGCCAAGCGTAAAACCCCTTGTCCGAATTAGCGGAGCGTCATTTCTAGACCCCGCGCATCATGCTTGACAGGTCGGTTCCGTGCTCCTATCCTCGGCGGCAAATATGTTTTCTCATTCACGCATTGCAGTCAGGGAGGATTCATGAAGTCGAAGAAAAAGCATTCAAAGGCAGGGTCAAGTAAGACCTCCAACATGCAAGCGAGCAGAAAGGCCCGTACGAAACTCGAGGTCACCACGGAATCGGAAAGAAAGGCGCCTGCGCGGATTGGTGACATTGATAGCGGCACCAAAGTCGCCGTTGATCTCTGAAGTGATTGCTCACGGGGCGAGTGGAGCACTCTTCAGCCGCAGGATCCAGGTGACATGAAACCCAGGAGGGGAAAGCAGGAAAGCGCCCCCGCGCCTAACTCTTTGCTCCAAAGTTTCGATATCTGCGTCTTCCTTACAGACCGGAATAAGTTTGTCTCCGCAGGAATTGTCCGGTGCCCGCGCGCCCCACGAACAAATTGTTCTCGATCACCACTCGCCCTCGAGACATCACCAACTTCGGCGCGCCCTTTGTGCGAATGCCTTCGAACATGGAATAGTCCACGCGCATGTGATGCGTTTTTGCGCTGATGGTCTGCTCGAAGTTCGGGTCAAAAATAATCACGTCCGCATCCGATCCCACCGACACCGTGCCTTTGCGAGGATACAGCCCGAACAGTTTCGCCGGCCCCGTGGAGACGAGTTGCACGAAGCGGTTCAGCGAAAATTTTCCCCCATGCACGCCGCCCGTGTACACGAGGCTCAGCCGGTGCTCAATGCCCGGCCCGCCGTTCGGAATTTTTGTGAAGTCGTCCTTTCCCAACTCCTTTTGCTCCTTGTAGCAGAACGGGCAATGGTCCGTGGAGACCATTTGCAGCGTATCCTTCGCCAGTCCCTGCCAGAGTTTTTCCTGGTGCCACTTTTCCCGCAGAGGTGGCGTGAATACGTACTTCGCGCCCTCGAATCCCGGCGCGTCCATGTTCTCGAGCGAAAGAAAAAGATACTGCGGGCACGTCTCTGCGTACGCCGGCAACCCTCGGTCGCGCGCTTCACGCACTTTTTCCAGCGCGTCGTTGCACGAAAGGTGCACGATATAAACCGGCGCGCCGGCCATCTCCGCCAGCGCAATGGCCCGCGAAGTGGCCTCCGCCTCCGCCGTTGTCGGACGCGTCAGCGCGTGATACTTTGGCGACTTCTTTCCCTCCGCCAGCGCCCGCTGCACGATGACGTCAATCGCGCCGCCGTTTTCCGCGTGCATGCAGATCAACCCGCCGTGCTTCGCTGCTTGCGACATCGCCTTGAAGATGGACCCGTCATCCAGCATGAACACGCCCGGATAGGCCATGAACAGCTTGAAGCTGGACACGCCCTCGCGCACCAGCGCGCCCATCTCCTCGAGCTGCGCGTCTTTCAGGTCGGTGATAATGCAGTGAAACGCGTAGTCCGTTGCCGCTTTGCCGTCGGCCTTCTTCATCCATGCATCGAACGCGGTGCGCAGCGTCTGGCCTTTGTACTGGATGGCAAAATCAATCAGCGTCGTCGTCCCGCCAAACGCTGCGGCAATCGTGCCCGTCTCGAAATCGTCCGCGCTGGTGGTGCCGCCGAAGGGCATGTCCAGGTGCGTGTGCACGTCAATGCCGCCGGGCATGACGAAGCAGCCCTTTGCATCAATGATTTTCGTCGCGCCTTCGGTGGGCAGTTGCGTCGCAATCGCAGAAATCTTGTCACCCACGATGCCAACGTCCGCGGCGCACGTATCCGTCGCCGTCACCACTGTGCCGTTCTTGATCACCGTATCAAATTTCATTGGGCTCCTTTCGGGCGCGGCGAAGCCTTTCTTGTAACGTCCGGCTTTAGCCGGGCATCTTAGCCGTCTTCTGATAGTGCGGCAGAACTTCTCGTTGATAAATCTCCAGCGTTTTTTCCTCTTCGCCGCACATTAAGTAAATATTGAACTGGGTCACGCCCACGCTGTGCAGTTTTTCGAGCTTCTGACGGTGCGCTTCCACCGGTCCCACCAGGCAGAAGCGGTCTACCACTTCATCGGTGACGAAATTTGCGTTGTCACTTCCCACTTCGCAGTGGTGCTGGTAGTCATACACTCCGCGGTTGCGCACGAACGAAATAAGCCCCTCGGGCAAATCCTCTGGCTTGTACTTTGAAATCAAATCCATCACGTGATTGGACACCAGAGCAGGGAACCACCGCACATGCTCCCGGCATTTTTCCAAGTTGGCATCCGCCCACACGGGAGCCGCCGCCATAATCTCGATCTTGCTGAAATCGCGCCCTGCTTCCTTCGCGCCTTCGCGAACAAACCCCACGCACCATGCAATCAGGTCCGGATCCGCAAATTGCAGAATCACCCCGTCCGCAACGCGCCCTGCGCACTTGAGCGCTTTCGGCCCGTAGCCAGCCACCCACACCGTCGGCGCCGTGCCGTTCGACCACGTCAGCCGGGCGTCCTTTCCTTCGTATTGAATCGTGCGCCCCGCATTCAGCGCGCGGAAATCGCGGATGAATTCCTCCATATTTTCGAGCGTCGTGGGCTTCTTTCCCAAGACGCGGCGCGAACTGTCACCGCGCCCGATGCCCAGCACCATGCGTCCGCCGGAGATCAGGTTGAGCGTGGCGAACAAGCTTGCGCAGACCGTCACGTCGCGCACCGCCGGATTCGTTACACACGGCCCGATGCGCAGGCGCTTCGTGTTCGCCGCCATCAGCGTCATCAGCGGAAAGCACTCCTTCCACAGCACGTGCGAATCAAACATCCAGCCGTACTCGAACCCGCACTCCTCCGCCTGCCGCGTCAGGCTCACCACGCGCTCCACGCTGATATCGGGCTTAAGGGTTATTCCGAATTGCATTTCTTACTCCTTCGCAACAAGTAACAAGGCGATCGCGTGATTGTCAGATTGTTCTCTTCCAGCCGCGCACTAAATCGCCCGCTCCTTTGATCTTGCTGCATCCGCACTGGAGCGTGCTCGGAGTTCGCAGGCGATGATTGGAACAGTATCCCGAGGGACCCGGAGTATACAGCGAATCACAGCACTCGTCATGGTTCCCTTCGCACAGGCGCGGTTGAACCGGATTCTGCGCTCGTCTAATAATCCCAACTTCTTAGTCCTATTACCTACGGCTGAAAAGACTTGCAGAAGGACGCCCTACCATTCGCACAGATGGGTCGAACACCCCCTCAATCGTTCTCGAAAAACGCTGAAAGGAAGAAGTTTAAAAGAACGCGGGTCTTGGCAGCAAGCTTGCTCGCTATCTTGCATACAAGTGGAATCATTTCAGCCGTTTTCTTCAAGTGCCCTGTTTTCATTTCGCAGAGCATGTGACCGAAAGGAGTGGTTCCATGAGATTGCCAAGAATTCTCTTTCCAGTTTTGATCCTGGCTTTCCTTACTGCTCCGCTTTGTCTTGCGGATACGATTGACCAGGGCTACTCCGGACCTCCGCTTCCCAACTCTTTTCTTGGCGTTACTTTCCCCGGTGGCCTTGCACAGACCTTCACTGCGGGCTTGAATGGCACGCTGGCAGGAGTCAATCTGGACATCACGGTCACGAACAGTTCGGCGCAGGTCTTGATTACAACTGTCGTGCCGAATCCACCAAACAGTCTCTTCGGGCAACCCAGTTCGACTGTGCTCGGATCGACCACGCTCTCTACAGGCACCTACACACTTTCTCAACTCATCACGTTCCCCCAGGTGATAGCGAGCTTGGCTGGCACGACGTATGCCATTGTGCTCTTGCCTGCGTTCACACCAGCACCAGGCGGGAATTTTGGATCTGTTTCCTGGGTTTACGGAGGCGCAAATGGCGGGGGACCCCTGCCGTTCAACAATTTCACGGGCGGGCAGGCGATGATCGGCTCTTCGAGCTGTGCCGGAGTGGACATCAACGGAAATCCGATCAACTGCCAGCCGCCTCAATGGTTTGTGGTGACCGTCGGAGTGCCTTCTGCCTTTCGCTTCCAGACCCACGTGAATACCGCTCCGGCTGTCCCGGAGCCATCCACCCTGCTTTTGCTCGGCACCGGTGTCGCTGCGCTCCTGGCGCGCCGCAGGCGCTTGAGCTGACTTTTTGAGGAAGCCGAAAAAGACTCGGCCCGGCGAGACAATTCGCTGGGCCTTTCTTTCAGCAGCCGAGCAACAAACAACACAAATCAGGCGGACCGCCGTTCTTGAGCCCATCGATGGAAGACTACTCTGTAGCTTCAGCGGGCGCACTGACCGTCATCAGCGCATAATAGGTGGAAAATCCCACCGCAAATCCCACAAACCACGCATAACTGTACAGCACACGCATCGGCCCGTAGACCAATCCCAAGAACGCTGCGCCGCATCCCGCAGCCAGCGCCGCCAGACCGTTCCAATTGACCCCGCGCGTAAACTCATACTCGCCCCCGCGCTGATAAAGGTCCACGACGGAAAGCTGTTTTTTCCGCAGCAGGTAGTAATCGCAGATCAGGATGCCCGCAATCGGCCCGAGGAATCCCGAATAGCCCACGAGCCACGTTTCTAGGTACGTTTTGTAATTCGCAAGCAATTTCCAAGGCATCATGGCAACGCCGAGGATGCCGGTGATGATACCGCCTGTGCGGAAGCTGATGCCTCGCGGCCATGCGTTCGAAAATGCGTTGGCTGGTGACACAATATTGGCCGCCACGTTTGTCGTCAGCGTGGCCACCACCACGCCTGCCAGCGCCACCGCCACCGCGAAGGGCGATCCCAGCCGCCCCGCCAGCATCACGGGGTCCCAGATGGCCTCGCCAAAAATCGTCACGGTCATGGAGGTCACCGCAATGCCGATGAACGAATAGAGCGTCATCGTCAGGGGCAGCGCCAGACTTTGTCCCAAAACGTGCGCGCGCTGGCTTTTTGCGTAGCGCGTGAAGTCACAGATATTCAGCGCCAGCGTGGACCAGAAGCCCACCATGCCCGTCAGCGACACGACGAAGAACGGCAGGAACTCGCGGAACGTCGCAAATTTTCCCCGCGCGCTGAAGATCGGTCCCCACCCGCCGGCCTTCCTGTACGCCCACGCCAGCAACGCCAGGGAAATTATGATCAGAAATGGCGCGCCATAATCCTCCAGGATGCGGATGGATTCAGTCCCGCGGATGACCACGTACATGTTCATCGCCCAGAACGCGAAGAAGCAGATCCAGATTCCGCCCGGCACGCCGCGCCATCCACTCCACAGCGAAAGCAGAATGGTGTGAATGGCCTGCCCGCCGATCCACGTCTGGATGCCGAACCACCCGCACGCCACCATGGCGCGCGCCACCGCAGGGATGTTCGCTCCGACCACTCCGAACGCCGACCGCGCGAACACCGGGAAGGGAATTCCGTACTGCGCGCCCGCGTGCGAATTCAGAAGCATGGGCACCAGCACAATCAGGTTGCCCAGAAAAATCGTAAAGATTGCCTGCATCGAGCTCATACCACCGGCAATCAGGAGCGACGCCAGCATGTAGCTCGGAATGCAAATGGCCATCCCGATCCATAGCGCCGCAAATTCGTACGCCCCCCACCGCCGCTGTTCTATCGTCGTCGGCGCCAGGTCTTTGTTATAGAGCGCACTCCCGCGGATCGCCTCTAGCTCGGAAGCGCCGGTCTCCCCGGCAACAATGCCCCCTTGTTCGGGCGCAGAGGTCATCGGCTTGTCGATCTCATGAAATCAAACAATTTTGCAACTCCAAGGACACAATTCACGCGCTCACTCAATCACTCAATCAAAAAATCACTCAATCGCTCAATAAATATTCGATTCCCTTTTCCGCCCCGTGTAATCGATATAGACCGTTTTCAGCTCGGTGTAAAAATCAATCGCCACGCGGCCCATCTCCCGCAGGCCGACGCCGGTAGCCTTCATCCCGCCGAAGGGAAGTTGCGCTTCGCCGCCGACAGTTGGTGAATTGACGTGCGTAATGCCCGTCTCGATCTTGTCGATAAACTCGAAAATTTTCGCCGCATCGTTTGTGTAAATCGAACTGGAAAGCCCGTAGCGCACGGAATTCGCTACGCGCAGCGCCTCGTCAAAATCCTTTACGCGGATGATTGAGAGCACCGGCCCGAAGACCTCGTCCTGCGCAAGCGTGCTGTTCCAATTGACGTTGTCAAAAATCGTCGGCGCGACGTAGTAGCCGTTGTAGCCCGGGCCCGTCAGCCGCTCGCCGCCCAACAGCAGCTTCGCCTCTTTCTTCCCAACTTCGATGTAGTGCAGGTCGGTCTTCATTTGCGACTCGTCCACGGCCGGCCCCATGTCCATGCCCGGGTCGAGCCCGTTGCCGGTCTTCAACTTTTTCGTGCGCTCCACCAGCATGGCCACAAACTGGTCGGCCACTTTTTCCTCGACCACCGCGCGGCTCGTCGCCGTGCAGCGTTGCCCCGTGGACGCGAATGCGCCGAACACCGTGGACTCCACCGCCAGCGGCAAATCGGCATCGGCCAAAATGACGATGGGATTTTTTCCGCCCATTTCGCACTGGCACTTTTTCATCTTGCGCGCGCCCTGCGCGTAGAGTTCGCAACCCACTTCGTTTGACCCGGTGAACGACACCGCCTTGACGTCGGGATGCTGGAGCAGTTCGTCGCCCACTTCGCTGCCCGCACCCACCACCATGTTCAACACACCCGCGGGTACGCCCGCTTGCTCAAAAATCTCCGTCACCTTTGCGCCCGTGAACGCCGTCAGCGTAGCCGGCTTGAACACCACAGTGTTTCCGGCCACCAGCGCAGGCGCCATTTTCCACACCGGAATGGACACCGGAAAATTCCACGGCGTAATCGCCGCCACCACTCCTAGAGGCTGCTTAATCGTGTACGCAAAGTTTTTCGGCAGCTCGCTCGGCACGGTTTCGCCGCCGATGCGTCGCGACTCTCCGGCCATGAACTCTAGAATGTTCACCGACTTCATCACCTCTCCGAGTGAATCCTTCAGCGTTTTGCCTTCTTCGCGTGTCAGGATGCGCGCCAGTTCGTCCTTCTGCTGTTCCATGAGGATGGCGGCTCTAGCGATGACACGCCCGCGCACCGGCGCCGGCGTATCCCGCCACGCCGCAAACGCCGCTTTTGCCGCCGCAATGGCCTCGCGCGTTTCTTCGCGCGTCGACAGCGGCACCAGCCCGACCACTTCATCCAGGTTCGCGGGATTGCGCCGCTCGCTGGTTTGCGTGGCCCTGGACTCCATCCATTTCCCGTTGATAAAATTCCTGCAAATTTGTGCTGTTGTCGCCACCGTCGCCATATGGCCCCCTATGAATCCTGCGCAAGCCGAGTTTCGTGTTTAGATGCGGACTTCACCAAAGGACTTGTCGAGGAGCTTGATCGCTTCATCCACGTCCGCTTTCGAAATGTTGAGCATCGGAGAAACGCGCAGCACATTTCCGTACAGTCCGCCCTTGCCGATGAGCAGTCCATTTTCCCGCGCGCGTTCCATCACTTGCGCTGTTGCTTCCGGCGCGGGCTCTTTTGTCGTGAGGTCTTTCACAAGTTCGAGCCCCTGCATCAGCCCCATCCCGCGCACGTCGCCGATCAGCGCATGCTTTTGCTGCAACTCTTCGAGCTTCCCGCGGAAGTACCGCCCTACAGTGTCCACGTTGTCGAGCAAATTTTCTTCTTCGATCACATCAATGGTCGCCCGCGCCGCCACCGACGTCACCGGATTTCCGCCAAAGGTGGAAATGGTCAGCCCCTTAAATGTATCGGCGAGTTGCGCCGTGGTGATCGTTGCGCCGATGGGCACGCCGTTGCCCATGCCTTTCGCCGTCGTAATAATGTCCGGCTCGACTTCCCAATGCTCGATGCCGAACCACTTTTTCCCCGTGCGCCCGAAGCCGGTCTGCACTTCATCGGCAATAAACAGTCCGCCGTAGTTCTTCACAATTTTGAATACCATCTTGAAATATTCCGGCGGCGGAGTGATGAATCCGCCCACGCCCTGGATCGGCTCAGCGATGAACGCGGCGATGGACCCACTTGTGCCTGTCTGAATCAGATTTTCGACGTCTTTCGCGCAGGCTACATTGCAGTCCGGATATTTCAAGGTCAGCGGGCAGCGGTAACAATAAGGATTGATGGAGTGCGAAATCCCCACGCTGATGACGCCGGCCTTGCGCCACGGCGCGTGCGCCGTCACGGACTTCGCCAGCATCGACCCGCCGGAGTACGCGTGCCGCAGCGCCACGATGTCGTAGCTGTTTGACGCCATCCGCGCTAGTAGGATCGCCGCTTCGTTTGCTTCTGTGCCCGAATTTGTGAAAAAACTTTTTTGTAACTTGCCCGGAGTAATCTGCGCCAGCTTTTCCGCCAGGGCCACGATGTGCTCGTTCGGATAGAGCGTTGACGTGTGCTGCAGCTTATCGACTTGCGCTTTGATCTTACTGGTCACCTTGGGATTTGCGTGTCCCACGGAAATCGTCAAGATCCCGCCAAAGAAATCCAGGTACTTCCGCCCGTCAAGGTCCCACAGGTATTGCATCGAACCGCGGTCCGCCACCAGCGGCTTGGCGTAGTAATTCGTCACCGCCGGCCACAAAAACTCCTTGTGCTTACGGATCACCTCTTCGCTGGGAGTTGTGACTGCTTGCGCATTCGTCGTCATGGAAGCCCCTTTTGGACTCTTCGGGTCCAAAGAATCGAAACTCGAAACTCGAAAATTGAAACTGGCCAAATCGGCTGCCGAGTTTCGAGTATCGAATTTCGAGTTTCTTCTTTCTCAGTTAGCCGCGTTCGCCGCCTTCGCCCCTGTCTGCGTGCGCGTGATTTCGCCATACGAATCCGGCCGGCGGTCGCGGTAGAACTGCCACGTGGCGCGTACCTGATCAATTTCTTCCAGGTTCAATTCCGCCACTACCAGCTCATCTTTGTCGCGGCTGGCTTGCACCAGGATTTTGCCGCGCGGGTTGCACACATAGCTCTTTCCGTAAAACTCGCCGATTTTCCACGGCGCTTCGTATCCCACGCGGTTGATGGCTGCCACAAAATAGCCGTTGGCCACGGCGTGCGCGGGCTGCTCGAGTTCCCAGAGATACTCGCTTAATCCCGCCACCGTCGCTGACGGGTTGAACACAATTTCCGCGCCGTTCAATCCCAGGCACCGCGCGCCTTCCGGGAAGTGCCGGTCGTAGCAGATGTACACGCCCACGCGCGCGAACTTCGTCTCGAACACTGGATAGCCGGTATTCCCCGGCGCAAAATAAAATTTTTCCCAAAAACCCGGGTGAACGTGCGGGATGTGATGCTTGCGGTATTTTCCGAGGTAGCGCCCGTCCGCGTCAATGACCGCGGCAGTGTTGTAGAACACGCCGGCCATCTCCAGCTCGTACACGGGCACGACCATGGCCATCTTGTAGCGCTTGGCAAGTTTTTGCATCCGCGTAACTGTCGGTCCGCCCGGCACGCGCTCCGTCAAGTCGTACCATCGCGTCTGCTGCTCGGCGCAGAAGTACGGCCCGTAGAACAGCTCCTGCAAGCCGAGGATCTGCACTTTCTTTTTCGCCGCCGCGGCGATCAGTTTCTCGTGCTTCGCAATCATTTTTTGTTTGATCTGCGCGAGTGTGAATTTTTCCGGCGACCATTCGCAGTGCGCTTGAATCAGTCCGCATCGAACGACACGAGCCATGGCATACCTCTCCCGGGCGTGAGATTCGGAAAGTCTAGTCCCGGACACACTTACGCGCAAGCTGAGTTGGAGGGAGGGTTCGCGCGCGCCGTACTAATCCATCATGATCCGACCAAATTCCCATTCGGGTATCAACGGCCGCAACCCGTGCGGCACGAATTTCGCTTGGCCGTCGAGCGCCACCTCAATTTACAGCGACACATCTGTTCCCATTGCCCGGGCATACTTCGCAGGCAGCGTGGCCAGCAGCATTTGTCTCCAGGTGCCTTTCCGCTATTCGGAGGATTTGGAATCACTGGCAGACAGTACAATCTTCTTCCCTCGATGGTTCATGAGCGGTCCTTAACTGGCCTCGTGAAATGGAGTTGAATGAGCCTGCCCCGTCAGGCTCAAAAAGATGATGACAATTCCGGCTGGTAAGTCGAGTGCCGGGTGCCCAACTTCCGCGTTCGTGCCTTGAATGGAAACTTCCGGCCATCGAGCCGCCAGTCAATGTAGATTGCATCTCGGAGAGGCTTGTACCAGTACCATTTGATTTCGTAGCTCTCATGGTAACGAGCCATTCACCCCGCCAAAGAGGTTCTCGCTTTGCCGAGTTGGCTCTGCCGCACATCATTCATTTCTGCGGTCCGTGGGCGGCTCGTCCCATCTTTTCAGCAACATGGCCGAGTTCAACCTTGACATCGCTTTACGGCTCAAGTACAAGACTTGACCTAGGATTGGAATTCATTTGGGTAGGAGGGGGCGTTCATGAAGCTGGCAATTCGCATTTCCGTCTTTGCTGTATTCTGCCTCGGTCTATGTGTCCTGCCTCTCTCGGCACAGAAGATCACGGGCGACATCACGGGACAAGTTTCGGATCAGAGTGGTGGAGGTGTTCCGAAGGCCACGGTGACGGCCGAAAACACAGCCACCAAACTTATCCGCACCACTACTACGTCCGATTCCGGTGTCTATCGCCTGACCGAGCTGCCTCCGGGCACCTACAAATTGTCGGTCACGGCACAAGGGTTTAAGACCACGGTTCGCGACGCTGTCGTGGCTACCGCGCAGACCACGGATTCTGACTTCACACTCCAGGTCGGCGAACGCACGGACACCATCACGGTCGAGGCCAGCGCCCCGCTCATCGAATACAACGACACACTCAACAGTTATGTCAGCCAGAAGCAGGTGGTGGACCTGCCGCTGGTGGGCCGCGACTTCAATTCGCTCCTCGGCATCACACCCGGTGTTCAGCGCCAGCCCGGCGGCGGATTTCTCGCCGTCAGCATCAACGGCAACCGCCCCTTCAACAATAATTACCTGATCGACGGCATGTACAACAACGATCGTTATTACGGCGACTCGCTGGTTGGCCAGACCGGCGTATTGGGTGTGCCTGCGACGATTCTCCCCAACGACGCCATTCAGGAATTCACCGTGCAGCAGTTGCCGTCTGCCGAATATGGCATTAAAGGCGGCGCCGCCATCAACGTTACGCTCAAGAGCGGAGGCAATGATTTCCACGGCGGTGTTTATGGGTTTTTCCTAACGGATTTTGGGGAGGCCAATAGCGCGATTCACCCGGCTGGCCAAACCGTGAACACTCCCATCAATAATTATCAATACGGCGGCAATGTGGGCGGCCCCATTGTCAAAGACAAGACCTTCTTCTTCGGCTTTTTTGAAGGCCAGCGCAACAAGTCGCTTGCGCCTTACAACCTGACGACTCCCACTCCGACCGATATCACCAACGGCCGGGCCATTGCCGCAGCGGCATTGGGAGTTCTTCCGACAGCAACGATGCCCGGGGATCCGCTCCTGGCGTTGTTCCCTGTCACCGCCTCAGGCTCCATTAATGCCCAGGTCCCTAACATCGCCAGGGGATGGTCCACGAGTATTAAGATTGACCACAAAATGGGCAAAGAGCACAGCCTCTCGGGCCGTTACTATATCGGTGACAGCTTCCAGTCTGCTCCCACCGCCGGATATCAATTGCCAGCTCCGGCTCAGGTGGACATGTTTAACTCCGTTGCTCCCTCTCGCGCACAGCTCTTGGGCGTCGGCTGGACGTACACGCTTGCGCCGAACAAAATCTTGGAAAGCAGGTTCGGGTGGTCGCGCTTCTCGCAGATCATTGACGTCAACAACAAAATTGATCCCAAGAGCCTGGGATTGGATACTGGTCCTCTCGATCCGCTGGACTTCGGCGTGCCCTACGTGTACGCCTACTACGTGAGCAACGGCTACATCGGCGGCGTCGCAGGCTACCCCATTACCACGCGCCCCAATCAGTCCTTTGACCAGTCCGAGCACTTCACGTGGATCAAGGGCAATCACACCTTCAAGTTGGGCGGCAACTGGCAATATGCCTCGACTTTCAGTATCCGGAATCGGTCCCGCTCTTCATTGGTCGTTGCCGGCTACACGGTGGAAGACTCAATTTCTCAGATCCTGACGCTGCGGTTTAGCAGGGCTACCCGGAATTTCGGCACCACCAATCGCCACATCTTCCAGCACTCCTTTGGATTTTATTTCCAGGACGAATGGAAGGTTACGCCGCGCGTGACGATTTCGTATGGCGTGCGCTACGAAATCTCCACCGCGCTGGGCGAAAACGACAAGCAGGGCGCCAATTTTGATCCCGTCCTGGGGCTGGTTACACTCGGACCTTCCTTGAAGGCACTGTATGATAAGGACAAGAATAATTTCGGCCCGCGGGCTGGCATTGCCTGGGATATCTTTGGCAATGGCAAGACCGCACTACGCGTGGGGTACGCGCTGACCTACGACGAGACGAACTTCGGCGCCATCCATGCCCAGCAGGCTTCCTACTTCAATGGAAACCGCACGGGCGCCTTTACCAACATCACGCAGAACAATTTCAGCAAGCGCGTGCCGACTTCGGGTCTTCTTGGGGCACCCGCAGTTACGGCCGGCAATCTGACTGACTGCTCCGATACCAATCTCGTCAACCCGACCTGGATTTGCGGCGGTACGGGCCGCTTCCTCTATGGCGCCAACCCCACGGGCGCTCCGCCGTTTAATGCCTTTGGCGTGGTCCGCAACTTCCAGACTCCGATGTTCCATACTTACCAGCTCAGCATCCAGCAGGAAGTGCTCAAGAACACGGTCCTGACCGTTTCCTATGTGGGTTCAAAGGGCCGTCAACTGCCCCAGGTGCGTGCTCTAAACGCACGACCCATTGGCTGCTTCGGGTTCGCGCCAACCGGAGCTTGCGCGCGGCCATTTGACACTGTTTTCCAGACCGGTGGCCAGCCCACCTTCCTGCAAGTCAACCAACTCACAAACGACGGCGAGTCCGATTTCGACTCCTTGCAGGCCTCGCTCCGCCAGCAGAATTGGCACGGCATCACCACCCAGTACAACTTCACTTGGGGCCACTGCATAGACTTGGGCTCCAACAATCGCGGCGGCGGAAGCACAAATTCTACGCCGTACCAGAACCCGTACAACCCCAGGGGGAATCGTGGCAATTGCAATCACGACGTCCGTAAGAACTTCAATGCCGGCGGCACCTACGCGATTCCGGCTCCCAAGTCTTGGGGTCGAGTGGGCGAAGGCTGGGAAATCGGTACGGTGGTCACTTTGCTCGATGGCCGGCCTTTCACGCCGACCATTGGCTCCCGCGACCGGACGGGTCAGGACTTGAGCGGCAACAACCGCGCCGATTGCCTATCCGCGCCGGTCTACGACACGCGTAATCCTCACAAATACATCGATGTTGCCGCTTTTGTTCAGCCGGCCAACAATACGGTTGGTAATTGCGGCCGGAACATTCTGGTCGGTCCCGGTCTGGCGCAAGTGGATATGAGCGTATTGAAGACCACCCGCATTACCGAGAGGGTTAAGGTGCAGTTCCGCTGGGAACTCTTCAACGCGTTCAACCGGGCAAATTTTGGCGGCGCAGTCGGCAATATCCGACAGACTCCGAATGCTCGGGATACTGGTTTCGGGCAAATCACTTCTACCCCGGATATCTTTAACCCGATCATCTCTCAGGGCGCCCCGCGCGCCATGCAGTGGGTCGTGAAGCTCCTGTTCTGAACGACCTTCCACCTCAACCGGGGAGTCTATCTTCGTGATAGACTCCCCTTTTCATTTATGCGCCGTTATCGAATCGCTGCACTTCTGCTGTTCCTTCTCCCCGGCGCCGCTCAGGCGGCAGACCGCCCGAACATTATTCTGATTACGCTGGACACGGTCCGCGCTGACCGCATGGGCTTTGCGGGCAGCAAGCGCGGCCTAACGCCGCAGCTCGACGCCGTGGCTGCGCAAAGCATCGTTTTTGAGCGCGCCTACTCGCAAGCCCCGCTGACTCCCGTTTCCCATGCCAGCCTGCTGACCGGCACCTATCCGCAGTTCCACAAAGTGCAGGATTTCGGCGCCCGGCTCTCCGACACGCTCCCCTACCTGCCCGCGCTGCTCAAGGGGCAGGGCTATCGCACCGCGGCTTTTGTCAGCTCCATCATCCTTGACCCCCGAAATGGCTTTGCTCCCGGATTTGATCGCGGCTTCGACGTCTTCGACGCGGGCTTCCACCGCAAGCAAAAAGGTGAGACGCGCCAGCAATCTATCGAGCGCCGCGCTGAAGTGACCATCGCCCGTGCGCTAGACTGGCTCGAACATGATTCCCAGGGACCTTTCTTCCTGTGGATTCACCTGTGGGATGCTCACGATCCGTACGAGCCCCCCGCGCCCTACAAAGCGAAATACGCCGCCGCACCGTACGACGGCGAAATCGCCTATCTCGACGCCTCGCTAGGAAAATTCTTCGCGGAGTTGAAGACCAAGCGGATATTCGACGGTGCGTTGCTCGCGGTAACTTCCGACCACGGGGAAGGCCTCGGCGGACACGGTGAAAACACCCACGGAATTCTCCTGTACGACGAAACCATCCACGTGCCCCTCCTGGTCAAACTGCCGCAAGGGAAGAATGCTGGCCTGCATGTAAGGGTCCGCGCTGGCCTCGTGGACGTGGCCCCCACGATTCTCGAAGCCGTCCAAATTCCCGTCTCCTCGCAGATGCAGGGACAATCTTTGTTTCGCGTCATGGGGCTCGCTGCTGCTCCCGACCGGCCATCGTATGCTGAAACAGCATATCCTCAGCGCGCGTTCGGCTGGAGCAAGCTTGCGGCGCTACGCACAGGCAATTACTTGTACGTGAAGAGTCCCAGTCCTGAACTGTACGACACGGTTGCCGATGTTTCGGCAAAACTGAATATTGTGGATCAGAACAAAGCCGCGGCTTCTCGAATCGCCGGACAAATAGAGGATTTTCTAAAACGGACGAGCGGCGGATTGGCGGAATCAAAACAAACCGAGCTGGACCCGAGGACTGCGGAAAAGCTTGCCTCCTTGGGCTACGTCGCCGGCACGAAGGCAGCCTCTGCAACCTCCGGCGTGGATCCCCGGGCGCGAATTTCCATTGCCAACGACATGCACGACGCCAACATCGCCATCGAAAATGGCGAGCACGTAAAAGTGATTCCGGCACTGGAGCGCATCGTCAAGAGCGAACCCCAGATTCAGGTGGCCCATTATTATCTTGGCATGGCGTACGCCCGCGATAAGAATTACGCGCGGGCCATCCCCGAGCTGCACAAAGCCATCGAGCTACAACCTGACGCCATCATGGCGCACTATGAAATGGGCGTGGCCTTGTTTGAAACCGGCGACTGGAAAATTGCCGCCACACATTTTGAAATTGTCGTGGATAAGAATCCGAATTGGGCCGACGCGCGCTTTTCGCTGGCATCCGTCCAGGCTCGCACCGACCGCATTCCCGACGCGCTCGCCAATCTGGTCCTGGTCGTCGAGCAAAAACCCGATCACTATCGCGCCAATCTTTTGCTCGGCCGCATCCTGGCGCTTAAGGGTCAGCCGGATATCGCGCTTCCGTACCTGCAGAAGGCCGCCGAGCTCCAGCCCGATTCCGGCGAAGCCCATGCGTTCCTCGCCGATGCGTTCGAGCGCCTGGGCCGCGCCGAAGACGCCCGCCGCGAACGCGCCCGTGCCGACGCCTTGAAGCGCGCTCCGTCACCCTGAGCTCGTGTTTGTTTCTCCACGCCGCATGAGAAAATTTCGTCTGCCATCGCCGATTCACCGCCGCAGCTTTTCGGCAATGTTTCTTCTTTTGCTCCTCGCTGTCGCGATTTCCTGCGGCTTGGGACGTTCGCCGGTCTCGAAGAAACTCCTCGTCATCGGCATTGACGGCATGGACCCGCAACTCCTCGAGCGCTTCATGGCCGCTGGCAAAATGCCCAATTTTTCCGCCCTGGCTGCGCGCGGCGGCTTCACGCGCCTTACCACCAGCATTCCTCCGCAAAGTCCCGTCGCCTGGTCCAACCTCATCACCGGCATGGACCCGGGCGGCCACGGCATCTTCGATTTCATTCACCGTGATCCGGCCACGCTCGCGCCGTATCTCTCCACCTCCCGCGTCGAGCCGCCCAGGTTTTCGCTCCCTCTGGGAAGCTGGAGGCTTCCGCTTTCGAGCGGTGCCACCGTGCTTCTTCGCCACGGAAAATCGTTCTGGGAAATTCTCGACGAGCATGGCGTTCCCTCCGTGATTTACCGCATGCCCGCGAATTTCCCTCCGGTCAAAACCCGTGCGCGGACATTTTCCGGCATGGGCACGCCCGACCTGCTCGGCACCTACGGCACATTTTCCTTCTACACGGACGATCTTTTCGTCGCCGCTGGCGCCGTCAACGGCGGCCGCGTCTTTCCTGTCACTCTGGAAGGCGGGCGCGTGCAGGCCAAGCTCTACGGACCCTACAACACGCTTCGCAAAGGCGAGCCGCAGGCTTCGCTCGATTTCACCGTCTTCGTGGACCCCGCCGAGCCCGTCGCCAAAATTGTGCTCCCCGATAGCGAAACGATTCTCCGCGAAGGCGAGTGGAGCCCCTGGCTGCGCGTCGAATTCGAATTACTGCCTGTCCTCTCCAACGTCCGCGGCATTTGCCGCTTTTACCTGAAAGAAGTTCACCCGGGCTTCAAGCTCTATGTTTCCCCTGTCAATCTCGACCCCGCCGATCCGGCTCTGCCGCTCTCCACGCCGGAAAGTTATTCGCGCGAACTCGCCGGCGAGCTCGGCCCCTTTCACACGCTGGGCATCGCCGAGGACACGAAAGCTCTCTCCGGCGGCTATCTGAATGACGAGGAATACCTTCAGCAGGCGCGCCTCGTGCTGGAGGAACAGTTGCGCGCTTTCGACCTCGAGCTCTCCCGCTTCCGCTCCGGACTGCTTTTTTTCTATTTCTCCAGCCTCGATCTCAATTCGCACATGTTCTGGCGCGCGCTGGACGAACGCCATCCCGCCGGCAATGTGCAGCTCGCGGAACAGCACGCCACCGTGCTCGAGCAGCTCTATGTCGAAATGGACCGCGCCCTTGGCAAGGCCCTGGCTCGCCTCGACGACCGCACTACGCTTCTCGTTCTCTCCGACCACGGCTTTGCGCCCTTCCTTCGCTCGTTCAACCTGAATGCCTGGCTCCAACAGAAGGGCTACCTTGCGCTCCAGGAAGGCGCGAGCCCCGGCATCGGCTCCGCGGCAGGCGACTTTTTCAAGAATGTTGACTGGTCGCGCAGCCGCGCCTACGGCCTCGGCCTGAACGGCCTGTACCTGAACCTGAGTGGCCGCGAGAAGCAGGGGATCGTCCACTCGGGCGCCGAAGCGGACGCGCTCATCGCCGCATTGACTCGCGAGCTGCTCGCCGTGCGCGACCCCGCCTCGGCCCTGCCCGCCATCACGCGCGTGGACCGCGCCGCGCAGGCCTATTCTGGTCCCTACGCCGCTCAGGCGCCCGAGCTCCTCATCGGTTACAATCGAGGCTATCGGGCCGGATGGGGCACGGTTCTCGGCGGCATTTCCGCCGAAGTCTTCGAAGACAATCTCGACCCGTGGAGCGGCGACCACTGCATGGATTTCACGCTCGTCCCCGGCGTGCTCTTGAGCAACCGCAAGCTCGCTGCTTCCGCGCCATCGCTCACGGACATCGCGCCCACGATTCTTTTGGAATTCGGTGTCGCGAAGCCCTCGCAAATGAAAGGCGCCTCGGTCTTCGAGAAATCTCCGTAGGGGCGCTGCCTGCTTGCCCTGAGCGTTGGCGAAGGGCTGCGCCCCTGGAATTGCTCGGACGGGAGAATCAACCATGTTCGGCAACCGCATCAAAATCGACGACGAGCTCTTCGAGAAAATCAAACAATGCGCCGCCAAGGCCGGCTACGCCTCGCCGGAAGAGTTCATTCAGCACGTTTTGGAAAAGGAAGTCGCGCGCCTTTCCGGCGGCGATGCCCCGCGCGATCCCGAAGAAGAAGTGAAAAAGCGTTTGCAAGGCCTGGGCTATATCGAATGAACTCCGCGCGCCGCGGCCAACGGCACGTTACGGGGAATCTTCATCTATGACTGTCTTCCTCTCTGTTCTCAGCCGCATGTTTGACGGCTTGTTCTATCCCTTTCGCGCGGCGAGCCCCTGGCTTCCCCTGGCCCTTCTTTCGTTTCTCGCCGGCCTCTTCATGCTGGCTGTTTTCCGCTTCACCTCCAACCAGGCCGCCATCCGCCGCGTGAAGGACCGCATGCAGGCGCACTTGCTCGAGGTTCGGCTTTTCTCCGATCAGTTGAGCGTCGTGCTTCACGCCTACGGCCGCATTCTGCGATGGACGCTCGCCTATCTCAGTCACACGCTGGTGCCCCTCGCCGTCATGACCGTGCCGCTGGCCCTGCTCCTGATTCAGATGGATTTTCGTTTCGGCCATGAAGCGCTTCGCCCTCGCGCTCTTTTTCTGCTCAAGGTGCTCGCCTCCGGCGATGTGTCACTCGAAAACGCTGCGCTGCGCTTGCCGGATGGACTCGTCCTCACCGCGCCCGCGCTGCACATCGTTCACCCGCTGGAAAACCGTCACGAAGTGAATTGGCGGCTGGAAGCGCAACGCGCTGGCGATTTTTCCGTGGACGTTGTGCTTGCGGGCAAAACGTTCTCGAAGAAAGTCATCGTCGTCGATACCGCCCGTACCGTTCGGCTTTCTCCGGCGCGCGTGCGCCCGGACTGGATGGAGCTGCTTCTTGAATCCAGCGAGCCGCCGTTGCCGTCCGATTCTCCGTTGCATCACATTCTCGTCGTTTATCCACAGCGCAGCTTTTTGCTCGGCCGCTGGGAGCTGCACTGGCTCGTGCCGTTTTTCGTTTTCTCGCTCGTCGCCGCCTTCGCGCTGAAGGGAGTCTTCCATACGGAGTTTTGATTTCTCCGATGAGTGTCTTCGAGCCCATCACCGGGAAAAAGTCCCGCCGCATGTCTCATCTCATTGCCGCGCTCGTTTTGCTTTTGCTATGTGCCGAGCCCGCATTTGCATACGTTGGCCCCGGCGCCGGCTTTGCCGTACTTTCCTCTTTTCTTACGCTGCTTCTTGCGTTTTTCTATTCGCTTTTGGCCGTGGTCACCTGGCCGCTGCGTCAGATCTGGCGGCTCTTTCGCCGGCGTCGCGCTTATCGCGCCGCCCGTGTGAAGCGCGTGGTCATCGTTGGATTCGACGGGATGGACCCCGAGCTCGCCGCGCGGTGGATGGACGCAGGCAAGCTTCCGCATCTCGCAGCTTTGCGCAGCGCCGGCACGTTCGCGCCGCTGGCCACCACGAACCCTCCGATTTCTCCCGTGGCCTGGTCCACATTTCTGACTGGCGTCAACCCCGGCAAGCACAATATTTACGACTTCCTCGCCCGCGACGCGAACACGTACATGCCGTATCTCTCTTCGGCGCTGGTCCGTGACGCGCGCCGCAGCGTGCGTATTGGGAAACTCACCATTCCACTTGGCGCTCCCCGGATCAGCGCCCTGCGCAAAGGCAAGCCGTTCTGGCACTACCTCAGCGAAGCCGGCGTTTTTTCTTCGGTGATTCGCGTGCCCATCACTTTCCCCCCGGAGAAATTCTCCGGCGTATTGCTCTCCGGCATGTGCGTTCCCGACCTGCGCGGCAGCCAGGGTACGTTTTGCTTTTTCTCGGACTTTGCCGAAGGTGCTGCGCCCGGGGAGGGCGGCCTGCGCATCCCGCTCGAAAAAAACGGCGGTGGTTTCCGCTCGTACATTCCGGGTCCCGACCACCCTTTGCGGCGCGATACGAAGCAGGAACTGCGCGCTCCTTTCACATTGCGCCTCGATACGGCGGCGAAAACCGCACTCCTTCATCTTCATGGCCGCCGGGTGATTCTCAAACAGGGCGAATATTCGGAGTGGCTCGAGGTCGAATTCCGCGCCGGTTGGGGCTTCACTGCGCGCGGAATCTGCCGATTCCTCTTGAAGGAAATTTCTCCGCGCGTTGAGCTCTACGCCACGCCCGTCAACATCGACCCGCGAAAACCCGCGCTTCCCATTTCTCATCCGCTGACCTATTCCATCTATCTCGGAAAACTTCTCGGCCCTTTCGCCACGCTCGGCCTTGCCGAAGACACATGGGCGCTGAACGAGCACGTCCTCGACGACGCATCATTCCTCGATCAGTGTTACCTGATCCACGCCGAGCGCGAGCGCCAATTCTTCGACGCCCTCGAAAAAACTCCGCAGGGCGTTTGTATCTGCGTCTTCGATGTCACCGACCGTGTCCAGCATATGTTCTGGCGCCACACCGTTCCCGGCCATCCGGCTGCCGACGCGTATCCTGCGTGCAATTCTCTCGGCATGCCGCCGGGCCTCGTCATTGAGGAACTCTATCGCCGCATGGACGCGCTCATTGGCCGCATCCGCGAAAAGCTCGACGCGGATACTCTTTTCCTGGTTGTCTCCGATCACGGCTTCAAGTCCTTCGAGCGCGGCTTCAATCTGAACGCCTGGCTTCATCAGAACGGCTATCTCGCGTTGAAAGATGGCAAGCACGAGAGCGGCGAGTGGTTTGCCGATGTGGACTGGTCCCGCACTCGTGCTTACGGCATGGGGCTGAACGGCATGTATCTCAACGTGCAGGGCCGGGAACGCCACGGCATCGTCGCTCCGGGCCAAGAAGCCGACGCGCTCAAGAAGGAATTGCTTGCAAAACTGCGCGGCCTCTTAGACTCGAAATCCGGCCGCGTAGCCATCCGCGCCGTCGCCGACCGGGACGCTGCTTATGGCGGCCCTTACACAGAGAATTCTCCCGATCTCATCCTCGGCTATGCGCCCGGCTTTCGCGCTTCATGGGAAACCGTAAAGGGCGAAGTGAAGGGCGCGGCCTTCGAGGACAACCGCAAAGCCTGGAGCGGCGACCACTGCATTGATCCGCTGGCTGTTCCCGGCGTGCTTTTCTCCAATTGGAAAATTCAAGGCGAAGGCCACTCCATCGCGGACATCGCTCCCACCATCCTCGATCTCTTCGGCCTGAAACTTCCTCCTCACTTTGATGGCAAGCCCTGGTCGCTTTCCCGGTAGCGCCGGTATCAACTCCTTGATGGCGTGGCCCGCGCTGCGGGCGGGCATCCATTTTGAGCTTGCGCACATCTTGCTGGGTATCGGGGGTGTGGGGCGAACATTTTCCTTTCTGAAACGTCTAATACATGGGGGGCGTGTACCTGCACGCGTTTCATTGGTCTGCAGTGGCGGTTTTGCTCTCGCGCTCCCTTCGCGCTACTCCGGCTTTACTGAATCGAAAAGAATGCCGATGCGACTTGTTCAACACCGCGGAGTCCGCTGGCTTTTGATCTTCGGCGCGTGGACTCTGCTCGGCCTCTTCATCTGCAGCCAGGAATTCGTCATGTATTCCCGGATGAAGCGATCTGTTGCATGGTCCGAGCTGCTGGCGCTGAGTTTGGGCCTCTGCATCCTCTGGGCTCTGGCCACGCCGTTGATCCTCTGGCTGATCGACCGCTTTAAGATCGAGCGTGAAAACTGGTCCCGTCACGTTCTGGTTCACGTGCTTGCCAGTCTCGTTCTCGCCGTCTCCATCAAGGTCTTCCATGAATTCCTGCTCTACTCGTTTGTGTATCCGCCGAATCCGTTCAGGAAATTTTCCATCGCTGCGGCTGCGCAGAATTTCTACACCATCTTTGATTACTGGATCCTGATTTACTGGGTCATCTTGCTTGTCGTCCACGCAACGGAGTTCTACCAGCGCTCCCAGGAAAATGAGTGGAAGGCATCGCAGCTCGAATCGCAGCTCGCGCAGGCCCAGCTCCAAGCGCTCAAGACGCAGCTCAATCCGCATTTTCTCTTCAACACGCTGAACGCGGTCTCCGCGCTGATGCACCGCGACGTCCGCGCAGCCAACCGCATGATGACCCAGTTGAGCGATCTGCTGCGCCTCACGCTGGAGACATCCGGCGCGCAGGAAGTCCCGCTGAAGCTCGACCTCGAATTTCTTGATCGCTACCTCGAGATCCAGCATGCGCGCTTTCCAGACCGCCTGCTTATCCGCCTCGAGGTGCAGCCGGAAACGCTGGATGCCTTGGTTCCCAATTTCATCCTTCAGCCGCTGGTGGAGAATTCCATACGGCACGGCATCGCCCGGAGTTCTGCACCGGGCAGCGTGGAAGTGATCGCCCGCCGCGCGAACGGCCTCGTCGAGCTGGTCGTCCGCGACAATGGCGCCGGATTTCCCGCCGGGCGTCACCTGCTTCCGCGCGAAGGCGTCGGCCTGGCCAACACGCGCGCTCGGCTGCGACATCTTTACGGCGCGGCGCACCGCTTCGAGTTGCGCAATGTGGCCTCGGGCGGCGCCGAAGTGCTCATCGTGATTCCGTTCCGTCCCGCGGAGCATTCTGCGGACGACGAATTGCCGGTGGCCAAAGCCGAATTTATGGCCGCCGAAGCCGGCGAGCACGAGTTCACAGCGCAAGAAATTCTGTCTAGGTCCGCAAGTGGAGAAGGGAGAAACTGATGTCCACCATCAAGACTCTCATCGTTGACGACGAGCCGCTTTCGCGCGAACGCATCCGCACGCTGCTCGCGCCGCAGACCGACGTTGAAATCGTCGGCGAATGCGGTGACGGCCGCCAGGCTCTCGCGGCCATGCAATCCGTGCGCCCCGACCTGCTCTTCCTCGACGTGCAGATGCCGGACCTCGACGGCTTCGGCCTGCTGGAAGCCATGCCCGCCGCAAATGACAGCGGCCGCTTGCCCGTGGTCGTGTTCGTCACCGCTTACGACC